>Ga0209202_1000044_pt1 | contig 184386 bp, 132 predicted proteins | sample AD_UKC032_MetaG_FD_184416 | JGI IMG/M metagenome (GOLD analysis project Ga0209202, IMG submission 184416) | Active sludge microbial communities of municipal wastewater-treating anaerobic digesters from USA - AD_UKC032_MetaG (SPAdes) (version 2) | ecosystem: Engineered > Bioreactor > Anaerobic... | reverse complement strand
AAAGACTTAATTCTTGAGAAGAAGTATGTAGCCGATCTTATCTGTTATGGTGAAGTTATCGTTGAATTGAAGGCAGTTTCTGTGTTAACACCACAAAATGAAGCCCAGCTTTTTAATTACTTGAAAGCCACAGGTTTGGAAATTGGCTTGTTAGTCAACTTCGGAGAAATAAGTCTCAGATACAAGCGGTTTGTACTATAGAAATCCGTGTTAATCCGTGTCCGCCGCTGCGGATCCGTGGTTAATTACACCACCGGTGATCTATTGGAACCTGGAAATATTACCAATGCAATGTGAGGATAAATCCGTAATTTTGGATCAGTCCATGCCAATGAAACAAATCGTCCTTCTTTTCCTTGTGCTCCTTACAAAGGGAAGCCTCATGGCACAGATTTGCCATCCGCAGCTGCATATTGCCCCTGAAGACGGCGTATGCAACGCAAATCCCTATGTGGTTGTTTTCGAGGATCACTTCAACAGCGACTCACTGGATCTTTCAACATGGCAGATACAGCCCTGGGGACAGGGATCTCTGGCGGGGGACAACACGCAGCAGTACTATTCCCTTGACAATGTCTCCGTTTCCAATGGCATCTGCTCGATCACGGCCCTGCGCGACACAGTGCTCCGAAGGGCCGTCAGCTGGTTGCCGGATGATACACTTCTTGCCGACAGCCTTCCAAACCTCAGGATGTATTATTATACTTCATCCAATATCTGGACGCTTCAGAAGTTCGGACATGGAATTTTCGAGATACGCTGCCGGATCCCTTCGGGCAAGGGATACTGGCCGGCTTTCTGGGGTTTTGGCGCCGACAGTGCCGGCAGCAGTGAGATCGACGTGTTTGAGTTCTGGGACGATGATACGGAAACCCATCATATGACAGTCCACCACGACGGCATGATGTGCAAATCGGAATCACAAGGACCGGACTTCTCGCTGGCCTTCCATACTTTCAGCCTTGTCTGGGATGCATACAAAACCGACTGGTATGTCGACGGCGTTTTAAAGCGACATCAAAGCAGGTATCATACGATCCTTGGACAATATGTTGACTGTGATGAGGTTGAGGCGAATCACCTCTATATCCTTGAGAAATCATTTCCTGAGGATTCGCTGCACATCATCATGAACCTGGCCATACAGGCCGGCCCGTTTGCTCCTGATTCCGCAACACCCTTCCCGGCCTCACTGGAAGTGGATTATGTCAGGTATTCCGCGCAGATTCCCGTCACGGCCATAGTAAATGTCACTGATACGAGCGCTTTGGTTCAAACGGAACGAAGCATGCGTGTCTACCCGAACCCCGCCCTTAAGACACTGCAGATTGAATTCAGCGAAGGTTTCCCGGAGGAATTACAGATATGCCTCCTGAGCATGCAGGGGGAGTTGGTCTACGGCCGCAATGCTGCGAGTGCCGGGGAAATCACCATCGACCTTTCCGGATTCAGTCCGGGGATATATTCTTTGATTGTTTTGGATGAGAAAGGCTTGAGGGTGCATACACATACCGTGATCATCAGGTAGGCATCACAGGATTGCTTTGCCGGCCGGAACAAGGTACAGCAGAAGTTTTACCCATGAATCTGGTCACACACATCGCATTCCTGTGTTCTTTCGGGATTTAAGTAATCAAAACGGCAGGAACGGGCTTTACCGGGTTTTTTCTTCCATTCACCGATTTTGACTTTCCCGGCTGTGGGTGTGCAGCTACTTTTGCCGTGTCAACAAGAAAGTCTAATTCAAATATTTTTATTATGGAAATTCAAAGAACAGACGAACGGGAGGATAAACCAAGATGTTCGTCCAGGCCCAAATCCTATATCTTCGGCTTGCTGGTACTTTTATTCGGAGTGCTGCTGCTGATGAGAAATACAGGTGTGATCGACCGGGAAGTATGGCGTATCTTTTTTTCATGGGAAATGCTGCTGATTGCCATCGGTTTGATCAACCTGTTTGACCGCAGCCGTCCGCTGGGGATTATCCTGATCATGATCGGGTCCATTTTCCTTATCCCGGATATTTTTCATATCAGCATGAATATTCACCATGTATTATGGCCAGCCGTGCTGATTATCATCGGATTATTCATCATCTTCGGACATGGCCGGCGGAAGCACCACTTTCAAGTGACCCATTCGGAAAGCTCTGAGGATAAATTGGATGAAACCGTTGTTTTTGGCGGCACCGAACGGATGATCAGCAGTCCGGCCTTCCGGGGCGGTGAGATCGTGAATGTGTTCGGCGGCAGCAAGATTAACCTTACTCAGTCGAAGCTGGCTGATGAGGTACAGATACTGGAGGTGACCTGTGTTTTCGGTGGGACGACCCTTATTGTTCCGCCGGACTGGAATATAAAAATTGAGACCACCCAGATATTCGGAGGTTTTGCGGATAAGCGCGGCAATGTGGCTGTTGATCATAGTAAGACACTGATTATTAAGGGTGTCACGATCTTTGGCGGTGGCGAATTGAAACTCTTTTGATTGCTCCAAAGTGCAATCCCGAAAACCTGAACACTGAACCATGATATCCAGGGTCTTCCGCAGCCGCAACCTGATCACTTATGCCACGGCTTGGGTAGTGGTCATGTTCGTTCACTTTTTATTGTTACTGCTGATTTACAGACTCAATTTTCAGGATGCCATTGCCGACAGCATGGTTTACAACCTTTGCTTTGCGTTGATTGGGATAGGCTTGTGGATGATCGTGGAGTTTACCGGAATGGCAGGAAGGACAATCAGGGAGTCGTGGGTACAATATGTTACAATGGGTGTGCTATCTGTCTTTGTCTGGGATCAGGGCAGCACGGGACTCCTGGGCCTTCTCCGGCAGGAGAATACGGCATATCTGTCTTTTCTTGAGGAGACCCGTACCATGCGGATCGTCAGCGGTGCCTTGTATTATCTCATCCTGATGGCCGTCCTGATCATCCTGGTAAGCAGACGTACACTTGTCCAGCAGAAGCAAAGAGAGGACTTGCTCATGACCCAACTCAGGGAGGCCGAACTGAACATGCTGAAATCACAGATCCGTCCTCATTTCCTTTTCAACAGCCTGAATTCCATCAGTGCCCTCACCTTGGATGACCCGGAGAAAGCACGGGAGATGGTGGTCAAACTCAGCGATTTCATGCGCTATTCGCTCACATTTCAGGGTGAAAGCATGAGTACACTTTCAAGCGAGTTATACCACATCAGGCTGTTCCTGGATATTGAAAAGGTCAGGTTTGGCGAAAGGTTGCTGGTTGAATACGACATTTGTGAAACTTGCGGCAGCTGGCCGTTGCCTTCGATGATTTTACAGCCTCTGATTGAGAATGCGGTGAAATTTGGCGTTTACGAATCCACCGGACCATCCTGGATACGTGTGGAAGCGAAACTCAAATCGCCCGTGATGATGCAGGTCAGGATCAGTAATCCTTTCGAGGCCGTGACAAACCAAAAGCGGGGTACCGGCACCGGACTGGCCAATACCTCCAGGCGCCTGGCCACTGTGTACGGGATACCCGGCTTGTTGTCACCTATAACTGAAAACGATATTTTTACCGTACAGATTAATTTCCCGCAACATGGAAAAGATCAAAGTGATCATCATTGACGATGAACCTCTGGCAAGAAAGATCATCTCCGGCTTTCTTGCCGGTGAGGCTGATATTGACTTGTGTGGTGAGTGTGAGAATGGTTTTGATGCAATGAAAATGATATCGGCCACTCAGCCTGATTTGCTTTTCCTTGATATTCAGATGCCAAAGGTGGATGGTTTTGAGTTGCTGGAGGTCATGCCTCCTGGGCCTGAGGTCATCTTCACCACTGCTTACGACCAATATGCCATCAGGGCTTTTGAGAATAATGCCGTGGATTACCTTCTGAAGCCTTTTTCAAGGGAGCGTTTTCTGCAGGCTCTGGAGAAGGCCAGGCAAAGGATGCCGGCCGGCAGGAGGGAAGGGCTTAAAGCGATGCAGCAACAGCTTGATGAGAGCAGGACAGACCTCAGGCGGGTGGTGGCAAGGGTGGGATCAAAGATCCATGTCATACCGGTTGAAAGCATCTGTTATGTTGAAGCCCAGGACGATTATGTGATGATACACAGTACTGCCGGTAATTTTCTGAAAGAGAAAACGATGAAGTATTTCGAACAGGCTCTTCCGCAGGAGGATTTCCTTAGAATCCACCGCAGTTGCATCCTTAACCTGCAGTATTTACAGTCGGTGGAAGCTTATGCCAAAGACACCCACCTCGCCATTCTGAAAAGCGGTGAGAAACTGAAGGTCAGCGCAGAAGGTTATAAACGCCTGAGAGAGCGGCTTTCTTAGATGCCTGTTCACCGGAAAAAAGTCATCATTCCCGGATGGGGCGAATGATGACTTTTTTACATTTGTCATGTATTCGGAAATCATTTATCCAAAAAACATCAAGCATGCAAAAGAAATTTACTTGTTTGCTACTGGTCATCGTGGCAGCATTTCTGGTCACACCTGAAACTGAGCTGTTTGCAGGATCACCTTCAAAAAAACAGTCCGGTCAACCTGCCACAGTGCAGATTGCAGGCGAAAGCGGTGCTTTCCTCGAAACACTGAACACCATGAAAAAACGGAAAAAAAAGCGGAAAAAGGGCAAAGGCAGCAGCAAGGGAGGGGGCGCAACCTTCGATCGGGGTGTTTCGGTGATCAGCCTGGGCTATGGTTTCCCGAACCTGAACAAGTCCCTCTTTAATGCATACAAGAGTTTTGGTGATTTTAAGGTGGAAGGTTCAGGGCCATTTCATGCAAAATTCGAGTACGGCATCAATGAGAGTCTTGGTATCGGATTGAGTATCAACACAGTGAATGCAAAGACAACATGGACCGACAGCTATGAGGAGTTTGATACAGTTTCCTTTCAGTACGTTACATACAACTATTCCAAGGGTTTCGACTATTTCAGCCTGGCTGCGAATATCCGGATGAACTACCACTTTTTTACAAATGAAAATCTCGATGTCTATGTGGGCCTCGGGTTGGGATACAACTTTGCCAAATCTGAGTTTTTTGCCGATTGGGAAGATGCTCCTGATCTGACCCTGAAAAGTATTCTCCCCTTGGGTTTCGAAATCACCGGGGGCATGCGGTATTATTTTTCTGAGAATTTTGGTCTGTACCTTGAATCAGGATTGGCCAAATCGGTGATACAGGGGGGCTTGTCCATTAAATTCTGATCCTTCAGGGGTGGGCAATGAAATAATATTCCCTGCCTGAACTAAAGCAGTCTTCCAGTGCCTGCAGGCTGAGTGATGGTTCATTCCTGAGGTAGTTTTTCAGAAGGGATATCTGCAATCCGTTTGCACCGAGCAGTTCATACATCATCCTGGCATTTACGCCATAACAATCGGCTGCCCCTGTACCGAATTCAAAAATGATGACAGGTTTATCCCTTGCGATCATTTCCTTTGCACCCCTGATGACAGCATATTCAGCCCCTTCCACATCAATCTTCATGAAATCGATCTTCACGGCCTGATTCAGGATCTGATCCAGGGGGACGGCTTCCACGGTGATTTCCTGTATCAGCGGGTTTTTAATGTCGTATTTTCTCTTTTTAAGTCCGGAATATGCAGGAGCATTCAGAACATGCTGGAAGCTGACGGTTTGCTTTTCATCACTCAGGGCAAAGGGCATGATGTGAACTGCCCGGCCGGTGTATTTTTTCTCAAGCTGGCGGCAGAATTCAGGGATGGGTTCGAATGCCCAGTGATTTCCTTCCGGACTTAATTTCAGGATCACATCGAGAATTTCACCTTTATGGCATCCCACATCGATACAACAGGAGCCGGGCCGGAGGATGCGCTTCATGATCCTTAGTGTGAGCCTGTCGTACCGTTGGTTCCTCGTCAGGTCGAGCTGAAGTGCAAAAAGTAATTTTTTAAGTAAGTATTTGATCTTTAGGTTCATACCTTGAAATGCCGGAAGGAAAAGATTTGCAAAGATATCTAATCCGGCGGAACTTTCATGCCGGGATCTCAGTGTTTGAAAGGCAATTCCCCTGCTGTGACGCGGATCCCCAGATCATTTTCCTCCGGGGGGACTGGGCAGGAGTATTTATGATGATAAGCGCAATAGGGATTGAAGCAGGAATTAAAATCGAGCAGAATCCGGTCGCCCTCAGGGATTTGCAGTTCTAAAAATCTGCCGCCCCCATAGGTTTCTCTTCCCGAAGTTTCATCGGTGAAAGGCAGAAAGAGATAGCGCTCGTAGCCGGGTTTCCTGCTCAATTCGACCGGTTGAAAAACGGAAAGATGCCATGATTTTCCGAGCAGGCTAAAATGGAGTGTTCCAAAGATTCTGTATTCCGGCCGGCGATCGGTGGTGGTTTTCATCCTGATGACGGGCGGGTCCGGATTCCTTTCCAGTCTTGCCATTACGCAAAATGAAGTATCGTAAGGGAAGTAATGCAGTCCTTCGAAGGTGTGAAGATCTTCCTCGGGGAGGGGCGAATTCCCCGCAGTTCTGAATTCCGCGTCTTTCTGTATTCTGTGTTCAATGACAGCGGCCAATTGGTTTGTCCTGACCGTGTCGGGGATCGCGAACGTCTGGGCTTCAGCGCTGAAGTACAGGAAGAGGAAGGCCGGAAGCAGCAGGCAGCCGGTTTTTCTTATCATACCAAAAGTATTTTGGCAGTAAAATTAAGCGCAATGTCTGCATATCCGTTGTTTTGGAAGAAAAAAGCGGTGGTTGGTAGGAAGCATTTACATCTCCGTAACAGCAAGCTGAGATCTGCGGGCTTACATCCTGGCCAGACACCGTGATGGTGGTCGTATCAGTGAAGTACCAGTCTCCTGCCGGGAAAGCGCTGATGATGTTGGCCCAGCGTCTCATCACCAGCAGGGCATCACCTGCATTGACGGTTCCGCTGAGGTTCACGTCTGCAATGGTAACCTGCAGCGGCGTGAATTGTTCGAGACCGACAGAGTATTTTGCCATCAGCAGTGCATCCACGGTATTGGCGCCTCCCCAGGCTTTGGCTGTGGAGGCCTGTAGCTTGTAATTGCCGTTCTCCAGGCAGACGAAGCGGAAAACACCCGCAGGATCGCTCAGGGTGGAATCCAGGAGGTTTTCCTGGGCATCATAAAGCTTGACCTTCGTGTTATTCATCGGGGATTGCTGGGTATTGGCATAAACGACGAGTCCGTCGATGACGGGTTTGTTAATGAGGGTGAGCGTCTGAATAGCCGTACCCGTACATCCCTGTGAATTCGTATAGGAATAAAATACCGTGTAATAACCCGGGAATAAGCCGGCCGGATTGAAATAGCCGCCGGAGATGCCGATGCCCAGATAATTTCCACCCGGAGGAGATCCACCGGTTAATTGCAGTGGCGGGCCTTGTTTGCACACCTGCGGGAAGGGTTGCAGGCTCACCACGGGCAGGGATTTGGCCGTGATCAGGACAGCATTTGTTTTTGTGCAGCCGGTGGCTGTAATGGTTTCGGTAAGATGAAAGGTCGTGTTTGCGCCTAAATATGCCAACGGATTAGAGATGAAGGAATAAAATCCAGGTGGTGTGGAAGTCCATTGGTAGGTATTTCCGCTTACGGGTATCGCACCCAGCGAAACATAACTTCCCGTGCAGACACTTTGCGGGGGGCCGGTATTGGCCTGGGGCAGCGGGTTCACGGTGATGCCGACGGAGCCTGTGGCGGGGCAGCCCTGATCCGATGTGACAGTCAGAAAATAAGTGGTCGCAGTTTGGGGACTTATTGTCGGATCAGCAAGTGTGGATGTAAAACCACTGGGTTGGGATGCCCATAAATAGGAATACCCTGGAATGGGGGGTGCACCCAGGATATGTGTGCTTCCAAGGCAAATGGCAGTGGCCGGGCCTGTATTCACCACAGGCAGGGGATAAACCGTGACAGTGACGGAGTCGGTGTTGCTGCAATTGGTTGCGGTATTGGTTTCGGTAAGGTAGTAGGTAGTGCTGACTTGTGGTTGTACCACAGGATTGGATACGGTTGAAAAGAATCCGGGTGGGTTGGAAGTCCATGACCAGGTATTCCCGCTTATTGGTGGTTCGCCCAGGGTGGCGGTGTTTCCCGGGCAGACACCCTGATCATTACCGGTGATAGCAGCCGGCAAAGGGTACACCGTGATCGAGGTTGAATAGGTGGTGGAGCAAAGGAATTGGTTGGTGACAATAAGGTAGTAAGTGGATGATACAGCGGGCGATACTATTGGATTTGAGAGAGTGGACTGGAAGCCCGGAGGGTCGGAAGTCCACTGGTAGGTGTTCTGGGGATTTGGAATACTACCCAGGGGTACCGAAGATCCCAGGCAAATGCCGGCATCGGGGATGACGAAGGCATAAGGCACAGGCAGGACGGTAATGCTTACAGAGTCCACCGCCTGACAACCTTCGGCAGAAGTCACTGTCAGGAAATAGGAGGTGGAGATGGCGGGATTAACAAAGGGATTTGGGAGGTTTGACGAGAATCCGGGCGGGTCGGAGGTCCACTGGAATGACTCGCCGCTTTGCGCCAGGCCACCTATCACAATTCCGTCCCCCAGGCAGATGCTTGTATTGGCAATGATGTCGGGCTGGGGCAGCGGATTTACCGTAACCAGCGTGTATACCGGGCCGAGGGTCACACTTCCGACCGTAACTGTAAGTTCGTAGGTGCCGCCGTAAGCCGCCTGGATTAAGGGAATCTGTGGGTTTTGCAATGCAGAAACGAAACCGCCGGGCCCGGACCAGGTATAGGAAGCACCCTGGATGAATCCTGCCGTGAGTTGCAGGGTGTCCCCTTCGCACAGGGGGCTGTTGTTGCTAAGCAGGGGTGGCAGCAGGCAGTTCATGCTGCCGTTTCCGGATGTCTGGCTGAAGGTGATTTCGCATGCCTGCCGCGAAAAGTTGGTGATCAGCAATACATAGTATTTTCCCGTGATTACTGCAGGAAGGTCGCAGGTTTCATAGCAGAGAGAGGAGTAGCTGCAGTCGATGACCTTGCTCTGAAGGAGTCCGCCATTGCAAACCCCTCCCAGGGAATCAAATGGCCCCCAGCAGATAAAGTCTATGTCCATGCAAGGAACAGCATACATGTAAATGTGAATATCCCCTGGTTCACCTGCTTCAAACCAAAACCAGGCAGGATCGGGTTGTGTAGCCAGGCAGCCATAATATGGTCCTGACTGGGCAAGGTTGTTGCCTGTCCATGCCTCGTATGTGTATGATTGTCCCGAACAAATCCGGCTGGCCAGGCTGCAGGCGTAGTTAGGGTACGGGGCTTGACTTTTAACTGCGAGCTGTAGCAGGACAAAGATCACAGACCAGATGATGGTCTTTGGGAACAGCATGTCCAATCCTCCGATCCAAATTTACTTAAGTTTTTTGGTAATTCCTGAACGTTTGCCGTTTTTTTTTCTACAGGACAAGAATCAAGCGAAGTTCAGTCGCCTGAAGTTCCGAGCAGCAGGATTGCCATGATGGCCAGTCCTATTCCGAGGAGATTGAAGCTGCTGAGTTTTTCCTTGAAAAATAATCTTCCTGCCAGGGCGGACAGCCCGACTATGCTCACATTGAGCAGGGGTACAAAAACACTTACATCGTAGATACTGAGTCCTTTAAGGAAGAAAAGGGTGGAGAACCAGTTCAGCAGACCGAGGATGATGCCTGCAATCAGAGTACTCCTGCTAAAACGACCGGTGGGTTTTTTCCTTTGAAAGAATAGAACCATCAGGCCTATTCCCAGGCAAAAGAGAAAGGCTGTTGCAAGAAAAAGGGTGAAATCGTCTGTGATGTAAAAATGCTGGGCTGCTTTCAGCACGGAATCGTTGGCTCCCTGGGTCAGGAAAAGGAAGAAGGGGAGGAAGAAATATACGCTTTTAAAGGATTTATGTTCCCTGCCCGGGTAGAATGTGAGGATGAAGGCTGCCAGTGCCATGATGATCCCTGCGATCCTGATGGCTCCGAGGGCTTCGCCGAAAATCAGGAATCCGAGTATGACCGGGATGATGACCGACATACGGGCGGAGATGGCCGTGATGGTAATGCCGACCCTGGCTGCGGAATGGGCGAAGAGGTTAAAACCCAGAATCAGGAGCACTGCCGCTGCGATAGATACCGGGAACCATGGTCTCTGGGGGATCATGACCAGGGAGTAGGTTCCTGCTTCCTGCAGGAATCCGAAGGCAGCGGCTACGGCATAGTTTACGATGATAGCGGGCAGGATATGGACCCGGAAGCGGTCGAACAGGTTAAAAGCGATCAGGATGGAAGTGGAAGTCAGAATGGCGAGCAGGAGGTAGATCATGGGTCACTTGTATTGGTTTGGTTCAGCGCGAAAATAGCCTGCAGGATGGTGTCGACGGAAGCGGGAAGTTCGAATTCCGGTTCTTTCCGATGACTGGCTACGGCAGAAATAGCGTCCTTAACAGCCAGCCAGGCAGAAAAAGCCAGCATCAGCGGGGGTTCGCCCACGGCTTTGCTGCCATGGATGGCAGTGGGCTGATGACTGCCGGGGAAGAGCGCAATGTTGAATGCAGCGGGTATATCTCCGATGGTCGGTATTTTATATGTGTCGGGACCATGATTGAGCAGCCTGCCATCCTGGTCCCAGCGGATGATTTCAGAGGTGCACCATCCCAGTCCCTGCACATAGCCGCCTGCAATCTGTCCCTTGTCGATATCCGGATTGAGGGAAGTGCCGGTATCGTGAAGGATGTCTGTCCTCAACAGGCTGACCCTTCCGGTGAGTACATCCAGCAGCACTTCGCTTACTGCCGCACCGAATGCGAAATAATGGAAGGGATGTCCTTTTCCGGTCATCGGATCGAAGGCAAGGCCGGGTGTAGCATAATAGCCTGTGGCGCTCAGGCTTCGTTTCGATTTATAGGCAAGCTGCACAGCTGCTTCGAAAGACATGGAAAGATCCGCATCGGAGCGGTGGCTCACTTTGTCGTTGGCAAACAGGATCTCCTCCCGCCTGCTGGCTTTGCCATCGGAAGTCCAGGAACCGGCCACGGCTTCGCTGATGCGGTATTTCAGTTTGTCAATGGCATCTTTCACTGCCATGCCATTCAGGTCAGAGCCGGATGAGGCCGCCGTTGCCGAGGTGTTGGGGACCCGGGATGTATTTGTCGGCGCCACCCTGATCCGGACTTCCGCCACCCCCATCTCCCGAGCGGCAATACCCCGGATCTTGGTGTGAAGGCCCTGTCCCATCTCCGTACCGCCATGGCTGAGCAGGATGCTGCCGTCCTGGTATATATGAACGAGTGCACCGGCCTGGTTGAGGTAGGACGTTGTGAATGAAATACCGAATTTGACAGGTGTCAGTGCCATCCCTTTTTTGAAAAATGCATTCCGGCTGTTGAACTCATTGATTTCTTTTCTTCTCTGATAGTAAGAAGCGCTGTGAATGAGCTGCTGCAGGATGGCTTCGAGGTGGTTATCCTGTATCTCCTGTCCGTAATGTGTCACATTGTGAACTCCCTGATAAAGATTCAGTTGCCGGATTTCAAGCGGATCTTTACCGAGGAACCTGGCGATGCGGTCGATCACTTGTTCAATGACAGCCATACCCTGGGGGCCTCCGAAACCGCGGAAGGCAGTGTTCGACGGGTGATTGGTTTTCCACATCCTACCCGTAACGCTTATATTCGGGATATAATAAGCATTGTCGGTGTGAAAGAGCGCACGCTCAAGGATTGCGCCGCTCAGGTCGGCCGTGCATCCCGCATCACCGTGAAGCGAGGCTTCATAGGCCAGGATTTTCCCTTCTGCCGTAAAGCCTGCTTTATAGGTCGATAAAAAGCGGTGTCTTTTACCCGTCATCCGCTGGTCGTCCTGTCTGGAGAGCTGCAGCAGCACCGGTTTTCCGCATTTTACGGCAAGAAGGGCAGCCCATGCGGCCACCGGGTTTGCCTGGGTTTCTTTGCCGCCGAAAGCACCACCCATGCGATGCACTTCCACTGTAACTTTGTTTCTGGGAATTCCAAGTACTTCCGCTACTATGGCCTGGGTTTCGGAAGGATGCTGGGTGGAGGAGTGGATCAGTATTTCCCCCGCTTCGCCAGGGATGGCGAGGCTTGCCTGCGTTTCCAGGTACCAGTGTTCCTGGGCACCCGTACGGATTTGTCCTTCAATGAGATATTCTGATTGTTCAAATCCGGCATGGGTATCGCCTCTTTTCAGCCACCTTTCCCGGCCGGTAATTTCGCCGTATTGCATGGCATCCTCCAGTTCCAGGATGGCTGGCAGGGGTTCGTAACTGATATTGACCGTTTCCGCGGCTTTTTCGGCTTCAGGTCTGCAAGTGGCTGCGATGAGTAAAATGGCTTGACCGATGCACTGTACAGTATCCTCAGCAAGGCAGGGTTCGTCGTGGAATACCGGCCCGGTCTGGTTTGACCCGGGAATGTCCGCGGCGGAAATGACAGCCTGCACTCCGGGAGCCTGAAGGGTTTTGGTGATGTCAATGCCGGAGATCCGGGCATGGGCATATTTGCTGAAGACCACCTTTCCAAAAAGACATTCCATTTCCTGTGCCAGGTCTCCTGTAAAGCGGGACATTCCGGTAACGTGCAGAATATTTGATTCTGAGTGCGATACGCTATGGTCACCCGGATTATTCATGAACGTCAGCATTGGTTTCCGACCAGTATTTCAGCAGCAGGTTTCTTGCAGCCAGGGTTCGGGCGAGGGCTGAGGAGCGGGCATCGCCGATGGGGGTAAATTCATTCTGCAGCAGCTGCATGGCGTCCTCCACCACCGGCCTTTCCCAGGGCTTTCCTTTCAGAAATGCCTCTGTTTGCGCCGCCCTCAGGGGAGTGGCAGCCATGCCTCCATAGGCAATCCGGATATCAGACGTAACACCGTCCTTCAGTTCCACACTGAAAGCGGCACTGACACTGGCGATGTCCGCATCTTTCCTGTTGGATACCTTATACCATCTGAGCAGGGAAGGTCTGGCCGGTTTCGGAATGGAAATCATCGTGATGAGTTCCCCTGGCCCGAGGTCCGTTTTCCGGTATGAGAGGATAAATGCTTCGATGGGAACGATCCTGCTTCCCGACACAGAGGCCAGGTGAACCCTGGCATCCATGACAAAGAGCAGGGGAAGTGCATCGCCGATGGGAGAGGCGCTGGCCACATTGCCTGCGAGGGTAGCCACATTTCTTATCTGAAGAGAGGCGAAATGTAAGAGAAGTCCGTGCAGTACAGGCATTCTTCCGGCTGCGATGGTTTTCAGATCCTGCAGGCGAAGTCCGGCCCCGATGAACCAGTTGGCATGGTCTTCGTAGAAAAAATCCAGTTCATGCACATGGCTTAAATCGAGGATCTCCGGGAATATCCGGTGTTTTATATTCTGAAGAACTGCCACATCAGAAGCGCCGTTTACCAGGGTGGCGGCGGGGTACTGCTGCAGCATCAGCAAAGCCTGGTTCAGCTTGCGCGGTATCATGTAATGCTGTTCCCTGGTCCGGAAGCTGTCTTCAAGTTGTGTGTTGCGTATCTCCCTGAGGATTTTAAGGGTTTCCGCTTCCGTGATGTCGAAGTGGTCTTCTGTCCTCTGACTGATGGCTTCTATGCATGCCTGCAGGATAGCATGGTAGCCCGTACACCGGCAGAGATTACCTGCAAGGGCTTCCCTGACAAGGCTTTCCTCCGCCGGGGCATTGCTTTTATACAGAGCGAACATGGACATGACCACACCCGGGGTGCAAAATCCGCATTGTATGCCGTTGTGCAAGAGCAGCGCCTGTTGAACCGGATGAAGGATAAGCTTTTCCCCATCCCGCAGCGGCAGGTTCTCAACAGTGATGAGTTGTTTGCCGTGGATCGCCGGGAGGAAAAGCAGGCAAGCGTTTACTGCTTTGTAAGCCAGCCGGCCGTCAGGAGCTTCCTCTGCAATGACCACGGTGCAGGCACCGCAGTCGCCTTCCCTGCATGCTTCCCTGGTGCCGTGATGATTCTGCAGCCTTTTCAGGTAATCCAGCACTGTGGTGGAAGGCAATAGTCCGTCTTTGGAAAAATCCAGGCTGCGGACGCTTCCGTCCAATAAAAAGGATACCGTTGAGGAGGATTCAGGCATTCACGGAAGTTTGTCTATGATCTGTCTTTCAGCCTGCAGCTGGGGCAGGTAGTTTTATTTATTAGTATTTCAGGCAGCAGTCGGGAGCTGTTATTGATGCTTAAGTTTATTCAAGTTAGTGTTCTCAATTAATGATTTCATCTGGTTTACTGCAATTGCATGAAGTTGCTTGAGTCGCTTGATTTGAGGTAATCCCTGTTGGATGAGCACAGCGTTGATACATTCCATGTTCGAAAGAACCACCAATTGCTCAATGGTTGCCATATCTCTCATATTTCCCTGTGATTCTGTGTTTTCATTTCGCCATTGCTGTGCTGTTTTACCAAATAATGCAACATTAAGTATATCGGCTTCATTTGCATATACGGATGAAATCTGTGCTTTGGTAAGTTGGGGTGGAATCAGATTTTCTTTTATAGCATCAGTATGAATATGATAATTAATCTTTGCTATCGTTCTATGGAGGTTCCAGTCTAATTTAAGGCGGTCATTTTCATCAGCTTTAAGTCGCTTAAACTCATTGATAAGATAAAATTTAAACTCCGCACTCAGCCAGGAGGCAAATTCAAATGCAATATCCACGTGTGCAAAGGTTCCTCCATATCTACCGGTTTTAGATGTAATTCCTTTAGCATGGGTGGCTTCAATCCAACGTTTTGGAGTTAATGAGAAACTGTTGGAACCGGCCATGTTTTTAATTCCTTCGAATTCGATGGAATTAAAGGCAGGATTATTGAAAAGTTCCCACAGTCCCATGAATTCAATGGTACTACGATTTCTCATCCAGTTTTGAAGAATATAATCGCTTCTTTCGGAATCCCTGTACCTGGCAATGTCTGTTAGACTTATATATGCTTCACTTTCAAGCTGGAACAGCATGATCTCTGTTCCTTTGACATGCATTCTTCTGTTTTTCATGGCTACCTGAACTTAGCGAAGTCAGTCCCGGTGACTTTCATTTTTCATAATCGTCATGGTTTATCCTGATGATGTTCAGAATTACCGCTACGGCTTTCTCCATGCTTTCGACCGGAACATACTCAAATTTACCGTGAAAATTATGCCCGCCGGCGAAGATATTCGGGCAGGGTAATCCCATATAGGACAGCCTTGCCCCGTCGGTTCCGCCCCTGATGGGTACAACCACCGGCTGTATTCCGGCGGCTTCCATGGCTTTGCGGGCAGTCTCCACCACATGCATCACCGGTTCTATCTTTTCTTTCATGTTGAAGTACTGGTCTTTTAATTCAATGCTGACAATATCCCTGGCATATTTCTGATTGATAAAGGCCGCTGCTTCGCTGATCATCAGCTTCCTCCGTTCAAATTTCGCCCGGTCATGGTCTCTCAGGATGTACTGCAGGGATGCATTTTCCACATTTCCTTCCATTTTGATCAGGTGATAGAATCCTTCATAAGCGCTTGTGAATTCAGGTTTTTCGCTGATTGGAAGTAACTCATTGAATTCCATTGCGATAAGCATAGCATTCACCATTTTGTTTTTGGCATAACCCGGATGGATATTTCTGCCCTGTATCATCACTTTGGCATGCGCGGCATTGAAATTTTCGTACTCCAGTTCTCCCAGGCCTCCGCCATCCATGGTATAGGCGTATGCAGCACCGAATTTCTGCACGTCGAAATAATCCACGCCTTTGCCGATCTCCTCGTCGGGAGTGAAGCCGATGCGGATGGTTCCGTGCTGTATTTCCGGATGCGCCAGCAAATATTCCATGGCCGTCATAATCTCGGCGATGCCGGCCTTGTCATCCGCACCGAGCAGGGTGGTGCCGTCGGTGGTAATGATGGTATTCCCCACATAATGAAGTAATTCAGGAAATTCTGCCGGGCCCAGGATCAGGTTTAATTCCTTGTTGAGCAGAATATCACCACCGTCATAGTGTTCCACCAGCCGGGCTTTGACATCTTTACCGCTCATATCGGGGCTGGTATCCACATGTGCAAGGAAACCGATGACCGGTATGGGTTTCGCTGTGTTTGCGGGGAGGGTGGCCATGAGATAGCCGTACTGGTCGAGGCTGACGTCCTGCAGGCCGAGTTCTCTGGCTTCTTTTTCCAGCAAGCGCAAAAGGTTCCATTGTTTTTCCGTGCTGGGAAAGGTGTCGGAATTGTCGTCCGATTGTGTGTCGACCTGCACATATTTTAAAAAACGCTCAACTACTGTCATGATCAGAAAGGTTTTTTATTTTTTACATTCACTTAAAGTTAGGGAATCCGGGTTTATTCAGCTTCCTCTCTTCCTCTGAGCGCATCCCAGGCGAACCAGGCGCACAGCAGCAGGAACATCAGCAGGCCGAGGCTTTCGGCGAGGTGGGAACTGACCCAGCTTTCCTTCACGTAGTTTATTCCGCCGAATTTCAGGAAGGCGCTGATTACACCCATAAGGGCACCACCTGCGATGAATCCGCTTGCAATGAGTGTTCCTCTTTCTCTTCTGGCTTTATTCAGGGATTCATTTTTACTGCGATTGCTTACGAACCAGGCGACAATGCCGCCGACGAGCAGGGGTACGTTCAGTTCCAGGGGGATAAACATTCCCAGGGCGAATGGCAGGGCCGGGATGTTGATCATGGTAAGGATCAGGGCGAGGAAACATCCTCCGATATAGAGCAGCCAGGGTGCCGGCAGGCCTGACATCATGGGACCGATCACGGCCGCCATGGCATTGGCCTGGGGGGCTACGAGCGCTTCGGGTCCGGTGAAGCCGTAGGTTTTATTCAGGATGATGATGACTCCGCCCACGGTAGCTGCCGACACCAGGGTGCCGAGGAATTTCCAGGATTGTTGTTTGTAAGGGGAGGATCCCAGCCAGTAACCTATTTTCAGGTCGGTGATAAAGCCTCCGGCCATAGACAGGGCCGTACAGACCACTCCGCCTATAATCAGGGCGGCCACCATGCCGGTGGTGCCCGACAGTCCGACCCCGGTAAGGACCAGTGAGGAAAGGATCAGCGTCATCAGGGTCATGCCGCTGACGGGATTGGTTCCCACGATGGCGATGGCGTTGGCAGCCACTGTGGTAAAAAGGAAAGCGATGACCAGCACGATAAGCAAGCCGGTGAGTGCCTGGGTGAGGTTATGGACGACGCCAAACTGGAAGAAGATAAATACCAGTACTGCGGTGATCAGGATACCGCCGAAAATGATGCCCATCGGAAGGTCGCGGCGCGTCCTGAGTTCTTCGCGGCTGTGAGAGGATTTCTTTCCGAACAGTTCTTTGACAGCCAGCGAGAAAGCGGTGCGGATGATTTTAGACGCCCTGATGATGCCGATGATCCCGGCCATGGCGATTCCTCCGATGCCCACCTGCCGGATATAATTGCGGAATATCTCTTCGGGGGCCATTTCCCCAAGGGTTTTGGTGATATTGGCGCCCACCGCGATGGTCATTCCGTCGGCAAAATGCGCAACCACAGGAATGAGTACGTACCATACCAGGAATGATCCCGCACAGATGATGGCCGCGTATCTGAGGCCGATGATGTAACCCAGACCCAGAATGGCAGCACCCAGGTTCAACCTGAAGACGATCTTTGCTTTGTCGGCGATCAGTTCTCCGACGGGAAGCACCCTTGAGGTGAAGACCTCGCTCCACCAGCCGAAGGTGGCGATGATGAAGTCGTAGATCCCGCCGATCAGTCCGCTGCTGAGCAGGACCAGGGCCTGTTTCCCGCCTTTCTCGCCGCTGACAAGCACTTCGGTGGTGGCAGTTGCTTCGGGGAAAGGATACTTGCCGTGCATATCCGACACAAAATACTTCCTGAACGGGATGAGGAAAAGAATTCCCAGGAAACCTCCAAGGAGGGATGAAAGGAATACCTGGTAGAACTGGGCTTCCAGGTTCAGGATGTAGAGGGCCGGCAGGGTAAAGATGGCGCCGGCCACGATCACACCGGAACTGGCGCCGATAGACTGGATGATGACATTTTCACCCAGGGCATTCTTCCGGCGGGTAACCGATGACAGTCCGACCGCAATGATGGCAATGGGGATGGCGGCTTCGAACACCTGACCGATCTTGAGACCGAGATAGGCGGCGGCGGCCGAAAAAATGACTGCCATCAGCAGTCCGAGCAGCACCGAACGGAGGTTGACTTCCGGGTAGACTTTTTCCGGTGGCATCAGGGGTTTGTACTCCTCGCCTTCCTTCAGCTCCTGGTAAGCATTGTCTGGAAGACCTTTGATCTTTTCAGCGGGTAGGGATGACATAGGCTTTTTTTTGCTAAAGTAGAAAAAAAAAGCCGGTACCCCAGTCAGGAGTCCGGCTTTGCAGAAAAATCACTGAAGACCTATTTTTTTAATAAATCCCTGATTTCTCCCAACAGTTTTTCCGTGGCCGAAGGTTCGGGCGGAGCGGCAGGGGCGGCCTCTTCCTTCTTCTTCATGCTGTTAAATCCCTTGATTACCATGAAAATGACAATTGCAATCACCAGGAACTCGAAAACTACCTGGATGAAATTGCCGTAGTTGAGGGTAACGGGCTTGTCAGCAGCACCTCCGATGATAATCTTCAGATCGGTGAAGTTGACGTTTCCGAGGATCAGCCCGAGTGGCGGCATAATAATGTCGTTAATGACGGAGGTGACGATCTTACCGAAGGCAGCTCCGATGATCACGCCGATTGCCAGATCGAGGACACTGCCCCGGTTGATGAAGGTTTTGAATTCCGTTGCAATCTTAGACATAAGCTTTCGATTTATGGGTTAATAATCCGGTGATTACATATTGAAGAGAATGCCAAGCGCAAAGCCCTGGCTGTACTGCACCTTGTCGTCCATGTCAGGATCGTTGAGCATGGTGCCGGTCAGGTTCACGTTGATATACTTGTTTACTTTGGCTGTCAGGGTGGCGTCGAGACGGGAAACAATACGACCGATGTTTTCGTAAGGTGCCAGGGCCGAAAAGCGTGTTTTCAGGTTCAGGTTGGTGGCAATGTCCTTGTCGAAATTGGCGATGAACTGAAAGGCCACTTCGCTGCGGACTTTCTTTCCGCGTTCAAGACCGTAGTATTTGGGATTGGTCTGGTAAAGGGCCGTGTCAAGCACGAATGTCTGCCGTAAGGTTCCGGTACCGAAACGTGCCCAGAAATAATCCACCGGTTTATATTCCAGTCCGATGGAACTGGTCAGGTAACCCGGGGCCATGAATTTGGACAGCAGGATGGCGTACTCTGCACCTGCCTGGTCTTTCTTGTACTCAAAACCGGCATCGAACTGTGAGCTGAAGTTCACCGAGGCAAAGAGGTTCCAATTTTTTGCGATTTTGTAACCAAGTTTGGAATCGAAGAAGATCTTGTCCTGGGATTTCCGGGCAGTTTGTCCCTTATTCTGGACGAACCCGTAAGCCAGTTGCAGGTCATTGTCGAAGGTGATCTTCTTTTTATCGCTGTATGAGGCGGTTGCATTCAGGAAGGTTCCCAATGCGATGGAGTTTACGCCGCCACCCTTCCAGTTATCGCTGAAAGACGCCTGATTGAGATTCAGACCGGTTTGCAGGCTTTTCTTCCAGTGGAGGGTGTCGTTCTGTGCATGCACCATAAAAATGGGTGTCAGCAGCAGCAGCAGGAGGTAGTGTTTTTTCTTCATGATAACGATTTTTCTTATGGGAAACGTTTAAATTCACTGCTTGTTCAGGAGGTATTACGGATAAAAATAGGAAAAATCCTGATTCAATCATTTTTTTCTTTGTGAATATCGCAACTGATATTAAAACCTGGTGACTTGTAATCAGGTGGAAGGTAAGATGAGGGTATTGTGGTCTGGTTTCCGTCTCTGGCAGCCCGGTAATGCGGAGACATTATTTCGATGCCATTTTCTGCACAAACATCCTGAATGTTTTGGTGCAATTCTGAATATATGGTTGCCTGTTTCGCTGCTTCCCTGGTGTATGCGTTGATCTGGTATGAAACATAAAAGTCATCCAGACTGGTCTGCAACACAAAAGGGGCTGGAGTCTTCATCAGGTCAGCAGTGCGGAGGGCGGCCCCGATCAGAGCCTGATGCATTTGTTTCCAGGGCACATCGTAGCTGATGGTAACTGTGGTGTGGATGATCAGACCGCCGCGGGCTGCTTCGATACTGTAATTAGTGGTGTTTCCCGTCAATACTGATGAATTTGGGATCGTAATTATCTCCTGTTTAATTGTGCGAACTCTGGTGACGAGTAATGTCTTCTCGACCACATCACCGGTAATTTCACCGATCTTGATTCTGTCATTGATTTTGAAGGGGCGCATATAGGTGATCACAAGACCAGCTATCATGTTGGTGATAACGGAAGAGGATCCCAGGGAGAAAAGTATGCCGATAAAAACAGAAACACCGCGAAACACTGCTGAATCTGAACCCGGCAGGTAAGGAAAGATCAGTACGAAAGTGAAAGCATAGAACAGGAATTTGGTGATATTGAAGGTCGGTTTCGCCCAGTCTGGATGGAATCCCTTGATTTTCAGTCTTTCCGTCTCCATTTCTCTGAAGATGTATTTAACAAACCTGATCAGGTATTTCATGATGAAAATGATGACAAGAATTCTGATCAGGTTGGGCAGATATTCCCACATGGCTGTCAGTGCACTTCTGAATGGAGACCAGATGAGCGAAAACAGTGCATCAGCCCAGGTCCTTGAAAAAGGAAAGATACTAAAGATGACGGGTAAGGTAAGGTAAAATAAGAGAGCATAAGTTAACCAGCGTAGAATTTTGATAATGAATAAAATACCCTTCAATTCCTGCTCTGCCGTAAGGAAAGTATAATCGCGGTACTGCAGGTCTTGTAACCACCTGTCTTTACGCGCATCAATAAAAGATTGCGCGAAACGATATGCTTTCCCGATTAACCAAAGAAAAAGCCAGGCAATCAGAACAACGAACACCACCAGTCCAATCCTCATCAGCTGTTTCCCAAGACTGTTTGCTTTTTTGGCATCTACGAGTGCTTTGGTGATCAAAGCCTTATTGTCTTCTGCCAATGCCTTGATGCTTTTGTTAAACCACATGGCATCCGTTTCTGATATGCTCATGATGATCATATCCTTGTAGGCAATGTCAAATGTGTTTTCAGATTGTTGAATTGAGATAGAATCCACAAAAAGAAAATCATCGTTATATAAATGTTTTATTTTTCTGGTGATATTGTCAGCCCTGTCTTTCGCAGTGGATGCTCCGATTTTTGAGTATATCAGGAACAAGGTATCGTTTAGGACTCCGATGACCGGATATCCTTTTGCCGTGTGACGCAGGGAATCTATTTTTGCCTTTTTCATCGACAGCCGGCGGTTTTCCGATTCATTAATCTCCTGTAACTGCTTGATAATGTCATTCTTAAGTTGCAGATCGGATGTCTTAAGGTTGCGTAATTGTGCTTCGAGCATAGCTTTTCTGACAGAGTCGTCCTGCCTGAGTTTCTCAAGTTCAGCCAGTTTCAGGTTGAACTGTTTGATAATCCGTATATTGGCTGAATCATAATCAGATATTGTATCTGCACTGCCGACAGAAATATGTATCCTCAGCAATACAAGGAGTGCGATCAAAGGGTATCTTGCATTCATTTTATTAATAATTTGGATATTAAGGTGTTGTTCGAATTGAAAATGTAACTTTTGCTCAGGTTAGGTTTCGTGTTGCTGCCAGGCTCGTAAACCTTTCTTCGTCGGTGATTGGATATAGACTTTCCCGGGTGAGGGCATTAATAATCTCAAATCCTGTTTTACCTGCAAATAATTGGTTTGCGAACAGATTGCGATCAAAAGGTGTAGGTTATTACTCATAATGAACAGATTTGCATTCGCAACCTGTCAATAATAAGTATGTATTATAATGTCTATTAAGCTGTATGGTGAGGTTTACTGTCATCATCGCTCATTCCCAAACTCTTAAATACTCCCTTTAGGGTGTCTTTGTTTTCCGAAAGGATATATAGTTTGTCATGAGCCGCCAGGCTTGTTGAACCGTCGGGGATGAGGTACCTTTCGTCTCTTTTGATAAATGAGATCAGGGTCGTTTTTGGAAGAGCGAGCTGAACGATCTGTTTACCGACGACGGGCGATGATTCCGGGATCAATACCTCAGTTAACAGCGATTTCAGGCTATCCGAAAGTTCGAGGTCGAATTTAGTTCTTTGTTTAAGCCTTACGGGAAGGGTAAGGTGCAGGTAAGCTGCTATTTTTGACAGGGTGGTGCCTTGCAGCAGGACGGAGGTCAGCGAGATGAAAAACACGATGTTGAAGATCATGTTTGCTTTTTCGGCTCCGGCAATCAGAGGATAAGTAGCAAACACGATAGGAACGGCACCGCGCAGTCCCACCCATGAGATGAACCATTTGCAGCGGTTATTCACCCTGAAGGGGGTCAGGCTGATGAAGACGCTGAGTGGTCTGGCCACCAGGATCAGGAATACCGAAATCACGAGGCCGATGCCGATCACGGGTACGATCTGGCTGGGATACACCAGCAAACCCAGGGTTAGAAAAAGGATGATGTGCATCAGCCAGGCAAAGCTGTCAAAGGACTTAAGGATCTTTTTCTTATGGATAAGTTCTTGGTTTCCAAGGTAAAGGGCGCAAAGATAAACGGCAAGGAAGCCATTGCCTCCCACAAAGTCGGTGAAGGAAAAACTGAAAAAAACAATGGCGATCACCAGCACGATATAGAGTCCTTCATAATCCAGTCTGATCCTGTTGATGATGAAGGAACCGAGCCGGCCCAGTCCGTAACCGATGAGTGCTCCGAGCAGCAGTTGCCTGAAAAACAGGGGAATGATGCTCAGTAGGCTGTGGTCCTGGTTCACCACCAGGCCGGTGAAGATGATGGTCAGGATATAGGCCATGGGGTCGTTGCTGCCGCTTTCAAGTTCGAGGGTTGGTCTGAGACTGCCTTTGAGGGCAAGACTTTTGGAACGGAGGATGGAAAAAACCGCTGCCGAATCGGTGGATGAGACGATGGACCCGAGGAGCATGGCCTCAAAAATGCTGAAATCGGTGATCAGGTAAACAAAAACACCCACGCTTGCGGCAGTGATCATGACGCCAAGGGTAGAAAGCGTGATCCCCTGCCACAGTATCGGTCGTATCGATTTCCAGTCGGTGTCCAGTCCCCCTGAAAAAAGGATGAGGCACAGGGCTACAATCCCGATGAACTGAGCCGACCTGGGATCGTCGAAGTGTATTCCTCCTAAGCCTTCTGAACCGGCCAGCATACCAACAGCAATAAACAACAACAGCACGGGCACCCCGAACTTATAGGATGTTTTTCCGGCCAGCAGTGAGATAAAGAGCAGGATGGAACCGATCAGCAGGATATTCTCTGTGCTAAGCGTCATGGCAGGAGGAGGTCGGTGATGACAAAGCCTGCAAAAAGCAGGCTCCCGGTCCCGTTGAGCGTAAAAAACGCCAGGTTGACACGGCTCAGGTCAGTGGGTTTAACAATCAGGTGCTGGTAGAAAATGAGCAGCGAGAAGATGGCGGTCCCGGTCCAGAACAGCCATCCCGAGCCCGCCACTGTACCGGCCCTGATAATGAACAATATGGCAAGGATGTGCAGGGCGGAACTGAAATGCAGGGCCCTTTTTTTCCCAAGTCTGGCAGGGATAGATTTGAGTTTAAGCGATTTGTCGAAATCTTCATCCTGTAATGCATAGATAATGTCAAAACCTGCAACCCAGCACAGGACGCTGCATGCGTAAAGGACAGGGGCCCAGGAGGGCATGCCGGTAACGGCGAGGTAAGCACCGATGGGTGCGAGGGCCAGTCCGAGTCCGAGTACCAGGTGTGAAAAGGATGTGAAGCGTTTGGTGAAACTGTAGCCCAGAATAATGAAGAGGGCCAGGGGAGAGAGTTTGAAGCAGAGTGGGTTGATAAACCAGCAGGTAGCAATGAACAACAGTCCGTTAATGACACTGAACAACAATACAGACCTGGCTCTGAGAATGCCTGCCGGTATTTCCCGCAGCCAGGTTCTCGGATTCAGCCTGTCGATCTCCCTGTCTGCAAAACGGTTGAAACTCATGGCTGCATTACGGGCAAAGACCATGCATAATATCACTTTGAGCAATAAAAGAGGATCGAAAGGATATCCATCACCGAACACGGCCAGAAAAAAGCCGATCAGGGCAAAGGGAAGCGCAAACAGGCTGTGGGAAAATTTTACCAGGGAGGAGTAATTGGAAAATTTTTTCAGGACTTTGTTCATGCCAGCTTTGCTTTTCAACTGCAAATTTACATGTAAGTTTGCTTATCTGAAAGCAAATGCTTCCGGAAACGCCCATCAGACCCATGACCCGACAGCTGACAGACAGGCCGTACAATCACCGGCAATTATTATGGAAATACATTGATTATCAGTATCATGCTACCGGTGGTCACGGGATTCACTCACCTTACCTTTACCGCTTGTACAGGGAAGTAATCTGTGGCCGTCAGACTACAGCGGCACTAGAAGAAGCCCTTGCTTACCGTGCCCGTTTACGATGTGACACATCGGAAATCCGATGTGTCACATCGTGTGAGACGGACTCCGGAAGCTCAGAAAACTGCGTGCGAAGGATTTCTGATTTAGTGAGAAAAGAAAGTTGCAAGGTAAAAACTGGCAAGTTGCTGTTTCGCTTAGTGTCACATTTACAAGCTGTTAATGTGCTCGAACTGGGCACCAACCTGGGTGTGGGCACCCGTTTCCTTGCGGCAGGCATGCAGGGTGGACAGCTTTTCACGATTGAAAAATCGCGGGCATTTCTTGATGTGGCACATCGGGATTCCGATCTGCCACATGGTGGAAACCGCCCGGAGATTTCATGGGTTCAAGAGCGCTTCGGGGAGGTGTTGCCTGAAGTCCTTGCCGGCATTCCTTCCCTCGACTTTGTTTATTTCGACGGTCACCACCGTTATCTTCCCACCCTGGAATATTTCGGTTTATGTCTTGAAAAAGCAAACAACCGCAGTGTTTTTGCCTTTGATGATATCCACTGGTCAGCTGGCATGGAGAAGGCCTGGAAGGAGATCGCCGGGCATCCGCGGGTTAGCCTTTCGGTTGATTTGTTCCGCACCGGACTGGTGTTTTTCAGCAAAGAACTCAGCAGGCAGCATATGGTATTGAGATTCTGAAAATGATTACTTTTACCGGGCATTATGGCGGCAATAAAACTGCCGGGAGAATGTTATACCGAATGAACACAGGAATACGAAAAAAGTGTTCCCGGAGTCGTCGGTATGACTGAATCTAAGCGAAAATGGCTACGCATTTTCACTAAGATTCAGAATAGCTACGGCCGGCACACGGGTTTGCCCGTATTCCCGCTTTTTTGAACCTTAAGTTCTGATGTATGAAAAATGAAGTGATCCGGCTGATAGACATCGCCAAGCATTATAAAGTCGGGAGTCAGCTTGTTCAGGCACTGCGGACCATTACCCTCGACATTTACCGCGGGGAGTATGTAGCGCTGATGGGACCCTCGGGTTCGGGCAAGTCCACCCTGATGAACATCCTGGGTTGTCTCGACACACCCACCCACGGACAGTATTTCCTTAACGGGACCGATGTCAGCAAGATGGACGACAACCAGCTGGCCGAAATCCGTAATAAAGAGATCGGTTTTGTGTTTCAGACCTTTAACCTCCTGCCACGTTCCTCTGCCCTGGAGAATGTGATGCTTCCATTGGTATATGCAGGTTACGGTAAGCAAAAACGCATGGAACTTGCCCGGAAAACACTGGACGACGTCAACCTGACCGACCGTATCGCCCATAAACCCAATGAGTTGTCGGGCGGGCAGCGCCAGCGGGTGGCCATTGCAAGGGCACTGGTCAACCATCCTTCCATCATTCTGGCCGATGAACCTACCGGCAACCTCGATTCAAAGACATCCATCGAGATCATGGGACTGTTCGAGGAGATCCACAAGCTGGGCAATACCGTTATTGTGGTGACCCACGAAGAAAGCATCGCCAAGCACGCACACCGCATCATCCGGTTGATCGACGGGGAAGTGTCGTCGGATGAGGTAAATACACAGGTTCAGACCATGGCGGATTACAGCTTGCAGGCTTCTTCATGAGCAGCGATTGGAAAATATATACCCGGACAGGCGATAAAGGAGAGACATCCCTGATCGGAGGCAGGCGGGTACCAAAGTACGACCTGCAGATTGAAGCTTACGGTACGGTGGATGAACTGAATTCCTTCATCGGGATGATCCATGCGAAGATAGCGGCAGACGAGGCCGGCAGGATCACCCTGCTGGAGGTCATGGACCGGCTGTTTACTTTGGAATCATTGCTGGCTGAAGATAAGGCTCCTGATCCGGAAGGAAAAAGGAAGACCAGGCCTTTGCCCGGCCTTTACCCCGGGGACGTAAGCCTTTTGGAGCATGAGATCGATCGCATGAACGAGACTCTTCCGGCGCTTTCCTCCTTTATCCTTCCCGGCGGTACGGAAACGGCAGCACTCTGTCATGTGGCACGTTGTGTTTGCAGGAGGGCCGAGCGTATCACACTGCGGTTGTGGGAGGAGCTTCGTTTCGATCCCCTGATTCTCCAGTACCTCAACCGCTTGTCGGATTATCTGTTTGTGCTGGCAAGGTACCTTAACAGGATGGAAGGAGGGGAAGAGGTTTTGTGGAAAGCAAAGACATAAGTTCGTATTCGCGTATCGCGTTGAGCGGGATAGCGATTGCATGTGATGTTACTGGATCATTTGCATATGCCACAGAGATGACGTTTTGAAATATCAACAGCAATATCAATGGATTACTTTGTTCTACTCCTGCCTGGCAGGGTTACGGGATTAACGCTGCTAAGCAGGATTAATGCCGATACGGCAGAAGGTTTCATTTTTCGCAAACTCATTCAGTGTAGGTATCCTATGAGGATTATTGCCGTATGGATGTTACTGACCGGTGCATGCTGTCTGGAGGGACAGGCTCAGCAGGCTGATGTACTGATCTCGCAGGGTCTTTCCGGCCGGGTTTCCTATGGCAGTGATACCGGCATTCTCCTGTATGATGTGTCGGTTTCAATGAGGACACTTTCGGGGCAGTTGATACAGACAGTTCAAACGGACGCCATGGGATATTATGAGTTTGATCTGCCCCTGCCGGGTACCTATGTCATCACGATTGCTTCATCCCTTCCGGCCGGCGGTTACAATGCCCTTGCAGCCCTGGCCGCACTCCGGCATTTTGTGGGACAGGTCACCCTGTCAGGCTTGAATTTCAGTGCTGCCGACGTGGATGGCAGCACCTATGTGAACACCAATGATGCCATGCTGATTGTGCAAGGCTTTATAGGTCAGATCCCGGCATTCCCGGCGGGCGCATGGGTTTTTGAAAGCGATACACTGAACATCACGACAGGGGATTCCATCGTGTTGAACCTGCAGGGACTGTGTTACGGCGATCCCCTCGGCAGATACATCCCGCCTGGCTGTATACCCATGCCCGATGACGCATATGCCGGGCCCGATAAGATCACAAGCGATACGGCCACCATCCTCCAAGGCAATGACCCGCTTGCCGGAACAGGTGTCTGGAATATCCTGTCCGGCGCCGGCGGTAGCCTTTCCGATACCACAGATCCCCATGCCCTTCTCACCGGTCTGGTCGGTAACACATACATACTGACATGGACCATTGCCACTATCTGTTATTCATCCACAGACACAGTGCTTGTATCCTTTAAACCACCCTGCGGACTCCCTTTCACCGATGTCCGCGACGGCATGGTTTACAATACAGTGCAGATTGGAACCCAATGCTGGATGCAGCAGAACCTGAACATCGGGACCATGGTAACATCAGTTTACATCCCCGGCAACATACACTCGGAATGCAGCAATAACGGGATCATTGAGAAGTACTGTTTCTTTAATGACACCAGCTATTGTAACGATTTTGGCGGGCTGTACGACTGGAATGAATTGATGGGATACGTCGTTCAGCCGGGTGTACAGGGTATTTGCCCTGATGAATGGCACATCCCGACCGATGCAGAGTGGTGCACGATGCTCACGTATATTGATCCTGCCGTGAATTGTAGCATTGAGGGATGGTCGGGTACAGATGCGGGAAGTCAGTTGAAAGAGCAGGGCACGGCTCACTGGGGTGCTCCAAATACGGCCACCAATGCAAGCGGTTTTACCGCCTTCGGTAGTGGCATCCGAAGCCAGCTGGGATTGTTTACCTCGATGCTTTCAGAAGCCTTTTACTGGACCTCAACCAAAAATACTACATATCATGCCCTCGCATACTTTCTTTGGCCGTCCAGGCCTGATATTTGCCGCGCAAGAAATACTTTTCTGTGCGGCCAGTCGGTACGTTGTATCCGAAATTTCTGAGGGTCATTGTTTTAGCTGATCAATCCTTTCTATTATGCGGTATCGTCAATCCGGTCGCGTCCAGGTGCATCGTTGTTCTCATGGTGCAGTTGCTCTGTTCATTACCGGCAATACTTTTCCAGTTCCTTTTGGGCCTGTTTCAGGCCGAGCGATAAGGCTTTTTCCAGGTCACTGCATCCTTCATTTTTCCGGTTGATCCGCATATTTGCGAGGCCACGCATGCCCCATGCCAGGGCGTTGAGGCTGTCGGATTGCAGGGCCTTCGTCAGGTCTTCCACGGCAGGGATGAAATCGCCGGCATTATAGTGGGCATATCCGCGATAGGCCAGTGCATTGGGATCGCCGGGAGACATGCTCAGGCAGTGGTCGAAGTTCTTTCGTGCCTTGTAAAAGTCTTGCAGCAGGTACCATGAGAATCCCAGTTCGAAGTATTGCAGCGGTGTTTTAAGTCCGAGGCTCAGACTTTGTTCCAGGTCACGGATGGCTTCCCCTGGGTCACCGGTTTTATTTCTGCATTTGCCGCGGTTGGCCCAGGCCTTTGCCATGGCGGGTGCCCTTTCGATGGCCTTGCTGAATTCGGCACAGGCTGCATCATGCTCACCGGCAGCGGCATATACCATACCCCTGTTGTTGTATGCTTCGGCAAATCCGGGTGCCAGGGCGATCACACGGTTGAAGTCGGCCAGTGCCCTGTCGTTTTCTCCGGCAGCAAGCAAAAGCAATCCCCGGTTATTCATTGCCCGGTATTGCCCCGGATCAAGTTTCAGGGCTTCATTCAGGTCGGTCAGGGCATCGGCGGTCCTGCCCAGTTCCTGGTACAGGGCTGCCCTGTTGGCCAGGGCGCGCGGATTGGCCGGCTGAAGTGCAAGGGCACGGTTAAAGTCTTCCAGGGCGGCGGTCCTGTTCCCCGCCAGTTGCAGTTCCCTTCCGCGTATGTTGAGGGCGGGGTAAACATCAGGATGATGTTCCAGGATGTCGCTCACCAGACTCATGCTGTCTTTCCATACCTTCACCCTTTCGTATGTCAGCCAGCCTAATACCGGAAGGATGAGCAGGGGCAGGATGAAAGCCATGCGGCACCTTTGGTTCAGAAGATGGAACGCATGTCCGGCAATAAAAAACAGTCCAAACGAAGCAAGATACGTATACCGGTCGGCGGTCAGGTAGTTCGAGACCGGTATCCAGCGAAGGAAAATAAAGATATTGACAAGGAAGAAAGCCAGGCCGAAGAAGACCACGGGCCAGCGGCGAAAAGAGCGGATAAGCAGCCAGACCAGCAGGGCGGCAATCAGCAATCCTGCCATCGCGCTGAGGTTGACAGTCATTATATCGCGGGGCAGGGGGTAATAGGCCGACAACTGCAAGGGAACGATCATCTTATAAAAGTACATTGCCAGTGCGCCGGAAGCAGTCAGCAGTGTTTGCCACAGTCCGGCAGACTCCGGCTGTTCACCGAGGTAGCCTGTTTCGCGCTGCGCCAGCAAGGCGATCACACCCATCAGCATCAGGGGAAGGAAAAATGGCAGTTTCTCCCGCCAGATTTTAAGGTCCGTGAGTTTTCTTCCCGTGAAATAGTCTGTAAGCAGCAGACAAAATGGCAGGAAAACGCCCTGGCCTTTGGATAGTGACGACACGAGTGCGGCCACCAGTGACAGGAGCAGCCATTTTTTTTGATTTTGCGCGAGGTACCGCAGGTAGCACCACATCGAGAGGAGGAACCAGGCCGTGAAGAGGACGTCTTTTCTGGCGGTTGCCCAGGCCACGGCTTCCACATGCAGGGGGTGAAGGGCAAAGAGCAGGGCTGCAATGCCGGCCGTGTGGTGCTGTCCGGTGAGTTTCCGGATGATGGTAAAGACCAGCAGCGTATTGCAAAGGTGCAACAGGAGGTTATGAAGGTGAAACACCAGGGGATCAGGGCCGTTGATCCCGTAATCAAACATCAGCGACAGCAGGGTGAAGGGGTGATAATGTCCTTCGAAGGAGCGGCTGATGATCTGCCAGAGGTTCGAACCTGTAAAGGAATGGATCAGGCTGTTTTCGGTGATATAGATCCCGTCGTCCCAGCTGACAAAACCATTGTGGAAGACCGGGATATATGCCAGGGCTGTGACGATCAGGCATGTAATAAACCAGGCTGCGGCAGGGAAGCGGATGAGGGATGCAAAGCGGTGTCCGGTGATGGCAGTTTCGTTCATGCTTCAAACATACATAAAAGAAAAATACCGGGGCATCATGATCTTCCTCCTGGCAGGGATTAGGTGTATTCCGGTATACCCGTGGGCAAATGATGAGGGTACGGCTACATAACTAAAAGATATACAGGGGATTAATCATAATCTACCGAAAAAATTACGAGGTCTTGATTTATTTTCAAAAAGATATATTTTTGCACAAAGTTTTAAACATAAAAACTCGCAAGCGATGTATTGGACACTGGAACTGGCCTCGAAGCTGGAAGACGCGCCCTGGCCCGCCACCAAGGAGGAGTTGATAGACTACTGCCTCCGTTCGGGCGCTCCCGTGGAAGTGATCGAGAACCTTCGTGAGATAGAGGATGAGGGCGAGGTCTATGAAAGTATCGAAGATTTATGGCCTGAATATCCCACCAAGGAGGATTTCTTTTTTCACGAAGACGAATATTGATCCTGGGAAACATCCCCCGGTGAGGCTGCCATCGTTCGCGAGGCAGCCTCTTTTTTTGCCTTCATTTTTCTCACTTCTTTCGAATACTCAACGTCTAAACCGATAAACACCTATACTGCATACTAGAATTAATTGAACCACATAGGACACATAGGGTAATTATCTATGTGATCTGTGTGCCTATGTGTTGAAAATAAAGAGAATTAGAATGCACAGCATGACGGCAAAACTTCTAAACCAATAAACTCCTAAACCGGCTTCCATCCCGGAAAAAGTATGGTAAATGTTTCACGGCACCCTTTTTGAGATAAGTGCTACCTTTGCCCTCAACCTAATAGTAAAGTCATGCTGGGTTTATTGAAAACTTTTATGGGTAGCAAGTCGGACCGTGATTTAAAGGAGCTCAAACCGGTGCTCGACAAGGCCCTTGCCGCTTATCCCTCCATCGCAACGCTGAGCAATGATGAACTCCGCGCAAAAACTGTCACTTTCCGGAAGCAGCTGTTAGACCACGTCCAGGAGGAGGAGGAATCGATCGCGCAGTTAAAGGCCCGGCTGGAGGCGGAACCCGATATGGATGTCCATGAGAAGGAGCGGCTTTATTCAGAAATCGATCAGCTCGATAAAAGGCAGTACGAGAAGACCCAGGAGATGCTGATGGACATCCTGCCCGAGGCATTCTCGGTGGTGAAGGAGACGGCCAGGAGACTGGTGGAAAACGAATGGGTCGAGGTGACTGCCACCCAGTTCGACCGTGACATGGCAGCGAAAAAGTCCAGCGTGGAGATCCGGGGCGATAAGGCTTATTACCGTAACAGCTGGGTTGCCGGTGGAAATACGATTACATGGGATATGGTGCATTACGACGTCCAGCTCATCGGCGGCATCGTACTGCACCAGGGAAAGATCGCGGAAATGGCTACGGGTGAGGGAAAGACACTCGTGGCTACCCTCCCGGTGTACCTGAATGCCCTGCCGGGCAAAGGGGTGCATGTGGTCACCGTGAATGATTACCTTGCCAGGCGCGACTCGGAGTGGATGGGGGTGTTATACGAATTTCACGGACTGAGGGTCGACTGTATCGACAGACATGAACCCAATTCAGAGGACAGAAAAAATGCCTACCTGGCCGATGTCACTTTTGGCACCAACAATGAATTTGGTTTCGATTACCTGCGTGACAATATGGCACGTAATCCGGAAGAACTTGTACAGCGGTTGCACAATTATGCCATTGTGGATGAGGTGGACTCCGTGCTGATCGATGATGCCCGTACCCCTCTGATCATCAGTGGTCCGACTCCCAAGGGAGACAACCAGGAGTTCGATGCACTGAAACCGCAAATGCTGAAGCTGTATAATGCACAGAAGAACCTGGTAACCAAGATATTGAGTGAGGCCAAAACCATACTCTCTAAAGAGAATCCCACTCCCGAGGAGGAGAAGAAGGGCGGGGAGCAGTTATTCAGGGCCCACCGGGGATTGCCGAAGAACAAGGCGTTGATCAAATTTCTCAGCGAGCCGGGCATGAAAGCCCTGATGCAGAAGACGGAGAATTTCTACCTGCAGGAACAGCAGAAGAATATGCATCTTATTGATGATGAGCTGTTTTTTGTAATTGATGAGAAGAACAACACCATCGACCTGATGGAAAAGGGGATCGATCTGATCACCGAATCATACGAAGACCCGAAGTTTTACATTATTCCTGACCTGGGGGCGGAGCTTGCGGAGCTTGATAAGCTGGGCCTGACCGATCAGAAGAAACTGGAGAAGAAAAATGAGCTGTTGCGTGATTTCAGCATCAAGTCGGAGCGTATCCACACGGTGAACCAGTTGTTACGGGCCTATGCCCTGTTCGAGAAGGATGTGGAATATGTGATTATCGACAACAAGATCAAGATCGTGGATGAGCAGACAGGACGTATTCTGGAGGGCAGGCGGTACTCCGATGGTCTGCACCAGGCGATCGAGGCCAAGGAGAATGTGAAGGTTGAAGCAGCCACCCAGACCTATGCCACCATCACCCTGCAGAATTATTTCCGTATGTACCGCAAGCTGGCGGGGATGACCGGAACTGCCGAAACAGAGGCCGGTGAGTTGTGGAATATTTACAAGCTGGATGTGGTGGTGATTCCGACCAACAAGCCTGTGGTCCGGGAAGACAGGGAGGATTTGGTGTACAAGACCAAGCGCGAGAAGTTCAATGCGGTGATCGATGAGGTGGTCGATCTGACGAAGAAAGGCCGTCCCGTGCTTGTGGGTACCACTTCTGTGGAAACCTCGGAATTGCTCAGCAGGATGCTGAATATGAAAAATATCAGGCACAATGTACTGAATGCCAAGATGCATGCACGGGAGGCGGAGATCGTGGCGCATGCGGGTGCACCTTCGGCTGTAACCATAGCCACCAACATGGCTGGTCGTGGAACGGACATCAAGCTGGGCCCGGGAGTGAAGGAGGCGGGTGGTCTGGCCATCATCGGTACGGAGCGCCACGAGTCGCGGCGTGTGGACAGGCAGTTGCGCGGCCGTTCCGGACGTCAGGGCGACCCGGGCAGCTCGCAGTTTTTTGTGTCCCTCGAAGATGACCTGATGCGCTTGTTTGGTTCGGCCCGTATCGCCAGCGTGATGGACCGCCTGGGATTGAAGGAAGGGGAGATGATACAGCATTCCATGATCACCAAATCCATCGAGCGTGCGCAGAAGAAGGTGGAAGAGAATAACTTCGGTATAAGGAAGCGGCTGCTGGAATACGACGATGTGATGAATGCACAGCGCGAGGTCATTTATAACAAACGCCGCCACGCGCTTTACGGTGAAAGGCTCTCGGTGGATACCTCCAACCTGATGTTCGACATCAGCGAGCTGCTGGTAGGCCAGTACCAGGAAGGTGGCGACTTTGAGGGTTTCCAGCTGGAGATGCTGCGGTCTTTCGCCGTTGAATCACCCTTTACCCAAAAGGACTTTCTCAATAAAAGCGCATCAGTACTGACAGAGGAGTTGTTTGACTACCTTGAAAGTCAATACCGGAGCCGCAAAGAATTCATTGCCAACAACGTCTATCCGGTCATCAGGGATATTTACGAGAACAATCCGCGTTTCGAGAATATTGCCATTCCCATCACCGATGGTATAAAGACCCTGCAGGTGATTGCCAACCTGAAGAAGGCATACGAGGATAAGGGCCGGGAGGTGAACCTGGCCATCGAAAAGGGGATTACCCTTGCCCTGATCGATGAAGCCTGGAAAGAACATCTGAGGGAGATGGACGACCTGAAGCAATCCGTGCAGAATGCCACCTACGAGCAGAAGGATCCGCTGCTGATCTATAAGTTCGAGTCGTTTGAACTTTTCAAGACCATGATACAGCGGGTGAACAAAGACATCAGCAGTTTCCTCCTGAAGGGCAACCTGCCCGGCGCCGACCAGACTTTGCAGGAGGCCGGCACACCCAGGCGTACCGACATGAGCCGTCTGAAAACCGGCCGGGATGATGTGGCTGCCCCCAACCGTACTTCGGAACCCCAGAAGCCTCAGCCAGTAAGGGTGGAGAAGAAGGTTGGCCGCAACGACCCCTGTCCCTGCGGCAGCGGGAAAAAGTTCAAGCACTGCCATGGCCGCGGGGTCGTGGCGTGAACATTCACTGAACTTTAGACACCAAAGTCCCGTAGGCACGGCTTTTTAAGTGAGAGGGTAGAAACTTGAAGGTATAAGTGAAGGACATAGAAAAAATTGAATTTCAGTCTTGTCACTTCAATTTTTTACCGTCATTTTTCTCACTTCTTTCAAAAACTCAACTTCTAAACCACTAAACCCCTAAACTGCATACTTGAATTAATTGAACCACATAGGGCACATAGGGTAAATATCTATGTGATCTATGTGAGCTATGTGTTGAAAATAAAGAGAATTAGAACGCACAGCATGACGGCCTGTAATTCGTTAAACTTTAGTCTTTAGACCATAAACGAAAAACTAAACTTCTAAACAAATAAACTACTAAACCGGTCTCCAGCCGGAACACTGATCCCAGCAGGAAACAATGCTTCGACTACGCTTCTTCAGGACACGATAAATCGTGTCCCTACTGCACAACTTCTAAACCACTAAACCCCTAAACTGCATACTTGAATTAATTGAACCACATAGGACACATAGAGTAAATATCTATGTGATCTGTGTGAGCTATGTGTTGAAAATAAAGAGAATTAGAACGCACAGCATGACGTTCTGTAACTCGTTAAACTTTAGACTTTAGACCATAAACGAATAACTAAACTTCGAAACAAATAAACTATACCGACACTGAACAGGTTTACGAAAAAGAAACCTTCATGTATGCCGGTATTACTCCTGCTAAGCAGCTTTGCTTTCGCAAACCTGCCAAGCATGAGTATACTAAACCGGTCTCCAGCCGGAACACTGATCCCAGCACGAAACAATGCTTCGACACCGCTCAACATGACATTAAACGTTACACCTTAAACTATCGACTAAACCTGATTTCCGTTCCATCCGACGGAGGCGAAGGACCGCCGGATACCCTTATTGTATTTGATTGCGGTATATCCGAAGATGACGAAGACCCCTTCGCGGCTGGGGTATCGGATACCGTGTTTTTCCCTGAACTGCCGGGCTTTTTTCCCTTTCTGTATCATCGGGTGGATGGCTCCCAGCATACAGCTTCCCAGGCCGAGCGATTCGCCGGCGATCATGGCATAAGTGGCCGCCACAATGGGATCGGCCGGGTCGCAGTAAGGAGATCCGTAGAAATACATGGCCAGGGGTGCGTCGTAAGTTACATTGTTCACTCCTTCGTCCATGCCGGAAGTATACGTCCTGAACAGTGGCCTGATGAAACCGCGGAACATCTCATCGCTTGTCTTTCCCCAGAATGGCCGCATCAATGCGAGAAACCATCCCGAAACAAGCCACTCCATGCCTTTGAGGAATTCACAGTAATCCTTTGCAAAAGCGTGGTTCTTTTCCCGGCTGTCGAGCACCAGTACATTCACATCCGAAGGCGGCAATCCCATCGGCGCGCTGCGGGCTGCATCCAGTATCTGACTGATTATCGCGGGATTCACCGTCCTGTCCAGAAACCTCCTGCTGCTTCTTCTTCTCTGAAGCAGGGAAAGCAGGCTGTCGTAAGTGGCATCATTTTCAGGCGGCGGAAGGGGGAAGATATCGGCGGGACTGATCTCCCTTCGTGTCACTTCGATGGCTCCCCCGGGGCAGACGGCCATGCAGTGTCCGCATCCGATGCAGCCGAAGTGGGATGATGTGGTGATTTGTACCTTTTTATTTTCCAATACAAGACATTGGTCGGAGCAAACCGCGACACATAAACCGCATCCGTCGCATTTCTCCGTGATCAGGCTGATGAGGCCGGCTTCTTTGGTCCTGGTGGTGGGAATGGCCATGGGTGTTGTAATTACTTGTAAAATAATGTCTTTCTGAATGGTTTAGCGGTTGCGATGTATTTATCCACAAACGCTTTGTGTTCCTGCTGGCTTTGTGTGGCCTGCCTGATCATATTTTCAAGCTGGATACAGGATGCTGCAGTGGATTCGTCGGGGTCGGCCACGGCTTTCAGTTGAGACGAGGCAAGCGACAGGACAGTGTGAATCGTATCGATCATCTGCATGATGGCTGCATCCGTTTTCTTCGGGTTGAACTGCCGGTTGCGGTATTGGATGAAGCTGTTGAGCATTTGTATACCCTCATTGTAAGTATGGACGGCCAGGTTGTATTGTTCGACCCCGCTTTTATTACGGTGGAATGCAATTTCCCGCTTGATATGCTCCAATCTTTCGTAAGTCATGGCATTGGTGACGCCGTTGGCCTGGATTCTCCGTTCCGAAGCCCTGAGTCTTTCAATTTCACTCTGGCGGTCGTAGGCAGCGATGGAGTCACTGTAATTAAATACGCCCCGCTTGGGGTCACCCCGGGACAGTCCGTCATAAAACTCTTTGGCCGTGAGCGGGTGCGGAAGCAACTGCCAGAGCGGATCGAAGGGCATATGTGATTGGATGAGGTCTTCCGGTTTGGTGAGAAAATAGAAATCGTTGACCTTACGGATAAATGTATTGTTCTCCACGTGACCCGAGCCCCAGGCAGGATCAATAAAATACCAGCCGGAAGGGGTTTCCACCGCACACCAGAGATGGGGTAGGAGGTCCATCAGGCCGTTTTGCCGGGTATATCCCGGAACGGTATATGATCTTAATCCGCATCGCCTGGCAATGGCATTGAATAATTCCGCGAAATGCATACACACGCCTTTCCTCTGGCTCAGGGCATCCTTCACGATCTCGTCCTTACTCTGGTAATCATAGACCGTGAACATATTATCCATGTCGTAGCGGATATTGGTGGTGATCCAGCGGAAGATGACGCGGTAACATGTTACGGGATCTTTACATTGAGATATAAAAAATCCTGAGAGATCCTCAAGGGAGTGGCTGAGGGAATCGGGTACCGCGGCAATGGTTTGTTTGTCAGGGGATTGTTTCTTTTCCTGTGCGATTAGCAGGCAGCAGCTCAGAATGAAGGTGAGAAAAACAGATAATCGCAACATATTTTAAGGTTTGAATGCGTATGGCCGGTCAGGTCATTTTTTACCGGATTGGTCAAAAATACAAAGTCAGCAGCGGATTTCAATAATTTTGTGAGGACAAACTAAGATCCATGATTACGAAATTGATCACTGTTTTATTGCTGATCATTCACGGGTTGATTCACCTGATGGGATTTTTAAAGGCGTATCACCTTGCCAGCATCGCCAGCCTGAGCCGTTTGCCGGGTAAGGTTGAAGGCATTTTCTGGTTGTTTGCAGCAGTGCTTCTTATTCTGGCAGCCTTGTTTTACCTGATGAAACACCCCATGTGGTTTATCCCTGCCATGGTGGCGCTGCTTCTCAGTCAGGTACTGATTGTAGTTGCCTGGAACGATGCCAGGTACGGCACCCTTGTCAATGTGTTGCTCCTTCTGATATTATTACCTGCGGCCGGCCGGTTGTTTTTTGAGGTGAAGGCAGGTAAGGCTGCAGAAAGACTGCTTTCCGGCATTGGATCCGGCAACCCTGAAAGGATTACCAGGCAACAGATTGCCGCACTGCCCCTGCCGGTCCGGACCTGGCTGGATTGGGCCGGGCTGGATACCGGAAGGCAGATCAGATCGGTGCGTCTGGAACAGAAAGGGGAGATGAGAACCAGCCCCGGCGGCAGATGGATGTCTTTTCAGGCCCGGCAGCTTATCAATCCCGTGAAACCGGCCTTTGTGTGGCAGGCAGATGTTCAGATGATGCCCTTCGTGCATTTGTCCGGGCTTGACCGTTATATCGAAGGACAAGGCATGATGCAGATCAGTTTATTATCACTGATAAAAGTGGTAGATGAAAGCAACAACGAGAAGATCAATACAGGAACGGCGATTCGTTACCTCAGCGAGATATGCTGGGTTCCTCATGCGGCCCTGAATAAGCATATCCGATGGGAAGCAGGTGATGCTCTTTCGGCACGGGCCTGGCTTGAATATCAAGGAGTAAAGGTACGGGGTGATTTTTATTTTTCGCCCGAAGGACATCCAGTGGCTTTTGAGGCGATACGCTATTATGGTTCAGGCGAACATGCTCAAGAGGAGCGTTGGCGAATCGAAAACGAAGGGATGAAAGAATTTGACGGGGTGAAAGTTCCGGCTAAGAGCAGCGTAACATGGAAACTGAAAGACGGCGACTTCAACTGGCTGAAGCTGGAAGTCACCGTCCTTGAGTATGATGAACCGGAACTAATTCCGGACTGATGTTCGCCCGGAGCGCATGCTATTCTTTGGAGAAATCCATGGCAGCAAGCCTTTTATATGACATATAGCGCCATTTTGCATTTTCTTCGGCTGCCTGGAATAATTCTACGGCTTCTTTTGGGAAACTTTTCTTCAGTGAGGAATATCTGACTTCTCCGCCAAGGAATTCTTTGAACTGTTCCCACCTGGGTTCTTTGGAATCGAGGATGAAGGGATTCTGTCCTTCCTTTTCGAGCAGCGGGTTGTAGCGGTAGAGTTGCCAGTATCCGCATTCCACGGCTAACTGGGCTTCTTCCTGGGATTTTCCCATACCGGCACGGATACCGTGGTTGATACAGGGGGAATAGGCGATAATGACGGAAGGCCCGGGGTAGTTTTCGGCTTCTTTCAGTGCTTTGAAGTACTGGGCCTGGTTTGCACCCATGGCAACCTGGGCCACATATACATATCCGTATGACATGGCCATCATGCCCAGGTCTTTTTTCCTGATACGTTTACCGGAAGCGGCGAATTTTGCAACCGCCCCGATGGGGGTGGCCTTGGACGATTGTCCGCCCGTATTGCTGTAAACTTCCGTATCAAGGACGAGCAGGTTGATATCCTTACCGGACGCGATCACGTGGTCGAGTCCGCCATAACCGATATCATAGGCCCAGCCATCGCCTCCGAAGACCCATACCGACTTTTTGACCAGGTATTGTTTCAGGTCGAGGATTTCGCGGAAGGCTTCTGCGGTTTCCCTGCTGCAGGCATCAACGACCTTTGCTGAAGGGATTTTCGAAGCTTCTCCCTTGTCTTTGTTTTCAAGCCATTCCGTGAAAGCCGCCCTGGTGTCATCCTGCAGGCCGTTTTGAAGTAATGCTTTCATTTTCAGGGCGATTCTATCGCGTATCTTATCAATGGCAGTCACCATTCCGAAGCCGTATTCTGCATTGTCTTCGAAGAGGGAGTTGGCCCAGGCGGGTCCTCTGCCCTGAGGATTGACCGAGTATGGTGTCGACGGGGCCGATCCGCCGTAAATGGAGGAGCAGCCTGTGGCATTGGCCACCAGCATCCGGTCGCCGTAAAGTTGAGTGACGAGTTTAAGGTAGGGTGTTTCGCCGCAGCCTGCGCAGGCGCCTGAAAATTCAAAGAGGGGTTGGGCGAACTGGCTGTTTTTCAGCGAGGTGTCTTTTCCGACGAGCTGATCTTTGTAAGTGACATTGGCAAACAGGTAGTCCCAGTTGGCAATTTCCTTTTCCTGTGAACCGAGGGGTTTCATCACCAGGGCTTTTTGTTTGCTGGGGCAGATGTCGGCGCAGTTCCCGCAACCGGTACAGTCGAGGATACTGACCTGGATCTTGAACTGAAGGCCGGCGAGCGGGCGTCCGTTTGCGGACACAGTGGGGGCACCTGCGGGCAGCCCTTTCATTTCTTCCTCATTCAGAAGAAAAGGTCTGATAGCGGCATGCGGACAAACATAGGCGCATTGGTTACACTGGATACAGTTTTCGGGTACCCATTCGGGCACGTTGACTGCGATACCGCGTTTTTCGTAGCGCGTAGTGCCGGCCTGGAAGGTGCCGTCTTCGCGGCCGAGGAAGGCACTCACGGGCAGGTCGTCGCCCTTCATGCTGTTGATGGGTTCCACCACTTGTTTCACAAAGTCGGGGATATCGCGGGTATCGGTTTCATACTTCACTGACAGCTGCGACCATACTGCCGGAACGGCGATTTCCTCCACTTCTGCTCCTTTGTCGATGGCGGCGATGTTCATATTGACCACATCCTCGCCTTTGTTGCCGTAAGTCTTGATGATTGCTTTCTTCATCTCCTTTGCGGCCAGCTCGTAAGGGATTACGCCGGAGACTTTAAAGAAGGCGCTTTGCATGATGGTGTTGGTCCTGGTGCCGAGGCCGAGGTCTTCTGCAATCCTGGTTGCATTGATAATGAAGAATTTGATCTCTTTCTGTGCCAGGGTTTTCTTCATATGGTCGGGCAGTCTTTCTTTGGTTTCTTCTGCAGACCAGATGCTGTTGAAAAGGAAGACCCCGCCTTTTTTAAGACCTTTCAGCATGTCGTATTTATCGAGGTAAGCGGGCACATGGCATGCGACGAAGTCGGGGCTGTTGACCAGGTAAGGGGAGCGGATGGGGGAGTCGCCGAAGCGCAGGTGGGAGGTGGTGACACCGCCTGATTTTTTTGAGTCATAGGCGAAATAAGCCTGGGCATATTTATCCGTGGTGTCACCGATGATCTTGATAGAGTTTTTATTGGCACCGACCGTACCGTCCGCTCCGATACCGTAAAACTTGGCCTCGAAAGTGCCGGGAGGGCAGATGGAGATTTCTTCGTGTACCGGAAGGGACAAGAAAGTGACATCGTCCACGATACCGACGGTGAAGCGGTTTTTTGGTTCGTTGGCTTTCAGGTTATTAAACACCGACAGCATCATGGCCGGGGTGGTATCCTTGGAACTGAGTCCGTATCTGCCGCCGATGACCAGGGGTGCGTCCTGATTGCCATAGTAGATGTCCTTCACATCGAGGTAAAGGGGTTCGCCGTTGGCGCCGGGTTCTTTGGTGCGGTCGAGCACGCAGATCCTTTTAACGGTCGAAGGCATGACCTTCATGAAGTATTTGGCAGAGAAAGGACGGTAGAGGTGGACGCTGACCAGGCCGAGTTTTTCGCCCCGGGCTTCAAGGTAATCGATCACTTCCCTGATCGTCTCTGTGACAGAGCCCATGGCCACGATCACATGTTCGGCGTCTTTCGGACCGTAATAAGTAAAGGGATGATATTCCCGTCCGCACAGCGTACTGAGTTCCTGCATATACTCTTCCACGATATCGGGTACCAGGTCGTAGAAGCGGTTGGCGGCCTCGCGGCTCTGGAAGTAAATGTCGGGATTCTGCGCGGTACCTCTGGTGACAGGGTTTTCGGGATTGAGGGCTTTGTCACGGAAGGATTGCAATGCGTTGTAATCGATCATTTTAGCCATTTGTTCCGTGGTTGGGGCCTCGACTTTCTGCACTTCGTGTGAGGTTCTGAAACCGTCGAAGAAGTGGAGGAAGGGAACCCTTGATTTGATGGAGGCCAGGTGGGCAACGGCGGCGATGTCCATGATTTCCTGGACTGATCCCGTGGCCAGCAGCGCAAAGCCGGTCATCCTGGTGCTCATCACATCGCTGTGGTCACCGAAAATGGAAAGAGCCTGTGCGGCCACACTCCGGGCACTGACATGAAACACCCCGGGCAGCAGTTCGCCGGAAATCTTGTACATATTGGGGATCATCAGCAATAGTCCCTGTGAAGCAGTATAGGTAGTGCAAAGTGCGCCGGCCTGGAGTGCACCGTGAACGGCACCGGCGGCACCGGCTTCAGACTGCATCTCTTCCACCTTCACGGTTTCTCCGAAGATATTTTTCAATCCGTGGGCAGCCCACTCGTCGATGTATTCAGCCATGGTGGAGGATGGCGTAATGGGGTAGATACAGGCAACTTCACTGAACATGTAGGCAATGTGGCTTGCAGCATAGTTGCCGTCGCAGGTGATGAAATTTTTGTTGGTACTCATGTGATGAGGATTTGTATTAAGCTCAGTTAGACCATTCCGGAAATTTCCGGAAAAACGGGTGCAAAGTTAGCCATTAATCCGGTGAAAAGAAAGCCTGGAGCTTAATTATATACGGTCTAAATACGCTATGGATCGAACCACTGACAGGGCAAAATTGTTACTTTTGCCGGAATTCATTTAAAACAATTATTTCTTATGGTTGATATGCAGACACAATACCTGGGACTGACGCTTAAAAACCCGGTCATCATCGGAGCCAGCAACCTGGTTCAGGATCTCGGAACAGTGAAAAAACTTGAGGCTGCAGGGGCAGCTGCCATCGTGTACAAATCACTTTTCGAGGAGCAGATCCAGCTCGAATCACTGAAAATGCATGAGGATATGCATGAGTACAATGAACGGCATGCCGAGATGATCAGCCTGTTCCCCAGACTCGAGCATTCAGGGCCTAAGGAACACCTGCTGCACCTTCAGCAGGTGAAGGAAAGTGTGGGAATACCCGTGATTGCCAGTCTGAACGCCATTTATCACGAGAGTTGGGAAGAGTATGCCATATTGCTTGAAAAGCATGGTGCAGATGCGCTCGAACTCAATTTTTATGCTGTCCCCGACAGCATGGACAAAGCCGGGACGGATATCGAGGATTATCAGGTAAAGGTTCTCGACACCATTAAAAAAGCAGTCCGCATCCCGGTCAGTGTCAAGCTCAGCCCCTTTTATTCGAATACCCTTCATTTGGTGAAGAAGATGGATGAGGCAGGAGCCGACGGATTCGTATTGTTCAACCGCTTGTTTCAGCCCGATATCGATCTGAACAGCGCGTCGTATATCACACCCCTTCATCTGAGCCAGGAAACGGAGGATTTTAAACTGCCCCTCAGGTATTCCGGATTGCTGTCGGGTAATATCCGTGGCGGGATTTGCCAGAATACGGGCATTTTCAGCGGGAATCAGGTGTTGAAGGCGCTGCTGGCAGGCGCCGATTGCGTTCAGCTTGTCAGTGCGATCTATAAACACGGGATTTCCCACCTGTCGGTCATACTGTCAGAGATCGAAAAATGGATGGAAGCCGGGGGTTATCAAAATATTACCGCTTTTAAAGGCATGCTTTCGCGTAGCCGGATAAAAGATCCCTTTATCTTTAAGAGAGCCCAGTATGTGGATATCCTGCTGAAGTCCGACGAGATTTTCAGCCGTTATCCGCTTCGGTAGGCCCATCATGATTCTTAGCTGATACACCCTTGCTGTTTCCCTCCGGTATTGAAGAAAAACTCGGCTTTCACCTCATTCGTGAGATACTGTCGGGCTTATGCCAGAGTGATGCCGGAAGGGAACTGGTTGATGGCATTCGGTTTTCTTCCGACGCTGGGATCATTGCAAGACAACTGGAGGAGACCGAGGAAGTAAGACAACTGCTCTTTTTACCCGGCCTGCCTTCGCTCAGGATGGCTCCGCTTGGCCGGGAACTTGCCCTGCTTGCCGTTGAAGGCTCATTTCTGGAGGAGGAAAGCCTGCTTGAATTAAAAGCCGCTCTGATCAATATTCTGGCTGTCACATCCTTTGTCCGGAAGCTGGAGTCCGGACGTTTTCCGCTGATCACCGCGCAGGTATCCGGTCTTCTTCTGGACCGCAGTGTCCTGACGCCTCTTGAAACCCTGCTCGACGAAAAGGGGAAGGTGGCGGACAATGCCAGTCCTGCGCTTCTGAAAGTCCGGAATGCCCTGGCAGCAAGGAAAAAGGAGGTGACACGTCAGCTTGACAGGGTTTTTCAGCAGGCACGCAGGGAAGGCTGGACTGAGGAAGGCCTTGAACCCACCGTAAGGGGCGGACGGCTGGTGATCCCACTGCTGGCCGTACACAAGAGAAAGGTCAAGGGGATCATTCACGATGAATCTTCTACAGGCCATACCGTTTTCCTGGAACCTGAGGATATTTTTCAAAGCAACAACCAGATCAGGGAACTGGAGCTGCAGGAACGCCGGGAAGTGATAAAAGTACTGGTGAAAATTGCTTCCTGGCTCCGGCCCCATCTGCCTGCCATCAGGGCGGCCATTGCCATGATGGCAAAGCTGGATTTTCTGCAGGCCAAGGCGGCTTTTGCTCTGAAAACAGCCTCCCTTAAACCCCGTCTCGGCGAGACAGGCGGTGTGGACTGGATACAGGCAAGGCACCCGCTGCTTTACCTGTCGCATCTGTCTCAGAAAAAAGAAGTCGTTCCGCAGCATATTTCCCTCGATCCGGAACACAGGATCATGGTGATTTCCGGGCCCAATGCGGGGGGCAAATCGGTGTGCCTGAAGACAGCAGGACTGTTGCAGTATATGGTACAGTGCGGATTGCTCGTCCCGGCAAAGGAGGGTTCTTCCGCTGGTGTTTTCCAGGATATCTTTATTGAGTTGGGTGATGAGCAATCTCTTGAAAATGACCTGAGTACCTATAGCTCACATTTGCAGCACATGCAGTTTTTTATGGAGCATGCCGGGCCTTACACGCTTTTCCTGATCGATGAGATGGGTTCAGGAACCGAACCCCAGGTGGGCGGTGCCATTGCAGAGGTGGTGCTGAAGGTTTTAAACGACAGGGGTGCATACGGAGTGGTCACCACCCATTACACCAATTTGAAGGTGATGGCCTCCTCACATCCGGGAATGTTCAATGCGGCGATGGCATTTGACCGGACACGAATGGAGCCCCTGTTTAAACTGGAGACCGGCAGGCCCGGCAGTTCCTTTGCCATTGAAATAGCGCGAAAAATGGGATTTGAAGAGGACCTGCTCGGGCAGGCCATGACCCTTGCAGGCAGGGCACAGTTTGATTTTGATCACCAGATACAGGAGTTAGAACTGCAAAAGAAAACACTGGAGTCGAAAACAACCGGTTTCCAGGTGGCTGATGCTTTCCTGGCCGAAATGATCGGTAAATACGAGAAGATGCTTGCTGATCTGGAGAAGTCACGACGGCAGGAGATGGACAAGGCCAGACAGGCAGCATCGAAATTGCTGGCTGAGAGTAACAGTCTGATAGAGAGGACGATCAGGGAGATCAGAGAAAGTCAGGCCGAGCGGGAAAAGACCCGCAGGGTCCGCAGTGAATTTAATCAGGCCAGGGAAGCATTGGAGCAACTGCTTGTCAGTGACCCGGCTCCGGCAGAGCCGGAGCTCCGGCCGGATAAAAGCGGAAAACGTCCCGGGAAAGTGGAAAGATTGCAGAAGGATTCCGGGCAGGCTGAAAGCGGTAGAAGTAAGGATAAACAGCCGGGCTTTGTGAAGGATGTTCCGCCAGTGAAGGGTGACTGGGTTCGGATGCAGGGACAGCAGGCAGCCGGTTTGCTTGAGGACCTGAGAGGGCAGGAGGCTGTGGTGCGTTTTGGCGATGTCAGAGTGAAATGCCAGGCCGGCCAGTTGCACCGTCTCGGCCCGGATGAGATTCCCGTTCCGGCCTCTGGAAGCAGCGTAAAATATGGTAATTTCATCAGGGATTTGAACCAGCGGATGGCTGAATTCAAATTGACGCTCGATCTCCGCGGAAAGCGTGCTGAGGAAGCCCGCCAGATGCTGCAGCTATATATGGATGAGGCGGTTTTACTCGACGTGTTTGAGGTAAGAATACTCCACGGCAAGGGGGATGGTATCCTCAGGGAGGTCGTCAGGCAGTATCTGCAGGGTATCCCGGAAGTCAAATCGTACCGGGACGAGATCCTTGAGTTGGGCGGGCACGGGATTACCGTGGTCAGCCTGCGCCAGGTATCGTGAAAGTAAAGGTGGTGCCTTCACCGGGTGTGCTTTCAACCTGGATACTGCCCCGGTGTTTTTCAACAAATTCCTTGCATATCACGAGCCCCAGGCCGGTACCCTTTTCTTTTAAAGTCCCGTCTCTCTTAATCTTCCTTGAAATATCGAAAAGCTGCTGGATCTCCTCTGGATCCATGCCCGTTCCATAGTCCCTGACCATTATTTCGGTAAAGTTTCCTTGCACCCTGGCGCTTATTTCAACGCGGCTTCCCGGGAAGGAGAATTTGATGCTGTTGGAGAGGATATTCCTCAGGACAGTGGAAATCATGTTCCGGTCTGCGTAAACCTGAAGGTCGGCAGGAATATGGCTGATGATGCTTACTTCCTTTGCAGCCGCATGCTCGGAAAGCAGGCTTAGGGTTTCTCTCACCAGCAGGTTCAGGTAAGCCTTTTCGAGCGTGAATGCGATCTTGCCGCTGTGAGCCTGCGACCATTCCAGCAGGTTTTGCAGCAGTTTCTGCAGACTAAGCGACACATCGCGGATATTGCGGATCGTCTGCCGGCGTTCTTCGTCGGAGTAGTTTTCATATTCGTCATACAACAGCTGGGAAAACCCCAGGATGGCATGCAGGGGGTTTTTCAGGTCATGGCCGATGATGCTGAAGAATCTTGTTTTGGTGGCGTTGGCCTCTTCCAGTTCGGCATTTTTGTTCTTGATGTATTCTTCAAAATATTTTTTGGAGGTGATATCAGTGATAAAGCCTTCCAGGGCGATGAGCCTGCCTTCCTTATCGAACACACCGCAGCCTTTTTCCCAGACCCATTTTCTGTCACCATTCGAGGTGATGATGGGATATTCGCTTTCGAAGAAGTCCTGGGTTTTGAGCTTTTCCTGCCAGATCTCCCAGAGGTATTCCCTGTATTCTGGTTCTATCAGGTCGTTGTAAGAGATGATCTTATTGTTTACCAAGGCGTCGGGCGGGTAGCCCGTAAGTTCGAGGCATCCTTTGCTGACGAATTCCATGGTCCAGTTCTTGTCGTTTTTACAGCGGTAAGCAATTCCCGGCAGATTGGCCATCAGGGTAGTCAGGGTGCGTTCCCGTTCCTGCAGGCTTTGTTGCAATTCCTTACGCAGGTTGATGTTATGGGTGATCCCCTGAAAAAACTGCAATGAACCGTCCTCTTCCAGCACAGGTGAAATATGATTTTCGAACCACAACAGCCTGCCGTCCTTGTGCCTGATCTGTATCTCGATGATGTTTTTCAGCAGGGGTAAATTCCTGTGCAGCGTGCTTGTGTAGCGGTTTCTGAAGATTTCGAGGATGCGCGTGGAGCGTTCCGGCAGAAAGTGGGAAATCGGTTTTCCCGTCACTTCATACGGGGTATATCCGAGGATGGCATGGACCGAAGGACTGATATAAAGAAATACCAGGTCCTGATCAAGCTGCCAGAGGATATCCGTCATATTGTCGGCAAGCAGCCGGTATTTTTCCTCACTTTCCCGCAATCTCCGGTTGGCAAGCAGTTGTTCGCTGATGTCGCGGATGGCTGCAATGCGCACCTGCCTGCCCTTGTAAACGAAAGGCCTTGAGAGCACTTCAACCACCGCGATGCTTCCGCTGCCGGTTTTAATCGGGATGGTGTATTGTTCATCCTGATCTGCGCGTATCTTTTCAAGAACCATGGAATGGTGTTCGGGCGGAATCAGGTCAAATATATTTCCCTTGAGTTTTTGCCCGGGTTTCATTCCAAATATTTCAATAGCTTTCTCATTGGTATCCAGGATGATACCTCTGTCATGAATAAGGATTCCTTCGAAAGTGGCATTGCTGAGTACTTTGAGTCTCTGTTCGTTTTTACGTCTGATACCCTGGTAAATCAGCAGAAAAGTGATGGTCAGAAGAATCAGAATGGCCATGGCAATTGCCCATGACCAGTATTGTTTTTGTTGTTCTTTCAGGCGTTCATTTTCACGGTTCGACCTGACTGCATCGAACGCGGTTTGGATTTCAGTGAGTTTCCGTGTAGCATCCAGGGTTTCAAGGCTGTCGTTCAGCTTTTTGAACATGCCCAGGTAATGCCGGGCGGCAACCGTGTTATTCAGGGCGAGATTGTTCAGTGCCAGGCAGTATACAGCTTCTGCCTTATCCTTGCCGACATAAGTGCTGTCGGCACAGTCGAGGGCGGTTTTTGCATACAGAAGGGCAAGCCCGTACTCCCGGGCTTCATTGAAATGCCGGCAAAGGTTCAGGTTGATCTGAAACAGGTTGCGGTATGCACGGTATTGTTTGGCAAGAATCGTGGCGCGCTGAAAATACTGTAACATCAGGCTTTCCTGTTTTAATTCCTTATAACACAGCCCGATCTGGTAAAGCAAGGCCGTGATGGTGCGCTTGTGGTCCGAGTTAAACAGCCGGTTGGTATCGGCATTGATCTGGTCTATCGCTCTTCTGCAATAGGATATGGATTCATTATACCTTTTTTTGATATAATAAATGGAAGCGATATAGGCCAGGGAGTGCCCCTTTAGGTAAAGCTTATCATCAAATTCGGAATTTTCGATCAGAATTCGTTCGGCCTGTCTGAAGTAAAAGAGCGCTGAATCGGGATTCTCCATTTCTCGATAACTAAGTCCCAGGTTATTGTTGGCAGTGTAATTGCCAATTCTGGCGCCTATTTTATTGAAAATGTGATTGGCTTCCCTGTAGAAATTGAGGGAGATGTGGTAGAGTCCTGAAGCATAGAAACGGTTTCCGATATCAATCAATACATAACCGCTGTTATAATGCAATCCTTTTTCGCTCAGCAGCCGGAACGAATTCAGCAGCATTTCGAGGCTTTTACCTGTAAGGCCTTTATCGGCATAGGCCTTGTTCAGCATGTAATAGAGGTCAGAGGTCAGGCTCGGGTAGCGGTTCGAATCCAGGTCCTCCATCAGTTTGCGGCAGACGGACAGGGCGGTATCCGCAGGTGCATCCCAGAGGGCGATATCCAGTCTGCCAAGCGCCTTTCTTATGCTGTCCTCCTGTTTGTGCTCCCTGATCATTTCAGACAACCCGCTGACAAGTGTATGCCATTGTGGTGCCCTGGTTTCCTGGGGGAAGAGCTGGGTAGCGGCAAGCAGGAACAGGCTGAGTAAAGACAGAATATTTTTCATGATCTGGTACTTACTTGTCATGCTGCCTGAGATTCCTCGGAAGGATGAAATGGAAACAGCTTCCTTTACCCGTTTTGCTTTCAACCCAGAGTTCTCCTCCGTTTTGTTTGATCAGTTCCCTGCACAGCATCAGTCCGAGGCCGGTGCCTTTTTCGCCTGCGGTGCCCTCGGTGACAAACTTTTCGTCGAGTCTGAAAAGCCTGGGGATATCTTCGTGTGATATACCGCAACCGTGGTCACTTACCATGATTTCGAGGAAAAGTCTGCCGTTTTTTTCCAAATGGGATGCTGACAGGTTGACCTGGCTGCCGGGCCAGGAGAACTTGATGGCATTGGATATCAGGTTGCGGAAGACGGTTTTTACCATATTCTCATCGTACACGGCCATGCTGTTGTATCCGATTTCAGAGAACAGCTTGATGTTTTTATCATCAGCCTGCGATTTAAACAAAAGCAGGGTTTCGTTCGCCGTGATGCTGACATCGTTGTAGCCGGGATTGTATTCGATGCGGCCCGTCTGTGTCCTGGCCCATTCCAGCAGGTTCTGAAGCAGCTTGAAGGTGTGTTCTGATGATTCCCTGATGTTTTCGATGAAGGACTTGCGTTCCTCGTCTGTGTAATTTTCATATTCCTGTGACAGCAATCCTGCAAATCCCATGATGGACTGAAAGGGATTTTTCAGATCATGCGCAATGATGCTGAAGAACTTATCCTTGGTGATGTTTAAGGCATGTAATCCTTCCGAATACTGTTTCAGTTGTCTTTCAGCCTCCTTTCTGGCGTTGATATCCATCAGGTAGGCGCGGATGTATTTGGCCTGACCTTTTTCATCCCTGACAATGACCGCAAAGTCGTTCACCCACCGGCCTGCTCCGTCACGGCTGATAATCCTGTATTCCAGTTCAAAAACATCCTTTTCGGCGCTTTCGTTCTGGCTGACGATGTCCCTGAAATGTTTCCTGTCGCCTGGATGTACCAGGTCCAGGTATTTACGTGGTTTTTCATTGAAAAATTCCTGCGAATACCCGTAAATGCCGGCAATGTTGGGGGAAACATACTGTATCCCGAAATCAGGGCTGAAGTGTCTGTTCACAACCACAACCGGACCCGAAACAAAAAGGTTCTGTTCAGCCCTGATCGACTCTTCGATCTGGTGTCTCAGAAAGACGGAACTAACCTGGTTGACGAAAATCTCTGCCAGGTCGAGGTTTTTTGCCCTGTTATCAGCATTGAACATCAGGTTAAAACTCCCGAGAACCCTGTCTTTGTGTGCAATGGAAAAAACAATGTATTCCTGAACGGCAAGAATCTCCGAGACTTTTTCCCGGATATCCCCGGGGATTTTCCATGCTGGGGGAAATGCAAGTTCCCCCTTTCTGAGGGCGGTCCTTTCGCTGATTGCCCGGATTGTGAGCGGATCCATCCTGAGTGTTTTACCGAGCAGTGATTTGCCAAGGACTTTCCTGGCTTCTTCGATACGCGGAAAATCACCGGAGATGGCCTTGGGTATATAGTGAACCCCATCCGCCTGATGAAGTGTCAGATACGCAAGGCAGGCTCCGGTCAGCTTGCAGATATCATCGGTAATTAACTGGTAATCAATTGTGGCAAAAGGAAATTCGAGGTAGTTGATGATTGATTCGTTGATCAGCCGGATGGCATCCTCCTGCCGTTTGCGTTCTGTAATGTCTCGGCCGGTGGCAATGACGACATTTTTCCCGAAATAGGTACCGGCAGTCTGGGAAATTTCCTTCGGAAAAATTTCTCCGTTTTTTCTTCTGCCCCACCATTCGAAAACCTGGACATCACCTTCGAAAGCTTTTTCAATGAGATCCAGCGTACCGCTCAGATCGTTCATCCCCGGGGCTGAAAGAAATGCTGGTGTCTGCCCCGAGATTTCCTCCCTGGTATAACCATACATCTTCTCGGCACCCTTATTTACATTTAAAAAGGTACCGTGTTCATCAAGTATGTAAATGGCATCGTTGATGTAGTTAAACAGGTTCCTGTAACTTTTTTCGCTTTCCTCGAGCGCATGAGACGCCTCCTTCAGGCGGGTAATATCGATAATTGATCCGATAATGGTGCCATGTGAATCGACCATTGAATTGATCAGCGCCCAGAAGGTGCTGCGGTCCTGCCGGCACATCCTGAACTCCAGGTTATACGCTGCTTCTCCGCTGGTAAGCAAGCTGAGCAAAACCTGTCGGTCGTCCGGATTGAGGAACAGGGCGGAGGCTGCAGTGTTTGCTGCATCTTCCTGTGATTTAAACCCGAATAAGTCCAGAAAGCGCTGATTCGACATCAGGATCTTTCCCCCCAGGTTTGTAGCATATAGTCCGGCCAGGTTGTGTTCGAAAAAATACCGGTAACGTTCAGCCCTGGCATTGTTTTCAGAAAGCAGGCTGTTCTCTTGTGCCAGGTTCTCGATTTTTCTCAGCAGTTCCAGATTCAGTGCCTGCAAATCTGCTAATTCTGAATGTGATGAGCCCTTCGCCATGCGTGTTCTTACCCTGATAGATTTTCATCCAAACCTATGAATTTTCTTTTTATTCTGCAATGACAGATCAGGAAATAGTTGCAGCTGCATTTTTGATTCGGTGTTTTTTCTTACATTTACCACCTTTCAGGCAGTAAACCCTTCCTGTTATGTCATTCCACCGTATCATACGCCCTTCCTGCAAACCATTCAATGAACACTTCGCTTCGCTCTTGTTTATCCTGCTGATTCTTATATTGTCAGCTGCCTGTACCAGCAGGGATAAAGGTTCCGGTGAAGCGGCCGGGCCGGATATTAAAGTGGCTGAAGCCTCCGGTCCGGTAACAAAGGTGCGTTTCCTTCCATACTGGGTGAATACGGCGCAGTTCAGCGGATATTTCGTCGGAAAGGAGAAAGGGATCTATCTGAAATATGGCATTGACCTCGATGTGATTACGTTTCAGCCTTCCATGATTCCTGCAGCCATCCTTGAATCAGGGGAAGCGGATTTTGCTGCGCTATGGCTGGTGAACGCAATCGAAATGAAGGCTTCGGGCACCGATATTGTAAGCCTCGCGCAACCTTCACAGCAGTCGTCACTCATGTTGCTGGCACGGAAAAACAGCGGGATCAGGAAGCTGCAGGATCTCAACGGTAAAAAGGCCGGTATCTGGACCGGCTATGAGATGCAGCCCAGAGCGCTGTTCAAGAAGTATGACCTTCAGGTGGAGATTATCCCGATCGGCAGTACTAACAACCTCTTTCTTTCGGGTGCCGTGGATGTGACCAATGCCAACTGGTTTGATGAGTACCATACAATCCTGAATTCCGGTTTCAATGAGGATGAGCTGGTGACCTTCTTTTTCAAGGATTATGGCTTGAATTTTCTTGAAGACGGCATCTATTGTCTGTCAAAAACACTGAAGGAACACCCGGACTTGTGTGTTAATTTCGTCAAAGCCACCCTTGAAGGCTGGGATTATGCCTTCTCACATCCGGAAGAAACCTTAGATATCGTGGTGCGCTATGCAAAAGAAGCCAAAACCCCGGTTAACAGGGTTCATCAGCGATGGATGCTCGATCGTTACTACGATCTTTATAAAGCACCGCACGGGTCTTCTTACGAAACCAGCCTCAAAAAAGATGTTTATGAGAACATTGCGGGAATCTTGTTCGACAGCAAACTGATAACCCATATCCCGGCCTTTGGAGATTTTTATAAACCCTACCAGGAAATTGAACGTACACTGAACGGGAAACCAAACGAATAAAGCTTGTATTGATGATCAGACTCAGATATATGAGGGGTCTTGCCTCGAAGCTTATCCTGTACATATTTTCAAGTCTTGCACTGATTTTCGCCATTATCTTTTATTATAACATGGTGTTGTCGGAGCATATGGTGGTGAGGAATATCAGGGTGAATGCCGAATACCTGACCAAGGAAACCGTGGAAAAAGTTGACAAGGTACTCAGCCGCATTCAGAAAGTCCCGCTGAATATGGCGGCTGTTCTCGAGTTGTCCGACTTTTCCGAGGAAAAGGTGTTGCAGCTTTGCAGCCTGGTGGTGGTGAACAATCCTGATATCTTCGGTTGTGCCATCGCCTTCGAACCCGGTTTCCGTTCGCCTGACCAAAAATATTATTCTCCTTACTACAGCCGGAAAGGGGATCAGTTGAACCTCGCCTGGCTTGGAGGCGATGGCTACGATTATTTCACCATGGACTGGTACCAGATTCCTAAAATGCTTGGACGGAGCATATGGACTGAACCCTATATCGATATCGGCGGAGGTGATATTGTGATGTCGACTTTTTCGACGCCTTTTTACAGGACAGTGAAGGGCAGGCGGGAATTTGCCGGGATTCTCACCGCTGATGTCAGCCTGGAATGGCTGCAAAAAATTGTTGGCTCTGTGAAGGTTTGCGAAAGCGGTTATGCATTCCTGATCAGCCAGAATGGCAGCATCGTGACGCATCCGTCGGAAGATCTGATCATGAATGAAAGCATCTTCAGCATCGCCGAGGCCCAGCAGTCGGAACAACTCAGGGAGATCGGCAGGTGCATGATCCGCGGTGAAACCAGTTTTGCCACAACTTCCTACCGGAATATCCAGAACAACAAGAAAAGCTATATATCCTACGCCCCTGTCCCGGTCAACCACTGGTCGCTGGGAATCGTTTTCCCTGTCGACGAACTCATGGCAGACGTAAGCAGCCTGAACAGGGATATCATGTTGCTCGGCATTGGCGGATTGGTGCTGATGTCGGTCGTGATTGTACTGATCTCCAGATCCATCACCAGGCCGTTGCGCAGGCTGACTTTTGCCGCCGACGATCTGGCTGTGGGTAATTTTTCTGTTAAACTCCCCGAGATCAAAACGAAAGATGAAATCGCCCGGCTCAATAATTCCTTCATCTCCATGCAGCAAACCCTCTCGAAAACCATTGGGGACCTGAAGGAAACCACAGCCAAGCTGAAAGTGTCTAATGAGAAGCTGGAAGAATACAGCAGAACCCTGGAAGACAAGGTGGCACTCAGGACGAAGGAACTCAGCGAAAAGAACCGCGAACTCGACCTTTCATTTCAAAATATCCGCATCCTGGACGAGATTGGGAAAAAAGTTACTTCCACGCTCGACATCAACCTCATCCCCGGCATTATCTATGAGAATGTCAATACCCTGATGGATGCGACCGGATTTCTGGTCATGGTGCTGAATGAAAAGGAGCACAAGCTGGAATGCAAGCTTTCAATGGAGAACGGACAGCCCCTGCCCCTGTATGAAATATCGCTGGACGAGACCGATCGCTTTGCTGTCTGGTGTGTGATTCACAAAGAAGCGATCCTGATGAACGACGTGGAACTGGAATACAGCCGCTATGTGCCTAACCGGGCTAAACCCAAAGCCGGAGAAACAGTGAACGCACTGATGTATGTTCCGCTTATCCTGGAAAACAGGGTGCTTGGCGTGATCTCCGCCCAGAGTTACCGGAAAGGCGCCTATAACCAGGTACATTTCGACATGCTGAACAACCTGGCCAATTTTGTGGTGATCGCTTTTGAAAATGCCACGGCCTACGAGCAGATCAACAGGGCCAACAACGAATTGAAAGCTGCCCAGACCCAGCTGGTGCAAAGTGAAAAGATGGCCTCCCTGGGACAATTGACCGCCGGTATTGCACACGAAATCAAGAATCCACTCAACTTCGTGAATAATTTCTCGGAATTATCAGCCGACCTGATCAGGGAACTCTCCGAAGAACTTGAAAAGTTGTCGGATCAGCTTCAGCCGGGCGACAGGGATTACCTCAGGGAAATCATGACCGACCTGAAGAACAATGTGGTGAGGATCAATGAGCATGGTAAGCGGGCGGACAGCATCGTCAGGGGGATGCTGCTTCATTCAAGGGGTAAGCCCGGCGACTTTCAACCCACCAATATTAATTCGGTGCTTTCGGAATATGTGAATCTCGGCTATCATGGTATGAGGGCCGGCGACGCCACCTTCAACATCAAACTGGAAACCTCCTACGATGAGTCCATTGGCATGGTGAATGTCGTTCCCCAGGATATCAGCCGCGTTTTCCTCAATATCATCAACAATGCCTGTTATGCAACCAACCAGAAGAAAAAGGCATTGAAGGATTCCTACTTCCCGGTCCTTGAGGTTGAGACTAAAAACCTCGGCAGGCAGGTCATGATAAGGATACGCGATAACGGTAACGGTATTCCCTCAGCGATCCTCGATAAAATTTTTAACCCCTTCTTCACGACCAAACCGGCAGGTTCAGGCACCGGCCTCGGATTGTCGATCAGTTATGATATCGTGGTTCAGCAGCATCACGGTGAAATCAGGGTCGACTCAAAAGAAGGGGAATACACCGAGTTTATTATCCTTTTACCGAAAGACAATAACCAGTCAAATTAAAGAAAGAAAGATGACAGAAATCAGCAACATGATCAGGCTCATGGTGGTCGATGACGAAGTTGACCTGGAACCCCTGATCCTTCAGAAATTCAGGAGGCAGATAAGAAACGGGGAGTATGCTTTTGTGTTCGCCCATAACGGTCTGGAAGCCCTGACAAAACTGATAGAGTATCCGGATATCAGCATTGTGCTTTCGGATATCAATATGCCGGAAATGGACGGTCTGACCTTGCTCCTGAAGTTGAAAGAGCTCAAAAATCCGATGCTCAGAACCGTCATTGTTTCGGCATACGGAGATATGGACAACATCCGTACCGCCATGAACCGGGGTGCCTTCGATTTTCTCACCAAACCCATCAGCTTTGACGACCTGGAGATTACGATCACAAAGACGATTGAAGAGATCAGGGTGATGCAGCGGGCGTTAATGGAACATGACCAGCTGGTTTCTATCCAGCACGACCTCAATGTGGCCAGGGAGATCCAACAGGCCATCCTTCCTTCGGTCTTTCCTCCGTTTCCAGAACGCAGCGATTTCGATGTGTTTGCTACCATGATTCCGGCCAAGGAGGTGGGAGGCGATTTTTACGATTTCTTCATGATCGACAATGACCGCCTGGGTTTTGTAATCGGCGACGTTTCAGGCAAGGGAGTACCCGCCGCCATCTTCATGGCAGTGAGCCGAACCCTGATCAGAGCTACCGGAATGAAAGGCATGCCGGCCGATGAGTGTATTGCCTTTGTCAATGCGCTGCTCTGCAACGAAAGTGTTTCCTGTATGTTCGTTACGGTGTTCTACGGGATCCTCGACCTGTCGACCGGGGAACTGGAGTATGTCAACGCCGGCCATAATCCTCCCTACCTGATAGACGGAAACGGACAAATCAGCAAGGTGGAGATGACGGGGGGTACTATCCTGGGATGTTTCGAGGAATTCAGCTTTGTTTCCAGAAAAATGAATATCCTTCCCGGTCATACCATATTCTTATATACAGACGGCGTAACCGAAGCATTCAATGCAGCAGGGCAGGCTTATGAAGAACACCGCCTGGAGAAGCAACTCCTCAGCGGCAATGGTGATCTGACCAAGCTGATCAGACTGGTGGTAGAGGATGTCAGTCGTTTTTCCACCGGCATCAGCCAGTCCGACGACATTACCATGCTGGGTATCACATACAGAGGCTGAATGATCCGATGAACCTCAGGACATCAGACGTGAGCCTGCTTTTCAAAGGAATCCCGGTGCAATGAATGCTGAACAGAGCGGCATGGCGCATTCCGTTGTGCACCGCGCACACAAAAATGCCGGAAATGAGAATCCCTTGCATGATGCCCTGCTTTCACTGATACTCCTGCTCCCGGTCCTTGTATTGGTGATCGCTTCATTTCTGCCGGGCTTAAGCACTAACGCAGCTTTTCCCTTCCCTCCCCTGCAGTACGACCAGTTGTTTTACCCTGCCGCAGCCAGGGAATATGCGGATGCAGCCTCTTTTTCTTTCTTATATGCCAATCCCGCCGATCCGTCCCTGTATGCGCCCCGGATTTATTTTAACCTTCCCGTGCTGGTTCTTGGAGGACTGCTTGCCCTGATCCCTGCGGATCCCTATCTGGTTTTTGTGCTGGCGGGACTTGCAGCAGCGTGGTTGTGCCTGTTTACCTGCGTCAGGTTCTGGCGTGCCTTCAGCGGAAGCAAAACCTCCTTCACCAGCCCCGGCATCTGGATCTTTTGCTGGGGAGGCGGATTGTTCGGCCTGGCAGGGGCCTTGTACCTGTTGTTTGATCCTGCGGCTTTTACCGGCCTGTTCATGCTGGAACCCTCCCGGGGTTGGTGGGCACTGAACTGGGGCCGCAACCTGGTACTGCCCCTCGAAGCCTTGTATCATCTGCTTTTTATCCTGATGGTTTACCGGGTATTTAAAGGGAAATACCTTCAGGCAGCCGGGTTCTGTGCCTTGCTTGTGCTGTCGCATCCCTTCACCGGCCTGCAGGCTGGCCTGATCCTGCTTGTGTGGATGCTTGTCGAACGTATTGTGTTTGTAAACAGGAGAATACGCCTGGTTCACCTCCTGGTTCCCGGTCTCATGCTGGCCGCATTGCTCTGCTATTACCTTTGGTTTTTAAATAGTTACCCTTCGCACCGGCAGGTGTATGATCAATGGAAACTGCCTTTGCGACTGCTGCCCTGGCAGGCCCTGCTGGCTTATGGCATGCTGGTTCCGGCCGTGCTGGCAGCCTTTTGGAAATCAGGCTGCAGGGAATTCAGAACCGATCCTTTTGCACGCTTCCTCCTGGTATGGATGACCATCAGTCTGTTGCTGGTGTTTCACGACTGTTTTCTGCCTGCCCGCCAGCCCCTGCATTTTACCCGGGGGTACCTCTGGCTTTCTCTCTTCCTGCTGTCTTATCCTGTTCTGAAATCCTGGCTGCCGGGGAGACCCGCCGGCCGAAGCATGCTAAGACGCTGTTTTACGGTGATCCTGCCGGTTCTTTTGTTGTCGGACAACCTGTGCTGGTTTGGCCTGCAAATCCATGAACAGGAGCAGCAATACCTTCCCGGCCGGCACCGGCAGGAGGTCCTGCAGCACCTTGCACAAACTACCGGTACCGGGGATCTGATATTATCGGATGATGCCGAAATCAGTTATTTCGCTTTACTTTACACGCCTGCCCGGGCTTTGTTCTCTCACTGGGCGAACACGCCTGCCATCCTCGAAAAAATCGCTGCCTTCAATGAATTCAGAATGAGGGGAAACTTGTCGCCGGAATGGAAAAACCAGCAGCCTGTCCTTGTCCTGGAGACCCGAAGAAATCTGTCGGGCCTGATGCAGCAGCGGTTGAGGGAGGAATACCGGCTCACGTTTGCCAATAAGGAATACCGGGTCTACAGCCACGAGCCTGAGGAATGAGTTTTATTTAGGGAATTTTTCCATTTCATTTGTTGTAATGAAAAGCGGTGGGACGATCTCCTTCCTTTTTTAGAAATGTAAATCTTAATCATATGAAGTCAATGAGCAGTATTGTGTTTCTTTTAATAGGACTGGCAGCCGGAGCGGCCATTCTTTTCTGGGTTTTTTGGGAAAAAGCTCCGGGACTGATGATTCTTGAGAATGAATCGCGTTATGGTTTCGAAGAGACAGACAGTCTTTTGACCAGGGCGCTTGCCGACAGGGAATGGAAAACGCCTTTTGTGCACGATCTTCAGCAAACCATGAGGAACAACGGCTTTGAGGTAAAAAAAGTAAAGGTGTTCGAGGTTTGCAAACCCGCATTGGCGCACCAGGTGTTGAAAGGGGACCAGGAGCGGGTGGTGTCGAGCCTGATGCCCTGCCGTATTGCCCTGTACGAACGCTCCGACGGTAAGGTATTCATTTCCAGGATGAATTCTGGTGTGATGGCCAGGCCCATGAAAGGGGTAGTTCCTGAGGTGATGAAGCAGGCAGCCATGGAAATAGAAGAAATCCTGAAACCCCTGCTCAGGGACAAATCCTAGATCAGGATGCGAAGGAAAATCAAATCACTCTTCACGCCCTGGTCGATCGGAGGGCTGATATTGGGCGCTGTTGGCGGTTATGTATATTATGCCCTGGTCGGTTGCAGGGGAGAATCCTGTCCCATCTGGTCCAATCCCTGGTACAGCGTGGGTTGGGGGGCCCTGTTAGGTTACCTGCTGGGCGGCTCAATCCCTTCCGGGAAAAACAGGGGGAGCCGGATGCAGGATAAGGACAGCCGGGGGGATTAGGTATCCCTTAGCGGTTTCTTTTTACGGCTTCCCGCTGCCACAAGCGCGTAGGAATGATCGATGAGTTCTTCCAGGAACACATCGTTGAGCGACCCGTCAATGATGACGGTGTTCCAGTGAATCTTGTTCATGTGGTAGCCCGGAATGATGCAGGGATGCCTTTCTCTCAGTTCAATCGCGCGCTCAGGGTCGCATTTCAGATTGATGCTGAAGGAATCGCTCAGGGAGGTGAGTGCGAAGATTCTGCCAGACACTTTCATGACCAGGGTGTCTGCATCAAACGGGAAACTCTCTGTAACTCCTTCTTTCAACAGGCAGTATGTTCTGAATGATTCTATGTCCATGGGCAGGTGTTTGCTTGCTGATTTCTGTCTGCCCCAAAATTAATATGATTTCCCGGAAAACTGAACAGACCGGCCATGGCAATGGCACCGGCCTGTATGTCCGCTTCTAAATAATTAACTATGAAGTAACTGCTTGCCGGAGACGATAACTTTTTTGTTTATTCAAATCCTTCTGTTTACTTTTGCCTTAATTGGCATCATTTGCCGATACTGAAATTGTAATCTAATAAATTTCCATATATGTCACTTCGTCAGAAAACACAGGATCTGAAACGTCGTATGCAGGAAGCTTTGCAGGGCGGTGGTTCTCAGGCCATCGAGAAGCAAAAGCAGACCGGCAAAATGACGGCCAGGGAGCGTATCATTACCCTGTTGGATCCCAAGTCTTTCCATGAGTATGACCTTTTCGTGGAGCATGCGGGGAAAGATTTCGACATGGACAAGAAGTACCTGCCCGGTGATGGCGTCATTACCGGAACGGGGACACTGGGAGGGTATCCGGTTTGCATCTACGCCCAGGATTTCACTGTGGCAGGTGGCAGCCTGGGTTATATGCATGCAAAGAAGATCACCAAGATCATGGACCATGCCATGAAGCTGAAGGTGCCACTGATCGGGATCAACGACAGCGGCGGTGCCAGGATACAGGAAGGGGTTAACTCCCTGGCAGGATACGGCGAAATCTTTTACCGGAATACCCAGGCATCCGGGGTCATTCCCCAGATATCTGTCATTTTGGGGCCCTGTGCCGGCGGGGCAGTTTATTCCCCTGCGCTGACTGACTTTGTTTTTGTGGTGGACAAGATTTCGAAAATGTTCATTACCGGTCCTGAGGTGATCAAGACTGTGCTTGGAGAAGAGATTAGCATGGAGGAACTGGGAGGGGCAAGGGTTAACTGCGAGATATCGGGGAATGCTCATTTTTTTGCCGAGAGCGAACAGCAGTGTTTTGAGCAGATCAAACAGCTGATCACCTTCATCCCCTGGAACAATGATAAAAAAGCCGATCCTTTTCCCAAGCGGCCACCCAAAAGCCGGTCGTTCAAGGTCGACAACATCATGCCTTCCGATCCCAAGAGCCCTTACGATGTCAGGAGCATCATCCGTGCACTGGTCGATGATTCCGAATTTCTCGAAGTACAGGAGCTGTTCGCACAGAACATTGTGATCGGTTTTGCAAGGATCAGCGGTGAAAGTGTGGGCTTTGTGGCTAATCAGCCGATGGTGCTGGCCGGCGTGCTTGACGTGGATTCTTCCGATAAGGCTGCCCGTTTCATCCGCTTCTGTGATGCCTTCAACATTCCTCTGGTAACACTGGTCGATCTTCCGGGATACCTTCCGGGTGTCGATCAGGAGCATGCGGGTGTGATCAGGCATGGCGCCAAGGTATTGTATGCATATTCAGAAGCCACAGTTCCCAAAATGACGGTGATACTGCGCAAGGCATACGGGGGTGGTTACATTGCCATGTGTTCGTCGCATCTGCGGGCCGACTTCGTGTTTGCCTGGCCCACGGCCGAAATTGCGGTGATGGGTCCCGAAGGGGCTGCCAACATCATTTTCAGGAATGAGATCAAGGCAGCAGAGAACCCGGAAGACGTCCGCAAACAAAAAATCAAGGAATACAAGAAGAAATTCGCCAATCCATATGTTGCCGCAGCTTACGGGTATATCGACGCCGTGATCGAACCGGCCGAAACCAGACATTTTCTGATACACGCCCTGGAAATCTCAAAACAGAAAACTGTGCGTCGGCCAGCCAAAAAACACGGTATCCCTCCTTTCTAAAACCCGGAATCCATGAATGAAAAGACCGAAAAAAACCAGTATATCTGCCTGGTCGTGGAGCATGACAAGTATAAAACCCTCCCCAATACGAAATACCTGCGCAGAAAACCTTATGAGCCGCTGAATAAAAAGCTGGTAACGGCTTTTATTCCGGGTAATATCAAACGAATTTCGGTGCAGGAGAAGAAGAAAGTGTTGAAGGGAGAGGTGCTGCTTACCCTGGAGGCCATGAAGATGAATAACCAGATCCTCGCTCCCATCGACGGATTTATCAAAAAGATACACGTCAGGGACGGAGAATCAGTTACCAAGAACCAACTGCTGGTGGAATTCCGCTAAGGTTTAAAATCACGCTGCTCCGGCATGAACTGCCGGTTGTTTTCCGAAATGAACTGATGCATCTGGTCGAGTCCCCTGCCGGTAATGGCTGAGGTGAGGATCGACAGAGGAAGTTGTTCCCAGCGTTCCTCCAGAAACATTTTATAGGCAGTCAGCCTGTTTTGAAGGGCCTGTTTTCCCAGTTTATCGGTTTTGGTAAATACCAGCATGAACGGAAGCTCCTGCTCTGCAAGCCATTCCATGAAAGAAACGTCGTTGGCCTGCGGTGCATGCCTGGCATCTATCAACAGGAATGTGCATAGCAGATTCGTCCGCTTGAGGAGATATTGTGTAAGCAGGGGCATGAAAGCGCTGCGCTCGCGGCGGGAAGCCTTCGCATATCCGTAACCCGGCAAATCTGCCAGATACCATTGCCCGTTTACCAGGAAATGGTTGATGAGCCTGGTTTTACCCGGGGTGGACGAGGTTTTTGCAAGATGTCTGGTGCCACACAGGGCATTGATCAGGGATGATTTGCCCACGTTCGACCTGCCGGTAAAGGCATATTCGGGATATAACGGCGGCGGACACTGGCTGGGATCTGCAGCACTTTTAATAAAAGAAGCATTCAGGCTGTGCATGTCAAACTGCATTATTTCCTGCAAGATGCCTCTCCTTTTTGGAAGGGTAGATATCTGCTATGGTGACCAGGATGCCGGTTTCCTCCACATTCCCGAAATGGGGGTTGTTGGCCGTACCAAAGGATTTCATGGTGGAGGAAAGATTCATGTATGCATTGACAAGCGGCGGGATGTTCTCGTTCTGCTTTCTGACTTCCTGAACCAGTATCCTGTAGTTTTCTTCGTAGGTTTCCGCATCGAAAAATGCTTCCAGCATCGCCTCATCATGCCAGCAGGGAAGCGGATGCAGGGGTCTGACCAGTTTATCGGGATCGGGAAAGAACTTGCGGAGAAAAATCAGGATCAGGTCCCTGGCGTATGGATTGAACTGGGTGTACATGGTGATCTTTCCGAAGAAATACCGCACATCCGGATTTTGAATGATGATGGCGCCCAGTCCGTTCCAGATGTTGTCGAGGGCAAACATGCCGCGACGCGCATCGTTGGATGGCTGATAGGCGGGTTGAACGAAGGAGCGCCCAAGCTCAATGGTGTAAGGCCAGTATTCCTGAAGGAATTGTTCCGAAAAGTTGAACAACTCCGCCGTCGGCGTAAGTACACTGCCGGCATCCGCGGGTTTCCATGCCCTGCCTTTCAGAAAGCGGTAACCGCCCACAATTTCATGCGCATCCGGATCCCAGACGATCAGTTGGCGGAAGGGCGGATCCATCAGGTCAAACTCATCCACATCACTGGCCTTGCCCGTTCCTCCTCCCGCAGCCCGGAAAGTCAGTTCCCTGAGTCTGCCGATCTCCTGCATCAGATGAGGCGAACTTAAGGCATCCACGATGAAAATCTTGTTGTTCCCGCTTTGGGTGGCTTTTACAAAATACTCCTGCTTTAGTTCGCTGATTAACAGCTTCCTGTCGATAGGGTCAATGATAGTTTCCATCGGAGTGCTTAATGCGTGTTTTTCTCATTGCCACGGGCCAGCAGTGCTTCAAAGTCGTCGGTCCCGTTTCCGATCCTGTAAACGTGTTGTTTTATCAGGCCGGCCCACTGAAGATCTGTTCTTTCTTTGGTCAGGCTTTCCCACGGAATGCTCCGGCCAAATGTGATGCCGATCACTTTGTCCTTTTGTTTGAACATCTCATCCACCAGGTACAGCATCTCCAGGTTTGCCCTGATCCCCAGGCTGCTTCTGAAATTGGCCAGCCTGTAGAAAAAAGCGGAATTCCTGCCGCTGATATGTGTGGGTAGGATGTTCCGCCTGTAACGACGTGCTTTGCTGATAAAAGTCTTCTTCCACTCCAGATCGGTGATGTGGCCTTTCAGGCTGCGGGAACACAGGCCTGCAGGAAAAAATAAAATGGTTTTCCCGGAGGCGAAGGTTTCGTCTAAAATTCTGATATTCTGTGCGTTTGACCCGTGTTTGTTTACAGGAATGAATAACTCCCTGATATTGGGGATGTTCATCAGCAGGTCGTTCACCGGGAAAACGATGTCCTTATGTACCCTGCCCACAGCCTGCATCAGGGCCATGCCGTCCAGACCCCCGAGGGGATGATTGGATGCCACCAGCAACCTTGTATCTGCCTCCAGGTGTTCCGCTCCGCGAATCCTTATGTCGGCACCAAACTCCGCCAGGATCTTGTCGATGAACTCCAGACCCCTGAACTCCTTCAATCTCAGCATGGTATCATTCACCTCGTCCTGATGGACGATCCTTTTCAGATAGGCAAGCATAAAACCGGGAATGAGCCTCAGAAGGCGGGGACTCTTGCTGGATATCAATTCCTCCAGCCGGATAAAGGGCTTTTCGGTGCTCATCGGCGCGTGTTTTTCCTGGGCCGGGAGACAAACCTAATGAAAAATCAGACATCCGGGGCGACTTTTTCCGGAATGCTCGGAAGAATCCACAACAGCAAAATTGTATGACATTGAAATTCAGCATATTAAAAAATTATCATCAAATTGTTGATAAAAAAAGTAACCAAAAGTGAAAAAAAGTGGTAAAAGGTGTCATAATGTGACTAAAAATGTCATATATTTGACCAGACTTACGCGAAAATCCCCTGTGACTGCCCTTGCGGTCATGTAAACAGCAGAGAATGACGAACCTGATCGGCGAATATGAATGCAGGCTCGACCCGAAAGGGAGGGTGCAGATGCCTGTGGCGCTGAGGGATCAGGTGGGTTCCACTTCCCAGAACCGCTATGTGCTGCTGCGGGGTTTCGAAGAGTGCCTGGTCTTATATCCCCTGACCGTCTGGAATGAACTGGTGGCTGAAATCAAGAACAACTACGATCCGTTCGATGAAGATCACCGCCAGTTTTTACGTTATTTTTTCCGGGGGGCCACAGAGGTGAAACTCGACGGTACCAGCCGTTTGCTGATTCCGAAGAATTTGCTGGATTATGCGGGCATAGAAAAAGACCTGGTAATGTTCGCAGTTCTTGACCACATCGAAATATGGCGAAGCGAGGCTTATGGCAAGACCCTTTCAAAGAAGCCGAATGAAGTCTCCAAACTCGCCAAGGAAGTGATGGGCAGGAAAAAACAGCAATCTCCGGATCATGTATCATAAACCCGCCCTGCTCGAAGAAAGCCTGGATGCCCTGGCTGTCAGACCCGAAGGTACGTATGTGGATGTAACCTTCGGTGGAGGCGGTCACGCACGTGCCATCATGGAGCGGCTTGGCAGTGGGAGGCTGATCGCTTTCGACCAGGACGAGGATGCAGTGTCAAATACGCTCAAGGACGAGAGGTTTTTTCTGGTAAACAGGAACTTCAGGTATATGATCCATTTTCTCCGTTACCTGGAGGCTGTTCCGGTCGACGGAATCCTGGCCGACCTCGGGATTTCATCCCACCAGATCGACACCTCAGAAAGGGGTTTTTCGATCAGGTTCGACGGTCCGATCGATTTGAGGATGAACCGCAGACTAAAAGTTTCGGCCCGCGATATCCTCAATGAGTGGGAGCCCAGCCGTTTGGCCAGGCTCTTTGCGGAATACGGCGAACTGGAACAGGCACACCGCATCGCCAGGGCCATAGAATCGGCCCGCAAAGTCAAAAGCCTGGAGACTACCGGTGATCTGAAGTCGGCTGTGATGCACATGGTGCCCTCCCACAAACTGAACCAGTTCCTCGCCCAGGTTTTCCAAGCCCTCCGGATCCAGGTGAATAACGAACTGGACGCCTTGCAGGAGCTGCTGACGCAGTCGCTGGATGTACTCAAACCCGGCGGACGTCTTGCCGTCATTTCATATCATTCTCTTGAAGACCGCATGGTGAAGAATTTCTTCCGCGCAGGTAACGTGGAGGGCAAAATCAATAAAGATTTTTACGGAAATGTAGTCAGCGGGATCAAAGCCCTGAATCAAAAAGTGATTTGTCCCGGCGAACGTGAATCCCTTGAAAACCCGCGATCCAGGTCTGCCAGGCTCAGAGTGGGAGTGAAACTGTAATCTCATGGAAGAAGTAAAGGATATAAGCGCACAGGAAGCCGAACCCTTACAGGATGTCGCTGACAATCCGGCTGCTGTAACAGCACCGTCCGTTCAGAAGAAGTCCTGGTCGCTGGGCAGGATACTGCAGAGTATCCTCGACGGGACTTTCCTTACCAGAGAAAACTTCATCCGCTCCATTCCCTACCTGTTTTTCCTGGCTTTCCTCGCCATCATTTACATCGCCAATACCTATTATGCCGAGAAAACGGTGAAATCGATTGACCGCGCCAAGAAGGAATTGAAAGAACTAAGATATGAGCATGTCACCGTGAAATCGGAACTGATGTACCTGAGTAAACAGTCGGAAGTGGGCAGAAGGCTGGCCGGAACCGGGATGAAGCCAAGCACGGTGCCACCGGTGAAGCTGGCCCCGAAGTCAGAAAAAAATGATAAATGACAACGATATACCGACACGGAATGGATCTGCGAAAAAGAACACTACAGCGGTGTACGGTATTAATCATATTAAACAGCTTTGTATTCGTAGACCTGCCAGGTATGAGTAAAAACAGCATAGCAAGTGAAAGATAAAAAGAAAGACATCCTGTGGAGGGTTTACCTGGTTTACCTGAGCGTGATCCTGTTTTCCTTCCTGATCATCGGCCGTATCGTTCAGATACAGTTTGTGGAGGGTGAAATCTGGAAGAAGAAGGCCAAGGAATTGACTATCAGGTACTTTCCTGTTGAAGAGATGCGGGGCAGTATCCTGGCATCCGACGGAAGCATCCTTGCCACCTCCATACCCATTTTTGATATCCGCATGGATCTGGCGGCCGGGCATTACAATGAGGAGTATTTCCTGGAGCATGTGGATTCTCTTGCATGGCATCTGAACAGGCTGTTTGGTGACAAAGGGCGGAAGGAGTATAAATCGATCCTTCTGCAGGCCTGGAAGGAGCAGGACCGTTTTCTGCTGCTGAAACGCAATGTGACCTACGCTCAGTTGAAGAAGGTCCGGAAGTTCCCGGTTTTCAGGCTGGGTCGCTACAAGGGCGGGCTGGTGGTTGTGGAAAAGAGCAGGAGGGAATTGCCATTCCGGAATCTGGCTGCACGCACGATCGGCTTTGAGAGGCAGGGGATCAATGTCGGCCTTGAAGGAGGTTACAACAAGTATTTGCGGGGTGTAAGCGGAAAAAGGCTGATGCGCAGACTGGCCAACGGCGGCTGGATGCCTGTGGACAGCAGGACAGACATAGAACCCAAGGACGGGAACGACATTGTGACCACGATTGATATTACTTACCAGGACGTAGCGGAGGATGCCTTATACAGATGTCTTGAAGAACATAAGGCCGACCATGGCTGTGCCGTCCTGATGGAAGTAAGCACCGGTGCCATTGTGGCCATTGCGAATCTGCAAAGGCAGGAAGACAGCACTTATGCGGAAACCATGAATTTTGCCATCAGCGAATGTACGGAGCCCGGTTCCACTTTCAAGCTTCCAAGTCTGATGGTGGCACTTGAGGAGGGTTTGGTCAGCCTCGATGATACGGTGGATACGGAAGGAGGAAAACACCGCTATTTCAGCCAGGTGATGCGCGACTCCCACGAAGGCGGTTACGGGCGGATTTCCGTCAGAAAAGCCTTTGAACTCTCGTCCAATGTTGGCATTTCCAAGATAGTGTACAAGGCCTTTTACCAGGATCCCCAGCGTTTTATCGACGGGCTGTACGGCATGTCGGTCAACAAGTCCCTTGACCTGGATATCAACGGGGAAGCCCGGCCCATGATCAAGTCCACCAGGAGCCCCATCTGGTCGAAATATTATTCATTAGCCTGGATGTCAGTAGGTTACGAAGTGGCCCTCACCCCTTTGTCAATCCTGACTTTTTACAATGCGGTAGCCAATAACGGACGTATGGTTAAACCGATGTTTGTCAGGGAAATACGCCAGTCGGGCAGCCCTGTGGAAGTGTTTGAACCCGTTGTGATCAGCAAGAGCATTTGTTCGAAGGAAACCATAGCCATGGCCCGCAGCCTGCTTGAAGGCGTGGTGACCCGCGGTACGGCAAGGAACCTTTTCAATACGGTTTATCCCATTGCCGGAAAGACCGGCACGGCTCAGATCGCCAACGACAGTCAGGGTTACGACAAAGTCAATTACAAGGCTTCTTTTGTCGGTTACTTTCCGGCTGATAAGCCGCGTTATTCCTGTATCGTGGTGATCAACAATCCCAGCAGGGGAAAGTACTATGGGGGAGCTGTGGCTGCGCCTGTTTTCAAGGAGATCGCCGATAAGGTTTATGCAACCAGCCTGGAGATGCACGATTCCAGGCTGGACACCGTGAAACCTCCCTTGCAGCCTCCCACCGTACTTACCGCCAACCGGGCCGATATCAGAACAGTGCTTTCCCCGCTCGGGATCCCCTATGAAGAGCAAGAACTGGCGCAATGGCAGGAGCAGTGCACCGACAGCAGCTTACGTCTGAAATTCAGGGGCAGAATCCTGTCCGACAACCTGGTACCCGATGTTACGGGTATGGGCGCGAAGGATGGGGTTTACCTGATGGAAAGATGCGGGCTGAAGGTAAAATTATCGGGCAGGGGAGTGATCCGCCGCCAGTCACTGGAAGCCGGCAGTCAGATTCCCCGCAATGGAACAGTGGTTCTTGAACTGGCTTATCATGAGAAGCAGTGATTAAACTGAGCGACATATTGTACCGGACCGGTTTGACGGAGGTGGTCGGAAACACCCTGGTGACGGTGAGCGGCATTGCTTCCGATTCAAGGCTGGTAAAGAAGGGTGATGTATTCGTTGCGATGAAAGGGACGCGTTCCGACGGTCATCAGTTTATCGGCCAGGCCATCGGACGTGGTGCGGTGGCCGTCATTCTGGAGGACATGCCTGAAACGCCTGCCGAAGGGATCGTATATGCGAAGGTTGGCAACAGTGCTGCCGCTCTGGGCATCGCTGCTTCAAATTACTACGGCAATCCTTCCTCTAAGCTGAAACTTGTCGGAATCACCGGGACCAACGGCAAAACAACCACGGCCAGCCTGCTTTACAGGGTTTTCAGGGAACTTGGATACGGAAGCGGCTTGCTCTCCACGATAGAAAACAAAATCAACGACACGATACTGCCCTCCACCCATACCACGCCGGATCCGATTGCGCTGAATGCCCTGCTCGACCGTATGGCAGTGGCGGGTTGCGAATTTGCCTTCATGGAGGTGAGCTCTCATGCCATCGTACAGGAGCGTATCAGCGGACTGACCTTTACCGGCGGGGTTTTCACCAACATTACCCATGATCACCTTGATTATCATCAGACTTTCAAAAACTACATCGCTGCCAAGAAGCGCTTTTTTGATGAGTTGCCGGCCAGGGCCTTCAGCCTGACCAATATGGACGACCGGAACGGGATGATCATGGTGCAGAATAGCCGTTCGGCGGTCTCCACTTATGCATTCCGGGCCATGGCAAACTACAGGGGAAAGGTACTGGAAAGCAGGATTGAAGGTACCAAACTGCGGATACAGGGCAGGGAAGTGTGGATACAGCTTGTGGGTAACTTCAATGCCTACAACTGCCTGGCAGTTTATGCAACAGCCGTATTGCTCGGACAGGATCCGGCTGATATAATGATTGTCCTCAGCCAGCTGGGGCCTGTGGAAGGCAGGTTTGAACGTATACTGTCGCCGGGCGGCATTACCGCCATTGTGGACTATGCCCACACACCTGATGCGCTGGAAAATGTGCTCAGGACCATTACAGCCCTCAGGACATACAAAGAAAAGCTGATCACTGTGGTGGGAGCCGGTGGCGACCGCGACAGGGGCAAGCGACCACTGATGGCGGCCGTTGCTGCCAGGCTCAGCGACAAGGTCATCCTGACCTCGGATAATCCGAGATCGGAAGATCCCGAGACCATCATCCGTGAGATGCAGGCAGGGCTCGACCCGGTGCAGCGGAAAAAGGTCATCGTGATTACCAGCCGCCTGGAAGCCATCCATGCTGCCTGTCATATGGCCGGCAGGGGAGATATCATCCTGGTGGCCGGCAAAGGACATGAGAAATATCAGGAAATCAAAGGGGTGAAAACTCCTTTCGATGATCACCAGGTGATACAGACAGCATTTCTTCAAAGCGGAAAATGACAAGATAGGATACCATGTTATATTATCTGTTCACATACCTCGACCATACCTTCGACTTCCCCGGAGCCGGGGTGTTTCAGTATATTTCATTCCGTGCCATCATGGCTGTGATCACTTCCCTGCTGATCTCTCTCATCTTTGGCAAACGCCTGGTCAGGGTGCTGCAGAAGAAACAGGTGGGTGAGATTGTCAGAGACCTTGGGCTGTCGGGGCAGAAAGAAAAGCAGGGAACACCCACCATGGGCGGTCTGATCATCCTGGGGGCTATCGTGATCCCCGGCGTGCTGTTTGCCAGGCTCGATAATGTCTATGTGCTGCTCATCCTCTTTACCACTGTCTGGCTGGGATTCTTCGGCTTTATCGACGATTATATCAAGGTATTCAAGAAAGACAAAAAGGGCCTGGCCGGAAGATTCAAGATCCTTGCACAGGTGCTGCTGGGTATTGTGGTTGGTGCCACCCTGTATTTTCATTCCGATGTGGTAATCAAAGAGAAGACCGCTTCCCAGGGTTTTGTGGTATCCAAAACGGCTTTCAATATTGAAAACGAAAGGGCTACCCATAATCTCTTCCCAAATAAGGCGGTTAAATCGACAAAGACAACCATCCCCTTCATCAAAAACCATGAATTTGATTATGCTTCCCTGATTGCATGGACGGGAAAGCATTACCGCGATTATGCCTACCTGGTATTCATTCCCCTGGTGATACTGATCATCGTATCGGTTTCCAACGGGGCAAATCTAACCGACGGGATAGACGGCCTGGCCACGGGGACCTCTGCCATTATCGGGGTGGGACTGGGTATCCTTGCCTATATATCGGGGAATACGGTCTTTGCTAATTATCTGAATATCATGTATATTCCAGATACCGGCGAACTGGCCATTTTTATCAGCGCTTTCGTGGGTGCCTGTGTCGGTTTTCTCTGGTACAACACCTATCCGGCCCAGGTATTTATGGGCGATACGGGCAGCCTGGCACTGGGTGGGATCATTGCGGTATTTGCCATTATGATCAGAAAGGAACTGTTGATACCTATCCTCTGCGGGATTTTCCTGGTGGAAAGCCTGTCGGTCGTCCTGCAGGTGGCATGGTTTAAATATACCCGTATCAGGACTGGAACAGGAAAGCGAATATTCAGAATGTCGCCGCTGCATCATCATTTTCAGGTGCTTGGTTATTCCGAACCCAAGATCGTGATGCGCTTTTTTATTGTGGGTTTGATGCTGGCCGTGATGACACTGGTGACCCTCAAACTAAGATAATATGTTGTATAAATCAATAATATATTCCATATGACACTCGAAGCCTTAGCTATGAACGGCAGGAGCCAGGTGTGCAGGAACATGGCTGCTGGTATCGGCGACCGGATCGCGGAGGTACGCAAACCTTCGCTCAGGGACAGCCTCGGCAGCTTTCATAACATACCGCACCGCATGGAACATGTGGCTTTCATTCATGGGGTTCAATACATCAACGACTCCGGCGCCACCAAACCCAATATCACCTGGTTTTCGCTGCAGAGTATCCCCGGACCCGTAATCTGGATAGCCGGCGGAATGGATAAGGCAAATGACTATACCATGCTAAGGAGCCAGGTGAACGGTAAAGTGACATCGCTGATCTGTACCGGCCTCGACAACCTCAACCTGATCAGTTCTTTTGCAGGAACAGTACCCGTGATCGAAGAAGCTGCCTCCATGGAAGAAGCGGTGATGCTTGCATACAAAAGCGGAAAAAAAGGTGATACGGTGCTGCTGTCGCCGGCTTGTCCAAGCTTCGACCAGTTTTCGAACTTCGAGGAAAGAGGACTGCTGTTCATGAATATTGTAAGGTCATTGTAACTATAGTGAAGATATATGTCGGGATTCTTTAAAAATATCAGGGGAGATAAAGTATTGTGGGTGGTGGTGGTCATTCTCTCCATCTTTTCCCTGCTGGCTGTTTACAGTTCCACCGGGACGCTGGCATACCGCAAGCAGGGGGGCAATACGGAATATTATCTGCTCAAGCATTTCATTATTGTTTGTTTTGGCTTTGTGCTGATGGTGCTTGTTCACAGGATCAGGCACACGTATTTTTCAAGGATTTCCCAGGTAGCTTTAATTATAGCCGTTATTCTTCTGATAGTGACCCTGTTTTTTGGCTCAACCATCAATGATGCCAGCAGGTCCATCATGGTTCCCTTTTTAAATCTGACCTTTCAAAGCTCTGATTTTGCGAAGCTTGCCCTGATCATGTACACGGCACGCATACTGAGCAAGAAACAGGATCAGATCAAGGATTTTAAAACGGCTTTTCTGCCGATCATGTGGCCTATCCTGCTGGTGTGCGCCCTGATCTTGCCTGAGAACTTCTCTACCGCTGCCATGTTGTTCGGTACCTGCCTGGTGTTGATGTTTATCGGCAGGGTAAACATCCGCTATATTTTCTCTCTGATTGGCACGGGCATGCTTACACTGGCCGTAGTGATCGCCCTGGTAATGATTACCAAACCGGACCAGGGAAGGGTTCATACCTGGAAAAACCGCATTGATGCATTCATGAACGGGGAACCCGGCAGTGAGGGATATCAGGTGGAGCAGAGCAAGATTGCCATCGCTACCGGGGGCGTGTTCGGTAAAATGCCGGGCAAATCAACCCAGAGGAACTTTCTGCCGCATCCGTATTCGGATTTTATATATGCCATTATCATCGAGGAGTACGGATTCATCGGTGGTATTTTACTGGTTTTGCTGTATTTGATCATTCTTTTCCGTGGAACCCGCATCGTGGTGAAGAGCCCCGGCAATTTCGGGGCTTTTCTCGCGATCGGCGTAAGTTTCAGCCTGGTGTTCCAGGCAATGATCAATATGGCCGTTGCCGTGAATCTTTTTCCGGTCACCGGTCAGCCTTTGCCATTGGTGAGCATGGGGGGCACCTCTATCTGGTTCACTTCCATTGCTATCGGTATCATTCTGAGTGTAAGCCGCGAAATAGAAAACCCTAAACCCGCAAGTCTTGAAGATGGCACACCACAGGCATAAATACATCATCAGCGGCGGAGGCACAGGGGGGCATATCTTCCCTGCCATTGCCATAGCCGATGCCCTGAAAGACAGAGAACCGGATGCTGATATCCTCTTTGTGGGAGCGAGGGGCCGCATGGAAATGGAAAAGGTGCCTGCAGCCGGATACTCCATCAAAGGTCTTTGGATCAGCGGATTACAAAGAAAACTGAGTCTGAAAAACCTCTTGTTTCCCTGTAAGGTGATCAGCAGCCTGTTCAAAGCATGGCGTATCCTGCGTTCTTTCAGACCGGATGTGGTGATCGGAACGGGCGGCTATGCCTCCGGTCCCACCCTCAGGGTGGCCGCCATGCTTGGCATCCCGACCCTGATACAGGAACAGAACTCCTGCCCTGGGATCACGAACAAGGTGTTGGCCAAAAGAGCGGACAGGATATGTGTGGCTTTTGAAGGTATGGAAAAGTTCTTTCCTTCTGCCAAAATCGTCGTTACGGGAAACCCTGTCCGAAAAGACATCCTCAGGCTTAACGGGAAGAAAAAGCCAGCCGTGGAGTTTTTCCAGCTGAATCCTGAGCTGCCAGTCCTGCTTGTGCTGGGCGGAAGCCTGGGAGCAAGAACCATTAATGAAAGCATCCTGCAGGGGCTTTCCAATCTGAAAGATCAGCCCTTGCAACTGTTGTGGCAGACGGGCAGAAGTTTCCTGCCCGTGGCAACCCGTCATATCAGGCAGCACCAGATATCCGGAGTGAAGGTATTGGATTTTATCAGCCGCATGGATCTGGCCTATGCCCTTGCCGATCTCATTGTCTCCAGGGCCGGGGCCATTTCCATTTCCGAACTGTGTGTGGTAGGAAAACCCGTGATCCTGGTACCCTCTCCCAATGTGACTGCGGATCACCAGACAAAAAACGCCGCGGTGCTGGCAGGCATGGGTGCGGCCATCATGATTCCGGATAAGCTCGCAAAAGAACAATTATGGAACCAGTGTATGGCCATCATGAACAATCCGGCCATCAGCACTAAGCTTGCTTCCGGCATTGCCTCTCTGGGCAGGCCGGATGCCACCGGCCAGATCGTAAATCAGGTGCTGTCATTGATTAAGCCCAAAACACAATGAACTTCGGCACCAACCAACATATCCATTTCATCGGCATCGGCGGTATCGGCATGAGTGCCCTGGCACGCTATTTCCATCGTCGCGGCCACCGGGTGACCGGATATGACCGAAGCCCTTCCGCACTCACGCTTGCGCTTGAAAAGGAAGGAATGCTTATTCATTATACAGATAAACCCGGACTTCTCTCACCTGATACCGCTTTGGTGGTTTACACCCCGGCCGTTCCACCGGATCTGGGTGAATTAAGAAAAGCCAGAGAAACAGGCATCAGGGTGATGAAACGCTCGGAAGTCCTGGGCGGCATTTCGGAAACCTACCGTTGCCTTTCAGTGGCCGGGTCTCACGGAAAAACCTCTACCTCGGCCATGCTCGCACACCTGCTGCGTCAGGAAGGGTGGCCGATCCTTGCATTCCTTGGAGGCATCTCACTCAACTACCGCAGCAACCTGATCGACGATCCGGATGCGAAGGTGATGGTGGCCGAAGCCGATGAATACGACCGTTCATTCCTGCATCTTTCCCCTGATCTCGTGATCATTACGGCGATCGATTCCGACCATCTGGATATCTACGGGACCCATGCTTCCCTGCTGGATGCCTTCAGCACATTCGCGGGGAAACTCTCCAAGGGTGAAATCCTGCTGATAAAGGAAGGACTTCAGAATTCACTGAGACTGCCTGCCCAGGCAAGGGTTTACACTTACGGATGGGAGCAAAATGCCGGATTCCGTCCGGTCAATGTGCAAAATACAGGAAACGGACATGCTTTTGATCTGGAGACTCCGGATACGATCATCAATGGGCTGCACTTAAGCGTACCCGGTCTGGTGCAGGTGGAAAATGCGGTTGCCGCGACGGCTGCAGCCCTCCTGACCGGTCTTGACGCAGATGCCTGCAGAAGGGGTTTGCAGTCTTTCCTGGGGGTGTCGCGCCGTCTCGAAAAACGATTCGAACATGCCGGCATGATTTATTATGACGACTACGCCCATCATCCCGAAGAGCTCAAAGCCTGTATCCGTTCCCTGCAGATGCTGCACCCCGGCAGAAAAATCACCGGGATATTCCAGCCCCACCTGTACACGAGAACAAGGGATCTGGCTGAAGGTTTTGCGGAAAGCCTGGCGGCACTCGACGAAATCATCCTGCTGGAAATCTATCCGGCCCGCGAAGCACCCATCGCAGGGATCAATGCCGCTTTCCTGCTGGAAAAGATCAGCTCGGATGCCAAGTCGGTCTGCGATAAGGAAGCACTATTCAACCTGCTCGATAAAAGACAGCCCGAAATTCTCGTGACCCTTGGCGCCGGCGACATCGATCAATTGGCCGACCCCATCGTTCATTATTTGTCAAACCGATATAAATAGCTCGTCATGCGATTCCGGAAAATATTCAATCTGAGTCTCTGGTTGCTTTTTATGGCAGCTTTTTTCGTCCTGGCCGGCTTCGTAGGTACGGAGAAACACAAGCTGGTTTGCCAGGGACTGGTGATCAGCCTTGAACAAACGGATGGGCATGGCTTTCTGAGCAGGGAGGAGATCAGCACTACCATCGCGCAGTTGCTGGGAGATTCCGTCAGGGGAAGACCAATGAAAGAGATCAGTATCCGGATGATAAGAGAAAGGCTACAGGAGAACCATTATGTGAGCAAAGCCATCGTGTTTGCCACAGTAGATGGTTTTATCCATGTGGAGATCAGTCAGAGAACTCCCGTCATCAGGGTGCACAACCTGCATGGGGAACAGTTCTACATTTCCGGCGACGGAAGGATGATCCCGATATCCGGACGTTACACAGCCCGGGTGATACCGGTAAATGGCATGATAAGCGAACGATTCGATCCATCCCGCGATCTGGTTCCTGTTCCGGATGAACAGGGTGAAATCGACGGCAGAATCACTACGCTCCAGAAAATTTTTCTGCTGGCCATTAACCTGCAAAAAGATCCTTTCCTCAATGCGCAGGTGGAGCAGGTGTATGTGGGTGGACAGGGAGACTTCGAGCTTATCCCGCTCCTGGGGAATCACCGGATTCTGATGGGAAATGCTGATGACATTCCGGGGAAACTGGCCAGGTTAAAGACCTTTTATCTGGAAGCGATGAACCGCAAAGGCTGGGATGCATATAAAACCGTCAATATACAGTTCAGGAATCAGGTCATATGTTCAAATAATTAAAATTCAATAAGCTATGGAATCCTCAGATATCATTGTAGGCCTCGACATAGGCACAACAAAAATCGCGGTGATCGTCGGCCGCTACAATCAGTATGGCAAGATCGACATACTTGGTTACGGTAAAACCCCCTCTATTGGTGTTGTCAGAGGAGTGGTTTACAATATTGAAGACACGGTAAATTCTATCACCGAGGCTGTCAGGCTTGCTGAGGCAGCTTCCGGCGTGGAGATCCGGAGTGTTTACGTGGGCATCGCGGGCCAGCACATCAAAAGCCAGCATCACCGGGGCAGTTATATCCGGCCCAATGGTGAAGATGAAATCATTGCGGATGATATTGACAGGCTGCATGAAAACATGTACAAGCTGATGATGCCGCCGGGTGAGGAGATCATCCAGGTCATTGCGCAGGAATTCATCGTGGACGGGGAACAGGGGATCAAGCAGCCCATTGGCATGTGCGGGGTATCGCTGGAGGCGAATTTTCATATCATCACCGGCCAGACGGCTGCCGTAAAGAATATTTTCCGTTGTATTAAACGGGCCGGGCTGGAGGTGACCGGGATGATGCTGGAACCCCTGGCCAGTTCATCTTCAGTGCTCAGCGAAGAAGAGAAAGAAGCCGGTGTGGTGCTGGTGGATATCGGTGGAGGCACCACCGATATTGCCATTTTCCAGGATGGCATCATCAGGCATACAGCAGTGATCCCCTTCGGTGGAAACGTGGTTACTGAAGATATCAGGGAAGGTTGCCACATTATCCGTAAACATGCAGAGGAGCTGAAAGTGAAGTTCGGCAGCTGCCTGGCTACCGAAAACAAGGAAGAGGAGATCGTAGCCATTCCCGGTCTGAAAGGCCGGCCGGCCAGGGAAATCTCACTGAAAAACCTTGCCAGGATCATCGAAGCCCGGATGGAAGAAATCATTCATTGTGTAATCAATGAAATCAGAAATTCCGGCTATGAACGCAAGCTGATCGGCGGTATCGTGCTGACAGGGGGAGGAGCCATGATGAAACATATCGCACCCCTTACCGAATTTGTCACCGGCTTCGATACACGGATCGGATATCCCAACGAACATCTCGGGAAAGAAAGTCCCGACGATATCACCAGTCCCATGTATGCCACCGGGATCGGCCTGGTTTACCTGGGGCTCGAAAAAGCGGAAAGAGAAAGAAGACGCAAAGGGATGGAAACCATGTTTGCCGATGCTCTGCCTGAAAACAACGGAGAAAGCACGGACCTTCAGGGTGAAGAAACAGAAATGCCGCTGATGTCGGGCCTGGATGAAAATGGCCTGGAGAAGCAGGAGAAAAGCAGGAAAAAAGCCATGAGGAAAAGAGAGCAAAGCAGGTTCGGCGAGAACTTCTTTAAAAAGATCACCCAATGGTTTGAAGAAGACGAAGATAAATCCTGAAGATAACTTTTCAACGGAAATGGTTGATAAAAAATCAAAATTGGCAAAGTTTCCAACGAAGTTTTTCATTTAATTTGAGGAGGAAAAATCATGACTTATATCGAGCAGCCAAACCAAAAAGCGGGAATGATCAGATTTGATATGCAGCGGGATGAGAAGCCCATTATTAAAGTAATTGGTGTAGGCGGAGGCGGTGGGAATGCTGTCAATCATATGTTCAACCAGGGAATCAAAGGGGTTGACTTCGTGATCTGCAATACCGATGTCCAGTCCCTCAACCTTAGTCCAATCCCGGCCAAAATCCAACTGGGTGCCAGTCTAACGGAAGGAAGGGGTGCGGGCTCCCTGCCTTCTGTCGGAAAAAATGCCGCGCTCGAGAATATCGAAGACATACAGCAGGTACTTACTGACAATACCCGGATGCTGTTTATTACAGCCGGCATGGGGGGAGGAACCGGTACCGGAGCAGCTCCCGTCATTGCTTCCGTGGCAAGGGAATTAAATATCCTTACCGTGGGGATCGTCACCCTGCCCTTCAATTTTGAGGGAAGTAAGAGACGAAAACAGGCTGAGGAAGGAATCCGCGAGCTGAGGGAACATGTGGACAGCCTGCTGGTAATCAATAACGACAAACTCAGGGAGTTATACGGCGACCTGCCCCTCAGCAAGGCATTCAGCCAGGCCGATAATATTCTTACCACCGCGGCGAAAGGTATCGCCGAGATCATCACGGTGACAGGATATATCAATGTTGATTTTGAAGACGTGAAGACGGTGATGAAGGATAGCGGGGTTGCCATTATGGGTACCGGTATCGCAGAAGGGGAAGAACGTGCCCTGATCGCCGTTGAAAGTGCCCTGACCAGCCCCCTGCTCAACGACAACAACATCGAAGGAGCAGGCAATATCCTGCTGTATATCGCTTCTTCGACCCAGGAGGTTACCATGGATGAAGTTACCACCATCACCGACTTTATCCAGGCCAAGGCAGGATTGAACGCCGAAATCATCTGGGGAACCGGTACCGACGAATCACTGGGGAATGCCGTGAGTGTTACCCTCGTTGCTACCGGCTTTGAAGTGAACGGCGGTGAAAGAAAAGGCCAGAAAAGCCAGGAAGCTGCCACTATCCTTGTAGGTGCCATCGGCGATGCTCCTGTCGACCCGGACCAACCCTTGCGGAAAAACCCGCCCATGCCGCTGTATCCTGAAGAACCCGTTCAGGAAGTGACTGCTGAACCCCTGTCCACCGCAAACCTCACTCCCGGCCCGGCACCGGAACCACTGCCGGATGAAGCTGCCCGGGAAACTGTTTTTGAAAACTTCATGCCCATGCCCGATGATGAAGGCCTGGAGGAAGAAACTGAAGATACAGATGCCCCGGAAACCTTTGGCATGCACCAGCAGGCTGATACCCCCGATGCATTGCCTGATCAGGAACCGGATATGGCGCTATTTACCTTTAGCACGGAAGAAATACAGGATACCCTGAACGAGCTGGAAATAAATCAGGATGAGCTTCCCAGGGAAGAAGAAGCAGCGAAACAGGCAGCCCCTGCACCTGCTTATACTTTCACGCCTCCTGCAGCCATGGCCGGAAACCGTAGCGACATTCCTTCCCTGGCCGACCGGGATAAAACTTCCAATGACCGCATCAGTAAGCTTAAAGAACTGAGCCTCAGGTTGAAAACTCCCGAAGGTGTCGACCAGCTCGAGAAAGAACCGGCCTTTCTCCGCCAGAAGGTTGAACTGAACGAAACCCGGCATTCTTCAGAATCCGAAGTGTCACAATTCTCTGTAACTACCGATTCCAAAGGAGGAATTGAACTGCGGCAAAACAATTCCTATATCCACGGGCGCCCCGACTGAGCATACACCTGACCTCCGTTAATATCTTCAGCCATGTCACTTACTGAAAAAATCAACCAGGATATCAAATCCGCCATGCTTGGCAGGGAAAAGGAAAAACTGGAAGCCCTCCGTGCAGTGAAGTCAGCCCTGCTGTTGCTTGGTTCCGAAGGAGGTAAACAGGAGATCAACCCTGAAGAAGAGATCAGACTGCTGCAAAAACTTGTCAAACAAAGAAAGGAAGCAGCGGATATCTACCGGTCGCAGCAGCGGGAAGACCTGGCCGGTGCAGAGCTTTTTCAGGCCTCGGTAATCGAACAATACCTTCCGGAACAGATGAGCCCGGAGGAGATGAAAGTGGCAGTTTCCGGCATCATTGCCAAACTGGGCGCTTCTTCGGTCAAAGATATGGGCAGGGTGATGGCTGCCGCCTCTGCGGAACTCTCCGGGAAAGCCGATAATAAGACCATCGCGGCTCTGGTGAAGGAAATGCTCGCTGTTTAAGCTTTTTTGAGCTTTTTTGCCTTGAAATTCATTTTTCTGACCAGTTCTGTCATCGTGGCCAGTCCGATCAGCGGTTTCCAAAGAAAACTGTAACGTCCCATCTTATCTTTAAACTGACTGTAGCGGACCTCACCCCTTAATACCTTGCAGAAACCGCGCCACAAGCGGCTTTTCTTCCGCATGAGCGAATGAATGAGTGCCGGCGCGGAATTGAAGATCCTGAGCAGCGGAAAGGCGGAGAGTAATTCGGAAACAACTTCATCTTCAAGTCTTTGCCTGTAACTATAAGGATGGGTGGTGGTTCCCTCGAGATAATCCATGATCACGGAGGCAGCGATTTTACCGCTTTTCAGGGCATAGTAAATGCCTTCGCCGGTCATCGGGTCGGTAAGCCCGGCTGCATCACCCGCAACCAGCACCCTGGAGGCCTGTAACCTGCTGTACCCGGTACGGTAGGGAATGGGGAAGGTTCTGAAACTGATGATCTCCACATCCCCCATATGCAGTGATTCAAGGAAACGAAAATAATAATGCTTCAGATGACGCGCCAGTCCCACCGGTCCGCCAACCCCAATCGACAAATGATCGGCCTTCGGAAATACCCAGGCATAACCTTCAACAAAAGTGCCCCAGTCCAGACCTGCCATGCTGCGGAAACGCTCCAGCTGGTCTTCCTGAACCCTGACCTCGCTCTCGATGCCGATGCCCTTGCGGATGTTTTGGTTAAGCAGATAGGTTTTTGCGGTTAAGCTGTTCACTCCGTCTGCCCCGATCACAAAACTTGCCGCGAATTCCTGCCCTTCGGCATGCACCAGCACTTTGTCGAAAGTTTCGGTAAAGCCGCTCACTTTGATCCCTTCCATAAAATCCGCTCCCTTCTCGCGGGCCTTGTCCACCAGGAACTGATCAAAACGGTCCCGCATGATACAAACCATCAGAGGTTGTTCGGAATGCCGGATAAATTCCTTCTTGAAACGGTGGGTAAAACGAAAGCTGTGAATGCTGCTCTCGATCAATGGATCAATGCTGAATGGAAGCAGATCCAGGGCCCTGTAAGTCAGGCCACCTCCGCAGGGTTTATGCCGGGGGAAATAATCCTTCTCCAGGATCAATACCTGGTAACCGCGTCCGGCCAGATGATAGGCGGCGATTGCGCCGGCAGGACCGGCCCCCACCACGATCATATCGTAATACTTTGGCTCCAATCTGAGAGGCTAATTTTTATCAAATGTATACCGAAAGAACGTAAGAATGCAAAAAAATGGATTTCAATATGCAATCGGTATAAACTGCTTTGCGGTCGAAAAATATTCAGTATTGATTAATAATATTAAAACGCACGGTCTTAGTTAATGATCTGCGGAGGACCACACTAAATATTCAGGTAAAGTGCTAAAAATAAATTAATTCGCCATGAAATCCTTTACCCTGGTCTCGATTGAAGCCTGTTTAGCCGTTTGGGTGTCCGGAAATTAAAAGAGTGCCTCCGGCTCACAAACTTGAATCTTGTCCGCGGATCCGCCACGGCGGACGCGGATTTTGGCCACGAATTACACTAGTTTTCACGAATTAAAATAGTAGTCTTTTATACTTCAGGCTGGGTTTCCGAAACAACATCTATAAACAAGGAGCTTCCCCGCAGGGGATTAATATGAATAAGCCCGGGTGTAACCCGTAAGGGTCAAACCCGGGGAAGGAGACGTGTTGTAGAATCCCAGCCCCGAAGCGGGCTGAACCCTGTTGTCTATGGAAAATAGCGCTTGTCAATCAAAATACCTGCTTCTTCAAGCAAGTTCTTATATTCTTCCTCAGAAGGAATCAGTTGATGGTTCGCCTTTTTTTGTTCTGAAAACAATGTGATAGAGGATCTGGCGGTAGCTTGTCATCATGGTGATCTTGGTTCAGCCACTGTGTGGCTGAGGGTTTGTCTGGGTTGCCCTAACCACGGGTTTGACCCTTCGGGTTACACCCGCGGTTATTTATGTTTTGCCCTTGCAGGGCAGTTTGGTTGATTACGTTCTCTTGATGATCTTATTCAACCCAAGTACACCATCGGTTATTCATGTTTTGCCCTTGCAGGGCAGTTTGGTTGATTACGTTCTCTTGATGATCTTATTCAACCCAAGTACACCCGCGGTTATTCATGTTTTGCCCTTGCAGGGCAGTTTGGTTGATTACGTTCTCTTGATGATCTTATTCAACCCAAGTACACACGCGGTTATTCATGTTTTATCCTTGCAGGGCAGTTTGGTTGATTACGTTCTCTTGATGATCTTATTCAACCCAAGTACACACGCGGTTATTCATGTTTTGCCCTTGCAGGGCAGTTTGGTTGATTACGTTCTCTTGATGATCTCATTCAACCCAAGTACACCATCGGTTATTCATGTTTTGCCCTTGCAGGGCATTCGCGGATTATTGACTCCCCCACGTCCCCTTGTCCAGGCTGCGGTATTGAATGGCTTCCGCCAGTTGCTCCACCCTGAGATCCGGAGCAGCCTCCAGGCCGGCGATGGTGCGGGAGACTTTTAGGATCCGGTCGTACGCTCTTGCCGGCAGATTCAGCCGCTCCATGGCATGCTTCATGCCGGAATGCAAGAATGCGGGAATGCCGGAATGCGGGAATGCTAGAGTGATAGGGAGAAGACAGCCTTTTTTGACATGGCTCCGAGGAGGATGCCGCGGGAAGCGAGGAAGATCATCATGGCGAGCCAGAGGCCGTGGTTGCCGAGCAGGGGCTCCAGCAGGTAATAGGACGGTAAAAAGATCACGAAGGTGATGATGATCATGGCATTGCGCATGGCGGCGGAGGCGGTGGCTCCCACGTAGATACCATCCCAGAGAAAAGCGGAAAAGCTGACCAGCGGTACCACACCGGCCCAGAAAAGATAGGGAACCGCGGCATTCAACACATCGGCATGATGGGTGAGCAATCCCAGGATGAAAGCACCGCCGAAGAAATACAACAAGGTGAATGGGATGCTGAGGAAAAAGCCCCAGCGGAACAGCCGCCTGACGGTTTTCCTTAGCTGCAGGCCATCACCCGCTCCGATGGATTTGCCCACCAGGGCTTCGGCTGCATATGCAAAACCGTCAATAAAATAGGAAAAGAAATAAAACAACTGGAAAAGCAGGGAGTTGACTGCCAGCAGGGTATCTCCGGCTTTGGCAGATTGCAGGGTGAAAAACGACAGGGCTACGATAAGGCAGATGGTACGGATAAAGATATCTGCGTTTACTTTCAGGAACTTCCGCATGTCTGCGGTAATTTGCATGCGAAGTCCGGTGAGTTTGTACCTGAGCAGTTTCCCATAATACCTGTAAAAGAAAATCACGGCAAGCAATAAGCCAGCGTACTGGGATACGATGTTGGCCAGGGCAATGCCGTCGGATTTCATCCCGGCAAACTGAATGAACAACAGACTGAAAAGGATATTCATCACATTCACCGAAATCGAAACCACCATGGGAATGCGGGCATTCTGCATCCCGATGAACCAACCGGTAAAAGCGTAAAGGCAAAGGGTAGGGGGCGCAGCATACACCCTGATCCTGAAATACTCACGTGCAAGGTCTTCCACTTCCGCACTTCCTTTGATCAGGGAAAATGCGGCCGTTTCAAGGGGTAACTGCAGGGCGATGATTGCCAGGCCTGAGCCGAAAGCCACCAACAACGCGCGGTAAAGGGTATGCATGCTCTCCCTGAGATTCCTGGCTCCGAGCGCCTGGGCAGTGAAACCGCTGGTTCCCATGCGTAAAAACCCGAAACTCCAGAAGATAAAACTGAAAATGGTGGTTCCCAGGGCAACGGCACCAACATATACGCTGCTTTCCAGGTGCCCCATCAATCCCATGTCCACCATCCCGAGCAGGGGGATCGCGATATTGGTGACGATGTTCGGAATGGCCAGGGCCAGAATACGCTTGTTCATGCCGGGATTGTTCGGCTTCTATTCTTCGAGCTGAAACCAGGGACGCACCTGGTTAAAATCTTCCTGAAGTCTCGATTGATGCCTGTATTCATTGGCCCGTGGCAGATAGATATAATCGGCACCCCAGGATTCGTAATGTTTCACTGTTTCTGTCAAAGCCCTGACAATCAACTGTACCTCCTCATTGGTCATGGTCGGGTGCAGCGACAGCCTTACCCAGCCCGGTTTGGAGCTCAGGTCTCCGGTATTGATGCGGTCGGTGATCTCTTTCGACCTTTCATAACTGACGTCCAGCAGGTAATGGCCGTACGTTCCGGCACAGGCACAACCACCCCTGGCCTGGATGCCGAAACGGTCGTTGAGCAGCCTGACCAGCAGGTTGTAGTGGATGGGCTCGATATAGAAGGATATCACTCCCAAACGCGCCTGGTCATGCTCAGCCAGAATCCGCATGCCGGGCACCTTCCTTAAGCCCTCAAAGCACATGGCCGTCAGCTCTTCCTCCCTTTTACGGATATTGCTGATACCCATGTTGTTCTTCAGTTCGATACAAAGCGCAGTACGGATTGCCTGCAGAAAACCCGGCGTCCCTCCGTCTTCCCTCGCTTCGATGTTGTCGATGAATTTGTATTCGCCCCAGGGATTGGTCCAGTCGACCGTACCTCCGCCGGGTTGATCGGGCGAGTGGAGCTGGTAAAGCCTTGCGTCGAAGATCAGCACACCCGAACTGCCCGGTCCGCCAAGAAACTTGTGTGGAGAAAAAAAGATGGCATCAAGCTTTTCCATGGGGTCGGCAGGGTGCATATCGATTTCAGCGTAAGGAGCCGAAGCAGCAAAGTCGATGAAACACAAGCCACCGTATTCATGCATGATCCTGGCCATCTGGTGGTAGGGTGTGAAAATGCCCGTCACATTGGAACAGGATGTGAAAGAACCGATGAGCATCGAACGGTCCTTATACTGTTCGAGCTTGTTCCTAAGGTCATCCAGATCCACCCTGAGATCCGGATCAGGCGTGAGTTGCACCACGTCGGCAATGGTCTCAAACCAGCTCGTGTGGTTGGAGTGATGCTCCATATGGGTCACAAAAACCACAGGCTTCTCCTTCTCGTTCAGGCACTCGGTATGCGAGATCTTGCCGCAGGTTTTCAAACCGAGTATCCTTTGGAATTTCACCACGGCTGAAGTCATGCCAAAGCCGGTGGTGATGATCACATCTTCGGGGCCGGCATTGACGTGTTCCTTGATCTTTTTCTGAGCCAGATGGTAAGCACGCGTCATCAGTGATCCTGTTTCGGAGGACTCTGTGTGGGTGTTGCCGATAAATGGACCGATCTGGCGCGTAAGGATATCTTCAATGGGTTGATACAGGCGTCCGCTGGCTATCCAGTCCGCATAAATGATCTTTTTTAATCCGTAAGGGGATTGAAAATACTGGTCAATACCAATGATATGCTTTCTGAAGCGGGAGAAATATTTTTCCATAAAAACTCGTCAGTGCATTAATTCAGGCTGAAGCTAAAAGGCAGGCGGGCCTGTATGCCCTGCATATGCTGCAGGTTTTGCAAATCCCTGTACGTTGGATACAATGGACCCAGTGCTTTCCGGATGGCGGTTTCCTCCTGCTGATCTCCCGACAAATATTCCACCAGCTCGCTGAAAGGATCTTTCTGTTCGGGCAGACTGAGGATTCTGTAATTGGTGATTTCTGCAAGTTCTGCCGCCAACGCCAGGGCTTTGTCCAGACCACCCGTTTCGTCAACCAGACCCAGTTCTTTGGCGGTCAGTCCCGTCCATACCCTGCCCTGGGCGATGCTGTCCACCTCATCCCTTTGCATCTTCCTGCCTTCGGCCACCCGCGTCAGGAAAATATCGTAAATCCGCTCTATGTCTTTGGTGAGGACTGCCCGTTGAAAATCCGACAATGGCTTGTACACCGGAATATAGTCGGAATTCTGATTTGTCATCACTTCGTCGATGGTGATCCCCAGTTTCTGGTTCATCATTTTCTGTACATTCGGAATCACACCGAACACCCCAATGGAGCCGGTGATGGTGGTGGGTTCGGCCACGATCTTATTTGCTGCGCAGGCGATGTAATATCCGCCCGATGCGGCGTAATCACCGAAAGAAGCTACTACGGGCTTGTCTTTCACGGCAAGCTGTACTTCCCGCCAGATCACTTCCGATGCAATATGCATGCCCCCCGGTGAATTCACCCGCAATACGATGGCTTTCACGTTCTTGTCTGTCCGCGCTTTACGGATTGCCCGTGAGATCCTGTCCGAACCGATGCTCTCCTCGCTGCCTTCGCCAGTGTTGATGTCGCCGGAAGCCCAGACCACCGCGATCTTGTCTTTGGTGAATTCCTTCTTCTCCGCCGGTTTTACGTCGATATATTTCCTCAATCCTACTGTGTTGATCTTGTCATTTTCCCCGATGGCCAGTTTCTTCCTCAGCCAGGCATGAAGCCCGTCGCGGTAAACCAGGGAATCCACCATCCGGTTTGCCAAAGCCTCAGCGGCCCCGTTGCAGGTAAGCTCATCCGCCAGACGATTCAGTTCGGCAACCTCAATCTTTCTTGCAAGGGATACCTGACTTGACATGTGTTTCCAGAAGGACTGCACAAATTCCGTAGTCTGCTCGCGGTTTTCTGCACTCATCCTGTCGTTTACCAGCGGTTCCACCGCACTCTTATATTTGCCGTGCCTCACAATCTGCATGTCAATATTCAGCTTTTCGAGACTTCCCTTAAAGAACAACAATCTGGCATCCAGTCCCTTCCAATCCAACAATCCCTGAGGGTTCAGAAATATTTTATCGGAAACGGATGCCAGGTAATAACTGAGCTGGGTGTAATAATCTGCATAACTGACGATAAACTTGCCGCTCTTCTTAAATTCCGTAAGTGCAAAACGAATCGCCTCCACCGTAGCCAGACCTGATTGTACAGTGCTCATATCCAATAATATGCCTATAATTTTCGGATCTTTCTCCGCTTTCCTGATGTCGGCGATCACATCGTTCAACCCTAATCCTTTCATGTACTGCGATCCTTCGAACGGCAGACCGGCAAAGGGATTTTGTGTGGAACGTTCGTACAGGGGTTCAGCCAGGCTAATCAGCAGCACAGATTTCTCGGGTATGACAACTTCCTTGTCGGAACTGCTGACAAGCGCAGCAATGATGATGAAGAAAATAAATAAAAGGACCAGGCAGGAAATGAAAAAGCCCAGCATAGAGGCAAACATGAATTTAAAAAACTGTTTCATGGCAGCAGGGTTTAAAGATTTGGTAAACGTGCAAAAGTAAGACATTTTCACTTGCCCGGATGAAGGATCGTGGATGGCAGCTTAAGTCCTGCCTGGCGGAGATACAACTTTTATTGTTAAAATACGGTCAATATAATCCCGGAGGGAAACCTTGCCCCGTTAATTGTCGTAGATATGTCAAGGCATATAGCGCTGATGGTTAGAAAGTATTCCGTATTTTTTGCATTGCTGTTCTGGCTGTTGCAGGGTGATGGTTTGTTTGCACAATACAGCCGCGAATTCTGGTTTGCCGTGCCTGATCTGTCGCCGGCCCATTGTGATGAGCCTATCGGGATTAAGTTGGTGAGCGGCGCCGAAGCGGCCGTTGTGACGATATCACAGCCTGCCAACCCGTCATTTGTGCCAATCACCCTGACGCTTCCTGCCAATGATGTGGCAGTGGTGGATATGACTCCCTTTAAAGCGGTGCTTGAATGCAATCCTGCCGGGACAGTGCTGAATTATGGCCTGTTCATTGAATCCACTGCCCGGATACAGGCCTGTTATGATGTGACCTGCAACAATACGGATGTGTTTATCCTGAAAGGTCGTTATGCCCTGGGAAAACGTTTCGTCATCCCCATGCAGCAGGTTTTCGGCAATGGCAGTACCCTGACGCCGGAACCGGTTTCTTCTTTTGCCGTTGTTGCCACCGAAGACAATACGGTCGTTACCATCGTCCCGAGCCGGAATATCGTCGGGCATGCTGCCGGTATTCCTTTTACGGTAGTGCTGAACAAGGGTCAGGTCTATGCTGCGGCTGCTGTTTCCATCCTTGCATCGGAACACCTTGGCGGATCCATCGTCACTGCCGATAAACCTATTGCGGTTACTTTTTCCGACGATAGCGTCCATGCAGGCGGAACCTGTCTTGACCTTTGCGGGGATCAGCTGGTGCCGGAGCACATGCTCGGAACGGAGTATATTGTCACGGGCGGTTTCTTGTCAGGTACGGGCGATCATGTCTTTGTGTACGCCATAACCGACAATACTTCCGTGTACGTGAACGGAAATCCTGTTGCCGATGCCCTTCTCGACAGGGGAGAATATTTTAACCTGCTGTTTTCAGATACTTCTGTTTATATCATGGCTGATCAGCCGGTCTATGTGACACATGTGACAGGCTTCGGCTGCGAAGTGGCCCAGGCACTGATCCCGCCGCTGCACTGCGCCGGCAGCAGGGAAGTGGTCATGTCCCATCCCCTCCCGGTCCAGGCATCCCTGCTTATCGTCGTTCCTGCAGGTGCAGAAGGCTCGTTTACGGTGGACGGCAGCAGCAGCATCATCACGCCCGCTGCCTTCAGCCCTGTTCCCGGTACAGGGGGCAGCTACCTTGGCGGGATCGTGGATATTACCAACCTGCTTGGGAATGGAATCGTCATCAATAATGCGCTGGATAAATTTCAGCTCGGAATAGTCTGCGGCGGGTCGGCCGGGTCGAATTACGGGATCATCAGTAATTTCGGACCCATGGTGCTCGACCTCGGCAGGGATACTGTCCTGTGTCCGGGCACGGTTCTCACCCTCGATGCCGCCAATGCCGGAAGCAGCTATTTATGGCAGGATGGAAGCAGCGGACAGACTTTTTCCGTTTCCCAGCCCGGTCAATATAGTGTTACGGTCACTGATCCGTCCGGTTGTACAGACGCCGATTCTATCCTGGCAATCTATCACCCGGATGGCACTGTCAGCTGGGACAGCGGGCCATCGCCGGTTTGCATCACTGCTGCTGCCGTCCTCCTTTCAGGCGGGTTCCCGGCAGGAGGAACCTATTCAGGGCCGGGAGTCAGCAATGCCCAGTTCGACCCGGGTATCGGAGCCGGACAGCATACCCTCTTGTATACAGCCGTCGACCAGAATGCCTGCCAGCTGACCGACAGTGTCACCATGGAGGTATATCCGCTTCCTGTCATCACCATTCCGCCATTTCCCGATGACCTTTGCATCGATCTGCCTGAGTGGCCCTTGCCACAGGCCGACCCGCCGGGAGGTACCTATACGGGAAGCGGTATTACGGGCGAAATATTCTACCCGGCCATTGCCGGAACCGGAACCCATCCCGTCACCTATACCTTTACCGACGGGAATGGATGCACCAACAGCCAGCAGGCCGACCTTACCGTACATCCTCTCCCTGTGGTGACCTTCAATGGAGTGCTTGAACCTCAATGCGTTTCGTCAAATGCCTATGTCCTGAGCGACGGAGATCCCCCCGGTGGGAGCTATTCGGGGAACGGCGTTAGCAACGGCGTCTTCAATGCATCCGTCGCCGGAACCGGCCTGCATACGATCACCTATGCATTCACCGACGCTAATTCATGTACCGCTTCAGCATCCAGCCTGATGCTGGTGTATCCGCTCCCGGTACTCTCCTGGAATAACCCTCCCGCTGATCTTTGTATAAACGATCCGCCCCTGCTGCTGGAAGGAGGGGAACCCGCAGGAGGCGTCTATTCCGGGACCGCTGTCAGCAACGGGATGTTTTATCCTTCGGTCGCTGGTACAGGGCTGCATGTCCTGAATTATACCTATACTGATGCGAACGCATGCAGCAATACGATCTCTGTCGGGGTGATGGTTCATCCGCTGCCGCTGGTCTACTTCTTTGGTTCCTTTCCACCGGTATGCCTGAATACGAGCCCGCTGACCCTGAATACAGGTTTTCCGGGAGGAGGCACTTACAGCGGACCGGGCGTGATTGGCAACCAGTTCAGTCCGGCGATGGCGGGACCCGGGTCTCATGTAATCACATACACCTATGCGGATAATTACGGATGCCAGGCCAGTGCACAGCGAACTTTCGTGGTGCACCCGCTGCCTGTGGCTTCGGCTCAGGTAAGTCCGGGAGAATTATGTGAAGGTGAAATGATACAGTTCACCGGCAATGCTTCTGCGGGCAGCGGCGGCGGATATACCTACCAGTGGACCGGTCCTGTGGGCTTTATTACCAATCTGCAGCATCCTCAGATCATCTCGCCGGTTACCATGCAATCCGGGACTTATACCCTGGTGGTGCGTGACGGGAACAACTGCTACTCAGCCCCCGCGGCTGTAACTGTGCTTATCAAACCCAATCCTGTTCCCCTGGCAACGGCAACGCCAGCCGTAAGCTGTGCGGGCGGGGAAATCCAGCTTCAGGCGAGCGCTTCAGGAGGCAGCGGAGCGGGTTATCAGTTTGTATGGACCGGCCCCGAAGGTTTTTCATCGACCAGCCAGTACCCCATCCTGCCCAATGTGCAGCCGGTGGTCTCCGGCACGTATTTTCTCGCGGTAACCGATGGCGCAGGCTGCGAATCCCTCATCCCCGCCTCAGTCATCCTGACGGTTCATTCCCTTCCCCTGGCAAACGCATCAAGCCCGGCACCCTCCCTGTGTGAAGGGAATAATCTGCAACTCAACGGTTTTCCTTCCGGTGGCAGCGGAGGAGGATACTCATTTAACTGGACAGGTCCCGGCGGATTTACTTCTGCATTGCAACATCCGGTCATCAATAATGTGACCGCAGCAAACACAGGCCTTTACCAACTGACCATCACAGACGGAAATGCCTGTGTCTCACCTTTCCCGGCCTCAGTCAACGTGACCGTTCATTCCCTGCCTTTGGCCATCGCTGCCGCCTATCCTGCGGTTTGTTGCGAAGGAGCAGATGTTACACTTGCAGGAAACGCCTTCGGTGGCAGCGGTGCCGGGTATTCTTACACCTGGTCGGGCCCCTCAGGATTCTCCTCCCCGGCACAGAATCCGCTAATTACCGCTGCTCAGACCCAGCAGTCGGGAGTATACAGCCTGACGGTGACCGACGGGAACGCCTGCAGTTCGGCCCAGCAGGCAGTGCTTACCCTCACCGTGCATGAAAATCCTGTCGCGCAAATCCTGGTGGCGGATACTGCGGTTTGTGAAGCAAGCCCCCTGCAATTCGGCTCTTCGGTTAGCGGAGGTCAGCCGCCCTTTACCTACCAGTGGTCAGGTCCCTCGGGATTCAGCTCCGCTGATGCTGAACCCTTCATCGCTGCCGTCGTGCCTTCACAACAGGGAACCTATTTTCTTGTGGTTACAGATGATCATGCCTGTGCTTCCACAATCACGGCCCAACAGGATATCCTTGTACTCGAAAACCCGGAGGCAACCCTTACCGCTTCCCAGGCTGTCCTCTGCCAGGGGGAGACAGTAAGCATTACAGCCACTGCATCAGGCGGGAACGGACCACCCTATGATTACCAGTGGACAGGCCCGGATGGCTTCACAGGCAGCTTGCCAGGTCCTTTTACCTTTTCGGTAAGTGTTTTATCAACAGGATATTATGTTCTTGTTTTAACTGATGATCATGCATGCATGGACAAGGATTCCGTTCTCATTACGGTACATCCTTCGCCTCAGCCGGTGGCCTCTTCCAACAGTCCCTTGTGTGAAGGCGCAAATCTCAACCTCTCGGCCAGTCCCGGCGGCTTGACATCATACCAGTGGTCGGGCCCCGGCGGCTTTACTTCCAGCTTGCAGAACCCGCTTGTTGCCGGTGTGTTGCCTGCTGCGGCAGGCATTTACACGCTTACGGCCACCAATGTATTTGATTGTCCGGGTACAGCCACGGTGAGCGTGCAGGTTCATCCCCTGCCGGTTGCTTTTGCAGGAAGCGACCAGACAATAAACTACGGGACATATACCAGCCTGGCGGGTTCATCCTCAGGTTGCGGAAGCAATTGTGCCATCAACTGGCAACCGGCTGTCATGCTGTCGGGCCCCAACAACATCCTTTCCCCGCAGACTGTCAACCTCACTGCTAATCAATCTTATACGCTTCTTGTCACCAACAACCAGACAGCTTGTGTTTCCAGGCCAGACACTGTGATCGTCCATGTAAGCGGTTTTCCCTTGTCCGTTAATCCACTGGCCGATCCGGATACTATCTGTCTGGGCTCGTCAACCCAGTTGCAGGCACAGGCCGGAGGCGGAAACCAGTCATATACCTACATATGGTCGCCTGTGACAGGTCTCAGCAATGCCACTGTCGCCAACCCGCTTGCAAGCCCTGCGGTAACAACGCAGTATTCTCTGACCGTTAGCGACGGCTTTAACCAGGTTACGGATCAGGTCACTGTATTTGTCAACAACCCGGCCGATGTGTATGCCGGAGCGGATACCATGATCTGTGAGGGAGCCTGGCTGTTTCTCCAGGATGCAACAGTGCAGAATGCTTCACAGCTGCAGTGGACTAGCCTGGGTGACGGGACTTTCGATAATGCTTCCCTGGTGAATGCCACCTATACGCCCGGAAGCCTGGATATTGCAACAGGAAATGTGGTGCTGATACTCGAAGCGGCCGGCCTCTATCCCTGTCCGGCTGCCGACGATACCATCTTTGCAAGTATTTCACCCATGACAGTGGCATTTGCCGGCCCCGATGATACCATCTGTGCCGGAGAGGAATATCCTCTCCAACTGGCTTCGACTGTGAATGCCGGGAGTGTCCTATGGTCAGGCTCCGGAACAGGATTCTTCAACAATCCGGTGGCAGTCAATACCATATACTATCCCTCCACCGCAGATATTACCGCCGGAACGGTCACCCTGAGCCTCCACGCTGCCAGTCCGGCTCCCGCTTGCAATGATTCCACCGATAGCATGGTGCTCGTTATTAAACCTTTGCCTGATGCCGATGCGGGTCCGGACATGAACCTCTGCCTCGGAGATACGGTCCAATTATCGGCCTCCGGGGGAGGAACTTATCAGTGGACGCCGGCCGTCGGACTGAGTGCGGCCAATATCCCGGATCCCTTAGCCTGGCCCTCCCTAACCACCACCTTCGCAGTACTTGTTACTCAGGACGGCTGTTCAAAGACCGATTCCGTGAAACTCACCGTCAATCCGCTCCCCCTGCTGGTCATGAGTCCTGATACGTTTATCTGCCCCGGCGAAGAGGCCATCATATGGGCTTCCGGTGCGCTTTCTTATCTGTGGAATGATGGAAGCACCGACTCGGCCCGGATTGTAAATCCTTCTTTTTCAACATATTATTACATTACGGTGACCAATCAGTTTGGCTGTGAGGCCGAGGGTAGGACCGGCGTGTTTGTGAATCCCGCTCCCGTCCTTACGATTAATCCCACGGAAGCAAACATCTGTAATGGTGATTTTACCATACTGACCGCTGCGGGTGCAGCCACCTACCACTGGTCACCGGCCACCGGGCTTTCCAGTACATCTTCTCCCCTGGTGATGGCTTCGCCGGCCAAGTCAACAACCTATACTGTCATTGGCAGCAGTCCCGAAGGCTGTGAGTCCCAGATACAGGTTCATGTGGCCGTTTACCCCAAACCTGAATTGAACCTGCCGGATACCCTGTACCTATGCGATAACGAAACATACAGCCTGAACGCGGGCTGGGAGGCCGGTATCGCCTACCAGTGGCAGGACGGGAATACGGCGAATTATTATGTCGTGAATGAACCCGGAACGTATTGGGTCATGGCTTCAAACCAGGGTTGTCATATGGAAGATACGACCTATGTTTTACCCTGTACGGTGCTGTGGGTACCCTCGGCCTTCACGCCTGACGGAAACGGCCTGAATGAAAATTTCATGGTGAAATCTGCCGTTGAGCTCCTGGAATACCGGATCATGATTTTTACGCGTTGGGGAGAGCTGGTATATGAATCTGATGATATCTTTGCAGGATGGGACGGTAAATTCCAGGGAGATTACTGTGCTCCCGGTGTGTATGGCTGGGTGATCTATTACCGGAACAGGGATAGCGGCAAACAATTGTTGAAAGGCGTCCTCACACTGGTTCGCTGACAGGTTCCCGCCTTTCGTCCTGCGGGCTATGAAATGTCGCAATAAGATGGTACCTTTTATTGTCAGAGGAGGAATTCCGCTGATGATGCTGACTATGGGAATGTCCGCTGAGGCACCAGCCCAACTGATCATTACCACACAGACCGGATTGAACCAGTACTGCGCCGGTTGCAGTTACAATGAGGCCTCCATCCTGATCAACGAAGTGATGATCAGCCCTGTTTACGGAGACGGCTCCATTACAGGTACCGACTGGGAAAGGAGAGGGGAATGGATTGAACTGTATAATCCCGACAGTTGCTGTCCCCGCGATATTTCCTGCTTTTTTCTGGGGAACAATGCACCGGATGGCTCACCTGTCCTGGATTACCCCGGCGGATTTGAACTCCCGCCGGGTACCATCGTGCCGCCTTCGGGTTATGTGATCGTCAGGGGCGTGAATGCTCCGGCGGTGCCGGCATCCCAGTTAGTGCAGCATGGAGGGAAAACGGTCGAGATCGTGGTGGACGACAACCAGCAGGTCTGTTACGGCAACGGCAACCGCCTGTGGTTCCCGAACAATGGCGGATGGTTCTGCTTTTACGATGATCAGGGGATTCCGCAGGATGCCATTTACTGGAACAACCAGTACAACTTCGAGCCGTTCACCCACCCCTGCGACCCGCCTGGAGGATGTACCCCTGCCAATACCCTGGCCTCATTCACACAAATACCTGCAACTAAGAAGACTTACATCACCCATGGTGCTCCCATTACGGGCAGGAGCCTTTGCCGCATGCCCGACGGCGGGCCCTGGGCCATCGACCAGGATTTCGATCCGACTTACGGAGATTGCAACCTGCCGCCCTGCCTCCAGACCAACCCTTGCACGGGAACGGCAACCGTGTCAGTAAGCGGCGGCACGCCTCCCTATGATTTCCTTTGGAGCGATTGCCTGGCTCAAAACAACGCCACGGCCGTGAACCTCTGCGGCGGTTCATACTGTTGTACGGTGACCGATGAAAGCGGATTGCAGGACACGGCCTGGGTGACTATCCAGAATGCGGATGTCGACATCCTGATGCCGGTATTCCAGTCAGTTTGCCTTTCCGGAGAACCGCTTACCCTGACAGGTGCCCTGCCGGGCGGCGGAACCTATCACGGACCCGGAATCAGTTCGAATGTTTTCGATCCTGCCGCCGCGGGCCCCGGAACACATACCGTCAGCTACGAGTATAACAACAATGCCGGTTGCCATGGCCTGGATTCAGCAAACATCACCGTCCATCCGAACCCGGAAATCCATGTTGACCCTCCCTTGGCCGAGGCATGCAGGCATGCAAGCATCACTTTCTCCCTCACAGGATGCACGGATTATACCTGGTCGCCTTCAGAGCCTGTAACCATTCTCCCTGATTGGCATTACCTGGTTGAAACAGAGCAGACCACCCAGTTCCTGATCACGGGTATCGACGCACATGGCTGTATCGGAACAACCCAAGTGACACTTCATGTGCTTCCCGACCCCGTTTATTCCCTTCCGGATACCATGTATGTGTGCGAGGGAGCCTTGGTTACTGCAATGGTAAGCACTGCTGATACCCTGTTGTATGAATGGAATACCGGGGGCACCGGCCAGAGCCTGACGGTTAGCAGGCCGGGTGTTTACCTGGTAACGGTTTCCAATCAGGCATGTTCGGTGGTAGATACCGTTCATGTATTCCCCTGTACCGAACTCTGGGTGCCCAACGCATTCACTCCCGGTCACAACGGGATCAATGATGTCTTTCTTCCCGGCATATCCGGGAGCATGAAGGAGTATGAGCTGCTGATATTCAGCCGTTGGGGCGGAGTGGTCTTCAGATCAACGGATCCTGCGCTGGGCTGGGATGGCAGCTTTAAAGGAGAAACCTGCAAGGAGGATGTCTATCATTACCTCATCAGGTATACCCCCGCCCAGGGAGGTAGAAGACAGAAAGATGGCATGGTGGTCTTGTTGCGGTGAGCATGCTGTCATTAAAAAACCCTGATATTCAATTGAATATCAGGGTTTTTTAATCCGGAAAAAGATTGACCGGAAACGCAGGAAAATCTTACTTCACGATAGCCTGGAAATCGGCACTGTCGAAGAACTTGATGAATTCCCTGTCTTCGGCGGCCACCGCTTTCAGTGCGGGTTTCTCTTTGACGGCTTTCTTGAGGTATTCCATCACCTGGGCCTGATTCTTCATCCTGGCGCCGGCCACGGCCATCAGGTAATTCCTTTCGGCATTGTCCGTCGCACAGCCGAGGGTGTTCGATGCATCGGAGGCATTCCCGCCGAGCAACTGCACCAGGGCAATGTTGTAATTGCATTTTTTTGCGCCCAGCAGGCTGGAGGCCGTCTTGTAGTCGCCGTCGAGGATGGTCAGTATCCCCTTGTTGTAGTCCACATTCACCCCGAGATCCTGGGCGGCTTTATAATAGGTCTTTGCACCGTTGAAGTCCCCTTTCTTAGCAGCTAAAGCACCCAAATTATTGAGAACCAATGGATTGTTTGGTGAGAGGGTATTGGCTTTGTCAAGGTAATTTCCGGCTTCCTCCAGATTACCCTGGTTCAGGGCCACATAACCCACATTGTTAAATCCTTTCCAGTCAGAAGGATAAATGCTGGCAAGGGATTTGTAAATTTTCATCTGGGTGGTTTCGTCTTGCGTCAGGCTGGCGGCATACAGCAGTTCTTTCACGTCCAGTGAATCGGGGTAAGTGGTCGAAAGGCGGGCAATCTGCTCATCTGTTTTCTTGGGCAGCAAGGCATTCACTGTAATCTCTGCACGACGCAGCGGAGGCAGGATCATGTCTTCTATCTCCTTATAAATCACGGTCATATTGCGAATCTCCTGCTCACGCTTCATGGGATCGGGCTGGGATTTCACTACGTTGATAATCGTGTTCTTATCAGGAATGGCGGATGCGGAAACAGCTTTCATGAACCCTTCCCAATCCTCTCCATGGGCCACCGGGTTGTAGGTGATCTCCTGTAAGGTCACGTCTTTTTCTTTGATTTTCAGTGCTTTGGCTTTCTCTTTTTTAAATTTCTTATAGAAGTTCACCAGATAATCCTGACCGGTCTTGCTTCTCCTGTCGGAGAGTCCCTGGTTATGGCTTTCCTCGCCTTCGGGAGAGGCCCAGGCATCGATGTTGATGGATTTGACGGTCCACTCCAGTTTCAGGAAAGAACTCAGGCTGTCAAGCACTTTTTTCGCCTCATTGTCCTTGTTGAGTTTATAGGAGAGGTTCAGGTCCGACATGTTCACCACGAAGTAGATATTGGCCTTATTGGTGACTACGGTTTCTTTTTCATAAAAGTCTTTCTCTGAACCCCGGATCAGGCGGGTGACATTTTCTTTGTTCGCCAAGACAAGTTCTTCGTCGTGGTAGATCTTTGAACAGGTGTTGATTACTCCGTCGCCGAATTTACGGTTGGCAAACTCCACGGCTTTTGGATTGAGTTTGGCGTCGGCTTTTTTCATGGCAGGCGGCACATCCTGTTTGGCGATGAAACCCACGGGTGCCACCTCCAGGGTGGAGGCCGTCATCTCCGGAATGAATTCAAACACATCAGTGTAGCTGAAGCTGCCGCCGGTCTTTTTGTTGATGGTGATTCCGTCGCCCTGTACTTTTTCTCCTTTCAGGATGATCGGCTTAAGTTCTTTCACCCCGCCATCGTACTTAATGACGGGCTGGTAAACAAGGGCAGCTTTTTTATGGAAATACTTGGGCGGAACATCTCCCTTGATGTTCACCGTCACTTTGCCACCGTGGTTCTCCAGAACTTCGGGATTGGCCTGGAATTTGACCTCCGGGTATTTCTTCACCATCTTGCCGATCCCGCAACTGCTGAAAACAACAGCAATGAGAAGCATGATGACAGCCTGATAAATGAAGTTGATCTTCCTCATAACATTCATGGTTTTATTGTTATTCAATGAAAATTGTCCGGGTAAACATCTATAAGTGTGCAAAGGTAATGATTAAAGAATGAAAACCAAAAATATTTATCGATACAGTCAAAGTGTAAGATATACTGAATCTTAATGAAAATGCGAAGCAGTTTTCACTTAGATTCAGTTATACCGATGACTCTGGGAACACATTTTTCGCATTCCTGCTTTCTTTCGGTATATGTTGTTTTCAAAACTGATTTTTTTCTTTGCCTTCGCCGGTCTCCGATGCAAACAATCCCAGTTTAACTGTCACCTCCCAGAGGATGATGCCGGCACTCACCGCAATATTGAATGAATGCTTCGTTCCGAACTGTGGTATTTCGATACATAGGTCAACCAGGTCCATCACGGATTCGTCCACCCCGTGAATCTCATTTCCGAACACCAGGGCGAGTTTTCTGCCGGGCTCCGGAACGAAATGCTGCAGCATCACCGATCCTTCTGCCTGTTCCACGGCTGCCACCAGGTAGCCTTGTTCCCTGAGTGTTTTCACGGCATCAACAGTTTCCTGAAAATACCGCCAGGCCACACTGTCTTCCGCTCCGAGCGCCGTGCGGTGAATCTCGCGGTGAGGCGGGACGGCAGATATGCCGCACAAACTGATGCCCTCCGCCCTGAAAGCGTCCGTGCTGCGAAAGACCGAACCGATATTGTGCTGGCTCCGGATGTTGTCGAGGATAATCCATACCGGTAACTTTTCAGCCTTGCGAAATGCACCGGCATCCATCCTGTTCAGCTCAGGGTTTGTCAGTTTCTTCATCGGGCAGTGGCTGTGGTGAAGAATGTTGATAAATGAAACGGCAACTGCTTATCAGTCATCAAACATACTGTATTTTTGTGAAAAATGAACCGCAGCCAGCCATGGCCGAAAAAATTGTGGAAACCCCCCTCATGAAGCAGTATTTCTCCGTCAAGGCGAAATACCCCGATGCCTTGCTGCTCTTCAGGGTAGGCGACTTCTATGAGACTTTCGGGGAAGATGCCGTGAAAACCTCGGCCATCCTTGGCATTGTGCTCACCAGACGGGCCAACGGAGCGGCCAGCTTCGTGGAACTTGCCGGCTTTCCGCACCATTCCCTCGATACCTACCTTCCCAAACTCGTCAGGGCCGGGCATCGCGTTGCCATCTGCGACCAGCTCGAAGATCCCAAACTGACGAAAAAGCTGGTGAAAAGAGGCGTTACCGAACTGGTGACGCCCGGGGTCACATACAACGATAAGATACTGGAAAACAAGGAGAATAACTTCCTTGCCGCCGTGCATCTCATGCCACAGCACAGCGGTATCGCCTTCCTCGATGTCTCCACCGGAGAATTCTTCCTCGCCCAGGGCAGCAACGAATACCTCGATAAGCTGCTCCAAAGCCTCCATCCCAATGAAGTCATCGTACAGAAAAACAAAAGACAGGATTTCTGCGATGTTTTTGGCAATCGCTTCTATATCAATACTTTCGATGATTGGGTCTTTACACATGAATTTGCAGAGGAATTGCTGCTGCGTCATTTCGGGACCACTTCCCTGAAGGGATATGGGGTGGAGGAATACAAACCAGGGGTCATTGCGGCCGGTGCCTGCATGCATTATCTTTCTGAAACCCAGCACGACAAACTGTCCCATATCAGCAGGATCACCCGTCTCGATGAGGATCACCATGTCTGGCTCGACCGCTTTACGATCCGCAACCTTGAACTGCTTTCTTCGCCTCACGAACAGGGCGCCACCCTGCTTTCCATCCTCGACCACACCCTGACCCCCATGGGTGCACGCCTGCTGAAACGCTTTATCGCCCTGCCGCTGAAAGACAAACTGCCCATCGAGGAAAGACTGGATATTGTCGGCCACCTGCTCGAAAATCAGGGACTTAGAGATACCATTGCGGCAAACCTCCGCGTGACGGGCGACCTGGAACGTCTTATTTCAAGGGTTGCAGTCGGACGAATCACCCCGAGGGAGATCCGCCACCTCAAAAGGGCCCTCGATGCCATTCACCCGGTGAAAGCAGCCTGCACCGGGGCACAACTCCCATCCTTTAATAAAATTGGAGAACAACTGAACCCCTGCCAGTTTATCGCCGAAAAGATCGGACGCGAAATCAGGGAAGATCCGCCGGCTACTCTCGGAAAAGGTAATGTCATCGCCGACAGGGTGGACACAGAGTTAGATGAACTGCGCAGCCTGGCCTGGTCAGGAAAAGATTACCTCAGTGCCATGCAGCAGCGGGAAATTGAACGTACCGGAATCAGCTCCCTGAAAATAGGGTACAACAATGTTTTCGGTTATTACCTCGAGGTAACCAATGCCCATAAAAACAAGGTGCCTCCGGAATGGCACCGCAAGCAAACCCTCGTAGGCAGCGAACGTTACATTACGGATGAACTCAAGGAGTACGAGGAAAAAATTCTGGGTGCCGAAGAAAAGATGCTGGCCATCGAAGCGCGGCTGTTCTCCGACCTGGTGCTGGCCATATCCGACTATATCGCTCCGGTACAGCTGAATGCCGGACTCCTTGCCCGGCTCGACGTATTGCATTCGTTCAGCCTCGTCTCAGAAAAGAATCATTATTGCAGACCATCTGTCAACGAGGGGCTCGTCATCGATATACGCGACGGTCGCCATCCCGTCATCGAACAACAGCTTCCCCCCGGCGAAACCTATGTGGCCAATGATGTACTCCTCGATAACCACCAACAGCAGATCCTGATCATCACCGGGCCCAATATGTCGGGAAAATCGGCTTACCTGCGCCAGACCGCCCTCATCGTGCTCATGGCTCAACTCGGCTGTTACGTGCCTGCCGCTTCTGCCAGTATCGGACTGGTCGACAAGATCTTCACCCGCGTGGGGGCATCCGACAATATCTCCTCCGGTGAATCCACCTTTATGGTGGAAATGAATGAAACCGCTTCCATCCTCAATAATATCTCCAACCGCAGCCTCGTGCTGTTAGATGAGATCGGCAGGGGAACCAGTACCTATGACGGCATTTCCATCGCCTGGTCTATAGCAGAATACCTTCATAATCATCCGCTTGCCAGACCAAAGGTCCTTTTCGCAACCCATTATCATGAACTGAACGAAATGGCCCAGGGGATGGAAAGGATACGCAACTATCACGTCAGCGTCAGAGAAGTGGGGAATAAAGTGCTTTTCCTTCGAAAGATCGTCCCCGGCGGAACGGAACACAGCTTCGGGATCCATGTGGCCCGAATGGCCGGCATGCCCGCTTCGGTCATCAGCCGGGCGGGAGAGGTGCTGCAATGGCTCGAAGCCTCGCACGATCGTAAGGAAGAAGGTAAAAAACAAAAAGCTGAGGCTAAGGGGAAAGGAAGGAAGGATGAGATGCAGCTGAGCTTCATCCAGCTCAATGATCCCTTGCTGGAGGAATTAAGGGATATGCTTATCAATCTGGATATAAACACCTTAACTCCGGTTGAAGCCCTGATGAAACTGAATGAGATTAAAAAAAGACTCAAAGGCTGAATTTTTCCCTTGACTGAAATAAATCTATTCGTACCTTTGTCCTCCCCAAATCCCACCCCCACACCCACACACACACCCACACACACACCCACTCTCTAATCCCCACACCCACCCCCACACCCACCCTCACACCCACTCGCGGAAGTAGCTCAGTTGGTAGAGCATAACCTTGCCAAGGTTAGGGTCGCGGGTTCGAGTCCCGTTTTCCGCTCAAGATCAAAGCCTCCGTAACCGAGAGGCTTTTTTTATCCCCTCACACCCACACCCACACTCACACCCACACCCTCTCACCCTCACACCCACACCCACACCCACCCTCACACCCGTAAGCCCGGGTGGTGGAACGGTAGACACGAAGGACTTAAAATCCTTTGGCCATTGCGGCCGTGCGGGTTCAAGTCCCGCTCCGGGTACAAAATCAGAGCGAGTGTGGGAGCGAGAGCGATGTGGGAAAGCCTTTCTGCTCTGATTTTTCTTCGCTCTCGCACTCACACTCACTCATCAAACATGAATCGGCGGCAATACGTGTGCACACGTGCACATGTGCACATGTGCACGTGGCGTGGTGACGTGAAAACGATAAACCAGCACACGATCATCAGCAAACCAACACATTAGCACATTTCCAAACTAGAATACTAAGGAGCTTGCGGATTGTGTCACCTGATGACAGGCTGTACTCCTTTTCTTTACACTCACTCATCAAACATGAGCCAACCTACTTTATAACGAATTGTTATCATCATAAAAAATTCATCTGATTTGCTATTTAAATTGACTCCAAATTATTAATTTATAACCTCATTGCGCAAGTGTCCACTTAAATTAGGTTCATTTTCAATTGATTATAAAAAAGTTCTTTAACATCATTGTAATCCGAATTTGAAAACAGCTCTTTTACAGGGCTTTTATCCAGTAAAGATATTCCCAAAACCTGTAATATTTCGTAGGTTGAGCGATCTATTTGAAGATCGTTCCCGACAATCGCTATACTTTCGCTATTTTTTATTGACGATGACTATCAGTCTAAATGATGTCCATAAAGGTCATTGTCAAATTCCATCTTTTCCTTGAAATAGGATAATTCCGCATTCAGAACGGGAACTACATGCGGACCTGAATGATAATCAATGTAGTGTATACCCAGCAGGAATTTCTGGTCTTCCGTGATGAGACTCTGGCAACCTTCCCAAAGGAAGTATCTGAGTATGCCTTTTTGCCGGAATTTTTCGATGGCATGGCGGTTGGTTGTGGAACGCAGACCGAAGCTATCGGCCAGGCCCATGGCGATTACCGGGATCTGGTGGTGGATGCCAAGCCGGAACATGTCCTGCAAATGCCCTTTCATCATAGAACCGGAGACGATCTCATCCACATACAGTAAATAATCGAACTGGTCGAGGAAGGGTCTGATCCGGGTAAGTTCAAGGATATGGTTATATCTGCCACTTGCAGGCCTGCCCTTCTTATTGATATAAACGGAACCCTCCGGAAAGAAAATAAAACTGGAGGTAACCGGGTAACAAACCGAACATTCAATATCTTTAATAAACTGTGCTGTAACTTTCCAAATTGGATAAGCCCCCCGGAGCGGGGCATACACGAGGCACCGGGCTCCACTCAACAGTTTATTTAATGACTCCGCCAGTTTCCGGCAGCCCTGAAGGTATGATAAATTTCTTTCCGTATTATTAACATAATCCCGCTCATGGGGATGGTTGCGCTTCATATGCCTGTATGGAAGGTGGAAGCATGGTTCGCCCGGCCAGAGGACAGAGGAAAGCACAGCTGATTCTATGGTAAAGGATTGCCATTCTTCGACGGATGCGACGCTTAACTTCTTGTCAAAGTCCGGTTTATTAGCCGCGTAATATTTTAACCAGAGTTCCATCTTCAAGCAAATCTACTTATTTCTTGTGACATTTTGCATTGCTTCTGATCATTTCCTGTTTTCTTCAATCCGCGTAAGTACTAACACAAGCAGGTATTCCCAATACAATTTCTTTCTTTAAATAGGATGCAGGCAGATACTTCAGCGGGGCTAGCTTAAGAAGATTCTCAAAGATTTCGAAGGAGCCCTGGCAGATTATGGTCATGCAATTGAACTTGATCCTGTGGGACCAGAGGTCTATTTTAACCGGGTAGCAGGTTGGAAATTGCTTATAATTAGGGATGAAATGATCCAAGACCTTCGAAAAGCAGCCGAACCAGGCTTTTTTCATGCGGAAGTTGCATTGCGCAACCTAAAAAATGATGGTAAGGATTGATGAAGCATTTGGTGTATTTTTGTCAGAACCCTAATATGCAAATGTTATCATGCTGATCAATAAACAAGGGATCGATGATTGCCTATTCCAATAATTTTAAGAAAGAAAATGATCACAGTCAGATCGAAGCTCCCAGGGTTTTCCTGATCGGTGACCATCATTTTGGGCATAAAGGGATCATTGAAATGTGCAGAAGGCCCTTTGCCAACCTGGGCCGGATGAACCGTTTCATGATCAGGAGATGGAACGAAACCGTCTGTGAGGATGACCTTGTCTATTACCTGGGTGACATGGCCTATGGCAGGAAAGCCGGTGCTGCGAGTACCTGGAAGAAGAAACTGAACGGCCAAATCATTCATATCACGGGAAATCATGATAAACCGGGTGACGGAGTCCCCTATCTTTTTGTCACATGGAAAGACCTGGAATTTTTATTGATCCATGATCCCAATCGCCAAAACCTGCCGCTTGGCTGGGACGGATGGATCATCCATGGGCACAAACATAACAATGACCTGGCGAATTACCCATTCATCAACTGTAAAAATAAAACGGTCAATGTCAGCGCGGAGGTTATTGATTTCAAGCCTGTCTCCTTCGAACAGGTTTATGCCATCATTCAAATGGAACTTTCAAGCTTTTTACGGTAATAATCCAGGGCAAAATCAAGCATGGCAGGGGTTACCGGTACTTTCCTCCGCTTAAACCGGAATCCGTCATCCGTGAACCGCGGAATAATATGAAAATGCACATGTCCGATTTCCTGCCCTGCAACCTTACCATTGTTCTGAAGGATATTGGTCCCGGAACATCCGCAAGCAGAGACCAGATTTTCCATTTTCATCACAGTGCGGAATACTTCCACACCATACATTTCATCCATATCCTTTAAGCGACTGAAATGTTTTTTGGGGATGACCAGCAGGTGACCCGGATTAATGGGATTAATGTCCAGGATCACCAGGGTGTGTTCATTCTCAAAAACCCTGTAGGCATCAATACCCCCATTTACAATGCTGCAGAACAAGCAGTCAATTTCCATGTTATCTGAACTCATTTTCCAATATTTTTCCGCTTCATATTAATCTATACCGACACGGAATGAGTTTGCGAGAAAATTAAGACCCAGGGGTGTACGGCATTACTCAACCTGAACAGCTTTGCATTCGCAAACCTGTCAAGTTTGAGTATAACACCTTTGTTTTTCCATGTCAATCTCAAAAAAGTCTGCTGATGTATCAAGGCAATCTACCATCGTTATTTTGGTGTTTTTAAGCCCTGTGTTGTATCTAACGATTCCATTTCTGGTTTTCGTGTGACCAAAAATATTGTGATATCCCGGGAGGGGATCCTCGATGACCTCTGAGGCATGAGCCCAGAAAATTCCGCCATGCTCATTAAGCCCACCCCTTTTTGCTCCAATATGAAACATAGGTTCATAATATTCTTTGAATAAGCGGTTTAAAGTCGATGCCAGGTTAAAATCGTCCTGGGTAACTTGATTTGCAATATATGTTTCGTACCAGGCATTCACAATTCCGGCATGTGTCCAGATATGATGGTCAACCTGGTATGCTGCCTGAAATAAATTACTGTTGGCAGTGAATAGCGAGAAAAGTTCAGGAAGCATTTTCTTTCGGAAGCCGGAACAATAGTGCCTGGAATGCCCCCCATAAAAGTAGGAGAGATCATGGTTTCCCCATAGCAGGATGATCCTGTCCTTGAATTGATTCTTGAGTTCAATGATCTCCTGAAGGTTTCCCAGGATTTGTTCTTCAGAAATAATGGACGAATCAACATAATCCCCTATGAAAACAAGAACATCCCATTTTCTTGACAAAGCCTCTTTCCAGACATCAGACCCATGCAGATCGCCAATGGTGAAAATTGTCACAGTATTGTTCATTTGTTATACTCCTCATTTTTTTTGTTCCGGGAACCGGGTACTAAAAATTTCCTTTTTCCTTTATCCTTTTCACTTGTACCTTCAATTTTTTACCTTTTCCCTTGGGCAAGGTTGTACCACATGCAGGATGGATTTCCCCCCGTTTATTCTTTAACCAGCATGATGGATTTCCTGCAATTTGCAGTCTGTAAGCCGAAAAAATAACTACCGGGCGATAAGCCGGATACATCCACCGGAATGCGCTGTTCCGCGGGATTAATTTTGACCAATTCCGGTTTTCGAACCAAGGTCCCCTTTGTATCGAATATACTGAGAAGGAGCTTCCCTTCTTTGCCCGCCTGATCAAGCTGAATGCAGCAACTTTCTTTCGCGGGATTTGGAAAGATGTGGGTAACAGATTCCGGATTTTCATTTCCATCCAGACCGACAATACCGCTATCCATGATGAACACGCCGTCGGCGGTACAGCAGAATATTTTGATGGAGCTGAGGATGGGGTTGATTTTGAATTTGCTGATATGCAGATCCGTTAAGCCATTGTTACAGGGAATGGAAATCAGATTCACCGGATCGAGCAATCCAACACCTGCGCTGATTCCGGATGGATCGTTCCAACCCATGAACACATGGTTCATCATGTCAATACCCACAGAAGTCATATGATCGGAAAAGAGCACATTGTTCCAGTTCATCCCCTGATCCGTCGATTTCCAGAGTCCTGAGGAGTTGGAGGTTCCGGGAAAGACACCGTAAAGCACGCCGTTCATGTCGAACCATAAATCGCAGAGCGGAGGAGCGTTAACCGAAAAACTCCAGCTCAGCCCGCTGTCAGAAGAAACAGCCATGCAGTGGGAGCCGGTATCGGCAAAGGCCACTGCGTAGTTACCCGTAAAGTCAATCGCCATGGCCTTGCAGTCCTTGCCCGTAAAAAAAGGCAGGGATGTCCAGGATGCACCGTCGGCAGAGGTCAGGATGCCAGACTGATGGCCGGCAAAGTATTGATTGGTCTGATGGTCATACAGCAGGAAATGCGGATAAACACACCATTCGATCACGCTGAACTGCTGGAGGGAAGGACTGAAGCGGTAGATGCCATCCGACCAGGTCCCTTCTCCCTGAATCAGGATGAAATCATTTCCGTCATCATATTCCGCAGCCAGGACGGGAAGGCCATATGTATAGAAGTTCGGGTTAGAACCATCCACCTGGGTGATGTACAAGCCATAATCGGTGCAAATAACTGTATGTCCCTGGTTATCAATGTTGAAACATACATTATTGGAAGCAATGCCTGACGGGCCGTAAGGGTACCAGGTGCTGGCGCTGCAAGGGAATACCCATGCGGCGCTTAGGCAACAAAACATGATTTTTTTCATTTCTGAGCGGGATTTTTCTCATTCCTGACAGGATGATGAAAAAGAATTTCCTGACAGTGCGGGGAGCCTTGTGATAAGCAGCATTCCTTTTTCACGCCTGCAAGATTTGCATAAAGATACACAATATTCTCACAGCTTGTCAATCCTGGACTCGGTTTCGCGGCAAGAAACTACCAGCTGCACCCTTGAAACCAGAATCAAATGTACTGTCATCCCATCACGCTGAAGAGGAATCGGAAGCAAATGCCCTTACTTTGTGATTAAAATTTCAAAAAAATGCCCTAACTATGTGCTGAATATGCAACAAACATCCAGCTTTCCTTAGACCTCTCACCAGGCCGGCCAGAGAAATGCCGCACACCCCTGGATTGCAATTGTCTCGCGAACTCATTCAGGGTAGGCATAAAAGCCCTGACATTCCGCAGGCCTCTTTCAGTTTGCTGGTGTGAAAGTTTGCTCATGTGCTTGTGTGCTGATGATCGTTGCCAAGCCGGGTGAGCATAAAACCACTACTTTCGCAAAAAAAAAATCCTCATGGATCATTTCTTCTCCCGTATCAATGCTGCCCTGCAGACCTATTCCAATGTGCACAGAGGCAGCGGATTCCACTCACAGGTCTCCACCCGGCTTTATGAACATGCCCGGAAGGTGGTGCTGGAGGAAATGAAACTGGAGGGCGCTACCCACCTGGTCATCTTTTGTACGCCCCGCAGGGCAGGGATGCTGGCAGATACGCTCAGGGCGGGCACTTACCGGCTTCTTTCCGACAGGGATTATGGGCTCCGCCTCGGGGTCAGCGTCCTGGCCGTGGAGAAAAAGGCATTGCCCCGCGGCAAACCCTTTGAAACAGGCGGAGGCACCACCAGGCTCAATGGGGGCGACTGGGTTGTATGGGCCGGGGCACCCGAAAGATTTGAGGCCGGAACCCCGGCCGTAATGAACGTGATCACCTTCTGCGCTTACCTCGCTGAATTGCGGACTAATGATACATTTGGGAAAAGCTTAACCAAAGTAAATCCGCTGAGTCCGGAGCAAATCCTCTATGAAGACACTACCATGGCCAACGGAGGGAAAGCGCTGCTGCAGGAACTGCGTGATTCCATGATAGGCCGGCGGATGGATGTCCCGGTACTGCAAGGCCGGATGCCCTATGTCAACTTCGACCATGCCGCCAGCACCCCTTGCCTTGCCCCGGTCCGGGATACCTTCCTGAATGCACTTTTTCTGCCTGAGAATCAGCGTCAGGAAGTCGTTGAGGAGGCCAGGAAGATCTGTTCCCGCATCCTGGAGGCACCCCTGGAAGCATACGATATCCATTTCTTTTCCAATACCACTGAATCGGTGAATGTGGCCGCCGCACATTTCACGCATGATGCCGGGGGGGATATTGTACCGGTGGTGCTTGCTTCCCTGTCGGAACATTCCTCCAACGACCTTCCCTGGCGGGAAATGACAGGCGGGGAGGTACTCCGGATCGGGATAGACGCAGAAGGCTTTCTTGACCTTGGACAACTGGAGGCCCTTTTATCGGCCTACAATGCGGAAAAGCTTCACGGGAAAAAGCGGATCGTGCTGGCAGCTTTGTGCGGCGCATCCAACGTTACCGGTGCATACAACGACCTGGCAGGCATCAGCAGGATTGTACATCGGTACGGGGCCGGATTATTGGTCGACGCGGCCCAGATGGTGGCGCACCGGCCTGTCGCGATGAAAACTGCCGGGATCGATGCCCTGGTCTTTTCCGCTCATAAAGTATACGCGCCCTTTGGTGCCGGGGTATTGGCTGTAAGAAGGGGAATGCTTCGCAGCGGGGGAGAAAGCCGGAAAGCCGCCCTTGCCTCCGGAGAGGAAAACACGGCGGGAATCGCAGCCCTGGGGAAGGCCTTGTTGCTGCTGGAAAGGACAGGATTTGACGTGATCAGGCAGGAAGAGCAAAAGCTGACAGCAAAAGCCTTGAACGGCTTGTCGGAAATCCCGGGTGTCAGCGTGTACGGACTCCGCAGGCCGGATGCTGAAAGCTTTTCCGCCAAGGGAGGCGTGATCCCTTTCAGCATGAAGGGTTTGATGGCGCCGAAACTGGCTGCGGAGCTGGCGGCCAGGGGCGGGATCGGTATCCGGGCGGGTTGCTTCTGCGCCCATATCCTGGTGAAACATCTATACGGACTGAGCCCGCGCCTGGAGCGATTCCAGCGCTTCATCGTCAAGACATTGCCGCGGCTCAGCCTGCCGGGTATGGCCAGGATCAGTTTCGGGATCACCAATACGGAAGCGGAAGTGACTCATTTTCTGCAGGTAATGGCCGGTATTGCCTGCCGGAAAAAGTCCGGCAGCCTCAAGGGGTACCGGACACAAGTGCAGGAAGCCATCCGGAAAAGGGTGGAGATGGTTTTCGGAACAGGAGGATGAGAAGGCGAAACGTATTTGCAGGCATCCTTACCTAATCCACTCAAGATAATTTTCCCTGGTGATCACCTGCCAGCCAGCATCGGGATAGGCTTCAAGCCAGGCTGCCGGCATCCTGGTCTTTTTTGCTTTCCATTTGATTTCAAATGCTTTTAGCAGTTCACCACCCGATTCAATGACGTCGATTTCCTGCTGGTCATATGTGCGCCAGAAAAAAAAGCGGCAGCCGTCTTCATTGTATGAACTCTTCTTGATCCTTTCCGATAGGAGATAGTTTTCCCACAGTTCACCGTAGTCCGTCCTTAAGGCCAGGGGCTGGAAGTTTCCTGTAAGGACATTCTTTACACCGTTATCATAAAAATACCATTTGTTGTTTCGGCTGATTTCCTTTCGCAGGTTCCTGCTGAAACCCGTAAGCTTAAATATCAGATAGACACTGCTGAGCATTGCGAGGTATTTTTCCACCGTATTCCTGCTGAGACCCAATTGACGGCCGAGTTCCTCATTGGAGACTTCTTTCCCTGTCTGAAAGGCAACAAGTCGCAGCAGATCTGTTACCTTACTGCTGTTCCGGACCCCTTCATGGCTGAGTACATCCTTAAAAAGAAAGGAATGCGTGAGGTCGGTCAGGTAGCGTCTTCTTTCGTGAATATCCTCAATGGAAGTGATCTCGGGATAGCTTCCGAAAATCAGCCTGTCCTCCAGATTCCGCGTGGTTTCGAGCAAAGTTTCATGTACGGATAGCTCACCTTGTGAAAGCGGGAACATCGGGAAATGCCTGCACCTGCCCGCCAATGGTTCCATCGTCTGGTTTAACAGCTGAAAAGCGGAAGATCCAGAGGCAATCACACACAGATCCGGTTTCTCATCCACCATCAGTTTCAGCTTCCTGCCAATGTCAGGAACCTGGTGAGCCTCATCCAGAATCAGCAATTCCGTTGAACTGAACAAACGCCTGTAGTTCGCCACACTCCTTTCTTCAAGCAGGCGGACGGTGTCATAGTCCTCACCGTTCATCATTTGAACTGTCCCTCTGAAATTTTTTTCGATCTGTTTCAGTAACTCGGTTTTGCCTACCCTCCTGGAGCCATATAGCAATAGAACCTTACCGGGTTTGATTGCATCTTCCATCTTTTTTTGCAGGATGCGGGGATAATATTTCATGGTGATGTTTTTTGCAAAGATACCATTTATTGACGGAATTTAGCTAAAAAACGTCATTATGATGACGTTTTTATCGTGATTTCACATTAATGGGAAAGGCCTGGGGGGCATGTGGAACTGCTTTAAGAGGTTCATTTCTGATGAGACTCCTTCACCTGAGCCCTTATATCTCCCTGGAGGGATATGCCATAAGCTTCCCCGACCGTAACAATATCGCCCTGTAAATTGTTTAAAAGGGAAATTACCAGATTAATACTCACATCATTCCTTTATCATGAGCAATTCAATACGGATTTTTTTACGGATGAGCTTCATCCTGAGCGGCTTTGTCCTGCTGCTGTCATCTTATTTCATCGGTTACTCGGCCGGAAAATCTGCCCCTGCCGGCGATGTGAACACGGTCACCCTGCAGCAGGCCCAACGTTACACTGAAAAGTACCGGACTACGGCTCCCATGACCCATGACGGGATCGTCAATGCCCTTGTGGTGGACGTACAGCAATACAATGCCATGACGGATATCCTGCAACATTCCGTTGGTACGGCAGGTTTCAGAATTTATTTCGGGGTCGACGATAACAATCAGTTTGTCAGGGTCGTATCCGGCTTTGGTCCCAATGGCAAGGACAACACCAATTATCTGATGGCCACGTCCACCAGCTATTCCGGTCTCTGCCCGCCCGTTTGCGACAGCCCGGGGGGGATTGCGGATTGATTTGTGGGAGACGTGATGAATCACGTCTCCACTTTGTAAAGGGAGGCATGATGAATCACGTCTCTACGGATGAGGGGGGGGATGATACAGTTCCCTGAAGAAATTCCTGATGGCACTCCATTTCAGGGTCAATCCGCGTGCGTTGATCACGAAACGGATGACCTTGCGTTCGGCGTAATGGTGCAGGGGCATCAGGATGGCGATTACCCCGACCTTAATCAGCAGGATCTTCCAGGGTTCGCCGTGGGTAACATGGTGTATCCACTGATCCAGCAGCAGGATGATAAATTCGAACAAAAGGATGAAACTGACAAAGCCCAGCAGGTGAACCGACCAGGGGGGGACACGCAGGCTGGCGAGCATCATCAGCATCAGGAACACCACCACCGTGATGATGGTGATGGCCATATACTGCAGATTGTATCTCCGCTCGGTTTCGGCTTTTTCCCTCGCCAGGTTTTCCTGCCGGATACGGGAAGCATTGTCGATCTCCATCAACAGCATTTCATCCCGCTTGCCGATGTTCGACAGACTGTCCTTTAACATCAGTTGCAGCCTGGTGTATTCGTGTGCATTACGGAAGTCCCCCAACAACAGGCTGGATTTTTCCAGTTCCTCGCAGGCCTGGATGGCGTAGGAAAGATAACCGGCTTCGGAAGCATAGGCATAGGCCTTGCGAAACATGTCAAAGGCTTCCTGCTTTTGATTTTGCCGGTTCAGAAACTGTCCGTAGCGGATATAGAAATTTGCCAGCATGGTCTTGTTCGTTTCATTGGCCAGGCTGTGTCCTGCTTCCCTGAAATAATAAGAGGCCGAATCGGTATTCCCTTCATATTCATATATCAAGGCCTTTACTCTCAGATACATGGCTGTATCGGCCCTGGCCAGTTTCTCCAGTTCCTCCGGGAAACGCATTTTGTACAGTTCCCTGAGTTTGCCGGGTTGATCGGTATTGATCAGGTATGCCCTGTAAAGCGATACGGTGAAGAAGCGGAGCCGCTGCCTGTCAGCCCTGTCGGAAAAGCCGAGCAATTTGGCGATGTTGGCTTCATTGATCCTTTGTTTGGAATTGTATGAAATCTCTTCGAGATCGTACTGGGTCCACATCCATGCCATGGAGTCCACATCATGCATCTTGTTTACAACTTCTGCTTCTTTGAGTTTGTACTCTATGGCTTTGTTGAAATTGCGGCTGAGGTGGTAAAAGCGTGACAAGGCTTTATAAACCTCCTTCAGCAGCAGGGGATCCTCCGAAGTTTCGGCCAGGGTGAGTGCATTGAGATAGGAGCGGAAAGCTTCCATCAGTTGGTTTTTCCCTTCCTGGCAACGTCCGATGCTGATCAGGCTTCTGATCTTAAAACCGCTGTTTGCCGATGCCTCGGCATAATTCAGGCTGTTGTAACTGCATTCAAGGGCACGTCCGTGCATATAGCGGCTTCTGTAAACATCGGCAAGGTTCAGGCAGGTGCGCCACCGCAGGGAGTCTTCATGCACCTGGCCCAGCAACTCTTCCACCCTGGGCACCATCTTCAGCCGTTCCCCGGTATAGGGTCCCTGATCCATGCATTCCAGGTAAGCATTGTAAGCCTGCAGGATCAGCACATCGTCATAAGTGGTTTCCGCAAGATCGATGGCAAGCCTGAGCACGCTGTCGGCCCTGTCGGGATCGTTCTCCGATTGGTGACAATCGAGTCCGCAGCAAATGATGTCCCTTACCCGGCGATACTCATCGGAATGAGCCACCGTTTGTCCGCTGCTTTCCTTCTTATTACCGGGTTTCGTTTCTCCTGCCGAAACAACAAGGACATAAGACAGGCAGGCAGGAAGTAAAAACCCCTGCAATACCCGGTAGAGGAGGGTTTGATAAAGCATAGTGGTTTATTATACAGGGAATTGATAAAAAGAGTTGCAATCAGTTTATATTGATTATATATTTGTGTGTCTCAATCATTATTTTCTTTATTCAATTCATTAAATCCAAATCCCATGGAAACCAAATCCACTCCTTTTTTACCGGTCAGGTGCCTGGTGCTGCTGGGTGTTGTGATTGTTGCAACGGCTGTAGTTACCTGGTTTCTTGCCAGACCGCAAAGCTATGAACCGGCTTCCGGACTGGTTCAGATCACCAACGATGAAGCCCTTCAGATGCAGGCGACATTTCTTGAGACCGCCACGCCCACCGAGGAGGTTGTCAGGGGTATGAGCTTGAATATCAATCAGTACAATGCCATGGAGGGAATAAAGAGGTCGGTGGCCGGGGTCGCAGGTTTCAGAATCTACTACGGACTCGACGAGGGAGCGCCGGTGATGCTGATCAAGGGTGTGGATGCAGCACAACAGGACATCACCACCCTAGTTTACAAAACCAATCCGGGTGGCAGCGGATTATGCCCGCCGGTCTGCGATATGCCGGATGCCAACGATTAGTATCAGCAGTACTCCGATTCGCAGCCCGATTGTTTCTTATAAATTGTTGATAATGATTGGTATTATGGGTAAATATCGTCATGTGACCCAACTGTGCTGCTTGTGTTGCATATTGGCTGGCCTGTTGATGTCAGGTCTGCAGCCTGCTTATTCCCAGGTGCTCAATGTGGAGGAAATGCGCACTTTCCAGGATTCGCTGCCCTGGGAAGGTTCCCTCGGCCTGAAGGGTGAGATGTCGAAATCCGACGAGCTCTTTCTCAATACTACTGTTACCAGTCATGTTCAGCATCTGCGTAAGCAGAAGCAATTCCTTTACCTGGGGGAATTTAACCTGAACCGCACGGGTGACAGCACTTTTTCGGAGAACGGTTACCTTCACCTGCGCTTTGTGTCACATGTCAAAAGACCTCTCGCCTTTGAAAGCTTCACCCAGATACAATATAACAAGGCTTTGCAGATCAAACAGCGCTTCCTCCTCGGGTGCGGTGTGCGCTGGCATATTGTGAAGGGTAAAAAGGCAAAGATATACCTGGGATTTGCCGCCATGTTCGATGATGAAATATACCAGCAGACACCGAGAGAGCAGTATATCCGGAATTCAGATTATATCAGCCTTGTCCTGAGCCTGGGAAAAAATCTGGTATTCACCTCTATTACATATTATCAGCCGGTTTTCAGGGATATGGCAGATTACCGGCTGCTGACCTCCAATGGTCTGTCGTTCCATGCCGGCAAACACATCAATCTCGGAATCACGTATTGCCTGACTTACGACAGCCAGCCTCCTGCCGGAGTGGTGTCAACGGTATATTCACTCAAACCGGAACTGCTGTTTACATTCTGACCGGCCGGACCAGCCGTATTCTGCAGTCCTTAAAGGAAAACCGACGTACTTGTCAGCCGGATAATTTATTTCAATACGACCAATTTCCTGCAAAGCGTGGTATTGCCTTCTGCCGAATAAGCGGCAAGTTGGTAGGTGTAAACGCCGCCTGTTAAAACGCTGCCGTCTATCATGATCTTGTGCCAGCCTGCAGGCAATTGTTCTTCAGCACAATGTTCAGACACTGTCTGACCCAATGAATTCATTACAGTTATTTTTACTGTTGATGTGCCGTTAAGGTAGAAGCGGACTTCAGTTTTTCCCGTGAACGGATTGGGTTGATTCTGGCACAGGTAGTTCCCTGTATTGGCAGCGGGAAATATTTCCGGCATAGAAAGCGTGACACCGCTTAATTCCAACGCCGCTTCGTCACTGATCGCACTGCTTTCCAGTAACACAGGCGGGACTTGTTCCATTGGTTTCAGAGCGGTTTTTATTTTTATTGTAAATAGGCTTTGTTCCGGCTGTAATATCATTGGGATGAGGCTGAACCAGCTTATCTTCAGTTGGCCACCTGAGCCCGTCCAGTGAAACCCGCCAATTGTCGGGTACGGATTCCTGACATCCAGGATCTGCCATTCGGAAGGAATCGTTAATGACAGTGAGATGGCTCCAGCCGTCAAGAGATGTTCTGTTCGAATCGGAATCTCCGCCAGTCCCTGTTTATCAAAGGCAGTTATTCCTTTGATAATCAGGTTTATTTCAGGTCTCGTCCTGGTGTTGGGCGGGTTATAATTCCTGTTGGCATCTCCCATGCAGATTGCTTTAAAGTTCACAGTGGAAGTACTCCCCTGGGTAACGGTAAGCGGAGGTTTTTCAAACAGCCAGTCGCCTGCCGGAAAACTGTTGATCATCCCGACGTATCTTCTTGAAATCATCAGGGCATCGATACTGTTGATGACCCCGTTCCAGTTCACGTCACAGGCAAGACAAACCAGGGTGTCACCGTCCGGTGGCGGACAAGGACTCAGTCCGACAAAAATGCGCAGACAGAGCAGGGCATCGGTCGCATTCACGCCTCCCCATGCCTTGGAAGTCTCCCCGTCCAGGCGGTAATATCCGGGATCAACGTTGGTAAATTGATAATTACCGTTCAGATCGGTGACGGTGGCATCCTGTATGCTGCCTCCCTGTTTCTTGAATACGGTGGTATTTGACATGGGAGGATTCACAACAGGATTGTCATAACGTATCATCCCGCCAATAATGGAAGGAACAAGGTTGCCGGAGATGGTGAATGCAAGGTCGGAATACTTTCCTTCCTGGGTCCAGCTCAGTGGTACCCAGTCGCCTGGTACACCGTTGTTGATTGTTTTCCACAATCCTGCACAGAGCACGGGAACATGACTTCTGGCAGCTTCCTGCCATCTCCAGTATGGAGGATCGGAGTTACTGACTGCATTTGCCGAGATTTTCAGCCAGTAACGGTTTCCCGCTGTCTGCTGAAACGGGAATGGCAACACGTATGAATATTCATAAATCTGGGACAAACCATTATTAAAGATTCCTGTAGCGGTTTCATTGAGGTCTGCGAATGGGATCACGGCTGTATGCAGCGCATTTGTCTGCGGAAGACAGGATTGGTTGTCGGAACCGTAGATTTCGACCAGGAAGGAAAGGATTCCGGCACCTCTCAGTTCGTTACCTGCTGTACCAATGTAACTGCCATACCAGGCGATGGATGTTACTTCACCTCCGAAACACAGCCAGTCATCGGCTGCCAGCGTGTCACTGTTTGTTGCGGTATGGACAGGGATGCCATCCAGCAGCGCATTCGGAGGCTGATGCCATTTGTTGTCAGGGTCAATGGTAAACAGGAAAAGATAATCTTCCACTTCACCGCTCGCGGCAGCTCCCGTATAATCCAGTCCTCCTTCAATGGAATAGCGGAAGCGTGCATAATTACCTGCTCCTGTTGCATAGGATGGCACAATGAAGCTTAAAACATTGGCTCCTGTGACGAGCGGCCTGTTGTTAAATATCTTTTCATCTGCTTCGCTCCAGGATCCGTTGTTATTGAAGTCCATCCATGCATCGAGATATCCTGGTGCAGATGCTGTGACAGTGATATTGACCGGACTTCCCGTAATCTCTCCCCAGTTGCGGACCACCCCGTCTTCATCGTCCTCACTGTTGTTATCGTCGCCCTGAGCCAGGTTATTTGGAAGGCCGTCGGGTTCTGTGTCCACCAGATTACCCAGCCTCATGCCGGTCACAATAAAATGCCTGGCACCGTCATTTGACAGCAGGGTGGGGAAGTTGGGATCAGGGGCATCTCCCATGTCGTAATTTCCGGTAACTGTGATTACGAAAGTGCAGGAGTTACCACAGCCGGTGGAAGGATCAATGTAAATGTATGTGATTATGTGGACACCGTTTCCTGCAATGGCAGGACTGAAGAGGTTAGCCGTAATCCCGGGCCCGTTGTAAGTTCCGCCGGCAGGCGATGCGCCACTGAGTGTGAAAGGAGGGCTGGAGATGGTCGTGGAAATGTCTGGCGGACAGTTCAATTGTGGGAGCGGGTATACGGTGATGAGAAAACTGCAGATCCCTTCGCATCCTGTGAGTGGATCAGTGTATACATACCATATGCTGTGGTTCCCGGCACCTTCAACAGAGGGATTAAACTGCGTGATCACATTAAAGTTTTTCATGTAAACACCGCCGGGAGGAGTGGCTCCCGTGAGGATAAAAGCCGGGGAATTCAGGCAGACACTGATATTTGAAGGACAGCTTAGCTGGGGAGGATCAAAAACACTGATGATGAGGTTACAGGAATTATAGCATCCAGTCAGCGGGTCGGTATAAACATAAGTCAGATTGTAGACACCCGTACCTGATGCGAAGGGATCGAAAACAGTAACGGGCTGCCCGTTGAAGTAATAAGTGCCACCTGCGGGGCTTGCCCCGCTGAGGATAAACGGTGGGTCGTTGGTGCAAAGGCTGATGTTCTGCGGACAGGAGACATCGGGTGGTTGGAATAAGTTGATGTTGAAGGTGCAGGAAGCGGAACAGCCGTTACCGTCAGTATAGGTATAAATGATCGGGTGAACTCCCGGTGCAGCATTTGCAGGGTCAAAAACCGTGATCACGTTGCCGTTTTCGGTGTATACCCCGCCGGCCGGGATTGCTCCGCCCAGAATGAAAGCCGGATCATAGGTACAAACATTGAGGGAGGATGGACAACTGACCACAGGCGAAGCATTCACAATAATTAAAAAAGTACAACTACCCGGGCAGGAACTGACAGGATCGATGTAGGAGTAAGTAAGGATATTAACTCCCGGCCCTGTATTGGCAGGATTAAAAGTGTTATTCAGCACCCCGGGACCGGTATAGGTGCCGCCGGGGGGAGTGGCTCCGGAGAGCACGACTGGTGGGTCGTTTTCACAGCAGGTAAAATTGTTTGGGCAATTAACGGCAAGCGGATTGCAGATTATTACCCTGTAGTCCTCCACTTCTCCTGAAGGCACAAAGCCGGTGATTCCGGTTGTTCCCAATGCATAGCGAAATCTGGCGTAAGCTGGTCCGGGTAGGGCATCTGCCGGTATCAGAAGTGGCAGGTTGTTTAACCCTGTCAGCAGGGGTAGGTCGGTGAAAATATGCTCCCCGGCATCCAGCCAGTCACCGTCTGCATTAAAGTCCAGCCACGCATTCAGCAGTCCGCCTCCTGCATTGGCAGTAATACCAATAATTGTCTGGATTCCAGGCTGAAGTGGTCCGATATTAACACCGTCTTCATCGTCAGGCAGGTTATTGTCGTCTCCGTCAGCCAGAATGTTTGCTTGCCCTTCGTCCTCATTGTCTTTAAGCAGCCCGAGGAATAGCGTATCTGCCACCATGCCGTGGCATGCACCATTGGTGGCATTCAAAGTGGCAAATGGCGGATCAGGCGCATCTCCGAAATCTTTCAGCAAATGTGCGGACATTTTGACGGCATCACCTTCCAATACCCCTGCAACAGGTGTGGGTCCGAGGATCATGTAATTGTAAAACGGATTACCAAGTGCTGTTTCTTCCACTCCCCAAACCGTTGTTGAAGACGGGATGAAAGGGACAGCCGTGAAAACGTCTACATTGGCCCGTGGTTGTCCGATAAACCTTAACATATATTCCGCAGGTTGTCCCACAATCCCTGCCCCGTTCAGGCACGTCATGTAAGGCGTTATCTCATAGTAAGTTGTGTCGAACCAGGTGGTATCGATTATCCAACCGACGAGTTGGGTAAAGGAGAACTGAATCTGTCCAACAATTATGAGGATGTTACAACCACCACAATTCCCATTCCAGTAGAGTGAATCGGGTGGCTGAAGGAAAATCATGCTGTCAGGAGTTGAAATCACAATCCCGTATAAGGAATCCATCATAATCATTCCGCAGGGATATTCGAAGAAAATTGAGGTATCTGGTGAATAGATGATAGTATCTGTGGGGTAACATGTTTCCCCTGAAATAATAAGGCCGTATTCCGTTGTTGTGGTGGTTTCATAAACCGGAATGGAATCTACAGTATACCATGTCGAATCAACCAGCAACCAGGGATCCCAGGGCGTTTGCAATGATGCAACTTGTATGCTTGATATCAAAGCCGTATCATAGCTTGGTATGGAGTTTGGTCCGTCTGTAATATCGGTTGTAACCAGATTGAAGTTAATGTCCTGAAGGTGCAGCACATTTGTTGAGGTTTCAAGAATGCTGTGCCCTAACTGGTGTCGCATCAATGCCACGGTATTCTGAATGGAAGCATTGTTAAAGAAAACTTCATCAGGAATAAGTGCGAAGTTTATATCCCGGATCCCGAATACATTTATCGGTGTCCAAAGTACACTCCATCCCGTGCCCTGGTTGAAGACTCCCTGGGTTCCTATGATAGATGCTCCTTGTAAAGTAATTTCTGTGGGTGTGATTGTAAAATTGTTGTCGATCAGACTGTAAACATTGGTTGGCCTCCACATAATGGTAAATGCAGCATCGTGTTTGTAGCAACCCTGCACCCCGGGGATGGATGCGCCATTATGCAATACTTCAGCAGGAGTCAGTACAAAATTGATGTCGTAGATACTGTATACATTCGTGCTTGTCCAAAGAATAGTCCATCCGCCTAACATGTGATACACCCCGCGGGTATTCGCGATGTCGACCCCATTGACTAATATAGTATCTGGAATGAGCACAGAGTTAATATCTCTGATACTGTATGTTCTCCCTGCTGTCCAGAATATACTGAACATATCAGAATGTTTATAACAACCCCTAACTCCTGGTATTGGGACTGACACATCAAGAACTTGTGCAACGAGTGGTACGCCTCCGACTGTTCGAATACTGTAAAGTCCGGTTAATGTATACAGTAGGCTCCAGCCGGCGTTATGCTTATAGCACCCCTGCGTGTTAAGCAAAGGAGTCACACTGTCAAGAAGTGGAGTCGTCACAAGTGCGTTACCGGTTCCACTGATGCCCAAAACATTCGCGGGAGTCCAGAGAATACTCCAGGATGCATCATGAAGGAAGACTCCTTCGGTACCCGCAATTGTTAAACCTCCAGCAAGAACAGGAAAGGCTAGCAGTCCTGGCCCGATTAATGCGACATTAAAGACATTGGTGGGTGTCCATATAATCGTGTTGGAGGCAGAATGACGGAAGCAACCGCGTACATTCCCGATCAGAGCCCCTGTCGTATCCGTTATCAATGCTGCAGTCAATATCCCATTAATGGTTCTTAAAGAATAGGTGTTTGAAAGCGTCCAGAAAATACTCCAGTCACCTGATGGGAAGGAATAAAAACCCTGTACATCTGAAATCGGAAGGCCACCGAAAAATATTTCCTGTGTCCCGAGAATGAAATTGACATCATTGATCCCGTATATATGGCTGTCATTATAAAAAATACTCCACATAGCATCATGCCGGTCCATGCCGGCAGTGATCTCGGGAGTGCTTTGTGCCTGTATCGAAAGGCTGTGGCCAATGAGCAGCAACACTATGCTTGCTGCTGAAAAGTGATTTCTTTTCATAACCGTTGTTTTAAATTTAATGATAAAAACTGGCTTCTCCCATGAATGGAATGGGTGCTTACGGGATTGCCGGTAAGGATGATCCATTTTCAGGGTCTTTGTGACAGGTCGGGGAATGGATCCTCGGCATCAATTTTTTCAAATATAATACATATTTTACTAAAAGTCAATATTTTAATAAGGCACTCATGGACTGCCAAACAGCCTGTCGACAGCCTGAAAGTCTTATGCTGTTTGGGAAAAAATAGTTGATTTTGCGGGATCTTGTGAAGCAATGGGGTTTGTGACTATCAGTCGACGGCTGAAGATTGCCTGGCCTGGATTGTAGTTAATGAAGTGGCTGGAAAGCAAGCTATTAGCAACATGTCATCAGCTTCAAATAAACATAGGAATAGTTTTCGCCAAATGAGGATAAGCTTATTACACAGACCATGGGTTGGTACGCGTGAATTCACTACCTTTGAATTCCGCCTGATCAAATCTTATCATTATGACCTTTATTGCTAAATCCCGGTATCAATTCCTTTCATGTTTCCTGGCGAATTTGCTGTTTACTTCCCTGTTGCCTGCTCAGCAATGGCAGTCCTGTGCCGCATTCAGTCCTGCCCAGACCCTGCATTGTATCCGCTTTGCGAACGACTCGACAGGGTATACCGTTTCATCGCTCTATAACGGGAGTACCTACAACATCCACAAAACCAATGACGGCGGCCTGAGCTGGACGGACCAAAGCTCCGGTTATACCGGCACCAGGTTTAAGGATATCTGGACTTTCTCCGCAGACACGGTGATGATGTGCGGGAACTACGGCCTGGTGATCCGCACCACGGACGGCGGACTGACCTGGATTGCCGATACGGTGTCTCCCCAGGGCTACCACCTTTTCGGGATCAGTTTCGACGGTCCCACCGGCTATGTCTGCGGGAACAACGGGGCTATATACAAAACCAATGACATGGGCCAGACCTGGACGACGGTTGCACCACCCTTTGTCACAGCCATAGAGGAGATTTATTTCCTGGATAAGAACCATGGCTTTATCGCGGGGCTGAACTTCATCTATTACACTGAAAACGGCGGACAAAGCTGGCAACAGCCCCAGAGCTTTCCCGGGGCCTCCGTCAACTGGTGGCTGCGCTGCTTCAGCTTTGTGAACGACAGCCTGGGCTTCGTCTGCGGTGATATCGGCCAGGTGTATAAAACCACCGATGGCGGGAAAAACTGGACCTTCCTGCCCAATACGCTTACCCAGGAGTCCCTCCAATGCATCAAAGCCCTGGACGAAAACCGTATCTATGTTTCGGGCTATGCCGGTACGGTGATCAGGTCGCTCGACGGGGGCCTGAGCTGGGAAGTGATGACTGCGGCTTCATCACAGCATTTCTACGGCATGGATTTCACCCCCTCCGGCATCGGATATGTCTGCTCCTGGTCGGGTGAAGTGCTGAAATATAACGGCAGTGTTGTGAACCTTCCCGAAAACATCCCCGCGGCGGATATCCGCATTTACCCCAATCCGGCTTCCAATATCCTGTTCCTCGATGGAGATCCCGATGTGGATCTGTTGTCGGATTACAGTGAAATCAGCATCTTCGATGCCAACGGAATGCTGCTTTCTGTGCTCCCGGTGGCCAGACAGCTCAATCTTGCCTCATTCAGGCCGGGATTGTATTCCCTGGTTTTTACCGGCAACAAGGGCAGGATAGTAAAAAAAGTTGCCATCCTGAGATAAGGAATAGCTTCCGGTCACCTTCTGCAGTTTTTACGGATCCTTGTGAGGCTCACCCGCCACCGGCGGTGTTGGCCGGGTTTTATCCTTCATTAACCGATTGTCGTTTGACCGGATGCTTTGTCTGTCGCAATTTTGCCCTGTGATAATGCAGCACCCTTACCAATAACCTGATCAATAAAGTGTATGGAAACTCCCGCAATTCCTCAGGCCACATGGCAGGTGACAAACGGCAGGACCAATGCCATGAAATACCTCCGTTTACAGAAGATCATGCTTAAGTTTTACTACAATGACTTCTTCTCAAAATTTGATCAGATCGCCAGGCGTGGACGCTATCTTGAAGTGGGTCCCGGACCGGCATGCCTGACGCATCTGGTTTGCAGCAGGTATTCCCCTGATGAAATCGTGGGCCTGGATTGTTCTGCAGATATGATCAGGGTGGCCGAACAATACATCAGAGAGAAAGGAAACACGGAGAAAATCAGCTTTGTCCGCGGATCTGTTGAGGATGCAGCCCTGCTGCAGTCGCTCGGGACATTCGATGTGATCTATTCCACTTTCTCGCTGCACGACTGGTCCGACCCCCTTTCCGCCATCCATAACCTTTACCATGCCCTGGCACCCGGAGGAACAATGTTTATCTACGACTTCAACAAGGGCGGGGTCTTGTATTACCTTTGCCTTAACAAGGGTTTTCTGGAATCTGTCAGGACTTCCTATCGTAACGATGAAATCATCGGCTTTCTGAACCAACTCGGCATCCGAAATTACCTGATCAGGAAAAATGGTATAAGCCTCGATTTTTTTATCAGGAAGGAAACCATCCCATGTATTCCGGAAAAGAGGAACTGACAACCATTTGAAAAGCCGCGAACCATGAAAGAGATCATACGTCATATGGCAGGCTACCTGCTGGGATTTACCCTGTTTTTTCTCCTGATACCCTGGGGATTATACCGGCTTACCACCTTTGACCCGCACTTTCCATGGCAACTTCCTGCCTATCCGGAGGTCATCAGGTGGATCGTGTCCCTGGTATTGCTCGTGACGGGAGTGTTATTTGCCGCCTGGTCTAATATTTTTCTTTTCATCAAGGGAAAAGGCGGCCCGACAGATGCTTTCGGCCTGGCTGTAAGTCCTCAGACGAAGCGGCTCGTGACCTCAGGACCTTACCGCTACTGCAGAAACCCGATGGTGTTCGGGGCATTGTCGGTTTACGCTTCCATCGTCGTCTTTTTCCATTCGGTAACTGCGCTTGCCGTATGGCTGCTGTTTGTGCTCCTGGTGTTGCTGATGTTGAAATTTTCTGAAGAAAAGCGTCTTGCCCGTGATTTCGGCGAAGCCTACCTGGTATATAAAAAGAAAGTGCCGATGATCGTACCGCTTGGTTTCTGGAAGAACAGGTGCAAGCCATCCCGACCGGCTGAGATTGATAATCAGGGAAGCGGACATTCCGGCGGCAGAGAGTAATCACAGAATTTCAACTGAATTATAAAATATAAACATTAGAGATATGAACAGCGAAAAGGCACAGCGGATTTGTCCGGTGGAAAGGGCAGGGGGCCTGGATCATCCTGTCAGGAGATTTCTGCAGCATCCCCGTAAAATATTGAAACCATACATCAGGCCGGGAATGACGGTACTGGATTTGGGCTGCGGTCCGGGATTCTTCACCTTCGAGATGGCGAAAATGTTGCAGCATCACGGAGAAGTAATTGCAGCCGATGTCCAGCAGGGGATGCTGGATATTGTCAGCAGGAAAATCCGGGCCTCGGGACTTGAGTCGCTCATCAGCCTGCACCTCTGCGGGGAGGACCGCATTGGTCTGGACAGGGCTGTAGACTTTGTACTGGCTTTTTACATGGTTCACGAGGTAAAGGACAAGGCGAAGCTTTTTCATGAATTGAAATCCCTGTTGAAGCCCGGCGGCTTGCTCTGTATCGTTGAACCAAACTTCCATGTGTCACGTGCTTCATTTGCCGGGATGCTCGACATGGCAGCGCAGTTTGGTTTGCGTGTGGTGGAAAGGCCGGGCGTGTTTTTCAGCAGGTCGGTGATCCTGAGCAACTGAGGGATGTTGCAGCTTGCCAGTGGATAAGGTTTGGCGGTGGGCGAGATGCAGCCTGCATGAAAAAAGCCCCGGAAATGAAGTCATTGCCGGGGCTTAAAGCTAAGGGGGAGGTTTATGTTATCTGTCGATCAGAATTTTATGGGTTGATGTACCGGCCTGAGCCTTGTCAATGATCAGGGTGAAGATACCCGCGTTCAGGTGGCTTACGTCAAGGATGATTTCCTGGCTGCTTTCTGCCACTTCCCTGGTTTCACGGATCACTTCCTGGCCGAGGCTGTTGTACATCCGGATCTCAATGGATTGATCTGTTTCCTGGTTCAGCCTGATATTCAGCTGATGACCGGCGGGATTGGGATAGAGCATGGGAAGGTCTTCATCCGTCGTACCGGCAGTTTCGCTTTTTTGCAGGGGGGAAGGCGGGTTCACCGTTTTGTGCTTCAGATGGATGATATAGGGATTGTGCAGGGGCGGGAGGTGGATGGCCGACATGGGGGAGGGGCCGGGATGATGGGGGAAGTAGGTGGGCATGAAGAGGCTGTCGAAGATCGTTCCGGGGGCAGGGAAAGCTTTCAGAAAATAGACCCCGGCCGGCAGTTGCTGGAAGCCGAAATGCCCCGTGGTGTCCACAAGGGTGGAATCCAAGTGCAGCAGGCTTTGGGTGGCCGGATCCTTTTTAATCAGCAGGACTTTGGCAGGGAAAACCGGACTGTTCCCGGCGAAGACGGCGCCATGCAGGTTGAACGGTCCGGGGTTCGGCGCCGTGACGTGAACGGTCTTGACGGCAGTATCAGCGCAGCCGTCGGAGCTGCTTATAATCAGGGTGACCGTGTAGATACCTGCAGTATCATATACATGGGTCGGCTTTTTCAGGGATGAAGTGTCTCCGTCGCCAAAATCCCAGGCAAAGGTATATGGAGGAGTCCCCCCCAGCGCATGGGCGTGGAATTTGACGGTCAGCCCGAACTTGTGATAATTGAATTTGGCATGGCAGGGAGGAGGCGGAGGAGGCGAAGCGATTACGATTTGTTTGCAATAGGTGTCTGTACAACCGCTGTTGTTCACCATCGTCAGACAAACCTGGTAGGTGCCGGCTTGTGCGTACACATGGGCTGCATCAATGGCGGTGGAGGAATCTCCGTCGCCAAAGGTCCACAGGTAGGTGGCAGGAAACCCGAGGGAAATATTCTGGAAATGAAAGGCAAGCGGGTTTCCGGGTACATGGTGTACCAGGAATTTGGCCTGGCAGTTCTGGGGTGCATTGCCGCAGATGCTGAAGTTGGCAATGATGGAAGGGCCCGCGCTGCTATCGGTGATGGTGTGGATCACCCCGTTGCAGTCCGTGGTGGAGATGTTGAAAACCAGGATTTGGTTTGGCGGAGTAGGGAAATGCACGAAATATTTCCCTGCCTGGTTGGTCTGGACGGTGGTATTGTAAGTGAAACCGCCGGATGCCGCAGGGTCGGAAGCAATGGTCACGTCATGGTTCACGAGCGGCATGTTGGCCATGGGGTCGGTAACATGGCCGAAAATATGGAAATTCATGGTTTGTGCGCTCAGCAGGGAAAATGTTCCCACCATCATAAGCAGCAGAAGGGTCAGTTTTTTCATCGGGAGGATCGGTTTAAATGATTTTCAATCTTTAGACATTGTAAACCGGCTTTGGTTTACTGAATGCAAAAATTTAATATTACGACCGACAGCCGGGTGTTTGTGAAAAAAAATCCACACCAATGGTGTAAGGTATTACTCATATTAAATAGCTTTGCATAAGCGAACCTGTCAGGTTTGAGTATGAACCCTGCCATACAGTCTGAGCTTTGAAATCAATATTATTCATCATGTATAAACCAGCCATCGTTTTCATGCTGACACTGGGCCTGCTGATGGGAGGATGCGGCGATAACAAGCAGCAGATCCGGCATCTTTCCCAGCTTGACGGGGGCAGTACTTTTGCCGTCCCTACCGGCACGGCGGCCGACCAGTTCGTCCTGAAGAAGTACCCCGCTGCCGTATTCGAGTATTATAATTCGGTGCTCGACTGCGCGATTGCCGTAAAGACCGGTAAAGCGGACGCCGCAGTATATGACCTGCCGGTGCTGAAGAATATTGCTGCAAAGAATGCAGGCCTGTTGGTGCTGCCTGAACTGATGTTCGATGATAACTACGGCTTTGCCTTTCGCCTGCAGGATACCGTCCTGAAGCAGGTGGCGGATGCAGTGCTGGATTCATTGAAGGCGTGTGGTCTGTACGCGGAAATGGAAAGCAGGTGGTTTCCTTCCCACGGGAATCCTGCCCGGATGCCTGAAATTCAATTTATTGAATCAGGAGAGGTTTTGCGCTTCGGTACGGCCGCCGTTACGGAACCCATGTCGTTTTATGACAGCCGCAAGCAATTGGTTGGTTTTGATGTGGAGTTCGCTTCCTATGTGGCTCAAAGGCTTGGCATGAGACTGGAGGTGACTGACATGGAATTCGGTGCCATGATCCCTGCCCTGATTGCCGGGAAAGTGGATATGATAGGAGCAGGCTTGTCCATCACCGAAGAACGCGCCAAACAGGTGCTGTTCACTGAACCCTATTATAAAAGCGGGATAGCCGTGATGGTGGCCTCCGGTGAATCTTCACCTGAGGCTGCGGATCAGGAAGGCAAGCTGATGCATGGCGCGCAGGATTTGCACAACAAACTCATCGGAGTACTGCTTGGAAGTATACATGATACTTACGCAACTAAAGCCTATCCGGATGCCACAATCCTGCAGTATCAGAACACGGCCGAGCTGGTCTTTGCCCTGACCAGCGGCAAAACAGATGCGGTGCTTTACGACCATGTCTCTTTGCCGGACATCTTTAAAACAAACCCGGGACTGGGCATCCTGGCAAAGGATGTCTTTAGCGTTCCCATCGCGGCAGGATTTAACAGCGACAATGACGCCATCCGTGAAAAGTTCAATGAATTTCTGCTGGAGATCAGGAATGACGGTACCTATGACGCTATGGTAAAACGATGGATGGAGGAGGATGCATCGGTTTTGCCCGACATCCCGCTACCCGGCGGAAACGGAGTGCTCAGAGCCGGTATCGTCAGCGATCTGGGCAAGCCTTTCTCCTTTATTTCCGGGGGTAAGCTCGCCGGATTCGACATCGAACTGTCTAAACGCTTCGCTGCCAGGCTCGGGATGGAATACGAGCCGGTCGATCTCCAGTTCGGCAGCCTCATCGCTTCCATCTCCACCGGCAAGATCGACATCATCACAAGTTCCATGATGATTACCGAAGAAAGAGAGAAACAGATCGATTTTTCTGAACCCTATTTTGTTTCCGGTGTAAGCATCATTGCGGAGAAAGCGCATATTGCCGGAATGGATGCCGCTGAGGATGATGCCACGGAAGATGCAAGCCCGTCTTTTTTCCGGAAAGTCGCCGAAAGTTTTTACAACAATATCATTCATGAAAAACGTTACCAGCACATCCTTGACGGTCTCTGGGTAACGGTGCTGATTTCTGTACTGGCAGCCATCCTGGGAACGCTGATTGGTGCTGTGGTATGTCTGATGCGCATGTCTGCGCGCAACTGGATTGCCAGCACGGCCAGGGGCTTTATCAACCTGATCCGGGGCATCCCTGTTTTGGTGTTGCTGATGATTATCTATTACATTGTTTTTGCATCGGTCAATATTGATCCGGTGATCGTTTCGGTGATCGCTTTCGGGATCAATTTCGGAGCCTATGTGGCTGAGATATTCCGTTCGGCCGTCATGGGAATAGATCACGGACAAAGGGAATCTGCTTCGGCGATGGGATTTTCCCCATTTCAGACCTTTCGCCACATTATCTTTCCTCAGGCGCTCCGCCCCATCCTGCCGGTTTATAAAGGGGAGTTCATCTCACTGATCAAGATGACATCCATCGTGGGCTATATTGCGGTGCAGGATCTGACCAAGGCCAGCGACATCATCCGCAGCCGCACCTTCGATGCCTTCTTTCCCCTCATCATGGTGGCCGTATTGTATTTTCTGGTGGCCTGGCTGCTGACCCTGGGACTTGACTATATCGAGATCAGGGTGAATCCGAAAAGAAAACCAATCAGAAACGGAAAGGAGGTGTCATTATGATCAGGGTTGAACATTTGTGCAAACGTTTCGGCGAACTGACCGTGCTGCATGATGTGAGTGCAGAAATCAGGAAAGGAGAGGTGATAGCCGTCATCGGCCCTTCCGGGTCAGGAAAGAGCACCTTTCTTCGTTGTCTGAACCTGCTGGAGACTCCGACATCGGGACGTATCCTGGTTGACGGGGTATCCCTGCTCGATCCGGCTACCGACGTTTCTGCCATACGCAGGAGGATGGGGATGGTTTTCCAGTCGTTCAACCTTTGGTCGCATCTGAGTGTTATGGGCAATCTGACGCTCGGACCTATCCATTTGCTCCGGAAAAGCAGGGAGGAGGCCATGACACGGGCCATGGAACTGCTCAGGCTGGTCGGTCTGGCAGAAAAGGCCGGCAGCTATCCGGCTGAGTTGTCGGGCGGACAGAAACAGCGCGTGGCCATAGCCCGCTGCCTGGCCATGGATCCTGAGATTCTCCTGTTCGACGAACCCACCTCTGCACTCGATCCGACCATGGTAAGCGAAGTGTTGGCAGTGATCCGCCGCCTTTCTTCGGAGGGAATGACGATGGTGATCGTAACCCACGAGATGGAGTTTGCCAGAAATACAGCCACCAGGATGTTTTACATGGATGAAGGAGGAATCTACGAGGAAGGAAGTCCGGATCAAATCTTCGACACGCCCTTGAGGGAGAAAACCAATGCCTTTATCAAGCGGGTACGCAGCCTTCGGATTCACATCACAAGCAAGGATTACGACCTCTACGCCATGCATGCTGAAATGCAGACCTTCTGCGAGAAACATCTTTTAGACAGGGAGCTGACCCTGAACACACAACTGATGGCCGAAGAGGTGCTGGGACTGATGCCGGACATCCGGGACACTACCCTGAACCTGTCTTATTCGGAGAAAGACGGAGATGTCATCCTCACCGTCGAAAGCCCGGGCAGTCCCTTTAACCCGCTGGAGCACGGAGAAAGGGTGGACGATATCGGGATCCGTCTGATCCGTGGCAGGTGCCGCAATGTCGAATATCGCTATGATGCGGGGGTGAATATCCTGCTGCTCGACCTGCGGGCTCAGTGAAGCGAAGGCTTTGCATTGCCTGGCCACGGATTCGAGTCATGCTGGATATGGATAATCCCGGCGGGAGCCTGGGAAAGGATCTTGCATATCAGGCAATTCCGGTACTGTTTTTCCTGAATATGGAAATTTTCCCAAAGTGAATTTAAATTTTTGTAAACGTAATGTTAAAAACTAGGTATATAAAGGTATTGTAAAGTGTTGATAATTAATTTTTTGTTTTATGTTGTTTTGATTTTATAGGTGCTTGCGTTGCATATGGATTGATGTTTAAGGGTAATGGGAGATGGAAAACTAAAAAATCTAAAAAGAAAGCTTGGATCTTTACATGAAGAAATCTTTCTGCATTCCGCTGCTGCTGTTGTTCGCAGTCACGCTGTTTACCTCGGAAGAATCCTCCTCTCAGTCCATTTCAATTTCCGGGGGCTGGAGTCCGTCCGTTTCATCCGCCAACATCAGCGATGCCGGCCTCGACTTCAGCAGTCCTTTTACATCGGCCGGGACTGTGATAGCGATGAACATCGATGTGAATCCAAATAACAGCAGATACCGTATAAATGTCGCCAGGAGCGATGTGTCATGGAATACATCTTTTGAATTACAGGTTAGAAGAACCAGTGACGGTAATGGGCCGCCTGCGAGTCAGATCAGTGGAGGAACCAGCTTTATCACTATCACTACCGGTAATACCGTGTTTTTCAGCGGTCGTCGCGACAGAACCGAGGTGGATATTGAATACTCGCTTGAAGGTGTCTCTGCAACACTCCCAGCCGCCATCTATTCCACCACGGTGGTATATACCCTGGTACAGTTGTAGATTGCCGGCAGCAGGTGGTTGGCGGATCTATTTTCCCTATTCCTCTTTTGAATAGCTTGCCGGCTTTTTTGGCAAAGTAAAGGTAAACTTCGTCCACACCCCGGGTTCACTCTGTACCCAAATCTTACCCTTGTGATTATCAAGGATCTGCTTGACAATGGAAAGCCCGAGGCCCGATCCTGTATTGATGTCTTTGGGAACATTGCTTGCCCTGTAGAATTCGTCAAATATCTTTGGTATTTCCTCCTGCGGGATCCCGATACCGGTATCTGATATCTCGGTAACGACATGATCAAGGCGGTTTCTGACGATTACCTCGATCTTTCCGTGTTGTGGGGTGTATTTAAGGGCATTGAACAGCAGATTGGTATAAAGCTCCTCTATCGTAAAGGGATTTCCATGGATGGTGTTGATGTTCTTATCAATATGGACATGAAAATCGATGGATTTATCCCTGGCCAGCAGGGAAGCGGAGAAGGTGACTTTGTTCACCACTTCGGGAAGAGAGAATGCCTCGAATTCGATTTCCTGTACAAGTCGCTTCCTGGTCAGGTTCAGCAGATCTTTGACAAAGTTTACGAGCAGGTGGGTTCTGTAGTATGCACGGTTCAGGAACTCCGACTGTTTATCACTGAGCGAGCCTGCGAACTGGTTTCTCACCACATCCAGGCAGGAAATGATGGCTGCGAGATGCGCCTTGATATCGTGTGTGAGCCGCAGGACATATTCATTTTTCAGTTGGTCTTTTTTTTCCAGTTCAAGGTTGGCAAAGACATAGGATTCCTCAATGCGGATAGATCTGGCGACAACCATATGGGTGAGGCTGACAAGCAGAAGGGAGGCGGTGATAAACACGCTTCCTGCACCGTAAATGTATAATTCATTCCGGTACAAATCCGGATGTATAAATCCCTGAAGGTGGTGATGCGGGATGAGTCCGTGACATTCCAGAAGTACCACCGAACCGAACATCAGGATGATCAGGGCGGAATGGAAATAGGAGCCTTTCCATGAAAAGATGGCGCTCGACACGATCATGTGGAAGAAATACAGGATAAACAGCGGATTTTCAACCCCTCCGGTGAAGTGAAGCAGCAGGGTCAGCATCAACAGGTCGGTAATAATCTGGAAATGAATAAATGCCTTGATGATCCGGATGGGATTTTTAAGGTCTTTTTTCTGCAACCACAGCAGAAAAAAGTGATGCAGACAGTTTAGTGCCAGCAGGATCACAGATAGCCTGATCACAGGATCAGGATTGATATTAAAAATCTCAATGTATCTGAGCCCGATACCGGCCAGCAGCAAGAGGGATGAGGCAATCCAGCGGATTCTGATAAACCAGTTCGCGAATACAAGATGGGCGGGTATCAGCTTCTTATCCATCTGCTTTGTTGTTTGCTGCCTTCATGATGAACAGATCATGAAGGGAGCTCACTCCCGGGGGAGCATTTCCTCAATAATTTCAACCAAATCGAGCGGAGCGATGGGTTTGTCGTGAAAACGCACGTGAGGGAACAGTTTCTCATCATCCACCGCAGAGAAAAGGTTGACTCCCAGTTGGTCGACCATGCCTGTAAGCATCAGCACGGGGATTTGTTTCCAGTCCGGATTGCCTTTAATCTGGTGAAGGAAATTATATCCTTCAAGGTTGCTGTTCATCATGACATCCAGCACGATGAAATCGGGTTTTTCCTTCTCGATCAGGAGCATTCCCTGCCGGCTGTCAGGAGCGGTAAAGACCTCATAACCGTATATCTCCAGGTTCACCTGGAAAGAACGGAGCAGGTCTTCGTCATCGTCGATTAGAAGAATTTTCTTATTCATGGCATTGACTGTTATATGAATGGTCGGTGTTTTGCAACTGTGTTCTTATGAGGTTACGGCTTCAATCTGGTACTTCACCGGTGACAGCAGCCCATCGAGCTGCGCCATCACCTGTGCATCTGTGAAATGACGGCCTTTAATGGCGGAGGAGGGGCAGGCTGCCACACATACGCCGCAGGCTTTGCACAAGGCGCTGATGACTTCGCTGTAAGCTTCCTTTTCATTGAATTCTATAGCGCTGAAGGGGCAGAGTTTATTGCACAGCCTGCATCCTGAGCAGATCTCCTTGTTGATTTCGGAGTAAAGCGCATCAACCTCTATCTTTCCCTGCGAAACTTTTGCCAGGATTCTGGCGGCTGTTGCCCTGGCCTGGGCGACGGTATCGGGGATGTCTTTCGGTGCTACGCAGGTTCCGGCAATAAAGATCCCGTCGGTGGTGGTGGCCACGGGTTCCAGTTTAGGGTGGCTTTCGATGAACCAGCCTTCTTTATCCTGGCTGATATTGACCAGGTGTGCCACTTCAGATGCGTCTTCCCTGGCTTCCATGCCAACCATGAGTACAATAAGGTCGGCCGGTATCTCTATCGTTTCACCCGATAAACACTCATTGACTTCTATCAGCATCTGGCAGTCATCCTTCTCATCCGCACGGCGAATCACCGGCCTGTCGTTCTTGTTGTACATCAGAAACAGGGTTTTTGCCTCGGAAGAACGCCGGTAAAAGTCTTCGTGACCTTTTCCGAAAGCATGCATGTCAACATAAATATCCGACACATAGCACGACGGGATGGCGGATTTCACTTCATGTGCATATTTCAGGGCAGTCATGCAGCAAACCCTGCTGCAGTAACCATGGAATTCCAGGCTCCGGCTTCCGACACAGTGAATAATCGCAATATATCTGGGTATCCGGCCTTCCCGGGTCTCTATCTTTCCAGAACGGATCATGGTTTCCAGTTCAAAAGAGGTGACCACGTTTGGCAGTTTGCCATAACCGTAATGCGTGATGCGCGAGGCGTCAAACTCCTTGTAGCCAGTACAAACAATCACATTACCCACCTTCACTTCTTCTTTTTTATGTCCGTTTTCCACCGGGATTGTCTCGATGGTGGCCGTATAATTCCCCACAAACCCGCTAAGTTCCGTCACTTTTGAATTCAGATGTAAATATATGTGATTATTATCGTTTATCCTGAATATTCTTTCATTAATCAGATCCTGTGCAGAGTAAAGATAGGGTGCGGTGAGGTCGACCCTGGCGAGGTTACCTCCCAGGCGGCCGGTTTTCTCGACCAGGTAGACAGGGTAACCTGCTTCGGCCAGTTCGAGTGCTGCGGTCATGCCGGCGATGCCTCCGCCAATGACCAGGGTGGCCGGCGACATATCCACTGAAAGGTTCTCCAGTGGTTCATGCAGCGCCACCCGGCGGATTGCTGCCTGGGTCAGTGCCATGGCCTTTTCGGTGGCATCCTGCTGATCATGGTGCACCCAGCTGCATTGCTCCCTGATATTCGCCATCTCGAACAGATACTGGTTGATGCCTGCTTTTCTGAGGGCGGAACGAAAGGTACGTTCGTGCATACAAGGGCTGCAGGCTGCCACCACGATACGGTTCAGGTTGTTTTCCCTGATATCCTGGACGATCATCTCCTGCCCCGGATTCGAGCACATGTATTTATAAGTCCTGACGAGCATCACATCGGGCAGGCCTGAAACAAATTCCCTGACCGCTTCCACATCAATGACTTTGGCTATGTTGGTGCCGCACATGCATATGTAAACACCGGTTCTGCAATTTTCCATGGCTTGGTTTTACTTGACAGTGATCATATGATCTTCTGATAATCTGAGTTGTTTCTTCAATGCATCTTTCTGTATTGCAGCAAAATACATGGCTAAAGGGCGGTACAGCAGGTGTGCCCATTTGCTGAACGGCATTCTTAACAGCCATGGTACCACACACATCAGATGCAGGATATAGGTGATGTTTGCAGCCTCGTAATACCCTGTCCGGTGAAGGATATGCTGTCCGATTCCGGTAATGACGATCAGGAACAACAGAATCACAAACACCCAGTCGGTACTGTGCGACTTCTTGAATTGGACATAGGCAGTTTTTCGAAGCCTGCTCCGGATAAAGTAGATGGTCCCGATGATCAGGCCGAGGCTTGCCGCATAGGCAAAAAGGTGTACCTGCCATATGATCTCCGGACCGTGCTGCAATTCCTCAATAAACACCATCACCAGTACAAGCATGGTCACATATCCGAGCATCAGTCCAAGGTGGGTGATCCAGGGCATGAAAATAAAATTCCGGTTTTTCGACTCACATTGCGCATAACGTTTCTGAGTGAAGAAGTGGAGCGGAAAGGTGAAGATGTGTTTGAGGTAAAGCCAGGGGGATATCCTGACGCTGACTCCTTTATTCATGGTCAGATGCCACATCCTGTATGCGTTGATCAGCAGGAAGACTGCCAGAACGGAACCGATCGCGAGATCGAAGAAATGGATAAAACTGCTTGGAAGAAAGGCCCCTTCTCCGTCATATATGCTGATACTGCCTCCCGCTTTCCCGTATATAAACAGGAACAGTCCGGTTATCAAAGCCACTGCCAGGATGGCGATTACTTCTGTGGCTGAGGATCTGAAAAAGCGCGAGGCGATGCCGGTAAAGTCGTAGCGGGCAATGAGCCAGCGTCTGAGGCTCATCATGGTTTCTCCCGGATCGGCTTCGCGGGGGCATTGGTCGGAACACTGGCCGCAATAATAGCACAACCATGGTTCCAGGGTCGTTTCGATTTTTCTTTCGAGGCCCATTTGCAGTCGCCTCATCGATTTCCGGGGAAAGTTAAAGATGTCGTCCGAATGGACACAAACGGTTGAACAATCCCCGCACTGGTAACAGAGTTGTACATCCTCCGCTCCATATTTGTTCAACTCATCAATATACCCCAGGTTGATTCTGATTGCCATGTATTTGATAATTAAATCGTTTGGAGAATTTTTGCTCTTGCTTCAATTTCACTGAGCGGCACACTGTCCATATGGCCGATCCCTCTTCCGCTGGTAATGCTTCTCAGCACGCCTGCAGCCACTGCCGAGGCCTGGGCTACTGTATCCGGAATGTCTTTGGGTCCCTGACACATCCCTGCCACATAAATGCCACCCCTCTCGGTGTCAGTGGGATTGCCGTTGTAATCCAGCTCCGAAAACCAGCCGTCGGGATCCCGTGAAATACCGAGGATCCTGCTCAGATTTTCCGTTTCAGCTGATGGAACCAGTCCTACGGCCAGCACGACCATGTCAACCGGAAATTCAACGATCCTGTCATTCATGATGTCCTCACCCCTGACCGACATCTGCTCATGCTTCATCTCCACTTTTGTGGTATGTCCGCGGACCACAAAGGTGCCTTCATGCCTGATCCGCTCGGCAAATTCTTCATAACCCTTTCCAAATGCCCGCATGTCGATATAGAATTCGTAGCATTTGACATTGGGTATCTTTTCCCTGATAAGGTGCGCAAACTTCAGAGAATACATGCAGCAAACCCTTGAGCAGTATGCATTGTATTTTTTATTTCTGGATCCTACACAATGGATGATGGCCACGCTTCGGGGCGGAACGCCGTCCTTTGAGAAAATCCATTCGTCTTTCTGTGTCTTTTTATTGAACTGCTTTGTTTTGGTAACGATCCTGCCCCCTGTCGTGCCGCTCGCATTGGTAAGCCTCTCAAACTCCAGGGATGTAAGTACATTCGGGTATTTACCATAGCCGTACTGTTCTATTTTACCCACGTCGAGCAGTTCATAGCCTGTGGCAATAATGATATTCCCCACTTCGAGGTCGGTATCGGTGTCGGGTTCATCCAGGTTAATGCATTCCTTGGGGCATTTCTTCACACATACCCCGCATTTCTGGCCTTCCGAGAGAACATAAGTACAGCTTTCCTCATCGATCAGGTAGGCATTGGGTACTGCCTGGGGGAATGGAATGTAGATGGCTTTTCTCAGGGATATTCCTGAGTCAAATGCACTCTCGACTTTAACCGGACAGACTTCGGAGCAGAGGTTGCAGGCAACGCATGCATTCACATCCACCCTTCGCGCCCGCTGACGGATCTTTACACGGTAGGCGCCTGGTTTTCCACTGACTTCCGTCACTTTTGAATTTGTCAGCAGGTGGATCATGTCGTGCTGGCCTACGGATACCATTTTTGGGGTGAGGATACAGGCGGCGCAGTCAAGGGTGGGAAACGTCTTGTCAAACATGGCCATATGTCCGCCTATCGTCCCGGTCTGTTCCACCAGGTAAACGTGTTTCCCCGCATTGGCAATCTCTAGGGAAGCCTGGATCCCTGCAATGCCGCCTCCTATGACCAGGGTGGCGTGATGCACGGGGTTTCTCCGGGGAGTGGCCACCAGGGAAAATGGCACTGCCATACTGGCGCAGGCAACTGTTGCTTTGGCACGGTCCAGGGCCTGTTCTCCCTGTGCCCCGTGCTCTCTGAAAGAGGCAAGGCGCACTTCGGCAGGATCGCCGCCGGCCTGTGCCATGGCTTTTGTAAATACCGGCTTGTAATAACCGGGCATGTCGCCTGCAATAATGATACGGTCGAGCGCTTTGGACTGTATCAGTGTGCTCAGGTTTTCCGCATCCAGCCGCGGTCTGAGTCCAAGGATACGGACCAGTTCCACGCCCTGCAGGTTGGCAGCGTACTTGGCAACAGCATCCGTATTAATGAGGGTGTTTTCATCAACCTGGCAGAAAAATATTCCGGTGCGCATAAGCTATTATTTTAATGGTAATCTTATCTTACAAGTCTCTGCGGATTTGCCGCAACAATTCGCCGGAACTGCTTCTCAGGTTCACGATCATGGGCATATTGCCCGGAAGACTGTGTGTGGCACAGGAAAAGCAGGGATCATAAGCCCTGAAGGCCATTTCAATCCTGTTCAGTATGCCTTCGTCCACCGTGACCCCCTTGCGGATATATCCCTGTGCGGCCTTTTTGATGGACATACAGATGGCGGCGTTGTTGTTGGTGGTTCCGACAATGATATTGGCACGGGTAATCAGGCCTTTCTCGTCTGTCCAGTAATGATGGGTCAGCGTCCCGCGCTGGGCCTCGACAATGCCCACGCCTTCACCTGCAATGCCGTCGGGCGGCGTACGCAGATCGGAACCTGTAATGTCCGGATGCATGGCAAGTTCAAGGCATCTTTCGGCTGAATACAGCAACTCCACCAGCCTGGCCCAGTGCATGGCCAGGGTGTTGTGGACGGGCTTGACCCCGATAACGGAAAACATCCTGTTGTATTCGGCCATGGCCAGCGGCGTGGCCATCCCTTCGGCTGCATTCAGCCTTGACAGGGGAGTGGCATGATACACACCTGAGTCATTCCCCTCCGTAAATCCTTTCCAACCGACCTTCTTTAAAAAGGGAAATTTCAGGTAACTCCATGTTTCAACCCTCTCAGAGACATACTCTCTGTAGTCAACTGCCTGATAACGGCAGTGTTCCCTGCCGTCCGGATCTACCACCCTTACGTGTCCGTCGTAAAAATTAACGTGATTGTTGCTGTCGACAAGTCCCATCGAATAAAGCCTGAGCTTGTAAGGTCCCTGGAGGATCATATCAACATAGTCCTTGTTGGCAAGGACCACATCCTCGAAAATCCTGAGTGAAAAGCGTGCAAATTCGACAAAACCGCCGGCTGTCTTCACGATATCGTCGCGTTGTTCGGCAGTCAGCCCTTTTCGCACCCCTCCGGGGATGTTCAGCATCACATGGGTTTGATGACCACCGAGCAGGGCCTGGATCTCCTGGGCCAGGCGTCTCTGCCTGATCACTTCTGTGCCGATATCAGCGCCGACCTTCGCAATCACTCCCAGTATGTTGCGTTCGGCCTTCGGGGTGTCCGGACCGCACACAAAGTCAGGTGCGGCAAGCGCGTAAAAGTGTGCGATGTGGCTGTGCACGAAATGAGCCATATAGAAGAGTTCCCTGATCATGGCCGCAGTCGCAGTGGGTTGCAGACCAAATATCATGTCCACGGCCTTACCGGAGGCCATGTGATGACACCCCGGACAAACCCCGCAGATCTTGGTCACAATCTGTGGTACTTCTTCGGCAGGCCTTCCTTCAAGAAATTTCTCGAAACCCCTGAGTTCGGGAACCTGAAAGAAAACATTGTCCACCTCGCCCTCATCGGAAAGGAAGATCTCAATCTTACCGTGTCCTTCAAGCCTTGTGATGGGATCTATCGTAAGCTGCTTCATAGTACTTTCCTCCTTATCATGGCTGAGGGGATACTGAAACGGTAGAAGGTCCCGGCCGGGTCCACAAGGTTTTCCACTATTTTTTCAATTTCTTCCGCTTCCCTGGCATCGATCACACTCGAGATGGCCGACATCATTCTGCTGCCGGGGTCTTTTACATCTTCCAGCGGTCCGTAGCATCCGCGGCAGGGTGCGTTGCCCTTCACGCACCTGACGCCACATCCTGCTCTGGTGGCAGGACCCAGGCAGATCACACCCTGTTCCAGAAAACAGGTGATCCCGTCGTCATAGATCTCATATGGCCTGAGAAACCTGCTGATCTGCTTGTTCTCGGATTTCAGCCTGGTGCATTCGTCACATTGTGCTTTGCCTGATGCGCCAATAACTGATCCGGCAGGAGGCAGGGACGCGCCGGAAACGATGGCCATGAAAACCTCCAGCAGGCGTTCCGTCTGGGGAGGACAGCCCGGCAGGTAATAATCTACGGCAGTCACCTGGCCGAGCGACCTGACATCATTGTAAAATTCCGGAAGCGTCAGTGATCCTTCTCCAACACTGCTCACCGTCAGAGGACGCAGCTGATCAGGGTTCACGGTAGACTCGCATTCGTCGTAAACCCTTTTGAAGATCTCCTCCCGGGTCGATAGATTCGCCAGGCCCGGAATGCCGCCGAGGTGGGCGCAACTGCCGTAAGCTACCAATACTTTGCTTTTTTTTCTCAACAGCCTGGCCATGTGTTCATTCTCGGTATTCCTTACTGCCCCGTTGAAAAGTGTCACATCAATGAAGCCGTCGGGCATGGCTTCCACATCGGAATATTTGACATCGAGGGCGATGGGCCAGAAAACCAGATTGGCTGCAGCTACCACGTCAAACAGCTTTTCATGGACATCCAGCACCGAAACGCAACATCCACCGCAGGCGGCAGCCCAGTAAACTGCCAGGTTCAGTTTTGGTTTTGAGTTCTCCATGTTCCTCTTCCTTAGGTTAATACGTCCATAGTTTCCTTTATTTTACAAGGCCCGAGCTCTGTAATGGTCTCAGTGAAGCTGTTCACCAGCTCGGAATACTGTTTGCCTTCGCTGGCACTGATCCATTCAAGTTTCAGCCTGGCGGTTTCAATACCCATCTGATGAATGTATTTTTTCAAAAGATGGTACCTTCTGAGACATTTGTAATTTCCTTCGTGGTAATGGCAGTCACCGGGATGGCAGCCACAGATGAGAACCCCGTCGGCCCCTTTCCGGAATGCATCTATCACGAAGGCCGGCTCGACGCGCCCGGAACACATCAGCCGTATGGCACGGACATTCGGCTTGTACTTCATCCTCGAAGTGCCTGCAAGATCTGCCCCGGTATACGAACACCAGTTGCACAGAAATGCGATGATCTTTGGTTTATAATCCATCAGTGAAATGTTTTATTATGTTGATTCATTTGCCTGATCCGGTGACAGAGCCGGTGGGATAAAGGTAATATACTGATTATTAATTATTTGTAATGAATTTGCTGAAAATCATGTAATGTCCGGCCAGGGTGTTTGTAATGATTTCACTACAAAAAGCCGGCTAACGACTTTTAATCTGCTGATGTGGCACATGATGCCCTGATGTGTCACATGGAGGTGAGGCCTGGTGGAAGGGACCCCGGAAGGAAGCGGGTAATAATACGGGAACGATTATTCAATCAGCCAGTTGTCGAGTAAATAATGCACGATCATGGCGTTATTTTTGAAATTCATCTTCTGAAGGATGCGTGCGCGGTAGGTACTGACGGTTCTGTCGCTCAGGGAAAGGGTTTCTGCGATCTCCTTGATGGTTTTTCCGGAACCGATCATACACATCACCTCAAACTCTCTTGATGACAGTCTCTCATGGGGCGCCTGCTCCATGGGATGTTTGAGTTCGTCCAGCATTTTTTCCGCAATAAAACCGGTAATGTAATTTCTGCCGGAATACACCACACGGATGGCGTTGATCAGTTCCTCGGGGGCGGTTTCCTTGGTCAGGTAACCGCTTGCTCCTGCTTTCAGTGCACGGATGGCAAAGCGTTCTTCGGGATACATGCTCAGCATGATGATTTTTATGCTGCTTTCCATGGCTTTGAAGTTTTTGATGGCTTCAAGCCCGCTTATGCCGGGAAGGGCGATATCGAGGATAATGACATCCACTTGTACCGATCTGAGAAGCTTCAGAGCCTCACCGGCGCTTCTGGCTTGTCCTGCAACCTCCATATCCGCCTCCTGACGGATGATGCGGATCAGTCCTTCCCTGACGATCCTGTGGTCATCGACGATCAATATTCCGATCATACGCTTTGTGTTTAGCCTGCCTGCTATTTGTCATGTTGCACTTATTTCAACCTTAACAGTCGTTCCTTTCCCCTTTTCCCCGTCTATGACCAGATTGCCGCCAAAAACGAGCGCCCTTTCACGCATCCCGATGATACCGAGGGAGTTGCTGTTTTCGATGTCTTCCCTGCTGATCCCCACACCATTGTCGTGTACCAGCAGATATATCCACCCCTTATGTTTGCGCAGGAAAATGTTGACTTCACCGGCTTGTGCATGACGGGCAATGTTTGTCAGTATCTCCTGCATAATACGAAAAAGTGTGACAGCACGCCTGGGGTCGGTTTTCAGATTCTTCGGGAAGATGGTCAGGTGGAAACGGATATTTGTTTTTTTTGTGAGCTCGGCAACATACCACCGGACGGCTTCAGCAAGTCCCAGTTCATCGAGGATTTCCGGGCGGAGATCCTTCACGATCCTTCTCATCAGGCCGATCGTCGTATCGATCAGGTCTGACATTGATTTGAACTGTGCGAGGATTTCCCCGCTCAATGCTTCTTTACAACAGGAACCCATGTTTCTTTTCAGGAACATCAGATCCATCTTCAGGCCGGTGAGCGAAGATCCAAATCCGTCGTGGATCTCCCTCGCAAGCATCAGGCGTTCTTCCTCCCTTACGGTGTTCAAATGATCTGAAAGAGAGCGCAACTGCGCGGTGTATTGGATCATTTTCTGTTCGGCCTGTTTGGTTTCCGTAATGTTCCTGAAGGTCGACATGCGGGCGATGATCGTTCCGTCTTCATTCAGTATCCTGGAACTCGACACCGACATGGGAAAGGTCGTGCCGTCCCTTCTTCTGCCAGTCAATTCGCTGGTCCAGCCTCCGCCAGGCGCTGATTGAGAGACTTTCTGAAGGCTTTCGTAAGATTCCTCAGAATAAAACAGGCTTGTTTTTTTACCCGTGATCTCCTCCCTGCTGTATCCGAACAATTGCCCGAAGGCCGGATTTACATAAATCACTTCCCGGCTGAGATCGCAAAGGCAAATGGCTTCAAAGGAGTTTTCCGAAGCCTGGAAAAACATCCTGATCCTGTCGTCAATCCGTTTGCGCTCAGTGATATCCCTCACGATGATCAGCATCAGTTGCTCACCCTTGATGTCTATCAGTCCCGATGTCGGTTCAATGATGACATAGCCCCCCTGTTTTTTTTTATGATGCAATAAGATGGTTTCGCTGCCTGCGAGATGCGCATGAAGCTGATGCAGCTTTTGTGGCAAGAAGGTTTTTTCCACGGTGGGATGCAGATCTGCAAAACTCATCCGTTTCAGCTCATCTGCCTGGTATCCGGTCATCTCCGTGGCTCTGACATTGCAATCCACGATCTTAAGGGTCGATTCCTCCACCAGGTAAATGGCATCATTGGCATTATCGAACAACTTGCGGTATTTCTCCTCCGATTCCCTGGCTGCCTTTTCCGACATTCTGGTGGCGGTGTACATCGGGGCCAGCTTGGCCATTCCTGCAACAAGTAAAAGGGATACCAGCAGCCCAAGCATATCGATGACATCCGGCGAAGACACCGCTGTGTCGTCAGGAAAATTGCCGAATAAGGGGATCAGGCGCCGGAGCGTCATCAGCAGAAGCGCCAGGGCAATCAGTACCCATGCAATGTCTTTCCCCGTGCGCCACATCTGCCGCAGTGCAATGAATGCCGCAGTCAACTGAAGCAAAACAGAACAAGCCAGGATCATGGTGTGAATCATCAATATCTGACGGATATAACTATACAAATATACGATTTCACCCGTCCTGTGTCAAGGCGATCATGGCCGGTGTCTGTGCTTCATTTTCATTACCTTTGCCGCTTAAAACCCAACCTGATATGAGGCGTTTGCTGAGTTTGACTGCAGTGATGCTCCTTCCGGCCCTTGTTGCCGGACAAAACATGTACCGTCCTTCCGATAGCGAGATCCTTAAGCTGCCGGCCTGGGCGAAGGAAATGTACGGACAACAACCCAATGTGTGGCTGGTCGATAGTCTTTACAAGGCCTGGTTCGCGGTTCATCCTTTTGTAAAGTCTTATCATACACAATATTACAAACGCTGGAGGCGCAGTGCTGAGCCATATCTTGATGAACGGGGTTTTGCTGTCATTCCTTCCGTTGAAGAGATGAGCGCCCGCGATGGGCAGTACAGGCAAGGGCTTGCAGCTAAGGATGCGGTAAAAAGCGGGCAATGGCAGGTGCTCGGGCCCCTGCAGTCGCTTGGGAACAATGGACAGAAAAAGGGATCGCAGACCAATGTCTATTGTATCGACCAGTGCGCTTCCTTCCCGGATATCCTTTACTGCGGAACCGAACCGGGCGAAGTTTATAAAAGCACGGATCACGGAGAAAACTGGCAGTGTGTGACCATGGAGTACGACATGGGCGGGGGGCTTACCGCCATAGAGGTGAGTCCTGACAATCCCGATATCGTGTTTGCAGGCAGCCAGCACCGGCTCTGGCGCAGCCTAGATGGTGGTGTGAGCTGGACAAGCATCCTCCAGGCGACCGACCTGGGAGTCAATGAGATCCTTATGATCCCGTCGGATCAGCAGGTCGTGCTGGCAGCCACCAATAAAGGCCTTTACCGCAGTACCGATGGCGGGGCGGGTTTTATCCTGATGTTCACCGAAAAAACATACGATATCAAGGCCAATACCGCCAACGACAATGTCCTTTACCTGGTAAGGAACAACCCGGCTTTGATCCGGGCCGAATGTTACCGCTCGGATGACAAAGGAGCTACCTGGATGCTGAAGGACCAGGGATGGTTTGCCTCATCCGACCCCGACCGCCACGACGGCGGAGCACGCCTTGCCGTGACGCCGGCCGATCCCATGCGCGTGTACGCTTACCTGATCGGGGAGGCCAAGGCCAACGACTATGGTTTCATCGGGCTGTACCGAAGCGACGACGGCGGCGAAACCTGGTTTCTGCCCAATCCTCCGGCCGGCGGACCCTATTCATCCGCCCATCCCAACACGGCCTACGGCATGCCCTCATGGACCTATCACCAGGGTTTCTATAACTGTGCACTGATGGTAAGCAACGACAACCCGGACCAGGTGCTGATCGGCGGACTTAACCTCTGGCGTACCGACGACGGGGGCTATACCTTCGCAGCCCAGGCCGGCTACCAGGGCAATGTGCTGCAGATGCATGTGGATATGCAGGACTTCAGAGCCATGAGTGGTGAATACTGGATCACCAACGATGGCGGGATCTACTGGTCTGATGATTTCTTCGGAACCACCAACCTGGTGAAAACCACCGGTGTTCACGGATCTGACTATTGGGGCTTTGGCAGTGGATGGAATGAGGATGTACTTGTTGGCGGCCTCTATCATAACGGTAACCTGGCCTGGTATGAGAATTATGCACAGGGTGATTACCTCAGCCTGGGCGGTGGGGAAGCACCCACCGGCTATGTGCACCCTTCGGAAAACCGAAGGACCTATTTTTCGGATATAGGTGGCCGTATCCTGCCTCAGCAGATCGGCGACCCCATTTTGAATTTCAGCATGGGGATGTCGCCCAATGAGACCTACTGGTCGGCCGAGTCAAGCGAAATGGAGTTTCACCCTGCCTGCTACAACATCATCTTCCTGGGGAAAGAGAACAAGCTGTGGAAGTCGGTCGACAGGGGCGTATCCTACAGCCTGGTGCAGGAGTTTGGCACCAATGTCAATTCCCAGGTCAAATATATCGAGATTGCCGGCAGTAACCCGGATGTCATCTACCTGAGCCAGCAACCGGCATCCGGTACCAACGGGAGCCTCTGGAAAACCACCGACGGCGGGGCGGGCTGGAGCCAGCTCACCAAGCCTGCGGGAAACAGCAGAAAAATGCTGCTGGCGGTCAGTCCGGAAGATGAAAACATCCTCTGGCTGGCTTACCCTCAGGGCAGTAACGGCAGCAAGATCTTCAAAACCACCGACGGCGGCCTGACCTGGACCAACCTTAGCACTGCCACCCTGAACGGCGAAAGCATCCATTCCATGTGCCACATCGGGGGCACGCCGGGCGGGGTTTATCTTGCCACGGGGCGGACGGTCTATTACCGCAACGATACCATGCCCGACTGGATGTACTTCAACGACGGCCTTCCGTCATATATCAACGCCAACATCATCAGGCCTTTTTACCGTGACGGAAAGCTTCGCATGGCTTCCTACGGCAAGGGAATATGGGAAAGTCCCTTGCACGGGCAGCAGGATAAGCCGGTCGCAAGGATCATGGTGGATAAACTGGGCGCCGTGGTCCACTGTGCCACCGATACCTTTCATTTCGACTGTTACAGCATGCTGAACCACCAGAATGCCTCCTGGCAGTGGACTTTCCAGGGAGGGACACCCGCCGGCAGCACACAGCGGAAGGCCGGTGTCGTGTTTAACAGTCCAGGCGATCACCTGGTGACGCTGACCGTAATAGATGCGAACGGGCAGTCAGATACCGATTCCCTGGTCATCAGCCTGTCGAACTACCTGGTGCCATTTACCGTGAACGAAGGCTTCGAAGGTAATTTCCCGCCATTGGGTTGGGAAGTGTTCAATCCCGACCAGGATGTGACATGGACCGTGAGCAATACCGCCGGAGGTTTTGGCTGGAGCGCCAGGAGCAGCCTGTTCGACAACTTCAACCATGATGCACAGGGTAAATTTGACGATCTGAGGTTCAGCATCAACCTGAGTTCCGCACAACAGCTTAGGCTGGTCTTCGATGTGGCTTACGCCGAATACGGGGGACAGTATTCCGACAGCCTGCAGATCCTTGCGTCCACAGACTGCGGCCTGACAAACAGCTTGTTGTATTTCAAGGGCGGCGACAGCCTGGCCACGGCTCCCGACAACCAGAACTTCTTCTATCCGAATTTCAGCCAGTGGCGCAGCGATACGGTGGATCTCTTCTCCTTTGCCGGCAATGACGATGTAGTGATCAGCTTCCGCAATATCGGCAGGTACGGGAATGCCCTTTACATCGACAATCCGAGGGTGCTGACAGGTACATCCGCCGTCCCGCTGCAGGAATATAATCAGCAGTATGCCGCTTTCTTTCCGAATCCTGTTGTGGCCGGAGATCAGCTGTTTCTCTCATCCTCGGAACGAGGACCCCTGAGGGTGGAAATCTGGAACCTGGAAGGCAGGCAGATAAAGAGATGTACCCTTTCAGCCGGTGAGTCCCTGGCAGTGGATCCGGCCCTGTTCACGCCCGGCATCTATCACTACCGCATCAGCGGCAGCAGCCTGATACAGCATGGCCGCCTTGTGGTGGGCGGCGGGCGTTGAGGCAGCTTTCTGTTTTACATTCCTGTATTTTCCATATATTTATAAAGCTGGATTTTTACCTTTCCGGTGAAATTTGAATTCCATTGAATAGTTAGCGTTGAATCAGCGAAGAATTCCTCATTACCAGTGGGGTAAATCACTTCCAAGCTGCCTGACAGGATGTTAAAAGCCATATCACTTTCATCGAATGTGGCACTGTTTGAAACATGGGAAATCCTGATTTTTTAATCCCCTCCCTCAGCAATAGTTCCTGGAATATTGTACTGATAATGCCCGTCGCTTAGCGTTGAGGATGCGATGGTGCTGTGGAGATTACCGCCTTTGTATAGTTTAATGGAGACATTACCAGCAAAATCGTCAAACCAGGCATATTCATTTTTGAGCCTTTGAGAAATGTCTCTGCACCGTTAGGACTTATGACGGTGATATTGCCCAGATAATGGTAAATGCACTGTCGCTCAAATCATAGATCGACGCATTGGCAACACGCTATATCCTGATCCGGTAGTCGTTCCCCAGTTCGAAGTAGGTGGAAATACTCCAGCTGTGCAATCCGTCGCAGAGTGTGGAAGATGCGACAGTGGTATGAAGGGCTCGGGAGCCTCCGCACTGGTTTCCGGCCTTCAAATCAGGGAGCCAGGGGGCTGGACTTCATTTCGAGATCTGCTGTTATGACTCCAAGCACGGATGAATCGGCCGCGAAGAAAGGCACGGTATAGGTAATCATATCTACATTCCCGCCAGGGGCATCGAAATACGGATCCGACCACAGTGCCTTTTTCTGTGAAGCCGGCCCGGCAAACCACTGATCTTTGGTGTAATCATACAATTGACCGAAGTCCTTCATTTCGTATCCGCCGGCTGTCCGGAACAGATACAGGGATTGTCTGAGAGTATCCGTGCCGCTGATCACAGGAACCATGGCAATGCAGGAGCCAAACACGGCAGGATTGGCATCAAGGTACGCCAGGATCAGGTCTTTGATCATTGTACTGTCAATGCTTGTCAGACCGGAACGCAGCACATATTCGTCGAGGGATTTTGCAACCACCGTTTTCAGGCTGTCTGAAGGCATTTGCTTTTCGGCTTTTTTCTCCGGGTTATTGCAGCAACTGAGCAGCATGGTAAAGGCGACCAGGATGACTGATGTCAGGTTTAGAAATTTCATAAAGGTTTGATTGTAGTGATAATTTTTTCAAAAGTAGGAGAAAAATAAAGATGTTGCATTTTTATCCGGTAAGCGGAAACATTATCCGGATCACAACAGCGCATACAAAATACGATAAGCCTGAAAGGAAGGAGGAACCTCCCTGATCGCCGGAGCAGAAAATATGCAGCTATCACACTCGCACTTGCTCTCACCATGTTCTGGTGACTCCGGAGGGATTCGAACCCCCAACCCTCAGAACCGGAATCTGATATTCTGTCCAGTTGAACTACGGAGCCGTGAGGTGCAAAGGTACGAAAAGAATCGGGATGTCATCCTGGCGTTGATTTAAATCAACGCCAGGATGACATCCCGATTAATCCCTCTCAATCTTGACCATCTTTCCGAACAACTCACCCGAAGCGGTGATCTTCTCTGAATTCCCGTAAACACAGACCGTCTGAGTGGCCAGTACATCCGAAACCAGTTTCGAAAAATTCCTGAGATCGGTCAAAGTGGTCGAAAGTACGGCGTCCCTGTCCTTCTGGGCCTGCATAGCTGTCCGTCCGGTGAAATGGTTGGCCACGGCCTGCTCACCTTGTTGCGCAGGAGTCAGGGGCCTGTCCATTCCCGAAATGGTGCCGATGATGTACCTGCTGAGCTCGGTCTGGTCGATGCTCAGTTGTTGCAGGTATTGTACAGTGCCTTTGTATGCATCCAGGGTTTCTTTCAGATTCGGATCACGGTATGAATTAAAGGTAATGGTGCCGTCCGGCGAAATACGGCTGAATCCACCGTAGGCCCCGCCAATCACCCTGACCTGGTTCTGAAGCCAGTCTGACGATAATACCTGGTTCAGCACACGTAACTTGCCGTCCCAGCCATAGCCGAGTTTCCTGAAATTATAGCCTTCAACCACATACTGCACTTTGGAAGAGGTGATGATGCCTTCATTTTTCTTCTCCGGTTTCAGGTTCCAGCCGTGGTACATGGGCTGCGCTGACCTGAATCCTGCCGTGAATCTCTGTAAGGCCGGCCGGAAAGCATTCATTTCAGCTTCGGTACCGGTGAAAGAAACGGTACAGTTCTCCCTGGTGAATAACATCTCTGATACCTGTCGGAGTTTGCTGCTGATTTCGCCTGCCTTTTGCTCAAAATTCCGGCTCAGGTCAGTGACAAACCAGTAATAATCAAGCCCGCCGGTGATCTCCCTGAATAAGCCCTGCTTGCTGAAATAGGATTGAATCCTGCCCATGGCAATTCCGATGCCGTCACGTTTTGCATTCGCATCCAGTTGGGATTGCAGCCGGGTCAGCAGGGTTTTCAGGCGCTCCTTGTCAGTGAATTTCGATTGCAGCAGGATTTCCTGCGTGAGCCCGAACATATTGTCCAGCTGCTCGGGCATTACCTTGGTGGTGACAGCGAATTTGGGCACAAGCCGGTCGTCGTCGTAATTCTCCAGGTAGGTTTGAAGTTTGGTGTTGAAACCGCCCGTGTACATATTCAGCAGTTTGCTCACCTCGCCGTATGTGTGTTTCTCGGTGTCGAAAAGGGTGGACAGGTCGCATAGCATGGAAGCGTATGGGATCAGGTCCTGGGGTAGCTGCCGGAGGTCGAAATGCAGACTAAGGTATGCGATGCCGTTTGTGAAGGTCTTGTGCCAGAGAACCGCCTGTTTGTCGAGTTCAAGTGCTTCCGCGGAATAGTATGCAGCGGTGGGGTTTACATCGCTGAGACTGAGCAGCGGAATGGTGGCCAGGGCTGCAGGATCGTCCTCACGTTTCTGATATTCAATCAGTTCGCGGGTCTCTTTGATCAGTTTCTCTTTCTCTTCCGCACTTAATGAAGCCTTGTATTGACGGAGCTTTTCCGTAGTCTTCGCATGACGCTCCTTATCCAGCCCGGCTTTGGGCTCCATGGTGAAAAGCAGGCTGTGTGGATTTTCAAGCAGGTATTTCCGGGCGATCTTCTCCAGATATTGTGTGCTCAGCGCCTGTTTAAGCCCTGCCAGGGTTTTTTCATATTCAAGTTCCCTGAATGGATCGTCGGCAAAAATCCAGCCATTGGCCACTTCTCCCATATACCTGAGCCCTTTTTGCGCATCGTTCCCTTCTCTCATCTGGAATTCCAGACGGTTGAGCAATCCCTTTACCTCATCCTTGTCAAAACCTTTTGAAATCACATCCTGTAAAGTTTTCCGGAAAAGTTCCATGAACTTGTCCCTGTCACCGGGATTGGCATTCTGTACGGTAATTTGTACCACATTCTGCTTGATGTTGTCAATACCGGCATATATATCCTGGCCAATGCCGGCTTCCTGAAGTGCCAGCCGCAAAGGGGCCGTTTCCTGGTTTACCAGCAGGTCACAGATCAGCCCCAACGCTCCGACCAGTTCGGGATCGGTATTATGCCCGGCAACAAAAGCAATTGAGAGGTACGTCTTGTCCGTGGTGTTTTCACCTTCCATCACGGGATAATATCCTCCGGCAAGCTTCATCTCGCGAAAAGCCTTCTGATCCTGGATGGTAACAGGACTTTCCAGTCTGCCGTAGTTCGAAAGATAAGCCGAATCAATCAGCTGTAATTCCTTGTTGATGTCTGCATTGCCATAGAGAAAGATGTAACTGTTCCCCGGATGGTAATTGCGTTTATGAAAGTTTAGGAAGGTTTCGTTAGTCAGTTCGGGAATGGCATCGGGGTAGCCTCCGGATTCGTTTCCATAAGCATTGTCGGGAAACAGATGCCTGTAAAGCTGGTAATAAAGCTCGCGGTCAGGATTCGAGAACGAACCCTTCATCTCATTATAAACCACTCCTTTATAAATAACCTCCTCTTCCGGTGCATTGAGTTCGTAATGCCAGCCCTCCTGCTTCAGAATGCGTTCATCGGTATAAATCAGCGGGTTGAAAACTGCATCAAGATATACCAGCATCAGATTGAAGTAATCCTTGTCATTCATGCTGGCCACGGGATAAATAGTCATGTCCTTCGAAGTGAATGCGTTAAGAAAGGTCTTAAGGGAACCTTTCGAGAGTACGTCGAATGGACTTTTCACCGGAAATTTCACTGATCCGTTCAGTACGGAGTGTTCCATGATGTGGGCAATGCCGTTGTCGGATTCAGGGAAGGTCTTAAAGGCGATGGCAAAGGTCTTGTTTGCATCATCACCGGCTATTTTAAACAGCTTGGCACCACTTTTCACATGCTCATAATAAAAGCATTCGGCGTTCACTTCCCTGACAAATCTTTTCTCTTTAAGCCGGAATCCGTGGATTTCCTGTGCTTGTGTCGCGAGTTGGGTCATCATTAAAATAATAAAGGGAATCAGCATTCCCGGGCGCATAATAAACGATTTAAAAGCTTGCATTGTTCTGGTATTGGTGTTATCAATTAATCTTTCGTGCAACGGACACTGAAACAATAGTCTTTTCTTACGGTAGTGCGGTTCACATTGGTGCTTTTCAGACTCATATTCCTGATCCAGGCCGATTGTCCGGTATACATACTGGATGTCCAGTAATATGCCTGTTCGTCCAGGTAACTGAAAATCTTATGTTTAGGGAAATAGTTTCCTGCATATTGAACAAAGAAGGCAAGGCTGCTGTCTTCTCTCATCCTTTTTCCGGCATGATCGGCACCACCAAGCACCGTACACAGGGTTTCCCACTCCTGATCCGACGGAATATGCCAGCCCTGCGGACAAATACCCCTGGTTTTTTCCTTGCTGTCACCGTTCATCATACAATCCCATGAATATAACATACCGTATTTCAAGCAGTTATCTTCGCTGTTTTGAAAACAGTACCCGTTTAGCGGCCTGCCTTCCGCATCATGAGTGGCTCTCAGGTTTGCCGCCATCCAGACCTGTGAACCTATGGTTATTACCGGATAAGTATTGTCATCAATGTCGGTGATGCTGTCCTGTGCCCCGGCTTCCTTCATCAGTCCGCCAATCAAGGGTATCATCATCAAAGATATGAAAATGGTTCTGCTCATGTGGTGTTTGAGACTGCAAATTTAAAAGGCCTGAACGAAAACAAGCGGATGATTTGATCAGTCATGCAAATTCATAGACGAATCCGGGGAAAAACATGTTAATTTGAAGTATTGCTGATGAAGGTGATGTCGCTGGCCAGATGGGAGGTTGTTGTTCCGTGCCTGAATACCTCCAAAAAAAAAGAGGCCTGTTTCCGGGCCTCTTTTTTTTGGAACAAAAGGGATGATTTCTGGTATGTGCCGGTAAAAAACCGGAAAATACCATGAAGCGGGATTATTTCACCACTTGCAGGTGCTTGTACAGGCTTTGTCCGTTGCCGGTGATGATCCTGCATACATATGTTCCGGATACAGCCACAAGCTCATCCGGAATTCCGAATGTCTGTATGCCTGCCGGCAGCAAGCCCTGGTGAATTTCATGGAGTTTCTCACCCAGCATGTTGTAAACCGAAATTTCTGCAATACATTCTTCCGGATTGATAATACGGATGGTAACTGCTGAACTTGCAGGATTGGGATATAAAGCCATGTCAATACCGCCATCGACCAATACCGGTGCTTCCAGTTTGGGTAATATGGCAGAAAATTCGTCTGCCCCGGGATCAGGTGTGGCCATATTCCTCATCTCACCGTCAATATCACTGCTTAGCAGGGGAATTGGCGTGCCCTTGCTCTCAATGCCTGCATTCAAAGCCGTAAGGTGCAAGTCTGTATCGGAATTGTACACAGGAGCCACGGAAATACTCTGCATGTCTTTTCCGGTGGCAGATTTCCAGGCAGCAAGATTCGCACGATTCCCTGCCCAGTAACCGAGGGGAGCAGAGGCAGTATACAAGTCATTGTAATTGCTGTTCCAGTAAGTATTTGATTGTGTGTATACTGCGTATTGTCCCGCAGGAGATGCTACCCTGAAGTTGCTGAAAATGTTGTTTTTCAGATCAGTATTCACGGAATTCTTCCTGTAGAAGCAATAGGAACTATTGCTACTCGAAGCACTACCGTAAATATGAACGGTATTGAAATAATATAAATTGAATGAATTTGAAGCAGAACCCTCATAGATGCCGTAGATTGTGGAATTCAATGCATTACCGCTTCCCAGGGAAATCATGTTATTGGAACATTCATTATGAGTACCGGAAGTTGCGTTGAAGTATAGTCCGTAGTATTGTGGGCTGATCGAAAGAGAATTGGTTGTAAAGGAGTGGATGATATTCTTCCTGACAAGCATCTTACTTCCTGAGATGCCCTTGATGACCGGTGACCCGCTTCCTGCAGTGTAGTTGATGTTGGCAATGACATTGCCTTCTACCCTGTGTTGCGGCAGGCTCGATGTAATCAGGATGCCGTTGAAATTTCCTGTCCCGGCCGATTCAATAGAAGCAGGAACCGTGGCGTCTCCAATGGTGTTGTTGATGACGGTACTCTGACCGCCGCTGACCACGGTCAGTTCGATGCCGTGAAAGGCCGCCGGCCCCGTGCTGCTCAGGCGGATGTTCCTGATGGTGTTGTGCTCGATGGCATAGGTTCCGCCATTGGCATGGATAGCCCTGAAGGTCGCACTGCTGCTGTTGACCCAGGCCTGCCCTCCGCCCTGGGCATCGGAGCCCCCGATGATGTTGCCGGTGATGCTGTTATTGGTACTCAATGCACTCGGCGTGAAACTGATGACACTCTGAGGCGTACTGTGTGGACTGGCCACATCGGTGTAGAAACTGTTATTCCTGACAATGAAGCTTATACAGCTGCCGTTACCGCTTACCAGAATGCCGCTGCTTCTGAAATTCTTGAATTCGTTTTCACCGATGGTGATGTTTGAATTGACCACGGTTGACAAGCTTCTGCTTGTGAGGAGGTTATTTGGCAGAATCGTCGGATGGCCGTTGCGGAAAATGTTCGCTGTGAAGCGGTTGTAATCATTCCCCGTGCTGACACCGTTTCCTATCATGACGACGCCACTGGCAGTGGCACGGTTACTTCCTTCAATGATGCAGTTCGTGATCGTATTGTGGCAGGCATCGTTCACAAACAGAAAGGTAGCGTTAAAACTTGCGGAGTTTCTGAAAAGCAGATATCGGCCCGATCCCATATAATTCCCGTTGATGCTGACCCTGTCGGCACCGTTGAAACGGATCAGGTCAAGTGCCACATTGCCGGTTATGCTTCTTAACACTGCCTGGTCGGGCACGATTGTAAGGGTGTAAGGACCGTTGCCATCTTCCGCCCACTGGTTCAGCGCAACTGTGCCTGGTTCTGTCAGGTCACTGATGATGCGGGCTTCCACATTCTGGCAGAATACCTGGGCATTCAGACTCTCGAAAAGACCGCCTGTTCCCGTAAGACTTGGGAAATCGCCACCGGTTCCCACAGTTACTGTTTCAGGCAGGAACAGACTGAAACTGACTGTAACGGAAGATGAAGCGCTGCAGCCGTTGGCATCAGTGCCGGTCACGGTGAATGTTTCTGTTCCCGGAACGGTGATCAAGGGGTTGAGTGAGAATGGATTGTCGAGTTTACCGGCAGGTGACCAGACCACCGAAGGGACGTAATAATGGATGTCGGCCGTATATCCTGCCACGGCAAAGATTCCATAGGAAGGAACAACGGTGAGGGTATTCAGTCCGCCATGATTCCAGTAAGGCATGAGCTGGCTGCCTGGGATGCTGATCTTGCTGGGGTAGGAGACAGGATTGAGGTTCTGACAATAGCATGTGCCCAGGTTGAGGATGCCGCTGGAACCGATCAGGTTGCCGTTTAGCAGAAACGTCCATTCTCCGGCCTGACAGCTTGCCCAGTAAATGTTGAAATCGATGGATTTGATGGAATCCAGGGGCGTGATGCTGAAGGGATCCGAAGTCCTGGGCAGGGATTCTGAGGTATATCCGTCGGCACATATTTCCTCGAAAACACAGGGCGTTCCTCCGGGAACATCGTATATGCAGATGGTCGTGCTTGATGTAGCAAGACTACCCGTAAAGGTAGCCTGTAACTGTGCGTTGGGGCCACACCAGTTGTTTTGAACACTTCCGGCCGTAACAAGGGGTTTCGGAAGCACTGACACACCGCAGGTGTCGCTGGATGAACAACCGTCCGTTCCAATGGCTGTAATTGTATAGAGCATATCACCCAGCGGGCTGGCGGTTACGGAACTGCCTGTGGTGGTGTTCAATCCGTCCGGAGGACTCCAAAGATAGGTGACTGAAGGATCTCCTCCGATGTCAGCCAGCGATTTTTCCCATTGAGGGTTGTTGATCAGCCTGGCAGGCTTGCCAGTGACTGCTTCCGTGGTGAATTCGCCAACTCCCTCATCCATTCTGAAATAACAGACCAGTCCGGGTGCCTGAGGATCCGCCGGACTGTTCATCCCGGCCTGGAGTTGCGCCTGGGAAAGCGCCGTGTTCCAGATCCTGACCTCGTCAATGCTTCCGTTATAGTATTCACCGTCGGTGGGGTAGACCCGCTTACTGATGCGCAGGACATTTCCCGTTGTGTTCAGACTTTTCGCACTGCTGGCATCCAGCACCCCGTCAACATACATGTAAAGGGTCGTTCCGTCGAACACCACAGCCACATGATGCCATTGGCCATCGGCAATGAAAGTGGAACCGGAAAGATCATTGTTGTTGCCCACAAAATACAGGTTGCCCACCATGGAAATCCCGAAACGCTGACTGTTTTCACTCGTACCATAGTTGATGATTGAGGCGTATGTGCTGGTGGTTTTGATCCATGCTTCCATGGTCCTGGAGCTGTTTCCCTGGGGAAGGCCTGGATGGGTGGTTTCAAGATAGCGGTTGGTGCCGTCGAAAAGAAGGCATTGACCGGCTCCGTTGACGGAAAGTGTGGTGGATGTCCCCTCGCAGATGGTCTGCCTGATCCCAGGACCAATTGGTTTCTGCGGCACGACGACGGTTGTTGTGGCCGTACCTGTGCAACCGCCGATTGCAGTTCCTGTTACCATATAGGTTGTTGTTACCGGCGGACTTGCTTTTACACTGGCTCCGGTCACCGCACTCAGGCCGGTGGCAGGGCTCCAGGTGTAAGTAACGGCCGGATCAGCCTGCAGCGGAGCAGAGGAACTCACCCACTCCGGATTGTTGAGAAGGTTGCCTGCTGAACCGCTCACTCCGTCATAAACCGTGCTTCCGTTTTGCTCGTCGAAACGGAAGTATGCCAACAGGCCTGAGGCTGCCGGTGATACCGTGGAATACATATTGCTCTGTATTTCAGCCTGGGTGCGTGCGGTGTTCCAGATTCTTAATTCGTCGATCCTTCCGTTGAAAAACCGGCTTGTCCCGTTCCAGGAGCCGATGTTGTATGGCCGGCCTCCTGTAATGGTGTTGGGCGCAGGATAGAATTCCGTATTGATCAGGTTGCCATCCACGTAGAAACTGACTGTCTGGCTTACGGATGAATACACTGCTGCCACATGATACCACTGGTCTTCGGTGAACACATAATTGCAGAATTTATCCGGACTGCCGCCAAGTGAAAACTCCAGGAGATTGTTTGGCGCGATCTGGAAATGCACATCCCCGACCAGCCATCCATCATTATTGACGATCACATGCCAGCGATTGTTTAAAACATGCGGATTGATCCAGCATTCATATGTTGCTTCGGTAGCGGCCTGAATACCTGTTGAGACCTGCACGGAGCCGGATTCGTTGAAACGCAGGCAGGATCCGGCCCCGTTCACTGAAAGGGTGGCACTGTCCTGGCAGTCGGTCACGGATACCGGCTCACTCACTCCTACAGCTAAAGGGGCGACGCTCACAAACACACTGTCCTCCGAACTGCAGCCGTCTTCACTTGTGATGGTCACATAAACCATGGAAGATGCAGGGGGAAATGCGCTAACCGCATCCCCACTGACGGCGGAAAGGACCGACGCGGGTGCCCACGAAAAGGTGAAAGTCTGTGGATTGGGCGGATTCACCGGGTTTATCGGGACGGTCGAACTGACCCAAAGCGGCCCGTTTATCAGGTTGGCCGTCGTTGTTCCGGCACTGTTTGCACTGGTGTTCCCGCTGCCTTCATTAAACTTGAGGTAGCATATAAGTCCCGGGGTGGAAGGATTGACAAAGGAAGCCATGCTGGCCTGAATTTCTGCCTGGGTTCTGGCGGTGTTCCAGATTCTGATTTCTTCCAATTGCCCGTTGAAATACTCACCGTCGTCGGGTACAGCGCGCCGGCCTGACCTGAGGGTGAAACCTGTGGTGTTAAACGAAGGCATCGTGGAGCTGACATACAAGGTTCCATCAAGATACAAACTCAGTGTAGTTCCGTCATATGAGGCGGCGACGTGATGCCATTGACCGTCGTTCACCGGGATGGAGCCCATAAGGTCATTATACTCACCAACATAATACAGATAGCCGTTCACCACAAGCAGGCCTGAGCGTTGGTTTGGTGTGGTGTTTCCCCAATTCATGATAGTGCCGTTATCCGTCTGGCTCGTTTTAATCCAGGCTTCCATGGTCCGTGGCGCGTTTCCCTGGGGCAGGGATGGTTCACTGAGTTCCACATAGCTGCTGCTGCCATTGAAAGAAAGGCAGGTGGCCGGATCGACCGTGTTGTTGACCTGGCCCGAAAGACTAACGCTGCCGCCGCAGGAAATTATATGTGGAGATTCCGGGCTGATCAACATGGTCGGAATGGCATGCACAACAACCTCAAAAGGATAAGAACTGACCGGACAACCATTTTGGTCTGTATAACTGACTGTCAGCTGATAGTTTCCTGCAACAGGCCATGTGAAGGTCTTCTCCCAGGGATTGCTGTCCGTGTTGGGAATGCCGTTCCATGAGTAATCACTCATGCCGCTTTCGGTCATGTACTGCACGGGATCGGTACCTGCACAAACTGAGGTTGGACCCGTAATGGTGGCCATGCTGACCTGGTGTACGGTCATCTCTACAGCGTTTGAAACAGCTGCACTGTTCCAGTCGGGAGCACAATCCACGCGTGACAGCCTCCGGAACCAGGTGGTCTGACTTACAAGGCCGGGGTCATAATCAGGTGAGTTGCTTGAAGGGATGTCCGTAAAACCGGCATTATCGCTTACTTCGGATTGCTGCCAGAGGTATTCCAGCGTTCCTGTCTCTCCTGATGGAAGCGACAAACTCTGAATCAATTGGGGATCAAATGGTCCGCATCCGGATTGACTGCCGGCAATGCTTCCTCCCACGGAGGGATTTTCACAGGGCGGGGGAGCCAGTGCACCTGCCTGACGCATATAAAGCAGCGAACAAAGCAGCATCATGATAAAAGTAAATGACAGGTTTGGTAGTCTGGTTTTCATAGGGTTTCTTGTAATTTAATGAAAGAATTAAAACTGCCGCCGGCTTGTGCAAGACTGCATATGCCATCTCAACGGGGTGGTGAAAGTAGGCTGTTTTATTTAGAATAATTCTAAATTAACTTTCCATTAACACTTTATAAGTGTGTGAATGGAATGCCATTCGGTTTCAGAGGCAGGCTTATCACAAATGAATCAATGTGACACATGGGATTTCAATGTGTCACATGGGGTTCACTCCCTCCCCACCCAGTGCATGCCTGGCGGGTAATGCCCCGACAACTGCTCCAGTATCCACTGGTAGTCGTCCGGCTGATGCACGAAATCCACCCCGTGGGTGTTGATGATCAGTACGGGAATTCCCTGCAGGGTTCTGAAATGTTCCAGATAACTCTGGTGAATCTTGTCCAGGTAATCCGCCGAAATGGATTGCTCATACTCCCGACCGCGATTCCGGATATTCTGGTGCAGACGGTAGGTTTCGGTAAAGAGATATACCAGCAGGTCGGGCCCCGGCAGGGCATTCATCATGAAGTGGAACAGCCTCGAATAAAGCTGGTACTCATCTTGTTGGAGGGTCTTTCTCGCAAAAATCAGGGATTTGTGGATGAAGTAATCGGCAATGGTGAAACTCTTGAAAATGTCGCGCTTCGACAATTCATCCGATAATTGCTGATAACGTGAGGCAAGAAACGACAGCTCCAGCGGGAAAGCATATTTTGAGGGATCGATGTAAAATTTCGGAAGGAAAGGGTTGTCCTCAAACTGTTCCAGGATCAGCATGGCATTGTACTGAGCAGCAATCATGCCTGCCAGACTGGTCTTTCCGGCCCCGATGTTCCCTTCGATTACGATGAAGTTATAAGGTAGTAATCTGTTCATCCTCAATTGGTTTAACATGTGTCACATCCGATTCGTCCTGGCAGGCCGCCAGGAGTTCCCGGTTACTTAAGCCCAGTACCGGATGAATGAAAGCGGGATCGATCTCCGCCAGGGGCTCCAGAACAAACTTTCTGAGGTGGAGCAGGGGGTGCGGGATCGTCAGCGTTCCGGTCGTAATCATCAGGTCATCAAAGTAAAGAATGTCAATATCGAGTGTCCTGCTCTGGTATCCCGCCTGACCGTGCCGCTCGCGCCCGTGCCGCTTCTCGATCCGCCTGATTTCCTCCAGTACGGCTTCCGGTGAAAGAAAGGTCTCAACCCTTACCACCTGGTTCAGAAAGGATGTTCCGGCGTCAAATCCCCATGGCCGGGTTTCGTAAACGGAAGAGGTCCCGCTGATTCTTCCGATCCCCTGCACGATCCCGCGACGGGCCGCCGCAAGCATCTGCTCCCTGTCGCCCAGGTTGGAACCGAGACAGAGAAGCACGCGTGAAGGAAGGGGCTGTTGAATCATCCTGGGATTATTGAAGGTATTTCTTAATGCCGGAAAGGATCAGGCGGGTGGCACCAAGGTTCTTCTCCACATAATCTCTTGCCGTATTCCCGCTTTCTGCCCTAAGGGATTCGTTGTTTAACAAGCGGTTCATGACCTCTTCCAGGCTTTCCCGGTCACGGATGGGATAGGCCCCTCCCGCGGCAGCAAGCTCACGGGCTTCGCGAAATTTGCCGAATTTTGGCCCGAATACCACCGGAATACCGAAAGTGGCCGCTTCCAGGATATTGTGGATGCCCTTGCCGAAACCTCCCCCGATGTAAGCAATACCGGCGTAACGGTAAAGCCCGGAAAGCTGCCCGATGCTGTCCACCACCAGCAAGTCCGCCCCGGGATCGGGATTCTGAAGGAAAACCGACAAGGATTGCGACTTCAGCCCACAGTCCTTATGTATTTGCATAATCCTTTCATTGTCAACCTCATGCGGTGCAATGATGAAGCGGCTGCCACCGGCAAGTTTCCTGAACAGCGGAAACAGCAGGCTTTCATCCTGAGGCCAGGTACTGCCTGCAAGAATCACGCTTTTACCGCTACCCCAGGGGCTGATTCCGGGAAAACGGCCAGGCTGGCCGGCAATGCTGCCAACCCTGTCGAAACGGGTATCTCCGCTGATGGTAACATCCTTAACTCCAATACTTTGTAGTAATTGCCAGGAGACTTCATCCTGAACGAAAAAATGGGTGAGCTGCCGCAATTGCTTCCGGAACCAGCCGCCGTATGCACGGAAGAAGTGCTGTGAAGGGCGAAAGTGCGCCGAGAGTACTATCACGGGTATCTTTCTGTTTCTCAATATGTAAAGACAGTTAAACCAAAATTCGTATTTCACGAAAAACACGATGGCGGGATGGAAAGCATCCAGGAAAGCTTTCATCTTCCCTGGTGTATCCAGCGGCAGATAAGTCACCAGGTCCGCCCTGTCGTAATTTTTACGGATCTCATAACCTGAAGGAGAGAAGAAAGTCAGCAGGATGCGGTAATCCGGGTGTTCATCTTTAAAGGCTTCCAGCACCGGCCTTCCCTGTTCGAATTCTCCCAGGGAAGCGCAGTGGAACCAGGCAACACGCTGATCTACCGTAAAGTGCCGGGCCGGCACAACGGATTTTTTCCGGCCTTTGACCCAAAGGGCTGCCTTGTGGTTGAACGGGGAAGCTGCCCTGATCCCCAGGCCATAAAGAGAAATGATGATGGTATAAAGCCAACGCATCTGCAATGCGCTCAATAATAATAGAATACGGTGGGACTTTTGCGGTAGAAGGGCAGTATCCAGCCTATCCTGAAACCCCAGAGCAGGTCGAAACGTTTTTCAGTATCTGCGGCCATACGGTCGAAGTCATACTCCCTCAAACTTTTGGTCCAGGCTTCGGTAATTTCTATGCCGCCATAAAAATTAGCCGCTTTTTTGTTGCTGAAATAGATATAGCCTGCAAACTGAGAGGCAAACAAGCCTCCCGTCAATCTGTCATAACCCCTGCGGTAATCGCCCTGCACCTGAGGTGCCGATTTATTCGGATTTTCTATCCTGATCTTATGCTGAAGGTAGCCGCCTCCTGCCATGAATAATATGCCTGAATTCGGATTGGGCCTGCCGGTTGACAGGATTTTACCAAACTGGACACCCAGCTGGTAACCCCTCTCGTAAAGGTAAATTTCTGCATAAGTACCAACCTTGTCGATCATAAAGTCTTCAGAGGTGGATAGCTTGCTGAAAAGCTCGTCTTCCTTCACATTGTCACCGAAGAGAAAGTTGGCGCTGATGCCGGTCAGCCAGTTGCCGCCCGACTTAAAGAGCATGCTTCCGCCGATATTGGAGTTTATCCCGAAGCGCTTCGCAAGATCTCCCCCGGGAAACTGTACGGCATAGGATGCGGTGAACAATCCGGCCGTGAAAGCTGAATCACCCTTGTTCCCGGCACCGGCGGTAAGCCAGAGTGTGAGCGGAAAAATAAAAACAAGCTTGTGTAATAACTTCATCACCGGATTAACTGCTGCAAATGTATTGAATTGATCCGGTTAAACGACCTCTTTTCAGCTTTAATTGCCGGCTCTGAAAAATAACTAACTTTGCAGCCCGATATACTAATTCAGCTATTATGAGAAAGATTCACATGGTTGACCTGAAGAGCCAGTATGAGAAACTCAGGGATGAGATCAATACGGGCATACAGGAGGTCATCGAGGCTGCGGCTTTTATCAATGGGCCTGCCGTAAAGCACTTCCAGACTGACCTGGAACAGTACCTCGGTGTGAAACACGTGATTCCCTGTGCCAACGGAACCGATGCCCTCCAGGTATCCATGATGGCGCTTGGCCTGGAACCCGGCGACGAAGTGATCACCGTATCCTTTACCTTCATCGCCACGGCCGAAGTCATTGCGCTGCTTCATCTGACTCCCGTCCTGGTGGATTGCGATCCCCGGACTTTCAACATTGATCCTGATGCCATCCGTAAGGCCATCACGCCCAAAACCAAAGCCATCGTCCCGGTACATCTCTTCGGTCAGTGTGCTCCTATGGAGGAAATCCTTGCCATTGCGGAAGAATATGGTTTGTATGTGATCGAGGATGCCTGCCAGGCCATTGGCGCCGATTACCGTTTTTCCGACGGCCGGGTGAAAAAAGCCGGTACCATGTCGGATGTGGGCTGTACTTCCTTCTTTCCGTCTAAAAACCTGGGCTGTTACGGCGACGGGGGAGCGATCTTCACCGATAATGATGAACTTGCAGCCCTGCTCACGGTGGTGGTGAACCATGGCATGACCGTGAGATATTATCATGATTATATCGGAGTAAATTCAAGGCTCGACAGCATACAGGCAGCCGTATTGCGCGCCAAGCTGAAACATCTCGATGCCTATGCGGCTGCCAGGCGCGAGGCTGCTGACTTCTATGACCGTGAATTTGCTGCAAACCCCCACCTGACCACTCCCCTGAGGGCTCCCTTTTCTTCCCATGTCTTTCACCAGTATACCCTGCTCACCGATGGCATCGACCGGGCCGGTCTGCAGCAATACCTCGCTTCCAAGGACATCCCCGCCATGATCTATTATCCTGTCCCGCTCCACCTGCAGAAGGCATACCAGGATCCACGTTACAGCGAGGGAGACTTCCCCGTGACGGAAGACCTTGCCAGGCGCGTGATCAGCCTGCCGATGCATACGGAACTGGATGAGGAACAACTGAAATATATCACTTCTTCAGTGCTGGAATTTATTCACAACGAAAAGGCATGACAGATAAAGCATACTTCAGCCATGAAACTGCCGTCATCGACCAGGGCTGCAGCATCGGCAAAGGAAGCAGGATATGGCATTTCTCGCACATCATGAGCGGATGCGTCATCGGGGAGCACTGCAATATCGGCCAGAATGTCGTCGTCTCACCGGAAGTCGTCCTCGGAAACAATGTCAAGGTGCAGAACAATGTGTCCATCTATACCGGCGTGATCTGCGAGGATGATGTGTTTCTCGGGCCTTCCATGGTCTTTACCAACGTGGTGAATCCGCGAAGTGCGGTGAACCGCCGTGGGCAATATGTACGCACCCTTGTCAGGAAAGGCGCCAGCATCGGGGCCAATGCCACCATCGTCTGCGGACATGAAATCGGAGCCTTTGCCTTTATCGGCGCCGGCGCCGTGGTGACAAAGGAAGTTCCCGCCTATGCACTCGTCGTGGGCAATCCTGCAAGGCAAACGGGCTGGATGAGCGAATACGGCCACCGCCTTCATTTCGATGAAGAGGGATTGGCCACTTGTCCCGAAAGCGGCGAAATCTACCGCCTGCGGGATAAACGCGTGGAAAAACTGACCCGGGATCAAACCGCTGAATGATGAATCCGCTACACTTTGCCCTGATCGGAGCGGCAGGTTATATCGCCCCGCGCCATATGAGAGCGATCTTCGAAACGGGCCACCGCCTCGAAGCCGCCCTCGATAAAAACGACAACGTGGGAGTTATCGACAGCTACTTCCCCGATGCCGATTTCTTCCTCGAAGCCGAACGCTTCGACCGTCACCTCGATAAACTGCGCCGGCAGGGTGATAAAAAGATCGACTATGTCTCGATCTGCTCGCCCAACTACCTCCACGACGCCCATATCAGACTGGCCCTCCGGAACAGCTGCCATGCCATCTGCGAAAAACCCATCGTCCTCAATCCCTGGAACCTCGATGCTCTGGCGGAAATAGAAAAAGAAACGGGAAAGCACATCTTCACCGTCCTTCAGTTACGATACCATCCGGCTATCATCAAACTCAGGGAAAGTATCCGGCAGTCGCCGCCGGAAAAAATCTTCGATATCGACCTTACTTATATCACCGGCAGGGGAAAATGGTACTTCATGTCCTGGAAAGGTGATCCGAGCAAGTCGGGAGGTATCGCAACCAATATCGGCGTGCACTTTTTTGATATGCTGATCTGGATCTTCGGACCTGTGAAGGAAAATATCCTGCACCTGCAGCAAGCCGACAAGGCAGCTGGATTGCTGATACTCGAAAAAGCCAGGATCCGCTGGTTTCTGAGTATAGACGCTAATACCCTTCCCCCGGAGGCAAAGGAAAAGAAACAGATGACCTTCCGCAGCATCACGGTGGAACAGGAGGAAATCGAATTCTCCGGTGGCTTTACCGACCTGCATACTGAAACCTATAAAAACATCCTTGCAGGCAATGGCTATGGCATCGCAGATAGCCGTGATGCCATCCAGACGGTCTATGTCATCCGCAATGCAAGACCGATAGGATTACATGGGGATTATCATCCTTATTTACAAATGTTTAAATAAACTTCGAAGCGGGAATGGCTATGAATCTTTATGACAGTATCATCAGCAGAAAGGAAAAGATCTCCCTGATCGGACTCGGCTACGTGGGCCTGCCCATCGCACTGGAATTTGCCAGGCATGTTCCCGTCATCGGTTTCGACATCAGGGACGACAGGATCAGGATGATGCAGCAGGGCATTGATCCGAGCAATGAGTTGCCCCCCGAGGCATTTGAAGACTGTGACATCCTGTTTACCTCCGATCCGGAGGACCTGCGCGGGGCTGCCTTTCATATCGTGGCAGTTCCCACGCCCATCGACGACAGCAATATGCCCGATCTGGTTCCCCTGCTCAGGGCATCAGAAACGGTCGGGCGCATCCTTAAGAAGGGCGACTACGTGGTGTTCGAGTCCACGGTTTACCCCGGCGCCACCGAGGAGGACTGCCTGCCGGTACTGGAACGCTTTTCGGGGCTGAAGGCCGGCACGGATTTTAAAATCGGCTACAGCCCGGAACGCATCAATCCCGGCGACAAGGATCATACCATCGTGACCATCAAAAAGGTCGTCTCTGCCTGCGATCCCGAAGCACTGGAGATCATTGCCAGGGTATATGAACTGGTGGTGAAGGCAGGCGTACACCGCGCCCCTTCCATCAAAGTGGCCGAGGCCGCCAAGATCATCGAAAATACCCAGCGGGATGTGAACATCGCCCTGATGAACGAATTGTCCATCATCTTTAACCGCATGGGAATCAATACTTACGACGTACTTGAAGCTGCCGGTACCAAATGGAACTTCCTGCGTTTCCATCCGGGTCTGGTCGGCGGGCACTGTATCGGGGTGGATCCCTACTATCTGACCTATAAAGCAAAGAAATTCAGGTATCATCCCCAGATCATCAATTCCGGGCGCTTCGTCAATGATTCCATGGGTTTCTATGTGGCCAAACAGGTGGTGAAAAAGATCATCGCGGCCGGAAAAAATGTCCTCAACAGCCGGGTGCTGGTCATGGGAGTCACTTTTAAGGAAGATGTGACCGATATCCGCAATTCCAGGGTGCCCGACATCATTTCCGAGCTCAAAACCTATGGTGTTTGTGTGGATGTCACCGACCCTCACGCTTCCAGCGATGAAGTGATGCACGAGTACGGTTTCCCGCTGGTGGCCGGGCCGCGCACTGATTATGATGCGATCATCGTGGCCGTCGGTCACCATGATTATCACAGCCTGGATGAAGGCTACTTCCTGGCACATACCGCTCCGGACGCCATCCTTGCTGATGTCAAGGGGATTTACCGGGGAAAAATCGCCGGACTGGCCTACTGGAGTTTATAAGGTGTCCTTTTCTTCCGTAAATTTGGATTTTAAATTCCGTCGATTGAAAATTCTTGTAAGCGGAGGAACCGGCTACATCGGATCCCACACTGTTGTTGAGCTTCAGCAGAAGGGCCATGAGGTTGTGATCGTGGACAACCTCTGCAATTCTTCCGCCGGCGTGATCCGTCAGATCGGAAAAATCACCGGGACAGAGCCACTGCTGGAGGTCTTCGACCTGACCGACCGTCACAGGGTTGAGGATTTTTTCGGGCGTCATGCCGGCCTCGACGGGGTGATCCACTTCGCTGCCTTCAAGGCGGTGGGCGAATCGGTGCAGAAACCCCTGGATTACTACCGCAACAACCTGGTCAGCCTGATGAACATTTTGGAAGCCATGCACCAACAGCGCGTGCTGCACCTGGTGTTCTCCTCCTCCTGCACGGTTTACGGTCAGCCCGAAAGCCTGCCCGTGACCGAGGAGGCCCCCCTTCAGAAAGCCCTTTCTCCCTATGGAAATACCAAAAGGATATCCGAAGAGATGATCGCCGATTATGCCCCGCTGAGCGGGATCAAAGCGGTCCTGCTGCGCTACTTCAACCCCATCGGAGCCCACCCCTCGGCCCTGATCGGGGAGTTGCCGCTCGGTGAGCCTAATAACCTGCTTCCATACATAACCCAGACTGCCATCGGTAAAAGAGCCGCACTCAGCGTGTTCGGCGCCGATTACAATACACCCGACGGTACGGCCATCCGCGATTATATTCATGTCTGCGACCTGGCAAATGCCCACGTCCTGGCCATGGAAAGGCTCAGCAAACTGCAGCAACAGCAAAAGCCCGAGGTGTTTAACCTCGGTACGGGTCACGGAAACAGCGTTTTAGAGGTGATACAGTCCTTCGAACGCGTGTCGGGCCTGAAACTGAATTACCGCATTACAGACAGAAGGCCCGGCGACATCGAACAGGTCTGGGCCGATGTGTCACTTGCCGAAAGCGTCCTGGGCTGGAAGGCCGTCAGCAGCCTCGATGAAATGACGCGTTCGGCCTGGAACTGGGAAAAATATCTTGCTTCACAATAATTCCTGAAGATGATGGAGAAAAGTATTCTGATTACCGGAGGCGCAGGCTTCATCGGATCCCACGTGGTCAGAAGGTTCGTAAAAAAATACCCGGACTACCGCATCGTGAATCTCGACAAACTGACCTATGCCGGCAACCTCGGCAACCTCAGGGATATTGAGCATATGCCCGCCTACGTCTTTGTCAGGGGAGATATCATGGACGGGGATCTGGTGGAGCGGCTCTTTGAACAGTACCGTTTCGACGGGGTCATCCACCTGGCCGCCGAATCCCATGTCGACCGCTCCATCAGCAATCCGCTGGAATTTATCCAGACCAATATCATCGGCACCTTCATCCTGCTGAATGCCGCTAAAAAGGCCTGGGCCGGACAGGAAGACGGGAAGCTGTTTTATCATATCTCTACCGACGAGGTTTATGGCTCGCTGGGCGATACCGGCCTGTTCACAGAACAAAGCCCTTACGATCCCCGTTCACCCTATTCCGCTTCCAAAGCCGGTTCCGACCACCTGGTCAGGGCTTTCTTTCATACCTACGGTCTGCCGGTGGTCATCACCAACTGCTCCAATAATTACGGGCCGAATCAGTTCCCTGAAAAGTTGATCCCGCTCTGTATCAATAATATAAAACATTCAAAACCTCTTCCGGTATACGGCAAAGGTGAGAATGTACGCGACTGGCTGTACGTGGAAGACCATGCCGCTGCCATCGATGTGGTCTTTCACCGCGGAAAAGCCGGAGAAACCTATAATATAGGCGGAAACAACGAATGGAAGAACATCGACCTGGTACGCAGGCTTTGCACGATCATGGACCGGGAGCTGGGCAGGGCAGAAGGAAGCTCGGAAAAACTGATCACCTTCGTGAAGGACAGGGCCGGCCACGACCTGAGGTATGCCATCGATGCATCAAAGATAAGGGATGAACTGGGCTGGACTCCTTCGGTGCATTTCGACGAAGGATTTGCCGGAACCGTCGGCTGGTACCTCCAAAACGGGCAATGGCTGCAGGAGGTTACCTCCGGTGATTATCAGAAGTATTACGAATCACAATACCTCAGGAAAACTTAATCAGCTGAAAATATTAACAATGGGTTGGCTCGGAACAGTCTTTTCAAAACAGCAGGCGGGAGAAAATCAGGATTATGCCGTCCTCTCCGCCGACATCCATTCCCACCTCATTCCGGGTATTGACGACGGAGCTGCTACACTGGAGGATTCGCTTGAGATGATCCGGGGACTGGCCGGCCTGGGTTTTAAAAAGATCATCACTACCCCGCACATCATGTCTGATTATTTCCGGAACAACCCGGAGATCATCCGTGAAGGACTGGAAAAGCTCAGGCAGGCCGTGGCGGAGGAAGCCATTCCGCTTAGCCTTGAAGCCGCGGCTGAATATATGTTCGATGACGGATTTGAACGGATATTCAGGCAGGGAGAACTGCTCACTTTCGGGAAGAAGTGCATCCTCGTTGAATTATCCACCTATACGCCTCCTCCCAATCTCCGCGCTCTGCTGTTCGAACTCGAAGTGGCCGGCTATACCACTGTGCTTGCGCATGTGGAACGCTATGGCTATTGGTTCGACGATGTGTCACATATAGAGGAACTGAAGCATCATAAGCTCCTGGTACAGGTGAATACCATTTCTTTTACAGGTAATTACAGCCCCCGTCTGAAACGCAATGCCATCAAACTTGCCGAAGCCGGCCTGATCGACCTGCTCGGCTCCGATCTTCACAGCGCCGACTCTCTGCCCCTGCTTGCGGCGGCTTTGCAGGAGCCGCAGGTACAGATGCTGCTGTCCTCCGGCAAACTATTGAACAATCAGTTGTAAACCATGACAGAACCGACCGTATATGCACCCGGCCTGACCGATGATCCGAATGGCATCACCGCCCTGGATGAGACTGAATCCTTTCATGTGTGCAGGGTGTTAAGGATGAGAAAGGGAGGACTGCTTATGGCAGTAAGTGGCATGGGACATTGCATGCAGATGAGCATCCTGGAGGCAGGAACCAGGACCACCCTGCTGAAACCCTCCGGAGACATGAGGCTTTTGCCTCTTCCGCCATACAGTATCCACCTTGCAGTCGCGCCCCCCCGCCACCCCGACCGCCTGGAATGGCTGACCGAAAAAGCCGTCGAAACCGGGGTCGATAAAATCAGCCTGCTGATCTGCAAACATTCCGAAAAGTCGCGCTTCAACACGGAGCGCTTGCAGAAAATCATGATCTCCGCTATGAAACAGTCGCGCCGGGCCTGGCTTCCGGCCCTAAGCGGTCCCGTCCCCTTCCACGATTTTATCCGGCATGCGGAAGAACAGGAGAAATGGATCGCAAGTTGTGCGGAAAAAGCACCCTTGCTGGTTCAAAGCGCCGCCTGCCGGACATCCTGCTTACTCACCATCGGTCCTGAAGGCGACTTCTCCTCAGAAGAAATGGAATTTGCGGCAACCTACGGTTTTCATTCAATATCTTTGGGCGATTTTCGTTTGCGTACGGAAACGGCTGCCCTGCTGGCCTGCCATACCATCCACCTGATCAATGCCCTGAAGTGAAGTTAACAGCTTAATAGTCAATGCTCCCGATGAGAAAGATCATTCTTACCCTCCTGTTGTTTGTCATCATACCCCTGGCCCAGGCCGGTCCGCTTACCATTGCGCTGCTGAAGTATCAGGGTGGCGGCGACTGGTATGCCAACCCCACCTCCCTTACCAACCTGATCAGGTTTTGTAACAGGAACCTGGGAACTGCCATGTCTGAAGACTATGCCACCATTGATGCCGGCAGTCCCGAGATTTTCAACTATCCCTTCGTCCACATGACCGGTCATGGCAATGTGGTGTTCTCGCCTCAGGATCAGGAGAATCTGAGAAATTACCTGCTGGCTGGCGGATTCCTTCACATCGACGATAATTACGGCATGGATAAGTTTATCCGTCCGCAGTTGAAAAAGCTGTTTCCCGAGCTCGACCTGGTCGAACTGCCTTTCGATCATCCTGTTTATCATCAGAAGTATGACTTTCCGAACGGGCTGCCGAAGATACACGAACATGACGACAAGCCGCCCAAGGGTTATGGGCTCTTCTGGGAAGGCCGGCTCATCGTATTCTATTCCTGGGAATGTGATCTTGGCGACGGCTGGGAAGATCCCGATGTGCACAAAGACAGCGAGGAAACCCGGCTCAAAGCCCTCAGGATGGGAGCCAACCTGATACAGTTCGTCTTTAACAGGAACTGAGCCTTAGCTGAAAAGGTCCGATCCCTCATTACACCGGCTGAAATAGCGACCCGGACTCATGCCCGTGAAGTCCCGGAAGTCGCGATTCATATGGGACTGGTCGTAGTATCCGCATTCCGCCGCCAGTGATGCCGGTGCGCAGCGGGGATGGAGTTTCCGGTATTGCAGGGAATACTGGAAACGTACGATCCTGAGAAATTGCTTGGGACTGCATCCGATCTGGTCTGCAAAGCATCTTTCGTATTGTTTCAGGCTCTGGCAGGCCATGGAAGCCAGGCTGTTTACGCTGGCATTTCCGTGCGATCTGAGGATATAGGCTGTGGCCTGCGCGAATTTGTGTTGCGGTTCTCTCCGGTAGTGCTTTTCCAGGCATGCGCAAAGGAAGGTTTCCATATGGCGGACCTGTTCAGTGAAAGATTTGCAGTGGTAAAGGCGATCTTCAAGGCAGGATGCTTCAGTGCCGATGATGTCTGCAAGGGGTACGTTGGCATTGAAGAACAGCCTGGCCGGTGCTTTCAAAAAGAAGGGAACGGCCTGAGGCTTAAAACTGACCGAGAACATCCGGAGGCTGTCTTTAATCCGCAGATCGTAATAGCGATCGAGGTGACCGCTGACCAGCGAATTGGAATTGAATGTCATGTTGATGTCGCTGACCTCCGGCCTGTACCCGAGATAGAAAGTGAGTTCCGTCAGTCCCGTGGGAATGAGGCGGTAATCATAGGCGCCTCCCGGGCGCAGGCTGTGGTCAACACCCCAGTATTGTTTCACAAAGGGTGCGAGCGATGGGGAAGGACTTGCCGAGACAACTGACATGCGGCTAAGGTAGACATTATTTGTCGCCGTATAAGCCCAGGCGGTTGCCTTCGCAGTCGGTAAACACGGCAAAATACCCCCTGCCCTCCGCTTCAATCTTTGTTTTTCCCCTGAGAATTTTTCCTCCGTTTTCCATGATGCGGGAAATCGTTGCCTCGAGCTCATCCCCGGTGTGCAGGCTTACCATCACTCCGTCGGCAGAAGGATTAAATCCCTGTGCCAAAGAAACAGCGCCTTCCCCGCCCGGGAAGCAGGCCATCTTCTCGTTCCCGCAATCAAGGGCAGACAATTCGAGTCCAAAAACACGGCTGTAAAAGCGGACGGCCCGTTCAAAATCAAGGGCTGGAATCTCCACCCATGCAATCAGGTTTCTTTTCATATTGATTTGTATTTGGTGAAGCGGCAAAATTAGTCGCTCCCTCAGCAATACGATTGTATAAAAAAGACAAAGTATGCTGAATCATGCTCTGATTGGTTACATGGTAAGAACGATGACTGGATGCATTTGATTCTGGAATAGGGGTTTTGATCCTGAACTTTTTGTCGGTTGTCTCGTCCTTGAAAAGGTAACTTCACTTTTTATCTCAATTTTTTGCCTTTTAACTTCCACTTTAAGTGGTGTTTTGCATATATATATACCGACACGGAATGGGATTGCGAAAAAAAAAGCATTCCAGCGGTGTACGGCATTACTCATACTAAACAGCTTTGCATTCGCAAACCTGTCAAGTATGAGTATAATTAAACTACCAGGAAATGAAATATGATCATGTTAACGAGTGCTTGATTTTGGTGCAGGAGCCATTGAAATCTATCAGCAATTGGGGAAAAGTATTGAAGCAAAGATTATCCGATCTCAAATGGTCAGGTCGGCCGAATCTGTCGGTGCCAATTACCAGGAACCCCAATCAGCTTCTTTGGAAGCGGATTTCATCAACAAGCTTCAGATTCCCAAAAGGGATTGAAGGAGACCATATACTGGCTATACTGGATTGAATGCGTGGCTGCCATAAAGGATCCGCAACTGGTCTGCCTGCCTGAACCGCTGATTCCGGAGCGCGAGGATCTTTGCAAGATATTGAATCCCTGTAATTTGCAACTCCATAATATTTTATTTTTCAACCTAAAGCAAAAAAAATGGCAAATGAAAAACTACCGATGATTCCTGACGAAATGATTATCAATAAGATATCTCTGATTAGAGGTCAAAAAGTGATGATAGACCGGGATCTGGCAGCGCTTTATGGTGTTCCTACCAGGGTACTCAAGCAGGCCGTAAAACGTAACATTGAGCGATTCCCTGAAGACTTTATGTTTGAAATGAGTGGGGACGAATTTAAAAATTGGAGATCACAATTTGTGATCTCCAAATCCGACTTGATGGGGTTAAGATATGCTCCTTATTGCTTTACAGAACAGGGAGTCACCATGTTATCCTGTGTTCTCAGCAGTCAACATGCCATAGCAGTCAATATACGCATTATCAGGATATTTACCCGATTAAGGGAAATGCTTCTCACGCACAAAGACATTCTTCTGAAGCTTGATCAGATCGAAAAGCAAGTATTACATAACAGCGCTGATATTGCCATCATTTTTGATGCCCTGCGGCAACTCCTGAATCCACCACAGCCACCGGCAAGACCGGCAGGTTACCGCAGAAAAGACCAGCAGCAAGGAGACTAAAGGGCTACGATGACTATGGAAACACACATCGCATTCCTGTGTTCTTTGGGTATATCAGGGAAACCCGATTCCGGGATTGGCAGAGAAATCTTGGGGAGCGGACTGAGCGAAAAGTAAAAAGGCGGAAAATTGAGGGTACAAGTGAAGTTTTAAAGGAAAAAGGAATTTTTAGCACTATGGAAAAGGTCGACCTACCAGTGATACCTGATGAGGTGATAATGAATAAGATTTTCCTGATCAGAGGGGTTAAAGTGATGCTTGACAAGGATCTGGCTGAACTATATGGAGTTACCACAGGCAATTTGAACAAGGCTGTACAAAGAAACTTTAGTCGTTTTCCAGGGGACTTTATGTTTCAACTATCAAAGGAAGAGTTTGACAACTTGATATTCCAATCTGGAACATCAAGTTGGGGTGGTACCCGGAAACTGCCGTATTGTTTTACTGAACAGGGAGTGGCAATGCTCTCCGGTGTTTTAAACAGTGATCGTGCTATTGATGTGAACATCAGGATTATACGAATATTTGCGAGAATGCGTGAACTTTTATTGACTCACAAAGATATCTTGCTGAAACTGGAGCAAATGGAACAAAAAGTAACCCAGCACGATGATGATGTCCGGCTGATCTTTCAATACCTCAGGCAACTACTCAACCCGCCAGCTTCACAACCCAAACGTATCGGGTACAGAAGGAAAGACGAACAATAAAATACCTTAGAACGGGCTATATCAACCTAATAAGTAAGGCTTTATGTGGTGAAGACTAACCTGAAGCCTTGTTGCACAGCCTGTCCCGAAAATTCGGGAAAATCCTGCAGTGTATTGCGGTTTTCTCTTTGGGGTTTATACCGAAAGAACACAGGAATGCGAAAAATTGTTCCCAGAGTCATCGGTATAAGGAACCTAAGCGAAAATTGCTTCGCATTTTCACTAAGATTCAGTATCCTATGATGGATTACCTGGTAATCACGATGACTGGATGCAATTCGATGAAAATACCTTCACCTAAGCCAGGCTGTCTGAAAGCAGTTCCAGTGATTTCTCTATCAGCCTGATTTTGGTTTCTGCGTCTTCTTTCTTCTTCAGTTCATTTTCCACCACCTGTTTTGGGGCGCCGTTCACGAATTTTTCGTTGGAAAGCTTACCCGTGACAGTCTGAAGGAAGCCCCGGTAATACGCGAGGTCTTTACGCAGTTTCTCTATCTCTTCTTCACGGTTGACGGATTCGCCCAGCTCGAAGTGAAACTCGACGGATCCGGAGAGAAAGCTGAGTCCGTGTGCCGGTTTTGTGCCGTAACTGATCGTACATGCCGTGAGCCTGGTGAAGGTAGCCTCACAAAGCCCGGGATTGCCGTTTGCTGCTTCGGTGTGGACCACACTTTGTTTGATATTGGTCTCAGCCTGTTTTCTGCGCGTGGCCACCACGAGCGCGATGGTATTGTCCATTTCCCTGAGGATATCCGTTTGGAAAGGCATGGCTTCGGGCGTTGAGGATACCATGATGCTTTCGCCCTCGGTTCTTTGCTGCAGCAGTTGCCACACTTCCTCAGTGATAAAGGGCATGAAGGGATGCAGTACCTGCATGAGTTTCTCAAAGTAACGGATGGTATGCTGATATGTCTGCAGATCAATCGGCTGTTGGTATGCCGGTTTGATCATCTCCAGGTACCAGGAGCAGAAATCGTCCCAGATCAGTTTGTAGACGGTCATCAGCGCATCGGAAAGTCTGTATTTTGCGTAATGATCTTCGATGGTGGCGAGTACCTGGTTGAAGCGTGCTTCGAACCAGCGGACGGCAGTGACGGAGGCTTCGGGAACGGGGATGTCCGGATCAGTTTTCCATCCTTTCACGAGTCGCAGCGCATTCCACACCTTGTTGCTGAAGTTCCGGCCCTGTTCGCAGAGCTCCTCATCGAAGGGAAGGTCGTTGCCGGCCGGGGAAGTAAGAAGCATGCCCACCCGAACGCCGTCGGCGCCGTAGCGTTCCATCAGTTCGATCGGATCTGCCGAATTGCCGAGGGATTTGCTCATTTTCCGGCCGAGCTTGTCGCGCACGATGCCGGTCAGGTACACATTGCGGAAGGGGATTTCGCCGCGGTATTCCAGTCCGGCCATGATCATGCGGGCCACCCAGAAGAAAAGGATTTCCGGGGCAGTGACCAGGTCATTGGTCGGGTAGTAGTACCGGATATCGTCGTTTTCCGGGTCCGTAATGCCGTTAAACACGGAGATGGGCCATAGCCAGGAGGAAAACCAGGTGTCGAGCACATCTTCATCCTGGCTGAGGTCAGCTGCGCTCAGGTTTCTATCGGGATATCTTTCCCTGGCAAGTTCCAGCGCGGCGGCAGCATCCGTTGCTACAACGAATGCTCCTTCCGGAAGATACCAGACGGGGATGCGGTGGCCCCACCACAACTGCCTGGAGATGCACCAGTCCTTCACATTCTCCATCCAGTGCCGGTAAGTGTTTTTAAACTTCGCGGGGTGAAAGCGCACCGTATCGTTCATTACCACCTCCAGAGCGGGTTTGGTAAGTTCCGGCATGCGAAGGAACCACTGGGTGGAGAGCCGGGGTTCGATCACCACATGGGTGCGTTCGCTGTAGCCTACCTTGTTAACGTAATCCTCTATCTTCACCAGGTTTCCTGCTGCTTTCAGATCTTCCACGATCTTTTCCCTCACAGCGAAACGGTCTTCACCGGTATACAGGATGGCAGCTTCGCTCATGCTGCCGTCGTCGTTGAAAATATCTACGCTGTCGAGCCGGTATTTCTCACCGAGCATATAATCGTTGATGTCGTGGGCCGGGGTCACTTTCAGCGCGCCGGTACCGAATTCCCGGTCGACATACTCATCCTGTATCAGTGGAACCGCCCTGTTGATCAGCGGCACCAACACTTTCTTTCCGTGAAGGTGGCTGTACCTGGGGTCTTCCGGGTGGACACAAACGGCGGTGTCACCGAGAATGGTCTCGGGACGGGTGGTGGCGATGGTGATCCACAAGTCCGCTTCACCCTCCACCTGGTAGCGGACGTAATACAGTTTCGACTGCACTTCGCGGTAATTGACTTCTTCATCGCTGATGGCCGTCAGGGCTTTGGGATCCCAGTTGACCATACGTACACCTTTGTATATCAGCCCTTTATTATAAAGGTCCACAAAAACGGTAATCACCTGCCGGCTCATTTCCGGGTCCATGGTGAAACGTGTCCGGTTCCAGTCGCAGGAAGCGCCCAGCCGTTTGAGTTGTTCGAGGATGATGCCGCCGTGTTTTTCCTTCCATTCCCAGGCATGGTCCAGGAATTCCTCCCTGCTGATGCTTGCTTTGTCTATTCCCTGCTGTTTGAGTTTTTCCACCACCTTGGCTTCCGTAGCTATGGAAGCATGGTCAGTTCCGGGGAGCCAGAGGGTGTTTTTACCCTGCATCCTTGCACGGCGGACAAGCACATCCTGTATGGTATTGTTAAGCATGTGCCCCATATGCAGGACACCGGTAACATTGGGCGGAGGGATTACAATACAGAAGGCTTCCCTGTCGTCGGGTTCAGCGTGGAAAAAACCATGGTCGAGCCAGTATTGGTACCAGCGGGTTTCAGTTTTCAGGGGATCATATTTCGGGGCTATTTCCATCATATCGTGATTCGCAGGTTTTTCGGAAAAAAATCGCGCAAAGGTAAAAAAAATCCGTAAATGGCGGCTTACCTGACCTGGATGTGTCTTCCGACCCTCAGGATGGATTTTCTCGACAGCTTATTCATACGGCAGAGGGCTTCCACTGTGGTACCGTAGCGTTTGGCGATACGGCCCAGGGTGTCGCCCTTTTTCACTTTATGGTAAAGCACGTCCGTGGGATTGGCACTGATGACGCCTCCGTTTGCGTGGCGGGCAACTTTGGCATGTCCCGGCCGGTGCCTTTCGAACAGGGGACCGGTAATCATCAGGGTGTCGGATTTCAGCCGGAAGCTTTCAAAGTCGATAAAAGTGCCAGGGTCGAAAGGTTCACCCAGGAAACGGGTCTCAAAATGCAGGTGGGTTGTGGTGGCTCTGCCGGTTCGTCCGCCCAGCCCGACAGGATCGCCTGCTTTCACATCCTGGTTGACGTTCACCAGCATCTTCGAAAGGTGGGCATACACCGTTTCCAGGCCGTTGAAATGTCTGATGACCATTACCAGGCCGTAACCTTTATATCTTTTGGCCAGTCTGACCTTACCATCGAAGGCTGCCACCACCGTATCACCCTGTTCCAGCTTGGTATCCACTCCGGCATGAAAGCGTCTTCCACGATAGCCGTAGGGGGAAAGGAAACGGCCGGGACGTGGGAAAACGAAAGGAGATTCCGAGGGATTGTTGAAAACGATCATCACGGTGTCCTCCATCTGTGTGAGGTCTGTGCGGGTTTTCCGCACGTAGGTGTTATCCCAGCTGTTGTTGTAAAGGATGTCGGAAGGGATGAAGATGATATCACCCGGAAGGAATTCGTTTTCACCGATCAGGGAATCCGAAGGGAGCAGGTCCAGTTCATCGGCTTCTATTTCGTCATGATCATTGATCAGGAGTGAATCGGCCTGGCTTTGCTGGGAGAAGGAATATCCGGGGTAACAAATCCACAGGATAAAAACCAGGATATAAGCTAACTTGCTTAATGAACGATATTTACAACAGATGCTCAATATACTTCACAGAACAATGCAACAAAAGCGCCTGCAAAAATACGGAAAATTTCTATTGAGCTTCTGCAGGGACAGGCTCGAATCTCTGCAAGGACATGCCATGGCATGTCCCTGCAGATTAACAGCTTGATGTTTAATGCATTGTAATTGTTTGTTGGTGGGACACGATATATCGTGTCCCACCAACATATCATGTCCCTGCCGGTGTTCAGGCATGTCCATGAATATTGTATTCAGGAATGTCAGTTTCCCTGTTTCGAAGCGCGTTTGCGTTCGGTTTCATCGAGGATGATCTTCCGCATTCTGAGTGAGCGGGGTGTGACTTCGAGGTATTCATCCTTGCCGATGTATTCCATGGCTTCTTCGAGCGAATGTTTGATGGCCGGGGTGATAAAGATTTTTTCGTCTGAACCGGAGGCGCGGATATTGGTGAGTTTCTTGGTTTTGGTGACATTCACGCTCATGTCGTCCGGACGGTTTTGTTCGCCTATCACCTGTCCGGCGTACACCTCTTCGTTGGGATGGATAAAAAAGCTGCCCCTGTCCTGCAGTTTATCGATGGAGTAAGCGATGGCCGTTCCGGTTTCCATGCTGATGAGCGAGCCGTTTCTTCTGCCCGGAATATCACCCTTCCATGGTTCATAGGCTTTAAAACGGTGGGCCATGATGGCTTCTCCTTCGGTAGCGGTGAGCACATTGTTGCGCAAGCCCATGATTCCGCGCGAGGGTATGGTGAATCCCAGGTGGGTCCGGTCGCCCCTGCTCTCGATGGAGTCGATCTCCCCGCGCCGCAGCGTGACCAGTTCAATGACTTTGCCTGAAAAGGCCGTGGGTACGTGGACGGTTAGGGTTTCCACCGGCTCGTGATCGATCCCGTCGATTTTTTTAATGATCACCTGGGGCTGGCCGACCTGCAGTTCGTAGCCTTCGCGGCGCATGGTCTCGATCAGAATACTCAGGTGAAGGATGCCCCTGCCGTAAACATTGAGCGTATCGGGCGATTCGGTATCCACGACCCTGAGGGCGAGGTTTTTCTCCGTTTCCTTATACAGGCGGTCGCGAAGCTGGCGGGAGGTCACAAACTTCCCCTCCCTGCCAAAGAAAGGGGAGTTATTGATAGTAAAGAGCATACTCATCGTCGGCTCGTCGATCTGCAGGGCGCGCATGGCCTCGGGCTCATCGAAATCAGCAATGGTATCACCGATTTCAAAGTCGTCGAGACCGAGCATGGCACAGATCTCTCCTGCATATACATCCGTCTTGATCTTTTCTTTGCCCAGGCCTTCAAACACATAGAGCTCCTTTACCTTTGACCTGAAGACGCGTCCGTCGGGCTTGATGAGGCTGATATTCATCCCCCAGCGAAGGATACCCCGCGACAGCCTGCCAACCGCAATACGCCCCACATAGGAAGAATAATCGAGAGAAGATATCTGTAACTGTGTGGTTCCTTCGACATATTTTGCAGGCGGGATTTTGCTCAGGATGATGTCGAGCAGGTAAGTGATGTCAGCCGTGGGTTGCCTCCAGTCCGGCCCCATCCATCCCTGCTTTGAAGAACCGTACACTGCCGGAAAATCGAGTTGTTCCTCGGTAGCATCGAGTTCGTACATCAGGTCGAATACCGATTCGTGTACCCCTTCCGGATCGCAGTTGGGTTTATCCACCTTATTGATAACCACCACGATCTTCAGGTCGAGCGCGATGGCCTTCTGCAAAACAAAGCGTGTCTGGGGCATCGGACCCTCAAAGGCATCAACCAGCAGTAACACACCATCGGCCATGTTCAGCACCCTTTCCACTTCACCGCCGAAATCACTGTGTCCCGGGGTGTCGATGATGTTGATTTTTACTCCTTTGTATCGGACACTTACGTTCTTGGCAAGGATGGTGATGCCTCTTTCACGTTCCAGATCGTTGGAGTCGAGGATCAGTTCACCGGCATTTTCATTTTCCCTGAAAAGATTGCATTGGTAAAGCATGCGGTCCACCAGGGTGGTTTTCCCGTGATCCACGTGCGCGATGATTGCTATATTTCTGATATTGTGCATGATAATACTAATTTCTCCCTGATCGTTAAGGGCCTGCAAAGGTAGTAATTTTCTCTGTTGAAATTTCCCCGTGAACAGGGGGTGTTACCGGATTTACTTCCCGGCAAGGTCAAGCAGTTTATCTCCCTGCAGCCTGAATACAGTCCATTCATCCATGGGTTTCGCTCCTATAGCACGGTAGACGTCAATGGCGGGCTGGTTCCAGTTCAGGACGGCCCATTCCATGCGGGCACAATTCCGTTCCACCGCCAGATTGGCCAGATAACGGAGCATTTGTTTACCATAGCCCTTGCCCCGGTGTTCGGGATCAACGAAGATATCCTCAAGGTATAATCCCGGACGGCCTTTAAAGGTGGAATAGTTGTGAAAAAAGCAGGCAAAGCCCACACATGCCCCGGCTTCAAAAGCGAGGATCACCTCCGCAAAGGGCCTGGGACCAAACAGGGTTTCAAACAACTGATTTTCTGTGATTTTAACCTGGTCCGACAGCCTTTCGTATTCGGCAAGCTTATGGATAAATGCCAGTATAGTCGGAATATCGCCGGATTCGGCCACTTTAATTCTGAACTGATCTGCATGATGGTTCATTGGTAACATTTTTTACAAAACTATTTGAATGAGGAATGCCGTACACCCCTGGATCACAATTTTTTCGCAAAACCTTTCCGTGCCGGTATACAAGTCATTTCCATAAGATCAATGACCTTTAATCTTTTACCTGTTCCCTTTTGAAACCCGCTGTGATTTCACTGCCCCGCATCTCCAGTCCCAGCGGGATATGGGGTGCAGAAGGCAGCGGATAGTGATAACAGTTAACTCCTGCAATGGGTGTATGCACTTCCAGCCAGTCGACCTTTACGGATTTCATGGCTGCGGAAGGGTAGGGCAGGGGCCTGATCCCCGGCGGGATATGCAGCGGGCGCAGGATCATCATCTCGGATAAGAAAAAGCTCAGCACAAGGATCAATGCTGTTTTGGTGGTCAATGCTTTGCTGAAAAGGCCGCTGATCCTTCCTTCTGCGAGTTGCAGCAAGGGGATCAGGCTGAAAAGCAGCAGGCTGGCGACAGCGAAACGGGGATCCGGTGCCAGGACGAACCAGCAGATGAGCGTGGCAAGGGAAACCATCCAGAACCGCATCTGGACGGCAGGCCAGGCATGTGCGGACAGTTTCCTGCATTTCGTTAACACAAAAGCTGCCAGACCGCTCAGAATAAAAAAGAGGGGAAGCGGGCCGGATTGTTGTACCCACTGTCCGAACCAGGAACGGAAAGGCAGGGACAGCACTTCTTCGTGGGGAAGAAAGGGAATCCTCGCCCAGCTCCTGATCCAGTAGAAATCGTCCCAGGCCTGGGCAGCAGGGACTTTCCAGTCGGGATCGAAAAGGTCGAGCCACGGAAGGGGGTATACCAGCCAGCCGGTGAGGATATAGCTTCTTGCAAACCAGGGTAGCCAGAAAAGAATCAATAGAAATGCTGGCAGGAAGTTCTTTTTCAGGGTCTTTTCATTCCAGACCACCGGAATCAGCAGCAGGAACATCAGGTTGGTGAGTTTGACCAGCGGCAGGGCAATCAGGAGCATCAGCAGCAGTACTTTCACATACAGTCGGTAAGGCAGACTGGCCTGCAGCCTGCTTTCCACTGTCAGCAGGAAGGCCAGCAGGATCAGGCTTGCTGAGCTGAGTTCTACGCTGGTGGTGGGGATCGCTTCTTTGAAGTAGTGAAGCAGCCAGGCAAAGGCCAGGAGGATAAGCAGGTACTTCAGGCCGGTCATGAGCTTTTCCATCCTGACCACCTGCAGCAGCAGGAGCAGCATCAGGAAGAAGTTGCTGCTGTATATCGGTTCACCGTTCAGAAAAGGAAAGGAAAACAGGGCGGCGGGCAGGAAAGAAGCGAAATTGAAGGCGAATTTCGGACAGAGGTTTCCCAGTCCGGGAATAGCCGGATACTGATGGATCCACTGGATGGCCTGGACATGGTAACCCCACATGTCGGGGAGACCCGGCGACTGGCTGGCAGCTATCCAGAGGAGGAGAAAAAGCAGGCCGAAGGTTCCTGCCTGGCTGAAGCTGGGCTTCCTGATAGTCTGGGCGATCTGCACCAGCATCTTCCATCGGATCAGGCTGACCCCTGCCAGGTGGGCCAGCAGCAGGATCATGGCCTTTTTGCTGACAGGGCCCAGCACACTGGCGAAGAGCAGGATCTGTATCATGGCCAGGTAACCGAAAAGCGGGAACAGCACCTGGGTGGGAATGGCTGCGGTACGGAGATCGATCTTGCGGCGGAAAAATGCCACACACAGGAAAAAGCCCGTCAGCCAGAACAGGATGTAGGTCATCAGCAGGTGCAGCAACAGGACAAGCATGGCGGATCAGAGGTTTTCAGGTCCAAGCACCAGCCATTCATGCTGCATCCAAATCGGCCGGTAGTGTGCAGTATTCAGGTGAAATACTTCAGGCAGGAATTTCGGGTAGTTGGTAATGAGGTAAATCGTACCCGTGGTGTCAGGCTGTTTCGGCTTGTAGATCTGCTGCTTTCTGGCAGGGGGGAAAAAGGTGGTGATGACATCCGGTTGTGGAAATAATGCTTTGTCGTACAGGAAGTTATTCAGCCATGTCTGTTGCAGAACCACCACGCGGTCTTCCGCTTTGAACCATGGCTTTGCCCTGAGGCTGTTGCTTAGCTGCCTTTCCTTGATATAGGTGTCCAGGTCGTTTTTATAGTAATCGCGCCATGCAACGATACCGGGTTGCGGAAGGATAAATACGATCACGGCGGCCAGCAGCATGGGTTTCAGTATTTCCGGTTTCCAGGTGTCGGAGAAAAGTTGTAGCAAGGCAGGGATCAGCAACAGGCTGAGCAGGCAGCATTCGAAAAAATAATTCGTCCCCGATCCCCACTTCATTCCGCTCATCACCGCGATGATGACATAGAACAGTGCACCGGCGGTAAGGAACCACAGTCCCGCCAGTTGCGCCTGCCGTCTGAACAGCAGGGCAAGGATGATCACGAAAAAAAATACCATAAACCTTGGCAATGCCGGCAGCAGGTAGAGGCGGATGGCCCAGGCCAGGTCGAAGCCGTTCATGATGCCGATCACGATGTTCTTATACACCACCATCGGCGGTTCAGGCAGCAGCAGCAGGTAAAGCAGGGCAGTACTCAGCACGAATGCTGCCATGAAAAGCAGGCTGTTGCGCAGTCTGACCTTCAGGATCACGAGGGCGATCAGGGTGTACAACAAAAGGAAGACACCACTTTGTTTGCTGAAGATGGAAAGGCTGAGGAAGACAGCTGCCAGGATCAGCGGAAGGCGGATGCCATTGTTTCCCCGGAGACGGTAAATGCGGGTGAACTGAAAGATCGTCAGGGCGAAGAAGAGATGGTAGAGGCTGTCGGGGCGGCTGTAATCCTGTTGTTCGAAAAAAACAAAGAGCAGCAGGGCGGTCAATAGGTGGTTCCAAGGTCGGCCCGTGTAGAGCTTTCTGAGGCTGAAATATACGACAATGATCAGCAGAAGGTTGAATATCAATGACATGAACCGGCTTAACGCACACCAGTGGAATGGTTCGCCGGCTTGTATTCCCATGAGTTTCCCGCCGGCTGCGACAAGGTAGAAGTAAAGCGGTGTGTATTGGATAAAGGAATAAGGCTCAAGCTCGGGATCGGTATACAGGGTCTTGCCTGAGGCGAGTGTCTGGCAGCTGTATATGACGTTTTGTTCAATGCCCCCGACATTGGGTACGACCACATTGACCAGGCGGATCCTGATAAAAAGCACCATCAGGATGCAAAGCAGGAGCAGGCCGATGATCAGGCGGGTATGCCCGCTTTCCGGTATTTTCAGACCAGTGGGCAATGCGATGCGGCTACTGCTTTCCGATCACGAAAAGGTAGTCTTCCACCCTGGGGATCTTGCGGTCATATTTCTTTTTATAGGCGAGCCTGACGGTGACTTCGCCTTTTTTCAGGGCTTTGAAAAGGAAGATGTCTTTGCCTGGTTTACCTGGCAGGGTGGTATCCTTCCCTGGTTCAAAAACCTGGGAAAGCAGTTGTATCAGCGTTGTGTCGTGGTTGTTCACGATCGACCAGCTGAACCCTTCGGCAGGAGCGGACTGCAGTTCGATTTTATATTCCTGTCCCACTTTGAGTTCGACCCTGGTTCTGTTCACTTTTTCCTGTGGCTGGGCACTGACCGGCATGCTGAGGCTGATCAGCAGGGCGCCGGTGACCAGCAGGGATTTGATTGTGTTCATTCGTTGGAAATTTGAAGCAAAAATACGATTCCCCGGGGAATATGAAACAATCCGGGTGTTTGTTCCCGGTTAAAAATTCAGGGTTACATCATACCGAAAGAACACAGGAAAGCGATGTGTGCATCCCGAGTCATCGGTATAAAGAATCTTTACTCATACTTGATGTGTTGGTTTGCTGATGATAGTGTGCCGGTTTATCGTTTTCACGTTCAACGCCACGTGCAAACGCCATGGGCCTACAACACTGGTAATTCAACCAACTGATTCCCCGTAATCACATTTGACCCCTTCGGGGTCATGAAATCAACCTGACATTCCTGCTATAAACATATGACCCCTTCGGGGTCAGAACATTCCCGCTCTCATTCTGCTTCTGATTCTCACTCTTTTCTAAGTATTCAATGTTTTCTGCAGTCACAAGAAAACGGCAAGTCTTCTAAGAAAATCCGAGGCCCCTCGGACTGAGCGAAAAGTAAAAAAAGCGTACATGGGCGGAGAAGAAGGTAAAAGGCAGAAAATTGAAGGGAAAAGTGAAGGTTGAAGGAAAAAGGTAATTTTTAGTTTGTTGTCTGAACTATATAACGGAAATCTTTCAATGTGGCACATTGGATTGCAATGTGGCACATCAACTGACCATGTGTCACATGGTGAATGAAACAGATTTTTTCGACTGGGTATGGGGATTTGATGTAAATTCGCAACAGGACTATGACGATATACCGACACGGAATGAGTTTTCGAGAAAATTTCGATCCAGGGGTGTACGGCATTACTCCTACTAAACAGCTTTGCATGCGCAAACCTGTCAAGTATGAGTATAAAATGACCATGAATGAGCAGATGGTACTGGATGACCTTGACAGTTGCGGGCAGCCCGGCACCTTTGTGATGTCCACGGGATTGTATTATTTCCTGCAACAACAGAATCACCGGGATGATCCGGAAACCAATGTGTATTTCTTCCACCCTGATCACCTGGGAAGCACTTCCTACATTACCGCATTTGATGGAACACCATACCAGCATGTCGATTACCTGCCCTTCGGAGAAGTACTACTGGAGGAAAAAGCAAGCACCTGGCTCAGCCCCTACAAGTTTAACTGCAAAGAACTTGATGATGAGAGCGGGTTGTATTATTACGGAGCACGGTATTATGATCCCAGAACCAGCGTCTTTCTTGGGGTTGATCCCTTGGCTGAGAAATATCCAAGTTTAAGCCCGTTTGTTTATTGCGCTGATAATCCTGTGATTTATATTGATC
>Ga0209202_1000037_pt1 | contig 195564 bp, 233 predicted proteins | sample AD_UKC032_MetaG_FD_184416 | JGI IMG/M metagenome (GOLD analysis project Ga0209202, IMG submission 184416) | Active sludge microbial communities of municipal wastewater-treating anaerobic digesters from USA - AD_UKC032_MetaG (SPAdes) (version 2) | ecosystem: Engineered > Bioreactor > Anaerobic... | reverse complement strand
TATGGGCTTACAATATGACAGGAAGTGCAAGTGCTTATGATTATAATCACACATCTGCTGTTGAAGGATTATATGGAATGTATTTTTACAATATGAGTGATGGAAGTTACAATGCAACTTATGCTTTATGGGCTTATAATCAATCGGATTCTATTTGGCATTATAATCAAACAGATGCAGCTGTTCCATATACAGGAGCAGCTAAAGATGTTAATTTAGGAGTAAACAATTTTACAACAAAAGGAATACTAACTATCGGACAAGATTACGAACAACAAATTATTCCTGTTAATGTTTTAATAAATGGAACATCTTTTTTTAATAGTAATGTATTTAATACAAATTATGTTGAGATAATTCCTGGAGAAGCAAGTTTGGGTGTTGGAACATATTTTAATACACCTGTCTTTCAAGCATCAACCAATCCAATATCAATTCTTTATGGAAATAATTTTGCAACATCTACTTTAGAAAATGGTGGAGACTACGAAGGAATGTGGTTATCTTCAATAAAGTCAACATCCACAATAAATGCTAATTCAGAAGTAGATAAAATTTACGGTGTTGATTCAACATTATCAATTGCAGGTAATGTTTCAGATAGTGCTTTTTCATTTTATGCAGGAAAAGATGTTACTGGAATAGTTAATAATTTATATGGATTATATATTGAGGATTTTAGTAAAGGAACTTTAGAAGGGGATGGTGCAACAATTGGAACTAACTCTTATGCAATTTACTCTGCAGGAGGTGATGTTTATTTAGACAAAACAGATTTAACAGTTGTTGGAGATACAAATATTACAGAAAATTTAAGGATTGAAGGAAATTTATCAGTTAAACGACCATATTGGAATGGTTATGATAATTCAACACAGGTATTTGCAAACACTGCAAATGTCCAAGTGATTAATATAAGTAATAATGTTGATTATGATTCTTATGGTATTCATGTTGTAGGTAATCAAAATTTGACATTTGACCAAACAGGAGATTATCTTTGTGTTTTATCTCCAGAATTTTATCAGGCAGCAGGAACAAATAAAATAATAACTTTTTGGTTTCAAAAGAATGGAGTAGATGTTGCTTGGAGTAATTCAAGATATACAATTGTTAATGGACAATATTTTGCACCATCAATAACTTATCAGTTTGATATACATAATCCTTTAACAGATAATATTCGATTTATGTGGTATAGTGATAGTACAGCAACACAAATAGTTTCAATTAGTGGATTAACATCTCCAACAAGACCAGCTATTCCAGGAATATTGTTAAACTGTCAAAAAGTATCGGAGACAACATGAAAAGATTAACAAAGCGAGCTGACTGAATAAAATACTTTATAAAATGCAAGATAAAATAACAAAAGAAAAAATAAAAAAATATATAGGGCTTACTGAAAAAGCTATTGAACTTGTGAAGAAAAAAATTGTAAAGAAACATTCAAAAGAAGCTAGTGAAATTATTGATATGTCAAGTAACTATTTTTCAGATGCTTTGTTTTTTGAGAAAAAAGGAGATTATGTAAATGCATTTGCAGCTATTAATTATGCACATGGGTGGATTGATTGCGGCGTTAGGCTAGGTTTTTTTAGTGTTACAGATGATAAGTTGTTTACTGTTAGATAAATTTATAAAAATTAATGTTTAATTAATTAAAATGGGTGAAAAAAAAGTAATTGTAATGAGTCTTGGTGGTAGTTTGATTGTGCCAGATGAAGTTAATTTAAAGATAATAAATGAATTTAAGAGAGTTGTTGATAAACATAAAAAAAACTATAAATTTGTTGTAGTTTGTGGAGGTGGAAGTATTGCTAGAAAGTATATACATGCTTTAAGAAAATCTGGAAAATCTGAATTTTTACAAAGTTTAGCAGGTATTGCAGTTACAAGAGTTAATGCAAGATTTTTGACTTATTTTTTTGGAAGAGATGCTAATGAAGGAATTCCTCAAGATATGCTGCAAGTAAAAAATTTATTAAAGAAGAATGATATTGTTTTTTGTGGAGCTTTGAGGTATTCTCCTGATCAAACAAGTGATTCAACATCAGCTAAATTAGCTAATTTTTTTAATTGTGATTTTGTTAATTTGACACTTGTTTCAGGGCTTTATACTAAAAATCCTCTTGAGAATAAAGATGCTAAGTTTGTACCCTTTATTTCTTGGAAAGATTTTAAAAAAATGATTGATAAAATTGACTTTAAACCTGGCCAGCATTTTGTTTTAGATCAGACTGCTGCAGAAATAATACTTAAAAATAATATTAAAACTTATATTCTTGGAAGTGATATGAGAAATCTAGATAATTTTCTTTCTGGAAAAAAATTTATTGGAACTGTTATTGATAATTAATCTGTGTAAATTTTTAAATAGGGTATTGGCCATCCCAGTATAGTCTAGAAAGGACTGGGTGATTTAATCTTCTCTCAAATTCGTTTATGCTCATTGTTTCTATTACTGGATTTGACTTACCATAATCTACTGAAGTTTTAGCTCTGTATCCTATTCCATTTGCTTCAAAGTTGCTGTCAAAATTTTCTTTGCTTATAATCATAACACTGATTAAATTTGATTCTTTTCCGTGTTTTTCAAATTGCATAGCTTCTGCTATTGTTGGAAACCAACTGCTTCCTGAATCAACTGTTTTTCCTTTTCTGTAGAGTCTCATTGTATTTTTATTGGCTTTTTAAGGTTTATAAACTTTAGCTTATTTATTACTAGATGGTTGAATATATAGTTGTTAGTGAAAAAGATTTTAATAGGGCACGGTTTGAAATTGATAAAATTGTTAAAAGTGGAAAAAAGGCAGCATTCCTAGTTAGAGATGAGGAGTTTAATCGAAAAATAATGGAAAAAACTCTGATAAGTATGATTGTTGGTCTTGAATCAGATGAATTTGAAACAAAAAAAGATAAACTAAGACAGAGAGATTCTGGTTTTAATGAAGTTTTGGCTAAAATTGCTCATGATAGAGGAATTTCTGTTGGAATTGATGTTGCAAAACTGATAAAGCTTAGTGAAAAAGAAATGACTTGGCAGCTCGGAAGAATTTTACAGAATGTGAAATTGTGCAATAAATATAATGTTAAAATTGTTTTTGTTAATTCTTTAAGTTCAAATAAGTTTGATTTAATGAGTTTAGGTTTATCTTTAGGAATGTCAACTTTAATGGCAAAATATGCCGTTGATAATTCGATTAAATTGAAATAGATTAATATTTTGGCTCGCTACGCTAGCCAGTATTATAATAAATTTTACTTCGCCCACCATCCACAAACCCCAACCACCCACCCTTACAAAACTTAATTAAATGTGGCAAGTTTTGTGCAAGCATAAACTATTATGAATTATTAACAAACCAATATTTATACTTACATATTTTAGAATAAAGTTTTTTGTCCAGATTTCTTTTTTATTTCATCGAGTTTTTTTAGTTGATTGTCTATTCGTTCTTCACTGAAATCATGATCAATTAGGATTTCTTTTATTTTTTTTTCATTTATTTTTGGAAATTTAATTTCAATGTTTTTGTGGACATTTGGTTTTTTGAACATTTCAAATATTTTCTGCCAATCAAATTCCATTGTTTTTTCAAATTGCTGGAATATTATTGTTGGTTGTTTAAATTTTTGAACAATTTGGAGTGCTTTTTTTGAACCAATTCCTAGAATTCCTTTAGGATTATAGTCTGTTCCAACTAAAATGCCTAAACAAATTAACTGATCGTGATTTATTTGAAGTGTATTTAAGACTGTTTCAAGTTCAATTATTTCTGGAAAAACTTCAACATAACCTGAAACTGTTTTTCGTTTTCTTGAAAGAGTCATATTTTGGATTAACTTTGGTGCACCGAATAATAAACAATCATAATCCTGCGATGCAACTCCATAGGCATCGCTTTTTGATATTTGTGATGCTTGTGCTTCACCTTCTTCTGGAGCTTCAATAACCATTATTCCCATAGCTTTCAAAAGTTCTTTGCTTTCTTGAATCATTTCTCCCGTAAGTTTTGTCATTTGTTGACTGTATTTTTTCATTGATTCAATATCTTCATCTTCTTTTGCTTTTTCATATTTTTCTCTTGCAATTGATTTTCTTTCTATTCTTGTTTCTATTGTTTTTCCTTTTAGTTCTGAAGGAGTTCCATCAAAAACATAGATTAGTTTTATTCCTTCTGCCATTAAATTCATGTTTCTATTAAATAAACCGGACAAGTGGCTGGTTATTCTTCCTTTACTGTCTTTTAGTGGAGTTCCATCATACTGTCTTATTGAACTTAGAAATTGATAAATTGCATTAAATGCATCTACGGCTATAACTTTTCCTTTTAGTTCTTCAAAACTTATTTGTTTTCGCGGAACAATTTCCCGTATATTTAATCCCATAAATTAAGAAGGTTTGAGAAGTATAAAAAACTAGTGTTGAATAAGTAATTAGATTAAAAAAGAAATTGTTGAATAGGTGGTAAAATAATTGGTTTTACTTGTTTTTTTATTATTCTTTTATAAGCTTCTCTTACTTCTGTTCCTCCAGGAAGTTGAATTTCACGATTATATTCTTCATTTGCCTTTTTTATATAGTGTTTTTTATACAAACAATTTAAACCTTCTTTTAGATGTTTTACTGTTAGTGTTGGTAAATCATCTGAAAAATCAGGATCTATAATATTCCATCTTCCTGTGAAAAAGTATACTCTTTCCCAAAAGTTTAATGCTTGAAAAAATGTTCTTGGAATAACTTGAGTATCTGTACTTAAAATTCCATAATATGTTCTTTTAAGAGGTTCTTTATTTATTTGACCGCTATAAAGATTAGATTCAAAATCATCATTAGAATGTATTCTTTTTGCTATTACTTTACATAAATCTTTTTTTAAATGAGGCATTATTTTATAATTCTCTTTGGGATTAATATGCTCTTTTAAGAGTGCTCTCTTTAAAGATTCAAATTCTTCTGAACTAACAATTTCAAGTCTTTTTTCTAGTAATTCTCTCATAAAATACTCGTGTTTTTGTCTTTTATAAACTTTTCTGTTTGTAACTACCAATTAGTAAATAAATAGTCTTTTATATGATGTTGTCGATGTTAAATAATGGAAATTGATTTTGTGCCTGTAGATTATGAGATATTTAACTTTGAAAATAGAGATTATGCAAGATTGATTGGAAGAAGTTTTAAGGGTAAACGAATTTGTGTAATTGATAAGGTTAGTGTTTATTTTTGGGCTATTTTAGAAGATAATCTTAGTGACAAAAAGATAAGTGAATTAAGTAAGAAAATTGAAGTAATGAGTTTTAAAGATAACGGAAAAACTTTGAAAGTTATTAAGGTAGAAATTGTTAATAAAAAATTTTTAGGGAAAGATGTTACAGCATTAAAAATTTTTGTTGCTAACTCCTCTGATGCTGTAAAAATAGCTGAAAGAATAAATTTTCCTGAAATTAAATCTGTTAAAGAAAGTAGTTTGAATTCTGTAACTCGTTATATTCTTGATAAGAAGGTTATCCCTATGAAATCTTATAGAGTTAGTGGAAATTTTATTTCTGCTGATGATTTTGGAGGTATTTCTTCTGTTTTAGATGTTGATTTGTGTGTTAAGGCTGATAAGATTGAATCATTAAAATTTGAAAAGGATTTTTCTCCAAAGGTTCTTGCATTTGATATTGAAACAGATGATTTTGAAGTTGGGAAAGGAAAAATATTAATGATTTCTCTTGTTGGTGATAATTTTAAGAAGGTTTTAACTTGGAAAAAAATTTCTCAAAAAGTTGATAATGTTGAGTATTTTGAAAGTGAGAAAGATATGCTTGAGGGTTTTGTTAAACATTTTAAGAAATTTAATCCAGATATTTTAACAGGTTATTTTTCAGATAATTTTGATTTGCCTTATCTGAAATCAAGAGCTGAAGAAAATAAAGTTAAGCTTAAAATTGGTGTTGATGGCAGCGGAATTAAGTTTACTGGTGGAATGTCTCCTAGGGGAAAAATATCAGGTGTTGTTCATGTTGACTTACTAAAATTTATTGATACAGCTTATTCACAGTATTTACAATCTGAAACTTTGGGATTAAATGATGTTTCAAGTGAGTTATTAGGAGAAAAAAAGAAAGATTTTGAATTTAAACATAGTTCTAAAATGAGTTCAGATGAATGGAAGAATTTTTTTGAATATAATTTGCAGGATTCGGTATTAACTTATAAACTCTTTATGAAATCTTGGCCAGATATGTATGAATTTTGTAGAGTTATGCAAGAACCTTTGTTTAGTGTTTCTCGAGATGGAATGTCTGCTAATGTTGAACATTATATTATTCATAATCTTGATAAGTATAATGAAATAATTGAAAATAAACCTGAACATGATGAAATTTCAAAGAGAAGAGGAAGAGAGAGATACGAGGGAGCTTTTGTTTTACAGCCTGTTCCAAAACTTTATGAAAATATAGTTATGTTTGATTTTACAAGTTACTGGCCAAGTATAATTGCTTCATTTAATCTTTCTTTGTCAACCTATCTTGGAGATAAAAAACCAAAAAATATTAAAGAAAATGATATAATTGAAATTGAGATTGGGAAAGGAAAAAAAGCTTATTTTTCAAAGAAAAAAGGATTTTTTCCAGAAATGCTTGAAGAGATAATTAAGTTGAGAAAGCAATTTAAAAATGAGCTAAAGAAAAATTCTTCTCCAATTTTGAAAGCAAGAAGTAATGCATTTAAATTATTGGCTAATGCTTCATATGGTTATCAGGGATTTTTTGGAGCAAGATACTATTGCCCAGAAGCTTCTGCAGCGACAACTGCTGTTTCAAGAGATTTTATAAAAAAAGTTATTGAAATATCTGAGAAAAATAATTTCAAGGCAATTTATTCAGATACTGACAGTGTTTGTTTGGAATTAAAGAAACAAACAAAGAAGCAAGCACTTGATTTTTTGAAGAAGATAAATGATTCACTTCCAGGAATTATGGAACTTGAATTAGAGGATTTTTATGAAAGAGGCATTTGGGTAACTACAAGAAAAGGAGATTTTGGAGCTAAAAAGAAGTATGCTTTGATTAATGAGCAGGGAAAAATGAAAATTAGGGGTTTTGAAACAGTTAGAAGAGATTGGTGTAATTTAGCAAGAGAATTACAAAATAAGGTTTTATTCAAAATATTAAAAGAAGGCAATGAAAAAAGTGCTTTAGAGTATACAAAGGAGTTAATTAAAAAAGTTAAAGAACGAAAAATTGACAAGAAAAGTTTGATAATTAGAACTCAGCTGAAAAAAACACTTTCAGAATATAAAGCAGTTACTCCTCATGTTACAATTGCTAGAAGATTGATAAAAGAAGGTTATCCTGTTGATCAGGGGATGTTAATTGAATATTTTATTGGTGAAAGTGCTGATAAAAAAGCACTTACTCGGGAAAGAGCAATGCTTCCTGAAGATGATAAGCCTTATGACATAAATTATTATCTTGAAAAACAGATACTTCCAGCTGTTGAAAATATTTTTATGGTTTTTAATGTTAATACAGATGAGCTGATTAAAGGAAGAAAACAAAAAACTCTTGGTGACTTTTGATATTTTGGAAAGATATAAAAAGTATTTTATTATCTTATCTTTGAGGTAAAAAATGTTTGATAAATTAACTGGTCTTGTTGTTGATAATATTCAAAATATTACAAATGTTAATGCGGATGCTTTGATTCTAGCTTCATTTATTTCTACATTTGTACTAATGTTATTTATTTTATTTTTTATTTTATTCATTGCTATTTATGTCTATTCTTCTTTAGCTTTGATGAAAATTGCTCAAAAAACAAAGACAAAGAATGCTTGGCTTGCTTGGATACCAATAGGAAATAATTATTTGACCAGCAAAATTGCAAAGATGCATTGGTGGCCATTATTATCAGGAATTCTTGGATTTATTGTATTTATTTTAGGCTTTTTTACTCTTATTAATTCTTTTGATAAATTAAATACTCTTTTAGTTATACTCTCTTGTTTACTTATTTTTATTGGTATTTGTTTAATAATAATTTTTATAGTATTTAGTTATATTTGGATGTGGAAAATGTTTGAAGCTGTTAAAAGACCAGGATGGTGGGTTTTGTTGAGTTTAGTTCCATATGTTGGTGGAATTCTTATGCTTATCTTTTTAGGAATAGCTGCTTGGGGAAAACCAGGAAAATAATAATCGCTTAATTAATGACTTATTTTTTAATTTTATCGTTGATATTTTTTGTTTTTCTGTTTTGGACTCATTGTATATCACACTATTTTTCTTATGCGAAAGCTTTATAAATGCTGTTGATAATGAAAGTAATTTTGTTTTTGTAAAAAACAAAATTTAACAAAATTTATTATAAAAAATGAATCAAAAAAATCAAAAAATGAATCAAAAACCACAAACAGAACTTGAAATAGAATTAGCTAATAAATTACATCACCGTGATGAATCAATTTCATTATTTGCTCATGACTATAAAGGAATACAAGCTGGAGCTATGACTTCTTTAGAGCTTAGCTTGGAAGGTCTTAAAAAAATTATTTTTGGGGCTCAAAGTATTATAGATGATCTTCAAGATAAAGATTCAGCAATTGCTGAAAGAGTAAGGGCATTAGCTTCAGAAGCTGTAAGATCACGTAATTATGCTCAGATTTCTCTTAGTTCTGTAAGAAGATCAGATGATTTGGCAAATTTACTTGCATTAAGTGGAAATAATAAAGAAAACATAAACTTTGCATCTGAGCGTTTTTCTTGTAATAAAAAGCTTAAGGAAATATTTGAGGCTTATCAACATTATTATGTTATGTTGGGTTTGAACTTAAGATTTTTTAGTAGAGAAGACGAAGCAGAAAGTGAAATTTTTATGCATCCAGGAATGTTTTCAAGTATTGTGGGTAATATAGTTACAAATGCAAGTAAATATGGTGTTAGAGGTACAACAATTAATTTTGTTTCACATAATACAATGGATAATCTTGTTTTAGAATGTGAAAATCACATAGGAAGAGAAATGACTGATGAGGAATTAGAATATATTCAGAGAAAAGGAAATAGTCTTCAATTAAATGAGCCTAATAAAGAAAAAAATAGAGCACAGATAAGAGAGATAAATAATGGTTTTGGTGTTTCTTTTATTAAACAACATGCTGTTGAAGAATATGGTGGAAAAGTTAAGATTAAATCTTCTAAACATAGAATAATTAATCCAGATAACTTAAAAGATTATAAGGTTGATATGTTTCCAAAAGATGATTCAACTTATTTAGGTAATGGTCATCCACACTTTTATATTTCTGTTTCCTTACCTTTAGCTAACTTAAAAGAGCCAGAAGAAACACTTTCTAGTAAACCTTTAAGTATAGAAGATTTTTCTAATGGATAGAGATATAAATCCCTTTCATTTGTTAATGCAAAACAATTAAAACCTTGTTTTTCTATTGATTTTTATGTATGAGCCAAAACAAGAGTTTATTGAAAGAATGAAGAAGCTTCTTCCTAATGAGGAGGATTTTGAGAAGTATTGGGAAATATCTAAGGTAAGGCCTGTTAATTCAATAAGAGTTAATACTTTGAAGATAAGTGTTGAAGAACTTAAAAAAAGACTTGAGAAAAAATGGAAAATTAAACAACCATTTAATGAATTTCCTGAAGTTTTTATTATTGAAAATGAACTTGCCCCTGGTGAGTTGGGAAAAGCGATTGAACATTTATTAGGTTACTATTATGTCCAGGAAATTTCAAGTATGACTTCACTTTTAGTTTTAAAGCCCCAGCCAGGAGATATTTTTCTTGATTTGTGTGCTTCTCCAGGAAGTAAAACAACACAGGCAGCTGCAATGATGAAAAATAGTGGTTTAGTTATTGCTAATGAAGTTAGTCTTGGAAGGATAATGATACTTTCAACTAATTTACAAAGGTGTGGTGTTACAAATACTATTATTACTCAATCTGATGGAAGTGTTTTTTTTAGAAAAATTAAAAAATCTAATATGAAATTTGATAAAGTTTTAGTTGATGCGCCCTGTTCTGGAGAAGGAACAATAAGGAGTTCACCTAAAACACTTGTTATGTTTAGTGAACATTTGATTAAGACTTTATCTGGAAAACAAAAATCTCTTGCTAGGAATGGTTTAGAAGCATTAAAAATTGGTGGAGAAATGATTTATAGTACTTGTACTCATGCTCCAGAAGAAAATGAGGAAATAGTTAGTTATTTGCTGGATAATTTTCCTGTTGAAATTGAAGATATTAATCTTCCACTAAATACTAGACCTGGAATAATTGAATGGAACGGTAAGAAATATAATCCGCAGGTTGAAAAATGTGTTAGAATTTATCCGCAAGATAATAATACTGAGGGTTTTTTTGTTGCTAAACTCAGAAAAATTGGAGAAGTTGAAGAAAGAGAATTTGGAGTAAAAAATTGAAATGAAAGTTGAAATAATGGATAATACTAAGAAGAAGAAAATAATAAAAGAACTTAATGATAATTATGGTATAAAAGATATTAAAGGACTTTTTATTAAAACTGGAAAAGAAAAAATAAGGCTTTTTTCAGGAAATATTTCTTGGGATGAGCTTAATGAACTTGCGAAGAATATTCATGTTGATTTAGTTGGAATGCAACTCTGTACAATTGTTGATGATGGGATAAGAATAAATTTTGATGCAATTAATTTACCAGTTGTTAAAGATCAAATTAATCAAAATATTGTTGAAATTTCAGATGAACAAATTGAAAAATGGATGAATGGAAAAGATATTGAATATGATGAAGATAAATTAAATAAAATTAATAAAACTTTTTTAGTTATTAAACAAGGAAATGATTTTTTAGGAATAGGTAAGAATAAAAAAACATATATACAGAATTATGTTCCTAAAGAAAGACGAGCATGAATATTAAAGAAATTGAAAAATTGAGAAAAGCAGGAATTATTGCACGAGAAGTTAGAGAGTATTCTAAAAAAATTATTAAGAAAGATGAACTTTTAAGAGAAATTGCTGATAAAATTGAGGATAAGATAGTTGAACTTGGTGGAAAGCCAGCATTTCCAACAACTTTATGTATAAATGAAGTTGCAGCACATTATACTCCAAGTTATGATGATGAAACAAAAGCAGAAGGTTTATTGAAAGTTGATTTTGGAATTAGTGTTGATGGTTTTGTTGCAGATACTGCTTTTAGTGTTGATCTTGATAATATTTCTGAAAACAAAAAATTAATAAAAGCAAGTGAAGAGTGTCTTGCAAATGCAATTAAAGCTATTGAATCTGGAAAAAATTTAGGAGAAGTTGGTGCTAAAATACAAGAAACTGCTGAAGAGTTTGGTGGAAATTCAATTAAAAATTTATCTGGGCATCAGATTGAGAAATATAGACTACACGCGGGAATTACAATACCTAACTATGATAATAAAAGTAATACTGTTTTGAATAAAGGAGTTTATGCAATTGAACCATTTATTACTTTTGGTACTGGTCTTGTTTATGATGGCAAGCCTTCTGGAATTTATGAGTTAAAGCGAAATGGTGCAATAAGAGATAGAAATGCAAGAGAGGTTTTTGAATATATTCTTGAAGAATATCAAACTTTGCCTTTTTGTTCTCGATGGCTTGTTAAAAAGTTTGGTACTAGAGTTTTACTCTCACTTAGAATAATTGAGCAAAGTGGAGCTTTACATCATTTTGCGCAGTTAATTGAAAAATCAAAGTCAATTGTTGCACAAAGTGAGCATACTCTTCTTGTTTCAGATGGAAAAGTCGAGGTTATTACCTAAATAAACCTTAAAATTTAGCATCATAAGTTTAATAAACAATATCTTCTAAATAATGTTATGGCTCTTAAAGTTTATAATACTCTTGGAAGAAAATTGCAGGAATTTAAGTCTCTTAAAGAAGGACGTGTTAGTATGTATTCTTGTGGACCGACTGTTTATAATTATGCACATATTGGAAATTTGAGAACATATATTTTTAATGATATTTTAAAGAGAAGCTTGCAGTTTCTTGGATATAAAGTTGTTCATGTAATGAATGTGACAGATGTAGATGATAAAACAATTAAAGGAAGTGTTAAAGAAGGATTAAGTTTGAAAGAGTTTACTCAAAAGTATGAAGATATTTTTTTCAAAGAACTTGATGAACTAAATATTATAAAACCAACACACATTTTGAGAGCAACCGAAAGTATTTCTGATATGGTTAAGATAATTAAAACTCTTGAAAAAAAAGGATATGCTTACAAAACAAGTGATGGAATTTATTTTGCAATTGATAAATTTAGAAATTATGGAAAATTAGCACAGCTTGAAAAAACTATTGATAAAAATAAAAAACAAAGAATAAATAGTGATGAGTATGATAAGGAAAATGCACAGGATTTTGCTCTTTGGAAATTTTACATACCTGAAGACGGAAATGTTTTTTGGGAAACTGATATCGGAAAAGGAAGACCAGGTTGGCATATTGAGTGTTCTGCTATGTCAATGAAAATAATTGGAAGCACTTTAGACATACATACTGGTGCAAGTGATTTAATTTTTCCACACCATACAAATGAAATTGCTCAGAGTGAAGCAGCAACCGGAAAAAAGTTTGTGAATTACTGGATTCACGGCGGATTTTTGACAATGAAAGAAGGAAAAATGTCAAAATCTCTTGGAAATGTTTTTTATCTTGAAGACTTACAGAAAAAAGGATTTAAGCCACTTGATTATCGTTATATGTGTTTAACAACTCATTACCGGGCTCAACTTTTGTTTACACTTGAAAATCTTGAAGCTGCAAAAAATTCTTATCAGAGACTTAAGAATATTTGTGAAAATTTGAAGAGTGATAATAAAAAAAATGAAAGTTATATTAAGGAGTTTAAGAAAGCTGTTGAAGATGATTTAGATATGCCAAATGCACTTCAGGTTTTGTGGAAGTTGCTTAGAGATGAGAAAGCTGTTGGAAAATATCAGACTGTTAAAAAGATGGATGAAGTCTTTGGATTGAAATTGTTTGAAAAAGATGTTTCTGTTGTTCCGGGAGATGTTATAGAATTAGTTGAAGAAAGAGAAAATGCAAGAAAAAATAAAGACTGGAAAAAATCAGATGATATTCGTGATAAGTTGAAGTTAAAAGGTTATGAAGTTAGCGATACCAAAGACGGACCGGTTGTAAAAAAGATAAATTAAAAGAAAAAATAAGAAAAAAATTAAAATTTTAGTTTATTTAATACAATTGATAAAAACATTTGCTACTGTTTCACCATTATAATAAAATTGTAATCTATTATATGCTGTTCCAATCATTATTCTATCACATCCTGAATTTAGACCTTGACAATTAACTCCAAAACCACTTATTACTTTGTCTTGCCCATTACAACTACAAACTTTCCAACCACTAGAATCTTCTGGAAAAAAAGTACACGGTTTTAGATATATAGATTTTTTAACACCATCTATTTCTCCATTAACCTTCAAATTCCCACTAACAGTCATATTCCCCCATTTATCAATAGTCATTAAATTACTATAGCTACTTCCATTAAGCCATTTTCTTAAAACAAATCCTGCACCAGACTTTGCTCCATTACTAGTCAGATAAACATTTCCATCACTATAAGGTAGCCAAGTATCTGCATTTGTTCCCTCTGGTCTAATTCTATATGTTCCTGTTCCAGCAGCATTATTAGAAAGTGTTACTTTTCCAGTTAAGGTATTTCCAACACTACTACCAATAATTCCAGCAACTAAACCAACAACAATTACAACACCAATAAGAACAGCTAACTGTTTAGAATCAATTTTTGTTTTTGTCATACTAAATATTTTTACACCTCCTTTCAATTAATAAAGTCAATAAAGACTATATTTATTATAACTAAATTAGTTTTATATATCTTTTGGATTTTCGTAAGTATTATAAACTAAATTTGTTTTGTTTATTTAATAAAAGAGGAAAAATGGGGAAATTTGAATTTGTTGATTTGAATTATCGTCCGAGAAATGATCTTGTGTGTTTGTTTAAGATTATTCCAAATAAAATGAGCTTGTTGCAAGCAGCAAATACTGTTGCACTTGAGAGCAGTGTTGGAACTTGGACAGAGGTTTCTGGAGCAGAAGAAGTTAAGGAACTTAGAGCAAGAGTTTTTTATTTTAGAGATAATTATGTTAAGATTGCTTATCCTCAAGAATTATTTGAATATAAAAATATTCCTAACATTCTTTCATCTATTGCCGGAAATGTTTTTGGAATGAAAGCAGTTAAGGGTTTAAAATTAATTGATGTAAGTTTTCCTAATTCAATTATTAAAAGTTATAAAGGTCCAAGATATGGAATTAAGGGAATTAGAAATATTATGAATATTAAGAAAAGACCTTTAGTTGGAACAATTATAAAGCCTAAACTTGGATTAAATACTGAGCATCATGCTAAATCTGCTTATGAATCTTGGGTTGGTGGTTGTGATATAGTAAAAGATGATGAAAATCTTTCAAGTCAAAAATTCAATGATTTTGAGAAGAGACTTGCAAAAACATTGCAAATGGCAGATAAGGCTGAATCTGAAACTGGTGAAAAAAAAGCTTATCTTGTTAATATTACTGCTGAAACAAAAGAGATGTTAAGGCGAGCTGAACTTGTTGAAAAACAAGGTGGGAAGTACGTTATGGTTGATGTTTTAACTGAAGGTTGGGGGGCTGTACAAACTTTAAGAAATGAAAATTTTAAACTTGCAATTCACGGACATAGAGCAATGCATGCAGCATTTACAAGAAATCCAGATCATGGGATGAGTATGATGGTTGTTGCTGATTTTGCAAGACTTGCTGGAGTTGATCAGATACATATTGGAACTGGAATTGGAAAGCTTGAAGGGAAAATTAAAGACATAAAAGAAATTAGTGATGAAATTGAAAAAAGAAATGTAAAACAAACAAAAATGAGACTTGAACAAAATTGGGGAAAAATTAAATCAACACTCTCTGTTTCATCTGGAGGATTACATCCAGGACATGTTCCATTTTTGATGAAACACTTAGGGAATAATATTGTAATCCAAATGGGCGGAGGAATTCACGGAAATAAACTTGGTACGAGACTAGGAGCTGTGGCTGCAAGACAGGCAGTTGATGCTATAATGAAGGGATATACTTTGAAACAGTATTCTAAAGATCATTATGAATTGAGAAGCACAATTCAACAATGGAAAATTTAAATTTATTTTTCTAAGAATAAATAATATTTTCTTTTACCGAATAGAAAAAGATAGGAGTCTTTGATACTAAACATATTTAAACTAGTTTAATGTTAAATTAATAATATGGCTGAAAAAGAGGTTACTAACAAAGATTTGCAAGGAATTAATGGATGGTTACTATTTTTTGTTATCTGGATTGGAATTAGTATAATTCTTTTTCCAATACAATTAATTGGTAATCTTAATAACCCATTGTTCAGTCTTAGTACTATCTATATAATAATTTCAATTTTTTCTTTGCTTTTAACTATAAGTATTTTTATACTTATTTTTACTAAAAAAAGTTGGGTTCCAAAATATATAATCTTAATTATTTGGCTCCAATTTCTTATAGGATTAACAAGTTTTTTAACTATTAAATTTAATTTTAGTTCTCAATTAGAAGCCATAGCAGGTTTAGTTGGACTTATTTTAGGTATTGTTTTTAGCCTTGCTTGGGCAATACTTTTTACTATTTATTTGGTTAAATCACAAAGAGTAAAAAATACTTTTGTAAATTAATTGAAATTTTTTTTGATAATTAATGCTTTAGAAAATTGTTATTTTCTATTTTCTATTATACTGATAATTTAAAATTAGGTTTTATTGAACTTTGAATAATTTTTTACATACATTTAAAAGTTTTCATTGGCATTTTATATTATGAAGAAAATGATTAAACAAAATAAAAATTCTAAAATAAAAAAAGATAATTTCAAAATTGAGAAAGATTCTTATTTTAAGTATAGATGGTTTTATACTTCATCTGGAAAGCTTGTAATTGGTGGTAAAAATGCCCTCCAAAATGAGGAAATTGTTTCTAATTTAATTAAGTCTGGAAAAAATTACTTAGTTATGCATACAAAAGATCCAGGAAGTCCGTTTGCAGTAATTCAATCAGAAATTGTTAGCCCGAATGATATAGAAGAAATTGCAATTTTTACTGGATGTTTTTCACGTGCTTGGAGAGAGAATAAGAAGCAAGTTGTAGTTGATATTTTTCAGGCAATTCAGCTTATTAAGAAAAAATCAATGAAAGTAGGAACATTCGGGGTTTCAGGAAATATTCAACATAAAAAAGTTGATTTAAAATTGTATTTAACCAAACAAAAAAGTGTTTTAAGAGCTGTTCCATTTAAGCCTAAAGAAAAAAACGTTATTTGTATATTTCCTGGTAAGATTGATAAGCAAACTTTTGCTGAACAAATGTCTATAAAGCTTGAAATTGTTAGAGATGAAGTATTGCAGGCATTACCTGCAGGAGGATTTAAAACATGCAACTTATAAGCACATTACAAATTGGTAAAAGTGGATTGACTGATACTTTTATTGAAACATTAAAAAGTCATTTTAAGAATCATCAAAATGTTAAAATAAGTGTCTTAAAAAGTGCAACTCGTGATAAAAAAGAAATAAAAAAAATGGCTGAAAAAATTATTGAAAGTCTTGGAAAAAATTATACTTATCGAATAATTGGATTTACTATAATTATTAAGAAGTGGAGAAAACCACAAAGTTAGAGATGAATAGATTTATAAAGCTTGTTTATTCTTATATTTTATACTTGACTGTTCAATGAACGGTTCTAGCGCTGTGAAGCGTGGTATATTAATAATAAATAAATTAAATAGTTAAATAATAAGATGTTAATTTATAATATCGAACCAAGAGAATTTAATAATAAGTTAGCTGTAGAACTAAAAAAAATTGATGAATTTAAGATTCCTGAGTGGATGTTTTTTGTTAAATCAGGTGTTAATAAACAAAGACCACCAGCTAACCCTGATTTTTGGTATAATAGAATTGCAAGTATTTTAAGAAAAATGTATATTACTAAAAGGCCTTTGGGGGTTAATAGATTAAAGAGTATTTATGGTGGAAGGAAAGATAGAGGTGTTAAACCTGCTGAATTTAGGACAGCAGGAGGAAAAATAATTAGAATAATGTTACAGCAAGCTGAAAGTGCAGGTCTTATTGAAAAGAATAAAACTGGAAAAGCAGGTAGAGTTCTTTCTGATAAAGGTAAAAAATTATTAGAGAGTATTGGAGGACATAAGTAATGACAGTTCCAAAAAGACAAAGACAGAAGAAGATTAAATTAGCTAAAGCAGGAACTCAGACACATTGGGCACCTTTCTGGACAATTGTAAGGAAACATGGGGCTGGAAAAAAAATGCATCCTTATGTTTTAACTCATGTTAAAAGAAATTGGAGAACAAGAAAACTAAAAATTAAACCAAGAAGAATACAGAAAAAGCATCTTGGATAGTAAAAAATATCTAAAGTTTCTTTTACGAAACTTCCTTAAAAAAATATAAAAAAATAATATCATGACAAAGAAAAAAGAAATAATTGTTGAAAGAGAATATATCATTAATATTAGAGAAGATCTTATGAAAGTTCCTAGATATAGAAGAACACCAAAAGCAGTTAAATTAATTAAAGAATTTATTGCAAGACATATGAGAGTTGTTGATCGAGATTTGGATAAAGTTAAGTTTTCTAAATGGTTAAATCTTGAACTTTGGCATAGGGGAATACAAAATCCACCTACAAAAATTAAGGTTAAAGCAAAGAAAGATGGAGATATAGTTTTAGTTGATCTTGTTGAGCTTCCTGAAAATATGAAATATGCTAAGTTGAGAGAAGAAAAACAAAAAAAAGAAAGTGAGAAGAAGAAAGAAAAGAAAAAAGAAGAGAAGGAAGCAAAGGAAACAAAGGCTGAAAAAGATGATAAGAAGGAAAAGGAAGAGAAAAAAGAAATTGAAAAAGAAAAAGAAGAAGCTGTTAAAGATGCTGAGATGAAACAGGCTGATCTTAAAGCAAGAGAACAAAAACATTTACAAATTCTTAAAGAACCAAAAATACAGAGAAAAGCTTTACAGAAGTAATTTTATAAGTTTGATAACTCTATGTTAATTATGAGAATTAGCATTCATGATTTAAAAAATGAATTGAAAAACAATGAAAATTATGAAAAAGCTAAATTATTACAGAGATTTTTTAAGACAGGTAAAGGAGAGTATGGTGAGGGTGATATTTTTTTAGGAATTGTTGTTCCACAACAAAGAAAAATAGCTAAAAATTATATTGATTTAAGTTTAACTGATTTGAAAAGTTTATTAAATTCTAGAATTCATGAGGAAAGGATGATTTCTCTTTTTATACTAGTTGATAAGTATAAAAAAGCAGATAAACAAAATAAAAAAAGTGAAAAAGATGAAGATGTTAAAAAAAATATATTTGAATTTTATTTAAAAAACACTAAAAATATCAATAATTGGGATTTAGTTGATTTGAGTGCTCCAAATATTGTTGGTAACTATTTGTTAGATAAAGAAGAGGAAAGAGGAATTTTGTACAAACTTGCAAAATCAGATAATTTATGGGATAAAAGAATATCTATTATTTCTACATTTACATTTATACGGAATAAAGATTTTGAGGATAGTCTTAAAATAAGTGAGATTTTAATTAGTGATAAACATGACTTGATACATAAGGCTGTCGGGTGGATGTTAAGAGAGATTGGTAAGAAAGATATGGTTGTTTTAGAAGATTTTCTTGGTAAACATTATAAAAAAATGCCCCGTACAATGTTGAGGTATTCTATCGAAAAATTTCCTGAAAAAAGAAGAAAACAGTATCTTTCTGATCAGGTTTAATTTATATCTAATTTTATTTGTTATTAACAAGTAGTTACAAAATAGAAAGATTTATAAATTCTAGATTTCTATATATTTTATGAAAACATTAAGAAATTTAGGGTTATCAACAATAATAGCAGTTTCAAGTTTATTTGGAAATAATAGCTTGGCTACTCTTGAAAATACTGTTCCATCGCCTTGTGAAACTGAGAGTAATGTTATTGATAGAACTACACCGGAATATGACTTATTCTATAAATGGGATGATAATAATCAAATTTTGAAAGTATTTGATTATCCTACTGATGGTTGGATAAGTATTGTTAATGGAAATAAAGATGTTGATAAAAATGGAAATGAGATATTTAAAAATGATGTTGTTATTGTTTATCCTGACTTTCTTAAAAGAGATTTAAAAGAATTTTATGATGATGTTAAAGATGATAAAGAATTACCTAAAAATTGTAAATGGGTTGAAGAAGGTAAATTAGAGATTGATAATTATCCTGTTTCAGATTGGAAAACAAGAGTTTATGTTGATTCTAAATCAAATGATAGACATCAATGTAGAGTTGAATTTACTTTTGATCCCAAGGATGCCCAAACATTATTAGATCTTTATCTAGAAAAAAGTGCTTTATAATATTAGTAAATCTAAAATAGTTGTTAGATTAATAGTCTATTAGTTAACTTAAAATAGTTTATTTTTATTGTACTTTTATGAATAAATATATAGAACCTAAAGTTAATTTAGAAAAAATTCATAGAGATAAACCTATTGACGAATTAATTAATTTTTCTGTGATAAATATAGATAAACCTACAGGACCTACGAGTTTTGATATTGATTTAATTGTTAAAAAAGAACTATGTTTAAATAAAACATCTCATTTTGGAACTTTAGATCCTATGGTTACAGGAGTTTTGCCAGTTGCTTTAGGAAGAGCTTGTAGATTAATGAGTTATTTTATTGGTAAGAAAAAAGAGTATACTGGTGTTATGAGGATTCATAAAGAAATTTCTGAAAAGGAGCTTAAGAAAGAGATGGCTAATTTTATTGGAAAAATAAATCAGTTACCTCCCGTTAAGTCAAGGGTTAAAAGAGAAGTAAGGGAGAGAGAAATTTATAGTTTTGATATTATTGAGATTAGTAATGATGGAAAAGATATTTTGTTTAAATCAGAAGTTCAAGCAGGAACTTATATCCGGAAACTAATTTCAGATTTGGGTGAAAAAATTGGTGGAGCACATATGCTTGAGCTGAGAAGAACTAAGGCAAGTATATTTGAAGAAAAAAATTCTGTTGATTTGTATAAGTTTGAAAAAGCTGTTGAAGATTATAAAAAAGGAAATGAAAAAATTTTAAGAGACATGTTAATTCCTGGAGAAATTGTTTCAAAAGTATTACCCGTTGTACAAGTTAGTGAAAAAAGTATAATTAAATTATATCATGGTAGTCCGCTATTCAAGGAGTTTGTTTTGAACAAACAAAATATTGATGATTTGGAAACTGGAGACAGAATTGCTGTTTTTTGTGAACAAAAATTAATTGGTATTTTTAGTGTTATTGATCATGCAATTGTTCTTGGAAAAGCAGAATTTGTTTTGCAACCATTAAAACAATAAAAGTAGTTAATAAAAAAATTTATAAATAGTCATATGTTGTGTTTTTGAATTAAAATGAAAAACAATTTTGAAGATTATAAAGCAACTATTCAACCTAAACCTGAATTGATTCCATATGGTTACAAGCCTTGTCCTATGCTTGGAAGAAAAGCATTTTGTGAAGTTGCAGGTTTAGTTTCTTGCAGGATAAGTGAAGGTTATTGTTCAAATCTGTTAGAATCAACAATTTCAAATGAAGAAGAAGATAAACCAGTTCATATATGTAAAACAAAAGGTTTAGTTGAAATTTTAGATCCGTACCAGTAGTTTTATTAATTCTTTTTTTGTTTATTATTAATGAGAGAATTTGTATTTTTTTCAAATCAGGCACGAACAAGTGGTAATTTTGATACTAAAAATTTAATGGATGCTGGAAGAATGGATATTGCAGTACATGTTTTAATTCATACTTTTTTTATTTCACATAAATTAAGAGAGGATACTAAACTACATTTTATTTTTAATGGCCAGCCAGACCCACCAAAACATATTATGATCTTTCCCAAAGGAAGAAAGACAACTGGAAGTATTACTATAAGTAAAAAAGATGTGGCTAATTTAATTAGAAAAATGTTGTTTAAATATAAAGAAGGAAAAAAAATAATTGTTGAAGACGGTTATGAGATTGAAAAAAAAAGTTTGTTTAAAGTTGTTGATGAAATGCTTGATGAAGGCAAGGAACTTTATGTTTTAGATGCAAAGGGTGAGGATATTAGAGATGTTAAAATAGGTGAAAATCCGGTTTTTATTCTTGGAGATAGTTCAGGATTTGCAAGCAAGGAACTAAAAAAGCTTAAAACAAAAGCAATACCTGTTTCTATTGGAAATATGACTTATTTTGCAAGTCAAGTTGTTACAATAGTTAACAATGAATTAGATAGAAGAGGAATTTAATTTATTTTTTAATTCTTTTTAATTTCATCAACTAATTTTTCAGTTTCTTTTTCAATTTGTTCAATTGCATCTTGAAGCGCTTTCTTTGCTGTTTTTCCTTTTGTTTCTATTTTAAGTAAAATTGGTTTGTTTGGATGTTCTTGTTTCCATGCAGCAAAACTAACATTTTCATCTTGATTCAAATAACTTCTTAAAACTTCTACTAGTGTTAGAGAATCTATTAAAATTTCTAACTCATTTTTTTCATCTTTAAGAATTTTAATTTCCATATAATAAAGTTCAAATTATGCCTTATAAATGTTTTGTTGAACAATTTTATGCATTTTTTAATATCTCATAGACCTTTTATAGTATTCTTCAAATAAGTCTCTTTCAGATTTCTCTTTTTTTTCTATAGTATTTATAGGTTTTACTTCTTCTTTTTTGATTATTTCTTCTGTTAATTTTTCAGAATTTTTTTCTTTTTCAACTTTAAGATCTATTTTATTACTTACATTTTCTTCTTCTGCTTCAAATAGATTTTTTGCTAAGTTTTTTAAGTAACTTTTTGTTGAAGATAACCAACCTTCTTTTTCAATTTCCTTAATTTCTTCATTTTTTTCTTCATTTTTTTCTTCATTTTTTGGAACTTCTTTTTTTAATTTAACTCTTAGATACTGTTCAAGTTTAGTTATAATTTGTTCATGATTTTCAGGTAATTTTCCTTCTTCTGCTAGTTCTATTATTATCTCTTTTTCAGCTATTGCTTCTCCAAGCTGTTTTGCACTTAATTTCCTTAATCTTCTTGCATGTTGAATATGCCAATGAAAATTGTCAATTAAGTCTGGAAAGTCTTTTTTTATTATACTTTGTTTTAGAATTTTTTCTAGCTCTTTATCTTCTTCGCTTTTTTTAGTAGAAAGACTATTAATTACTTCTTGTTCTTGTTTTTGCATCTCTTTACCTTTTGATGAATAAAATTTTTGTATAGTATTTAGTTCTTCTGAGTTTGTTTTATGTATTATTGGTAACCTCTCCTTTTTAGCACATTCTTCACATACTTTTATTATTTCTTCCTGCCCTATTGCGTCAACTAGGTCGAAATCAATGTTACCACAGATTGAGCATTTGTAACTACCCTCTTCCATAAAAACATATATTTTGACTCTTTTTTAATCTTTGTATAATTAATTGAATATATCAGTTTATTGGTCATTTGTTATTACCTTTTATAGATGGTTGATGATAAAACTATAATTCAATACAATTTGGAGATATAAGATATATTTAAAAAAATAGGTACTTTAGGAAATATATGGAAAAAGAGATAGTTTATTTAGTAGTTTTGTTTTGTGCACTTTTAGGTGCTTTAGGACAAGTTTTTTTTAAATTAGGATCTAAAACTTTTGAATTAAGTACTAATTTAATTTATAATTGGCAGTTTTTAATAGGGCTTTTTTTATATGGAATTGCAACTCTTATCTTTGTGACTATGTTAAAGTATGGTAATCTTTCTGTTCTTTATCCAATAATAGCAACAAGCTATATTTGGGTTGGTTTATTTTCAGTTTTATTTTTAAAAGAATCTTTTCCAATGTTTAAATGGGTTGGAATATTTTTGATTATTGCAGGTGTTGTAATAATAACTCGATGATGGCAAATAAGTTATCTAAGTGGTTTTTTGAATTTGTGAAAGAGAATTATTTATCTTGCATTGTATTTGTTATATCAACTATTGCCTTTCTGTTACAGCATTATTTTATTTTGTCTTGGGATTTTTCAGCTTATGTAATTAATGCTAGATATCTGTTTTATAATGGCACTTATTTTGAAACAATACGACCACCTCTTGTTCCTGCTCTTTTGGGTATTTTTTTAGTATTTGGTATTATTGGAGAGTATTTTTTTATCTTGTTTGTTTCAGTACTATTTTTTATTTCTTCATTTAAATTATCTAGCTTTTTATTTGAAAATCTTGATGAATTAAAAGTTATGAAAAAAGAGCATTTTAATCTGTTATTTTATTTGTTAAGTACAAGTGCATTTACATTATTATTTGGTCTGGCTAATGGTTCTGAGCTTTTAGGTCTTATCCTCTTTGAATTTTTTATTATTGCACTAATTTCTGGCAAGAATTCAGGAATATTTTTGGGTCTAGCTTTTTTAACAAGGTATAACTTTTTGATTTTTTTCCCATTATTATTTTTTAATAAGAATTACAAAAAAATATTAATAAATATCTTCTCTTTTTTTATTATAATTTTTCCATGGTTTTTATTTAATTATTTTAAGTTTCATAATTGGTTTGCTGGTTTTGTTGATGCTTATGTGAATAATATTTCATCAAGGCAAACAATATTTCAATCAATTAATTTTTATGATTTGCTTTTACCTGTTGGTTTTCTTTTACCTTTTTTTGTATTAGGTTTACTTTATTTCTTTAAAAGAATTAGTATTTTTAATAAAAATTATTTTAAAAATAATAAAATTTATATAATCTTTTTCGTTTTAACAATTGCTTTTGTTTATTCTTATTTCACTATTCCATTGAGACAACCTAGATATCTGTTTAATCTTATTTTACCAGTTACTTTTTTTTCAATTGTTGGAATTGCTTTTTTAATTAATAAATTCAATAAATTAAAAATTCCAATTATCATTGCACTAATATTTATCTTTTTATTTTCTTTTTTTATCCTTATATATGAATATAAAGAAAATGCAGTTTATGATGATAAATTTTATTTAGCTTCTGAAGATATATTAAAACTTAATATTTCTAATTGTGAAATTTTATCGCCCCATTGGGTTTTAATATCATATTTTACTGAAAATGTTTATCCTTTAGGATTAAATGACATTAACAAGAGTTTAGAATCTAAAAAAATTGTGCTTATTTTTTATGATGATCCCACATTTGATGATTTATTTGATTTAAATCAACTTAATTATTCAAAATTTTATGAAACTAAAGACTATGTATTCTTTTCAGATGATACTTTTGAACCTGAAAATTGTGCAAAAAAGTATATTTCTGATGAAACTTATGTACTTGATCATTGTTTGATTATTTCAGAGAAATTTAGTGGATTAGGTGTGTCGAATTTTTCATATAGAATCTGTAAGCTTATTAACAAAAAGTAAATTATTCTTATTTGTCTATATAGAAACTAACTTCTTCACTGTTTTTTATACTTGTCAGTTTAACATTTTCATCTATTAATATAGTATTTGGTTGAATTATATTATACTTTTTCTTGAGTGTATTTATCAATGGATCATCAAGATTATAATCAAATGAATAAATCATTACATTTTTATTTGTTGTTTTTACATAATTTAATATTCTTCCAAAAAGCTCACCCTGACCTATATCATTTTCTTCATTTGAATAAAAGAAAAGAATAGTGTGCATGCTTTTATTGCAGTTTTTTCTGTAATCATTTATATATAAAAAATGCTGAACTTCTAATAGAGAATAAATTTTCTTTTTTTCAATTACTTTTTCATCATTTTTTCCAAACCTCTTTTCAAGAAGGTCTATTGTGAATCCCATATCAGACATTTCTGAAGAGAATCTATATGGATTAAAAAGAGTACATGAGTTTCCAACCAAGCTCTTTTCAATTTGAACACTTAATAAGTCATATTTCATATTATCTTGTAAATCTTGTATTGATTTATATTGAGTATATGAAACTGTATAACTTATCATAAATCCTAAAACAAATGTTAGTGAAGCGAGAATTAGTGCAAAAGCAATTCTTTCTAAGTTCATTGGCTTTCTTTTTTCTGGTTCTTTTAATTCTAATTCTGTTTTGTTCATTTTTTAAGATATTTTGTATCCTTTTTTAACTTATCTCCAAGATATTTTCCTATTTAACATTATATATATTAGTGAGATAAACCACCATAAAGTGAAAAGGGTTGTATAAAATAGTATGAAAAATATTAAACTTAATTTTATATTCAAACTTTCTTTTAATTTAGCCTTTGCAAATATCATATAAAGTGCAAGACTTGTAAAAAATATTACTAGGAAGAAAATTTTGGGGTCACTTACGAGTGTTAAGATGTATCTTTCTATAAATGTTGTGCTAAATTCCCAACTGTTAAAAACTTGGAAATTAATACTTTGTAGGTATTCAAATTCATCTTTTAAATTCAGTATAGATTTTATTAACATATAAGGAGTTAATATAAGTGAGAAAAGAACACTTATAACTGCTGCAGGAAGAATTATTACACCCATTTCACCATGTCTTTTTGAAAATAGACTGTTATACTTTGCCAGATTTTTTACTAGGCCTCCATACCATCTTCTTCTTTGTTTTAGAAGCACTCCGAACTTGTTAGGAGTTACTGTGTAAATTATTGCCTCGGTACTGTTTACTATACTATATCCATTATACTGGATTCTTAATGCCATTTCTAAGTCTTCTGTTAGATTATTTTCTTCAAATCCACCAAACTTATCAAAAAAAGATTTTTTATATGCTGAAAATGCTCCCGGAGTTACATGTATTGCATTAATATTTGAAAATACCTTTCTTAACAGTATTCCAAATAAATATTCAACTTGCTGAATTTTTTGTAATATTCCTTTTGGTTCATAAACAGCCATTACTGGTGCAACACAAACAACATCTGGATTGCTGAAATATGCAACCATCTGCTTTAGTGCTTCAGGTTTTACATGAGTGTTATCTGCATCCATTGTTACTATTATTTTTCCCTTTGCTTTTGAAATTCCTAGATTTAGTGCTGTTCCCTTACCTCCATTTGGCTTTGTAAAAACTTTTATACCTTTATTTTTATATTGTAATGCTATTTTGTAAGTATTATCTTTACTTCCATCATCAACTACAATAATTTCTAGCTTTTTTTTAGGATAGTCAATGTTTAATGCAGACTCTATAGTAGTCGCAATTCCTTTTTCTTCATTAAATGCTGGAATTATTATTGTTACTTTTGGCGGTTTTTTTTCCTCAAAAATTGGTTTTTCTTCTTTTGTTTTACTTAGAAATATAAATAGGTAAAAGTATGCTAAGAATAGCCCGATAAAAATCGAGAGATACATCAAAAACTGAATCATTTTAGATCAATTATTACTTCCTTTCTGGGTTTTTATTGTTTGTTATCTTCTAAAACTTCCTTTTTATCACCATTTTCAAACTCTTTTTTGTCTATTTTTCCTTTTGTTACATTAAAATAGCTGTAGAATTCATCGCTTAGGCTTAACTCATAAGTTCTTCCTTTTCTTTTTGATTTTACTAGTTCGAGTTCTATGAATTTTTTAACATGGTCATAAGCTTTATTGCCACGAATATGAATAATTTTTGACTGGGTTATTGGTTGTTTATATGCAATTATTGCCAGAGTTTCTTGCTCTGCTTTTGTAAATTCCTGGCTTCCTGTTGCAAGACGATTTACAATATCGTTAAATTCAGTTCTTACATCCATTTTCCACATTTCCCCTTTGTTCACAATTTCTATTGCAGAGCTTTCATCATATTTTTCAAGAAGTTTTGCAAGTGTTTGGCTAAGAAGAATGGGATTTAAGTCTGTTAGTGCAACAAGCTCTTGAGTTGAGAGAAATCTTCCAGCAACAAATAATGCTGCTTCAATTCGTTTAAAGTTTTCAACATCCCGAGCATTGTCTATTTCTTCTAGAGTCTCTTTTGTTAGATGTTCAGTTTCACTCATGGAAGCATAAAGAAAAGAGTGTTTTTAAGAATTATGATGTAACTTTATTCGTAATTTTCTGAGCAATTGTTGGGAAATTTTTTTTCTTCATCAGCTAGCGGATTTGTTGCTTTCATCAGATCAAATGAAATATTTATGTAGTCTATAACATTCTCTTTGTTATTCTGGCTAAAATCCTTTCTTCTTTTTAGATAGTAGTACATTCTTTTTAATGCTTTGCAGTTATAAACTTCTTTTTCAATTTCATAATTCCATTCATCTGCATTTCTTGGATGTAAAATTCTTTGTTCAGAATGTTCTCTTAGGAATATCATATTCGGAGATATTGCATGCTTAACAACATAGGTTTTAGCATAAGGTGGCAGTTTTTCAAATTTATTTTTTAATTTTTCTCTTAAACTTTTGATTAGTTTTTCATTCATAAGTCAATAGAATTCTGCTAGTTTATAAATTCTGTTTTAGTCTAATTTAAACTATTTTTGCATTGATTATCATAACTTCAGTTATTGGTCTGTCACTATTGTCTGTTTTTATTTTTGCAATTTTATCTACAACATCCATGCCTTCGATTATATTGCCAAAAACAGGATGTTTTCCATCTAGAAAATTATTATTTACTAAATTTATAAAAAACTGGCTGCTTCCCGTATTTGGACCGGCATTTGCCATTGCAATTGTTCCCCGATTATTTTTTTGTTCCCCATTAAATTCATCATTTATTTTAGGTATTTTTGGGTCTCCATACCCTGTTCCGGTAGGGTCTCCTCCCTGGATCATAAAACCATCAATAACTCTGTGGAAAATAACTCCGTTGTAAGTTCCTTTTTCAACTAAATTTTTAAAATTGCCTGAAGTAACTGGCTGGTCATTTCTAAGCTCAATTGTGATGTTTCCATAGTTTGTTTCAAGAAGCACTTTTGTTTTTTCCATTGTTTTTTCTGTTGGTTTTATTTTATATATTCCAAATAAAGCTATTAAGATTATAATTACTATAATTCCAGCTATTATAAACTTTTTATTTTTATTCATAAATCATTATTTAATTTTAAGTTTTTAAAGTTTTATCTAAAACTTTAAGCCAAGAAAACTTGTAGTTTTTGATGTTTAAAACTTATGAAAGAAAAAGAAAAAAAAAGGCAAATAAACGCTCAAGAATTAAATATTCTTGGCGCCTCAATTTCTTACGAAATTAAGGAAATAAAAAAGATAAAAAGGCAAAATAAAAAATAAAGTGTGCCTTGTCTTTTTTCAGTTTTTTGGGAACCTTTTTTGTTAAATCCTAAAAATCCTTTGGATTTTGGGACTTGAAGTTTTTTAAACTTCAAGGGTTCATTTATCTGTATGTGTTGATGCCTAAGTCAGACAGATGAGATTTCATTGACGAAGTATTATCATACAATGATTTTCCAAGTACATAAGGAGATTTAACACCAGTCATAATTGTGATAACTCTGATTTTTCCTTGGAATTCTTTGTTAATACGTGCACCGATAATTACTTGAGCTTCTGGGTTGAGATTTTCAGTAATTAAGTGTCCGATGTTATCAAATTCTTCCAATTTCATATCTGGTCCGCAAGTTATGTGAATTAATGCTCCTGAAGCTCCCCTATAATCTACATCCAATAGTGGATGAGTAAGAGCTTGTCTAACTGCTTCATCTACTCTATTTGATGTGTCTGATTCACCAATACCAATTACTGCAACATCTCCATTCTTCATGATAGCTGATACATCTGCATAGTCCAAGTTAATCAATGAAGGCAAGGTAATTGTTTCCACTATTCCTTTAATCATTGTACTAACAAGTTCATTTGCAACTGCAAAAGCTTGCTCTATTGGTAGATTTCCTGCTATGTCTACAAGTCTGTTATTATCAATAACGATACAAGTGTCTACTGCTTCCCTTAACTCTTGAAGTCCGAATTCTGCTTTGTCTATTCTTGACTTTTCGCATTCAAAAGGCATGGTAACAACACCAATTACTACAGCACCTGCTTCTTTTGACATTTGAGCAAATACCGGGGCAGCACCTGTTCCTGTTCCACCACCCATTCCTGAGATAATGAAAACCATATCTGCTCCTGATACTGATCTTTTAACTTCTGCTAAAGATTCTTTTGCAGCTTCTCTTCCCCTGTTTGGGTATCCACCACATCCTAAACCTCTAGTAAGTTCTTTTCCAATTAGTATTTTTTCATCAGATTTTGTAATGCTTAGATGAAGTGCATCTGTATTTGCAGAATAAACTGTTGCTCCACTGATACCTTTGTTAAATAACCAAGTAACAGCATTACAACCAGCACCACCAACACCAAAAACTTTAATGTTTGCTTTTCCAGCCTTAAGTTCGTCGAAATTAATGCTGTGTGCTTCTGCATTTTGGATTGCTTCTTTTGCAAAATCTAATACCATTTTGTTCCTCTTTTTACCTCCTTTCAATTATTTGAATAAATAGGGAGATATTTCCTATTTAAATAATTTGTTCTGTTTGTAAATATACAAATAGATTAGAATTATAGAAAATGATAATCATTTATTTCATCTATTTTTGTCTTAAGAGACTTTAAGTTCATTACTTCTTTAATATTTTCTTCTGGAAAACTTGGGTCAAATGGTAAAGGTATTCTTTTAATTTCACAATTATCTATTTCTTTAGTTTTGAGATAGTTTGAAATTTCAATTTTATTTAATCCAGTTATTACTCCTTTATTTTCAGGTAATAGAGTATAAAATCCAGTTATTCCCTCATCTGTTAATACAAGTTCAATAAGTTCTTTTAATTCATATTTTTGAATCATTTTTATATTTAAATTAATGGACTTATAAACTTTTATATTTTATATATTTGGTAATTCATTTAATACTTCTTCAACTTCAAATTTTATTTCTTCATTTTGCATTGGCTTGTAAATTCTCAATAATAAACTACCTTCTTTAAAATTCCACTCTTTACACCAATCATCAATAAAAAATTGTGCGTATTCAAGATTTTTTTGTGGATAACATCTATCACTCATTATAGACAGATCACTTTCAAAATTAATTATTCTTACAGCAAATAAATCATAGTCTTGTTTTTTTATTTTAGACATATAACTTATATTTTACGTTTATTTTTAAGAATTATTATAGTCTTTTTGAAATATTTATTAGTCTTTTTTTGAATTCTGGAAGGTATTTTACCGGAAAAAAACCACCTGCTGCATGGAAATGGCCTCCTGCGCCAGAATTTTTGAATTTATTAACTAACATTTTCAATAAGTTTGGCAAATCAATATCTCCTTCTTGATTCCTAGCAGATATTTGATATACTTTACTATATTTTGATATAATTATAAATACTTTATTTTTTTCATTCATACTTAATTCGTTGATTAACATAGATAATATATTATACTTTGATTTTAATTCCAAAAAGTAAATATTATTGAAAATTTCTCTTTTTTTATAAAATTCTTTTACTTTTTTGTTAATTTCTTCATTTATAATTTTATGATATTTTGATAAGTTACCTATTTCTCCAAATTTTTTTCCAATAGATTCATAAACTTTTTTTATATTTTTTTCAAAGTATATTAATGATAGAGATAATTCTTTCTGAATTTTTAATATTTCAGTATTTTGTATTGCCGTTTCATTATCAGAGAAATTTTCATTATATTTCTTGAATGTTTTTGACATAAATTCTGGAACATTTTTTTCCATGAAATCTGATATACATGCACAAGCAACTAGCCAATCATAAAAATCTATATTTTGTATTTTTGAAAAAAGATAGTAACAAGAGTATGAAGCACAAAAACCATCTGTATTTATGAATGAAGTTTTATTAGAATTGAAATCAAAATTGAAATTATGATGATCTATTATCAGTACTTCTGAAAATTTTTCAATTTTTTTTATATTTGTTTCATTTATTCCAATATCAGTTATGATAACTTTATTTATTTTTTTCAATTTTATTTTTTTCATAAGTTTTTCATTTATATCTTTATAATCTATAAATTCAATAAAATTTACATTAATACACTCATTTACTATTTTTGCACTTATAACTCCGTCAAGGTCGTTATGAGTTATTAAGGCTATTTTGTCTTTTTCTGTTAAATTTGAAATAAAATTAAAGAATTCTTTTTCAGAACCTGCTAAAAATTTTGGATTTTCCACTTTTTATAAGAAAAAATAAGTTAATAAGGCTTTTTGATATTAAGTGTAATATAGTTTCAGAACATCTGTTTTGGTCTCACCTATTGCTGTTTGAGTAGTTTAAAATTTAGTAAATTACCAAACCAAGTTAGTATTTCATTATCTAACATTTTAGATAAGCATTCTAAATATTCCATAAAATAATAAAATTAAAGCTATTATTCCTAAAGTCCATAAGATGCCTCTTAGAATCTTATCTCTTTCACTCTTTTTCATATTACTTTTAGCAGAAATAACTTAATAAATTTAATTCTTGAATTTGTATTTTACAACTTATTCAAAACTCTAGCATTTATGCCTTTGTTGCTGCATAATTCGACAAATCTTTCTGCATCTGTTTGTGTTCCAGCAACTCCTGCTCCGTAATGCATGGGAATTGCTATACTTGGATTTATTATTGAAGCTGCGTCAGCAGCTTCTTCTGCAGTCATTGCAAATTCTCTTGAAACAGGAAGAATTGCAATAAACTTATTTTTTTCAGAGTATTTTGAAAGTGAACTAAATTCAGGAATTTTATCTGTGTCTCCTGCATGATAAATTATTGTTTTTCCAATATGAATTATATAGCCTAACCAAGATTCCGATTTTTCATGAAATGGTTTGTTTATATTATATGCTGGAAATGTTTCTATAATAATTTCATCCAAATCTAATTTTTTTCCAAGTGTTATTAGTTTTAGATTTATGTCTTTTATTTTCATAACTTTGCTTTGACAATCAGCAGGAACAATTATTGTTGTATTAGGTTTAGATAATTGATCAATATCCTTAATGCTACAATGATCTTGATGTGGATGAGTTATTAAGATAATATCAACTTTTTCAAGAGAGCGATTTACATTGTATGGATCTATTGCAATTCTTTTATTACCTACTTTTATTAAGAATCCAGAATGCCCTAAAAAATCAATAAAAACACCATCAATATTCATATCAAAAAAAAGATTTATAGGTTTTTAAAGATTGTTAGAATAATTTATTTTATTAATCTATACCATCCTCAAATTTCATTTCATGACGGTTTTCCCAGGCTTTTTTCCTTTCTTTAGAACAAGCATCACAATATTTTCTTTGATATTTTGGATGAGGTTTATATTTGAATATCTTTCCACATTCTTTGCACTTCATCTCTTTTTCATTTTTAAGGGTTATTTCCATAAATTGTTATAGATCTTGTAATTATAAAACTTACGATTATATTTATTTTAACTCCTCGAGCATTTTTGAGATGCTTAAAAGTTTTGCTTCGTTTCCTTTAGCACACATTACTTGAAGGCCAACTGGAATTCTATTTATTTCTCCTGCTGGCATTGTTAAAGCGCAAATCTCTGCGAGATTTGCTGGAATTGTTAGAGCATCATAAGCATAAACTTCTTCAATTGCCATTGATTCTCCAATTTTCCAAGGCAATCCCGGACATGTTGGAACAATTATGCAATCAATATCTTTGAATGCTTTTTCAAATGATTGTTTGATTATTTCTTTTATTTCAAGTGATTTTTTATAATATCTTCCACCATACTCTGCTTTGCTTATTTCACTTCCACCTAAAATTCTTCTTAATAATTCTGGACCTGCAACATCTTCTATTTTTTTTCCATATCTTCTTCCATCATATTTTCTTGTGCTTGAAAATAGTTCAACATAAACTAAGGGATAATACGTTTCAACTGCAACATCAATGTAGTCAATTTCAATTTGTTTTTTTGACCAGCCGAATTGTTTTATTGCTTCTTCTATTTTTTTATCAATTAAACTTTGAACTTCTGGTTTTGCAAGAGGTTTTATTATACCTATTTTTATTTTATTTTCTGAAGTAAGTTTGATTAGATTACTTTTATAGGTTGTTGGATCTTTTTCATCATGACCTTTTATTATATCTAACATTAAAGCTGTTGATTCAACATCTTTTGAAAGAATTCCTATTTGATCTAGACTCATTGCGTAGTCCATTAGTCCGTATCTTGAAACAAATCCATAACTTGGTTTTATTCCAACAATTCCGCAGTGTGATGCAGGGTTTCTTATACTTCCACCAGTATCACTTCCTAGAGCAATGTCACAAAAGTCAGCTGCGACAGAAGCTGCACTTCCTGAGCTTGAACCACCAGGAATTAAATCTAGTTGTAGTGGATTTTTTGTTGGTCCAAAAGCACTTGTTTCTCCACTTCCACCACAAGCAAATTCATCCATATTTGATATACCTAAAATTATTGCATCCTCTTTTTTTATTTTCTCAATAACTGTAGCATCATAGGGAGCAATCCAACCCTCAAGAGTTTTACTTGCAGAGTTGCATTCTAAACCCTTTACACAAATATTTGCTTTAACAATAACACCTAATCCTGCAAGTTTGCCTGCATTTTTTGACTTTATTTTTTTATCAACTTCTTTTGCTTCAGCAATTGCATTTGGATTAATTACAAGAACAGCATTTATTTTCTTTCCTTTTTGATTGTCTTTTTCAATTGCTTCTAAAAATTTTTTTACATTTTGCTCTGCTGTTATTTTTCCAGATTTCAATGCATGAAGTTTTTCTATTGTGTTCATTTTATATCTCCCATTTTAATTAGATATTCAATATTTGGAGCTACCTTGTAACTTCCTTTTTTTATTTCATCAATATCTAACCAAGCATATTCTTTTACAGGTGGTATTGCTTTAAGATCTGTTTTATTTTTTAGTCTTGCTTGATAATGAATTAATACTATTGTTTGTTTTTTTCCAGTTTTGGGATTTTTATCTAATAACATTGGGTGTAATGGTTTTATTATGTCTATATCAGCATTAATCTCCTCTTTTACTTCCCTCATACAAGTTTCTTCTAAACTATTATCTGATTCATTAACTGTTCCGCCAGGAATTTTATAAAAATCGTCTTTATTATCAAGGCTAACTAATAATTTCCCATTTTCGATTATTACTGGTCCAGAAGCAACAATAATTTTTTCAAATTTCATTTTACCCAACTTCCTCTTTCTGCAATTATGCAATCGTCATTGCTTTTTGGAGCATTTTTTAGAATTTGTTTTTTAAAATTAGGGTTATTTTGCCAAGGTTCAGTTTCTTCTCGTTCAAAAGATTCACGTTCAACAAATGCTTCTTTTATATTAGGTATTTTTTCAAGAGTTTTACCAAAATTAAACATAACTTTCTTTGCTTTTTGTTCTATCTCTATTTTTTCCTGTTCAGAAAGTCGTCTCCAAGTTAATTCACTTACCATATAAAATAAAGAATGCACTTGTTTAAAAAGTTATAGATTTAATATAGAAAAATTTATAAACTAGTAAGATTAATCTTACTAATGGCAAATATTGATATAACTCGTGTAAGTTCGAAAGGACAAGTTGTAATTCCTCAAGATATGAGAAAGGATCTAAAAGAAGGAGATAAACTAATTGTAATTAGAAATAATGAACAGATTATACTAAAAAAAGCAGAAGATTTTGACAAGAATATTGAAGAAGACTTGAAGTTTGCAAAGAGAACTGAGGAAGCTTGGCAGAGGCATAGGAAGGGCGATTTTAAGATTATGGAATTTGATGATTTTTTAAAAGAAGTTAAAAAATGGTAAAGATTGTTTTTGATAAACAATTTGAAGAAACATTCTGCAGAATTAAAGATAAATCTCTAAAAGAAAGATTAATTAAACAATTTGAAAAAATAAGACAAAATCCTGAAATTGGAAAGCCAATGAGATTCAATAGAAAAGGAACAAGAGAAGTTTATGTTGGCTCTTTTAGGCTTTCATATATTTATCATATAGAGCAAAGAATCATAGAATTTCTTGATTTATATCACAAGGATATGCAGTGAGCAATACCAATAAAGGTTTTTTGATATGGTTGTTTTGTTTTTTTAAGTAATAACCTAAAACATTATTCTTTTATATAACAATGTTTAAAAAACAGTTTGTTAAATAAGTTTATGAGATTTAGTGGAAGATTAATTAGAAATGTATACCTTTCAGACTTGTATAAAGGTGAAGATGTTACTGATTTTGAAAAAGGCGTAATTGCTTTAGTTGCTTATAAAAGAATAGCTCATTGTCTTGAAGCAGGTTTAAATTTGAATGTTAGTAGTTCTATATTTCAATGGACTGAAGAAAGAAGTCCAAATCATCATAAATATATTTATACTCCTAAGTGGCCAGTAGGATTTATTAATCTTGAGAGTCCAGCTTATTTTGTTGATACAATAAGACAATTTCCCGAATTAAATGAATATAATCTTAAAATAGTTAATGGTTCTAATTCTTCTGGAGGTGTTTTACAAGATAATATAAATAAATATCTTTTTTCAGTTGATACTGAATACTGTGCAAACAATGATTATTTATATAAAGAAATTGACTCAATGATTGATGAAAAATTTGGAGATAATGGAAGTTATAGAACAACTGAAAATAATTTACCTAAATTTAAATTTGTTAATGGTTTTATAACTGATTTTGTTAGAGTTGAAGGATTTGATAGAATTTCTGGTGGAAGAGTGATTATTGACATTGGAAATAGACCAATTATTAAGAAATATCCTAAGAATTGGATGGGATTTAAAACAAATTTTGGTCAGATACCTCCTTTGAATTCTCTTAAAGTTTCTGTTTTTTGATTAGGATTTATCTTTGTCTATTTTGTCTAAGATATTACATAAATTATAAATATAGCGCCCATTTCTGTCCCATAATTTACAATAAAAATGGGTAAAATATGGTCGCTAAGCTTTATTCTTTCTTCCTCCTAAAAGAACAATAAACCAGATACTTTTAAACATTACTTAACTTGAAGTTTCAATCAATTTCCATAAAACAGCAGGTACAAATGGTGCAATGAGTTCAATAAAAAGCCCCCATATAAAACCATTAGTAGACAGATTATTCTTTCCTATAACGCACATATAAGCTTAATTTGACGCTGTTTTATAGCCCGTATTCCTAAACTTAACTAATAGGGGCAAAAAGGGGAAGATTTATAATATCCTAAATTATCCTATTATAGGATAAGATGAAAAGTAAAATAAATCAAGTAAGGGTAACTGTTCCAAAGTGGATTGCTGAACTAAAAGACTGGAATACTGAAAGCCACTTAGAGATTGTTCCCCAAACCGAAAGCAAAGATAAAAATATAACTAAAGATGTTGTAATCATAATAAAAGAGGTGAAAAAAGATGGATAGTCAAGAACTTGTTGAAAGATACTTACTGCTATTGCTAGGAGTGAAAAAGGTAGCTATGCCTTCAGCATTGCATCTTCAGAAAGAGATGTTTTTATTGTCAAACTTTAAAGAGAATCTCAAAGATGATTTGAATTTTAAAAAACATTATTATGGGCCATTCTCACAGACTATTGAAGAGGCAGTCAAGAGTCCTACCTACCTCTCCGAAATATTTGAATTTAGTGGAGACAAATTATTTTTATCTGAAAAAGGAAATATTGAGTTTGACAAAATGATGCAAGAAAATAAGGGCAAAGAAGAATTTGAGTTAATCATATCCGGATTGACTCTAATAAGAACCGTATACGACAAGTTGAACAATGAAGAACTATTGTTTTTGATTTATTCTACTTATCCAGAATACACTGAATTCTCGAAAGTATCTGACGATCTTTTGAAAAATATTTCTAATAGGAATAGAATATTAAATAGTTTATTAGCAAAAGGAGTAATTACTCAAGAGAGATATGAGGAATTGAAAAATGGATAAGCGACTAGTTGCAGATACATCATTCTACTCTTTTTTCATAGATGACACTTCTGAAAAAGAATCCCTGAAAAAAATACTGCAATGTTTTAAAGCGGAGATGCCACCAAAAGTCTATTCGGAACTAAAGGCACTAAAGCATCCAGAGTTCCTAGAAGAATTTAAAGACAAAATCAATGTTCACAATTCATACAATCTAAGTTTTAACGCAATATTAAAGCCGTTGTTTTCAAAAGACCAAGAAGAAAAGGGAGAACATGAGATAATTGTTGTTGCGCTCTTTTGTTATAACTTAAAATTAGATTTCGTGTTCATAATAGATGACGGTGGAGCATTCAAATTTGTCGAAAAGAACTTACCTGCCCTAATAACAAATGTCAGAAGAACAGCAGGGTTTATCTGCGAGTGTTGTACCCGGTACAAAATATTTAATAAACCCGAATCCGTTGATTTATTAGAAAAAATGGGCAAGTCTAAATTTTTCATAGACAAAGATATCCTGCACAAAATTAAGGAGGACTTAATCAAAACATGACTGATATAAACATAAAAGAAGTTATTCCAGACAAAAATTCATTCTTTAACATAAAGCGATTTAAAATTGGGAACCTCAATCAAGACTTTTTAATGAAAACTATTGATATTCCAAACACCTCAAAGAAGCTTTGGCAGGCAAATCAAGGTCTAAAGGAGAATAGGCTCATCTTTGAAAAAACAAAAACAATTAAAAGTTTTGAAGATATGAAATCTTTAATAAGCGAAGCTGATGATAAAAAGATAAATTCTTTTTTCGATAAGAAAACTTGGCTGGACCACACATTCACTATATTTCATGCCACTCTTAAATTCAATCCTTACAAACATGTTAAGAAGTTATCTGAGATTGAAGGATTTTGGCACTACTATTACACTTTTTCAAAAGATGCATTATTAATCCCGAATATTGTTAAGGATAGAACGCCCTATGATGAAGATAAGCCTCAAAAGAAAGAAGAGATAATTTCATTTGACGAATATATTAAGTTTGTTGATGAGTTATACCAATTCTTCCAGCAAATGAACAACAAGCCTATTTTTGTTCCCATATCTTTAAGATTTAACATTACTGAAATAAAAAACCTCGTTGAGCATTATCTCTCAAAGGAGTATTTCTACTATTGGATAGATTTTGAATCACGACCTGCAGACCCATCAAATAGTGCCATTTATGCTAAGATTAGACAGATAAATATTCTCTTAAGAAATTCCAAACAATTTGATAAATGCGTTTTATTTGTTACAAATTTAAGAAGAGAGATTATCTCAAATCTAAAAGATGACAATAGCCCTGCTTCAGATATTCTTGGAACACTTTGCGGTGCCAATATCATTGGAGTTAACAGAGACCCAACAAAATATTTCCCAGAGATGATAGACAAACCTCTAAAAGTAGTACAGCACAAAGCAAGGTTATTTGACCCAGAGAGTTATTATTACAAGATGTTGAAAGATAACAACTTGAACAAAGCAGTGAATGTAACTGAAAATTCAGTCAGAGTTGCTAACGAGTTTGATAAACAGAGGGAAGCCTTCTTAGAAAGATTTGACATACAAAGCTATCTTAAGAAGAAAGAGATGATAAACCAATACAACAAGGGGAAGATATTAAAGTCTATTCAGTTAAAAGAAGAAGTTAATAAGAAGTTATTTTAATTACGAATTCTATTTCTCTTTATTGGATTTACAAGAGACGTTTATACTTCCAGAACTAGATTTTTTTTCTTTCTTCTCTTGTCCGTATTTCCATTTCTGAACTTTTAGATAGAGTAATTTCGCTTCCTTTTTGTTTAACTGAGGATAAGCTAGTTGCAAATCTTCTTCATCGTACTCTGCTCTGTCTTCCAGCAAATCATTCTTCCTAAAAGAATTAAATATTCTATCCACTTCTTTTTTCCTTACAATCTGTTTCTTATTGTCTTTCATAATATAATAACAAGAAGCTGGATTTTAAACGTTGCCCGTCGGTGATTTGTAATTTTATAGTTAGAAATTATAAAATATTAATAATAATTTAAACTTTCCGATAAGATGAGGTTTGAAGGTGTAGTGATACTACAGATTAGGATTTTGATAGTTTCCAAAGGAGATTAAAATATGCAAGATAGCTTTCTGCTATCTTCTTATTCTTTATTACGATACATAGAGGTTTCTCTCCAAAGAGTATTGTTGCAACATAATCCTTGGCTATGTCGATTATAGCAGGAGTAACTATCTCTTCGGGGAGATATCTCACTTCAGTATATTTAAGTTTCTTTCTTTCTTCACCGTACTTCTTTGCCTCCTTTCAATTTATCATATTTTCTATGATAGTTTATATCATAATAAATCGAATACGGTTAATAAAGGTTGCCCGATTTGTCGTCGATAATCTTGTAATTTATAAGTCATCACAATTACATCATATAACCAGTTATCTCCGATAGCTTTATAACTACATTATTCCTGTTTGTAATATGAAAAAAAAGAAAGCCCAATCAGATAACTTAATCTCCAGATTAGATTTAGAGGTGTTAAAAGCATTAGATAAAAAAAGTGGCTATGGTGTAGTTGAATTAAGAAATAAACTTAAGATTAATCCTCTCAGCGCAAGAAGACATATTAATAGATTACAGGAATTAAAATTAATTGAACGAAAAAGAATTGAAAAAACAAATAGGGCTGTATTAAATATCTCAGAGTACGGAAAACAATTATTAGAACTATTTGATAAAATTCTAAAAGATTAAGTACTTTTTATGTCTTTCACAATTAGTTGTATCCTTTCCATTTCTGCTGCATTTTTTTGCATAGCTTTAGCAAATTCAGACTTCATCTTTTCGAATTCCTTATCTTTCATATCACCAGATAATTTTAATTTTTCAATTTCAGATTTCAGAGTTGACATCTCTGTCTGCTCCACTTCCTTATCTAATTCCTCACTTAAATCTCTTCTTCTAGAATAACGTTGAATCATAGGACTTCCAAAATTCCAGCCATAACGATAATTCATTTGGTGGTCATTCTTGATGATATAAATATAATGAGTAGCACTGGCATGTCTTAACGCATGATAATGAATACTCTTGCCTAATGCTCTTAATCCCAGTCTGTGTAAAAACTTCCTCATCATCGGATAGGTTTTTGGGAATACTGGGTCAGTTGGCTTTGCCCCTTCTTTTAATCTCTCATTGTAATAATCTGTTATTATTTTTGTACTATGTTTCCAATAGCAGCTTATAACTCTCCCCTTAGTTTTTGAATATGCTTCTCGCACTCTTATCTTAATAAAATTCTCTCCAGTCTTTGGAAAAAGAACATCTTCCATTCTTATATTATGGAATTCTTCAGCCCTACAACCTGTATCAAATAAAGCACAAACAAAAAATCTCTCATAATTTTCAGTACATGCATCAATCAATTTTTCAACTTCTTCTTCAGGTGGAGCATCAACTTCTTTTACTTTTCCTCCCATCTTGATTTTTAATATCTTAATGAACTTGTAAGCTCCATCGTCAAATTTCCATTTAAGATACAAGATAAGTGAATTCCTGATTGAGATTTTCTTATACCTTGAGTAAGGTTTTTTTATAGTGATTGTGGAAGTTTCTATCTTGCCATTTATTTCCTTATCAACTCTTTTCTTTAAGGGATGAGTAAGCTCATCTTTAATCATTGCCTCATGCAATCGTTTAATATCATCAAGAGTTAATTTCGCTGTTGGTTTCTTAAAGAACTCCAGAGCTATTTTTATATCACTTAAATAAACTGATAATCCACCATCCTTAACAACCTTCCCAGTAAGTTCGCCTAAGCGTAGAGCTTTTATCCAGCCATCTTTGACCTCTTTCTTATCTTTAGCATCAATCTTCCATTTAGAGATGCCTGCCATCTTCTTGTCCATATTTAGCTGTCTAATGGGTATTTTTTCTTGTTCTGACATTTTGAGTAATAAGTTATAGGATGTAACTTATTACATATTATAATCATTGGTATTTATAAGCTTTTCTACGTTAGAATAAATTATGGGACAGTTTTGGGCTCGAATTTATAAAAATATTTTTTTACATCTTTTTTATTTTTAGCTACTGGGGCCTTTAAATTTAATCTTTTCCGATATAAATAATCAAAATAATGATTCATCATATTAACTAATACTTTTTCTGGATAGTTTGAGATTATTTTATCATATTTATAAACAAAAATGAATAATGGATCACAATATTTTTCTTTCTTAAATTCTTTTGAAAATAATTCCTTTACTGAGCCTAACAAACAATTGTAGGTTTTATTCAATATTTCGTTAATATTATCTTCTTTGATAAGTGCCCAATTCCAGTCTTTCTCAATTTGGGGATAAGAAGTATAAATCATTTTATGAAATGCAATATCTTTACTTTCTTTATATCCTGCTAAATATAATGCAGAAAATTGTTCATCAGAAGTTGAAAAACATATACTTTTTGCTTTGTACTTTTTATTAAGATATTTGTTTAGATTTTCAAATATTCTATGAATTTCTTTATAAAAATCTGATGAAGATGCTTCTACTTTTTTAGTAATTATTATATCAATATCTCTATTAATGTTACAAGAGCCTATAGTTCCAAAAGTCATTATTGTATTTGTCTTTTTGAGTTCTTTTATTAATACTTTTTTTATTTCATCCCAGCTATAACTCTTTTTCATTTAATATAAAAGAAACACCAGTTTAAAAACAATCTCTTTAAGGAGTTAATCTGTCTCGGTCTCTTGGGAAGAGAACAGCTTCTCGGATGTTCTTTTGCCCTAGAATTAACATTGTTAGTCTTTCAAGACCAACACCCCAACCTGCATGCGGTGGAGCTCCATATCTGAAACTGTCAATGTAAGCTTTGAAATCTTTTGGATTTAATCCTTTAATTTTTAGTCTTTCAGTTAATAATTCTGGAAGATGAATTCTCTGACCACCTGATGAAATTTCCATTCCTAAATATATTGCATCAAATCCATTGCTTAAAATTGCGTCTTTTTTAGCATCTTTTGGCATAATATAGAATGGTTTTCCAGACATTGGCCAATCATGAACAAAAACAATTGTGTTTGGATATAACTCTCCAAGTTTTTCTTCTGATTCTCCGCTTAAGTCATCTTTTCCAACATGAACTTTGTGCTTTTTCATTATTTCAGCAACTTCTGCAAAGGTTAGATATTTAACTTTTGGAATTTCAATTTTAACTTCAAGCAAATCTAATTCTTTTTTATTTTCTTCAAGAACTTTTTTAACAATGTATTGAACACATCTTGCTAAAACATCCATTACAATTTTATCATCTGCAAAAGCCATTTCAAAATCAAGTTGTCTTGATTCATTTAAGTGTCTTATTGTATTATGTTTTTCTGCTCTCCAAACAGTGAATATTGCAAAAACTTTTTCCATTGAACAAGCTAACATTTGTTTGTATAACTGACAGCTTTGAGATAAGAATGCTTTTTTTTCAAAGTATTTTGCTTCGAATAATTCTGTTCCACCTTCACTACTTGAGCTTATTATTGAAGGGAATTGTGCTTGAATAGCTCCTTCTTTATTCATGAACTCAACATAAGCTTTTTGTATGGTGTTTTGAACTTTGAAAATTGCCTGACTTCTTTCTCTATGTAAGTCTAAGAATCTGTAGTCAAGTCTTTTTGGAAGTTCTGTTTTTGAATGATCTGAAACATCAATTGGAAGAGGATGTTCTGCTTTTCCAAGAACTATAATTTTTTCAGGAAGAACTTCTTTTCCACCAGGAGCTTGTTTTGATTCTTTTATTTGACCAGTAATCTCTATTACTGATTCTCTTGGAATTTCTTTCATTAATTCAAATGTTTCTTCAGAAGTTTCTCCCTTTACTCCGGTTATTTGTATTCTTCCAGAAATATCTCTAAGTACAATAAACCTAACTTTGCTTAGATCTCTTACATCATGAACCCAACCCTTTAAAAGGATTTTTCCTTTTTCTTTGAAAGCTTGTTCAACATAAACTCTTTCCATGAATTTATCAGAACTAGCCGATTTTTAAATATTCCTAAATAAAAACAAAAAATTAAACATTCAAGAATCAAAGATTCTTGGTGCCTCAATTTCTTACGAAATTAAGTAAAAAGAAATATTATCCAATTAAAATACTTCTTTCTTCGCTTCTTTTTCTTGAAAGTTTTCTACTTATATCCATTAGTTCTGGATATAATGAAGCTGCTACTGCTGGTGTGAAACCAAGATCAGTCATTACACCCATGTAATCATCTGAAGTTAGTCTACATCCTTCATTAACTCCAAAATATAGGTGAGTTTCTTTTTGAAGTCTTTTTTCAGCGATAAGACCTTCTAAAACTTTTCCATGTGTAGGGTATGCTTCTTTGAATTCATTTATTGCTTCACGTGTAGTTCTTGCTTTCATTTTATCTTCTTCTTCAATTCTTGCATAAACTCTTTCACCTTGATAATTACTACCTGGGAAAGCTATTTCTTCAGCAAGTTTTGGTTTCATTCTTTTTAATTTTCCTGACATGCTTGAGATAGGTATGTCTATTCTATCAGCAGCAATCAGTCCAATTATTTGTCGTTCAACATTTTCTTTGTTATTCATTTTAACCTCCTATCAATTTATTTTGTTAATAATCTATAACAAAAAGAGTATATAATATTATGAGGTGATAAATAACACCACATTAGAAAGATATTTAAAATGTTAGATGCTATATTCTTATGAATGAAATTAGAGCAGCAGGTCTTACTGAAAATGAATCAAAAATTTATCTAGCCTTGCTTGATCTTGGACCGAGTTTAGCTGGACAAATATCTCAGAAAACTGGCATGCATAGAAGAACTGTTTATGATACAATAGAGATGCTTATTAAAAAAGGACTTGTAGGTTATATTTTAAAAAATAATAGACATTTTTTTCAAGCATCAAATCCAGAAAGAATTTTAGAAATTATAAAAGAAAAAGAAAAGAGTATAGAATCTATTTTACCTTTAATGAAAGAGAAATTCGTTAAAACAAGAGAAAAAGAAGAAACTAATTTTTATAAGGGGAAAGAAGGGTTAAAAACTGTTTTTGAAGATCAGTTAAATAGTAAAGAGATTTTGATTATGGGTGCATCACCTAAAGCTTATGAAGTTTTGCAGTTTTATTTTAATTGGTATGATAAAATAAGAAAAGAGAAAAAAATTAAGGCTAGAATAATTGCACAAGATAAAAGAATTTCTAAAATTCCTCTTGCTGAAATAAGATATTTGCCTGAAAAATATGCGAATCCTGTTTCAGTTAATATTTATGGAGATAAAATTGCAATAATTCTTTGGGCAACATTTCCAATAGCTATTGTTATAAAAAATAAAGAGATGAGTGAGGGATATAAGAAATATTTTGAGTTAATGTGGAATATTGCAAGATAAATTTATTTAACATACTTATTTATTAGATCCATTGCTTCTTTTCCAGATATTTTTCCCTTGAATTTTTGCATAACTAAACCCATATAAGCATTAATATTTAATTTTGGTTTTTCTTTTATTAACTTAATTATTTCGTGTTCAATTTCATCCAAGTTCTTTTCTATTTTAATTGCCTCATGAATTGATTTTCCTTTTGCAATATCAAATATTATGTTTTGGACGTCATGTTTTTGTATTTTTCCTTTATTTAGTTCATCAAGAATTGTATGAAGGATGTCTAAAGTTAAGATTTTGTTTACTTTATCTAGGCTTATTTTTTCTTTCATTGAAACTTCTTTAGGCCATAGAATCATCATTTTAACTATTAAATTTCCATCTTTATTTATTTGAAGTAATTCTTTAAACTCTTCAATTTTGTTTTCTTGAACAACAAGTTTTATCATTTCATCTGTTAATCCAGATTCTTTAAGTTCAAATTTTATATCAGATCTTAGTTTTGGTAGATTTCGTTTTATTTCATTGATTAAATCACGAGAAATAAATAATAATGGAAGATCTGTTTCAGGATACATTCTCGAACTTCCAGGCATTGGTCTCATAAATGTTGTTGTTGCATCAGGATTTGCTTTTCTAACTTCGTGTTCAAGTTTTTTTTGTTTTATATTTATGAGCTGTCTTTCAATTTCATTATCAACAATCTTAATGAATAGTTTTGGATCTTGAAAACCCTTTATTTCTGTTCTCGGATGACCTTTAATGCTTATATTTACATCTTGCCTTATTGTTCCAATACCTCTTTTAACTTTACAAGCTCTCAAAATATCTCCAATATGAAGAGCTACTTCTTTTATTTGTTCAGGATTGTTCATGTCAGGTTCTGTTGCAATTTCAACTAAAGGAATTCCTAATCTATCTAAACGGTAAATTGTTTTTTCTTCTGTTTGTTCAATTATTCTTGCAGCATCTTCTTCAAGACCAATTGTTGCAATTCTCACTTTTCCGTGAGGTGTTTCAACATAACCATCTTTTGCAATTAGTGCTGTTCTTTGAAAACCACCAGTATTCGAACCATCAATAACTGTTTTTCTCATTATCTGAGTTACTGGAAGTATTTCACAGTTTAATAGAAGTGCAATTTGAATTGTTATTTTTAGAGCTTCCTCATTTATATTTTTTGGTGGGGCTTCATCTAATTCAACTAAGCAAGTTGAATCATAAACTTGATAAACAAATTTTTTATCTTTACCTGCTTCAAATTTTACAGCTGTATCAATGCTTCCGGTTTCTCCTGCAATTGCATGGAGTTTTCTAGTTACTTCAAACAATGGATGATCAGATCTTAAGATAGATGGACAGTTACAAAATAACTTTTTAGTATCAAGTTGCTGATGTATTTCAAGCCCTGCTTTAAGATTTAGTTTATTGTAATCATATTCCATAAATGAACGAATTAGTAATTGTATATAAATTTAATGGAATTATTTATTATAGTATTGAACTTTTTTAAACTTTGAATTTAAATATTCTTTTATTAAATAATTTTCTTTATTGCTATAACCCTTTAGTTCTATTTTAAGGGATTTTTTTGGATTTAGGTTTAAATCATGAGATATTTTTTCGATTAGTTCTTCAATTGTTCTATACTCTTTTCTATGATTTTCAGTTTCAGGTCCATCATACACAATATAAAACTTATTTATTGGTAAGTTTTTTATTAATATTTTCCTCATTTTAATTTTATAATAGTCATTATTTTAAAATTTAGAAAATTAGTTGTTAATATGATTAGTAATATTAATTTTAAGTGTTATGAGTAAATAAATCTTATGGTATTTAGTTCTATTCTAAGATATATCCTTTCCAATTTTCTGTTTTTTTTACTGGTTTAATTGTTTCTTTTGTTGGTTTTTTATAAGGATTAAAACTAAACGCTTCTGTAGCTGGTTTTCTACCATCACAAACAATTGCATATCTTTCTGTAAATAAATTTGGTCTTTCAGAAAAACCTGCATTTTTATCATAAGCTAGTATAACTTCTAAAAAAGTATTCTCTGGAATTATTTGACGTCCATGATCACTACATATTTCTACAGCAATCATTTTATTTTTATGCATAATATGATTTAGATTTGAATCTTGACCTTCATATATTAATCCGTTTGTTTCAGCTATTTTTTCATCACCACATGTTGTTTCTTTGAAAAATTCTCTAATATTTTTTCCATCTAAGAAAGCAGGACATGAATGAGCCATAATTCCTGGTCTTAAAATTATTGGAATTGTACCTGGTAGTATCAGTGTTTTCGGGTATTTTGCACTAATTTTTGATAATTCACTGAATATATACGGTTTAAGATTAAAATTAGCTTTTGAATTTTCATTATTCTGGTTTTCTGAAAATAATAATCCATAATCTGGACCTATAAGTAAATCAATATCTCCAAGATTACTTTTACCTTCATATAGAACTTCTCTTATTTTTTTGAAGTATTCTTCAGGAATATTTTTATTATCTACATTGTGAATTAAGCTTATAATTTTCATGTTTTTCTAAAGCTTTTTTGTTTTTTAAATCTTTCTATTTGTTACTATTAATGAGTAGGTATCTTAAGTTTTAATAAGCTTTTTAAAGTCTTAAAGTTTAATTAAAACATGGCACACGACAATTCAGTATCCATGCCCGGTGTTTTTGGTGGATTAATGAGATATAATGAAGAGTATACAAGTAAGCTTAGAATGAAGCCTGCACATTTAGTTATTCTTGTAGTTTTGTTTGCTTTAGCTGTGATTGGTTTGAAATTTTTTATGCCTGTTACTTCTTTAAGTTAGGTTTTAGTTGATTATTGATTTAAATTAAGACAAATTGTCTTTCTTTTTTAGTATCTTTTTATTTTATCGTAAATTATAAAAAGCATACTTCCTAAACTATTTTTATGATACCTGGAATAAATCCTTCTCAGATGAAAGCTGTTATGAAGCAGATGGGCATTAAACAGGAAGATATTGATGCTATTAGAGTGATTATTGAAAAAGAGGATGAAAATATTGTTATTGATAATCCAAGTGTTATTAAGGTTGTAATGCAAGGTCAAGAGAGTTTTCAAATAACTGGAGAGAGTCGTGTTGAGGCAAAAGAAAAGGGATTTTCTGAAGAGGATGTTAAGATGGTTATGGAAAAGACAGGTGCTTCAGAAGAGGATGCAAAAGATGCTCTTGAAAAGACAGGTGATCTTGCTGAAGCAATTCTTGAGTTGAGTTAAATTATTTTAGTTAGGTTTTTATAGTTGGGTTTTGTTTTTGTTTCATGGTTCAGATAAGTGAGATAAAAGTTGGAACAAGAGTTTTTTTACATACAAAAAAAGGAGATTTTGAGTGTATAATTCTTGAAAGTTCGAGAAGCGATATTCTTTTAGTTAAACTTGATTCAGGTTATAATATTGGAGTTAGGGAAGAAGATATACTCGATATTAAATTAGTTAAGGAAAAAATTGAGAAAGATGAAACTGGAAAAAAAGAAAAAGAATCTGTAAAAGCTAAAAGCGATAAAAAGAATAATTTGCCAAATATTGTGCTAATTGCAACTGGTGGAACAATATCTTCAAAATTAGATTATAAAACCGGTGGAGTGAAATGGCTGACTGATGTAGAAGAATTGCTAAAGTTTTATCCGGAAATATTAAAAATTGCAAACATAAAAAAAATTGAAACCCCTTTTATGAAAGCAAGTGAGAATATGGAATTTTCTGATTGGGAAATACTTGCTGAAATTGCTGCAGAATACTTAAATAAAAGTGATGTTGATGGAATTATAATAACTCATGGAACTGATTTTTTACATTATAGTGCTTCTGCACTTTCTTTTACTCTACAAAATTTAAACAAACCTGTTGTTCTTACTTATTCTCAGAGATCAAGTGATAGAGCTTCAAGTGATGCAAGATTAAATTTGATTTGTGCTGCTCGTGCTGCTGTAAGTGATATTGCTGAAGTTATGTTGGTTGGACATGCTAATTTAGATGATGAGTATTGTTATGCTTTGAGTGGAACTAAGGTTAGAAAAATGCACAGTTCAAGAAGAGATACTTTCAGATCGATAAATAGTTCACCGATTGCAAAAGTGTTTGCAGATAAAGTTGAAGTAATTTCTCATTTTAATCCGAGGGATAATTCAAAAAAAGTTGAATTAAAAAATAAGTTTAGTGATAAAGTTGCACTGGTTAAATTTTATCCTGGGCAAAATCCAGAAATTTTAGAGTATTATCAGTCTAATGGTTACAAAGGAGTTGTTGTTGAAATGTCAGGATTAGGACATGTTTTAACAGGTGAAGCGAAAAATAATTGGCTGCCTAAATTAAAGAAGGTAATTAATTCAGGATTTATTGTTTGTGCAGCTCCTCAAACAATTTATGGGGGACTAGATCCTATGGTTTATTCAGCTGGAAGAGATATAGAGAAAACAGGAGTGATTTATTTGAATGACATGCTTCCTGAAACTGCTTTTGTTAAGTTAGGATGGGTTTTTGGACAACTAATTGGCAAGGGGATTGATAATGAAAAAGTTAAAAAGATGATGCTTACAAATTATTCTAAAGAGTTTAATGATAGAATTTCAGACAAGGAGTTTTTGAACTAATTCTTCTTTAGTTTTAACAAGAACTTTACACTTAATATGATTAAAATTGCCGTTATTACTAGTATGGTGGCAGTTCCAATATATAATGAATTAGTCAGTAAACCAAATAGTTCTTTGTTTTCATTTGTTCTTAAAAATCCATAAGTTATTCCACCAATAAATGCTAAAATCAATAAAAATAATTTATAAATTAATCTTTTAATATTTTTTAGTTTACCTATTTTTTCTTCAGTATATTCTCTAAAATTTATAATATACATAATCAAAAAAAATATTAGAATTAATAACCCAGATGGTAAGATAATCATTGCTATAGTCAAGTTTGTTAAATCTAGCCGAACTAATTCAAAGACAGTAATAATCAATGAGATTAAAATCATAATCCCTCCACTGATAAATCCACAGATAATTTTGAATAAGAGTAGTTTGTTATTTTCTTTTTTCATTAAATATTTAGCTAGTTATAACTTATAAATTTTAACCACTAACTTTTTAACTCTTGTTTTCTATCATAATTCTAAGTTAAAATGGCAGAAACAAACTTTAAAGAGATTGAGCTGAAGTGGAAAGAATATTGGGAGAAAGAAAAAATTTATGCTTTTAACCCTAATAAAACGCCGATTTATTCAATTGATATTCCACCACCAACTGTTTCTGGAAAAATGCACATTGGTCATGCTTTTTCATATTCACAACAAGATTTTATTGTAAGATTTAGAAGAATGAAAGAAAATGTTTATTATCCATTTGGGACAGATGATAATGGACTTCCAACAGAGAGACTTATTGAAAAAATTAATAATATTAAAAGTAAAAATATGTCCCGAGCGGAGTTTATTGATTTATGTTTGAAAACATTGAAAAAAATAACTCCTGATTTTATTGATGACTGGAAAACATTAGGAATTTCAGCAGATTATAATTTAATTTATTCTACAATTAATGATAACTCAAGAAAACTTTCTCAAGCACAGTTTATTGAATTATATAAAAAAGGAGAAATTTACAAAAAAGAGATGCCTACAATTTGGTGTACAGAATGTCAGACTTCAATTGCACAGGCAGAACTTGAAGATAAAGAAGAAAATAGTTTATTTTCTACACTTAAATTTCATGTTGATGAAAAAGAATTGTTAATTGCAACAACAAGGCCTGAATTACTTGGTGCTTGTGTTGCTGTTTTTGTAAATCCAAAAGATAAGAGATATAAATGGGCAGTTGGAAAAAAAGCAAAAATTCCCCTTTTTAATTTTGAAGTTCCAATTCTTGAAGATGAATCAGCTGAAATTGATAAAGGAACTGGTGTTTTGATGATTTGTTCTTATGGAGACAAGTTCGATGTTGATGCTATTAATAGACATAAATTAAAACCAAAAATTGTTTTTAATTCAAATGGAACATTGAATATTGGAAATTATAAAGGCATGAAGATAAAAGAAGCAAGAAAAAAGATTCTTGAGAATTTGAAAGAAGCTGATTTAATAACTGAACAAAAACAAATAAGTCATATTGTTAATATACATGATAAATGTGGTACTGAAATAGAATTTATTCCAACAGAGCAGTGGTTTATTAAGCTTTTAGATAAGAAAAAGAAATTTATTGAACAAGGAAAGAAAATTAAGTGGTATCCTGAATATATGTTTAAGAGATATGAAAATTGGGTTAATGGACTTGATTGGGATTGGAGTATTTCAAGAGATAGACATTTTGGAATTCCAATACCTGTTTGGAAATGTCCTCAATGTGGTGAGATTATCCTGCCTTCTGAAAAAGAACTTCCAGTTGATCCAATGCAGACTGAGAAAAAGTGTTTAAAATGTAAGTGTCTTACAGAACCAGAAACAAAAGTTCTTGATACTTGGGCAACATCTTCAATAAGCCCACAAATAGCATCTTCTCTTGTAAATAACAAAGTTAAAATTCCATATTCTTTAAGACCTCAAGCACATGATATCATTAGAACTTGGGCATTTTATACAATTGTAAGATCTTATCTAATTGAAAAAGAAATACCCTGGAAAGAAATTACAATTTCTGGATTTGTTACACTTGGTGGAGAAAAAATGTCAAAGTCAAAAGGCAATGTAATTTCTCCTCAAGAAGTTATTGAAAAATACAGTGCAGATGCAATTAGATACTGGGCTGCAAGTTCAAAATTAGGAGAAGATTTGGATTATCAGGAAAAAGATGTTTTAACTGGGAAAAAGTTTTCAACAAAAATACTTAATGCTTCAAATTTTGTATTTATGAATTTAAAATATCAGAAAAAACAACCAAAATTGTGCGAGACTGATAGAATTCTATTAAATGAACTGAATAAACTAATAAAAATTTCAACAGAGTCTTTTGAAAAATATAATTATGCAAAGGCTAAACTTGAAACAGACTCTTTTTTTTGGACAACTTTTTGTGATAATTATCTAGAAATTGTTAAGAATAGAGTTTATAATGGAACTGATGAAGAAAAAAATTCAGCTTATTATACATTGTATCATACTTTGTTAACAATAACAAAATTAATGGCTCCAATAACTCCTTATATTACTGAAGAAATTTATCAAACTCATTTTAGAAAGAATGAGGGAGAAAAATCAGTTCATCTTGAAACATGGCCTGAAGAATTTAAAATATTGAAACAAAAAAATGATGATGTTGTTTGGAGTAAACTAATTGAGTTGATAGGTCTTGTTAGACAAAAGAAATCAGAAGCTAAAAAATCAATGAAAACTGAAATAATACTAACAATTTCAAAAGAAGATACAAAATTTCTTGAAAAAGTTCTTGATGATTTAAAATCAGTTACAAATGCAAAAGAATTAAAACAAGGAAATTTTAATGTTGACTTTTTGTAGCTTAATCTTTATTAACCCTATTTAGCTTAAATTTATATTAAATTGATGGTGAAATCTTTTTATGACAAATAGAAAATCAAGATTTTTTAAAGTCATTTTCAAAGAATAAAAATAAATATGACAACAGCAAAAGAAATTGAATTTCAAGAATTTATAGAAAAAGTTTCAGCTTTTAAAGGAAGACATACTGAGTTAGTTTCAGTGCTTATTCCAGCTGATTATAATGTAAATGCTGTTGTTGGTCAGTTAGAAGCTGAGAGATCTACTGCTAATAATATTAAGTCACGAACAACAAGAAATAATGTTATTGATGCAATTGAAAAGGTTGTTAGAGAATTAAAATTAGGACCTCAAAAATATACTAATGGTATTGCAATTTATTGTGGAAATACTTCTCAGGATGAAGGTGTTCCAAATATAGAGTTTTTTGCAGTTGAACCGCCTCAACCTTTAAAAGTTAGAACTTATAGGTGTGATCAGACTTTTGTTGTTGAACCTTTGAAAGAGATGACTAATGTTACTGAAGTTTATGGTTTGTTAGTTATTGAAAGAAAAGAAGCAACAATTGGTTTGCTTGAAGGAACTCAGATTAAAGTTTTACAGAAAATGACTTCAGGTGTTCCTGGAAAAATTCGGGCTGGAGGACAGTGTTTATCGTCTGACACATTGATAATGAAAGATAATGGAGAAATAATTGAAATTAAAGAAGCTCATAATCCATTAATATTAATTTCGGAGAATTTTAATATTGAAGAAACTGAAAAAACACCTGTTATTGCTAAATGGGAAAATTCAAAAAAATTATTTAAAATAACTACTTGTTATCCTAAATTTGAGATTAAATCATCTCAAGAACATACTTTTTTTGTAAGAACTGAAAAGGGAATTGAAGAAAAGCAACTTTCTGATATTGAACCCGGAGATTATTTATTAATGCCTGAAAAAATTAATTTAAATCTTGATTATCAAAAAATTAATTTTACTCCTAAAATAAAACAAGAATTTAATATGAAAAAAGTTAATATTCCAAATAAATTTGATGAAAATATTGCCAAAATTATGGGTTATTATCTTGGGGATGGGAACTATGAGGTTGATAGAATATCTTTTTCTGAGCAAAGGCAAGAAATTGCTGATTATTATAAAAATTTGATTGACAATCATTTCAAAGTTGAATCTGTTATAAGATTTAGGGAAGATAAAGGATATTATCAAATTAGGGTTGGTAGCCGAATTATTTCTCAATTGTTTAAACAAATCTTTCCTGAATGGGATAAAACATTAAAACAAAAAATACCTTCAATAGTTCTTATGTCTCCTGATAGTGTTTTGGCTTCATTTATTTCTGGTTTTTTTGATGCAGAGGGTTATGTTTCAAAAGGAAGAGTTGCATTTGGAATAAATAATGGAAAGTTAACACGACAAATACAATTTGCTTTATTAAGATTAGGAATAATTTCTTCAATTAGTGTTTATGATAATAAAAGAAATCCTTATTCAAATAACAATCGCTATACTTTGTCAATTGATGACTTGGAGTCTTTAAAGAAATTTGAAAAATTAATTGGTTTTTCATCTAATGAAAAACAAATAAAAATTTTTGATTTAATTAAATCTAGAAGTAATCGGAATAAAGTACGGCAGTTGGCAGTTAATGGCAAGGATGTTGCAAGAATAATTAGAAATTCAGGATTAAATACTAGGCAGTTTAATTGTCCTGATTTTTTTAATAATAAAAAACAGTTAAGCAAAGAAGTTTTTAAGACGAATATTTTAGATAAAATACAAGATTCAGATCTAAAGAAACGACTTGAAATGTTTTATTTGTCTAATTTAATTGCTGTTAAAATTCATAAAATTGAAGAGATTGAATTTTCACAGACAGTTGATATTGAAACAAAGAATCATAATTTTATTGCAAATGGGATTATTGTTCATAATTCATCTCAACGTTTTCATAGAATTACTGAAGGACTTGCAAAAGAATTTTTTAGAAGAGTTGCAGAATCAATGAAAGAGTTATTTTTTGATATGCCAAAGTTAAAGGGAATTCTTGTTGGGGGACCAATTCCAACAAAAGAAGAGTTTTTGGAAGAAGGACAGTTAGTAACTGCTCTTAGAAATAAAGTAATTGCTGTTAAAGATATTGGTTATGCTGATGAACATGGATTACAATTATTGGTTGAAGCAAGTAGAGATGTTCTTGCAGAACAAAAAATAACTAAAGAAAAAATTATACTTGAGAAATTTTTTAATACTCTTGGAAAAAATCCAGATAAGGCAGCTTATGGTTATGAACCTGTTAAAAAAGCACTTAAATTAGGTGCTGTTGATGTATTAATTTTTTCTGAAAAGACTTCAAAAGAAATTATTAAAGAACTTTCACAAATAGCTGATCAAATGGGAACAACAATTGAAATTGTTTCAAAAGAAACAGGTGAAGGAGAACAGTTTTTTAATTTAAGCGGAATTGGTGCAATTCTTAGATTTACTGTTTAAAAAATAATTATGTACGAGCACGCAGGATTAAAAAAGAGTGTGTTTTGTTATAAACTTCCTGCGTGCTCTCTATTTTTGATTTGTGTTTGAGGTTGTTTTATTTTGTTTAAATTTGTTTTTGAGATGTGTAAAACGAATTTTCTATAGCTATTTATTTGGGGGAGGAAGATGAGTAACTTCCTTAGTTAGCTTATTTTTGTTTTTTTGGTGCTGGGTTTTTGGTGTCATTTTTTGCTCCTTTTTTGTTTTTATTACCTTTTTTAGGATAAAGTATTTAATGTATTGCCTTATAAAGCAATTGTTAAAAATAGATAAAGAAAAAAGATAAATAGTTCCTTTTCATAAGATTTAAAAAACAAAAATAAGTGAACAATTTATGACACATTTATATCTTGTACCTCATTGGTTTTTTATTTATAGTATAATCTTTGAAGCTATATTTGCAATAGCTTCAGGGTTAATATCTTATTTTTCATTTAAAGTTTATAATTTATCAAAACAAAAAGAATCTAAATGGTTTGGGGCAGGTTTTTTTCTGATTTCAGTTTCATATGTAATTTGGTTAATTATCAATTTATGTTTATTAAGAGATAATACACAAGCTGTTGGATCAATTAATCTAGAACAGATTGTTTTTTGGTGGACTTTTGCTATTTATTCTCATCTAATTTTATTTGTGACAGGTGTTATTACTCTTATTTGTTCTCATTTTAAAAAAAATAAATTAAAACTTTTTGCATTATTAGAAGTTATCAGTCTAGTATCAATATATTTAAGTTGTAATAAAGGACTTTCTTTTTATGTAATCTCTTCAATATTTTTAGCTTATTTAGCTATAATCTATTTTTTGCAATATTTAAAGAAAAGAAAGTTTAACTCTTTTTTAAGCATGATTGCTTTTATATTACTTTTTATTAGTCATGTACAATTTATTCTTGCATCTAACAACTATCTTTATTATGTTTTTGGACATATTGTGGAGTTTATGGGTTATTTATTATTAATTTCTCAATTAATTATTATACTTAAACATGGATAAAAAAAGAAATAGACTTGAAATAATTAAAGATATACTGGAAGTTATAAGACAAAAAAATGGTAGAATAAAACCAACACATATTCTTTATAAATCAAATCTTTCTTATCAAATGATGGATGAATATTTGAGTGAACTTTTAACAAAAAATTTTATTAAAGAAGGAAAGTTGGGAAAAGGAAAAACTTATTTAATAACTGATAAAGGAATTAATTATCTTAACCAATATAGATTAATATCTGAGTTTACAGAAAGTTTTGGTTTGAATGATGATTGATTTAATACTTCTTTATAATGCCTCAATTCTTTTTCTTGGTTTCATCTGTTTGTTACCGTAATTGTTAAAAAATAAGGAATTATCAAGTAAGGGTTTTCTTCTTTTTGGGCTATTATCATTTGGATATCCTATTGGTAGAATTGCTTCAATTATTATTGTTTCTGTAGCTTTTATTGCTCTTTTTACAAGTCTTTCATCAAATAAGCCTACCCAACAAGTTCCAAGACCTAAATCAACAAGTTTTAGAAGAACATTTTCTATTGCTGCACCAGCTTGTTGATGACAGTATATTTTTCCTCTTTCATCATAAGATTTTATAACATTTGTTGTGTCAGAGCATACAACTAAGAGATATTGAGCTTGTCCAACAAAACTTTGTTGACAAGCATTACTTATTTCATTTATTATTTCTTCATTGTCAACCATTACAAATTTTACACTTCCAATATTTCCTGCTAAAGGGCCTTTAATACCTGCATTAACAGCCTCAATAATATCTTTCCAATTTGGTCTTTTGGTATGAAACTTTCTTATACTTCTTCTTTCTTCAATTGCATCATCTAATTTCATATTTTATTAAATATAATATATTATTTAAAACTTCGTTTTTATTTATTTTTTAATCTGACTTTTTTATTTTCTTTTATTTCAGTGTAATTGTCTATTTCGAGATGTTCAGCGAGCTCTTTTGTGAGAACTGCATAGTATTTTGTTGGCCTTTCAATAACACCCCACTTTTTTTTATAAGGTTCATCTCCAACTTCTAAATCATAGTACTTCATTCCATCTTTTATTGCTTGTTCTATGTCTTTTTTAAGCAAAAATACAGGTGTTGAAAGTGATTTATATTTTCTATTCCACCAACAGGCACAATAATATATTGTGTCTTTTTCTTTCATAGCTATATGTACTGCTATTAACTCATTGTTTAGATATGCACTGAGAGTATAACATTTTTCCTTCCATATTTTCATTCTTCTTTTAAAATGTTCTTTATCTTCTTTCCATATTTCTAAGAACCATTTTTTGCTTTTTTCAAGAGCATCTTTTTCATTATATACTATTTTTACATTTTCATTCTTTTTTTCAACTCTTTTAAGATCTTTTCTTAAATCGTTGTTTATTTTTATTTTTTCAAAACTATCTGGAAGTTCTATTATATTTGTGAATTCATCTATTTCTTTTGTATTTAAACCGATAGGACAATCAGGATGTATTTCTATAATTAAACAAGGTTCTGGCAGTTTTTTTAGGTCTTTTTTTTCTAACCAAGCATAGGGCATGATAAAATTATCTTTCCATGTCCAATAGTATAAATTAGTTCCATCAATTTCTTCTTTTTGAAATTCCATTACTGTTCCCCTAATTTATGCCAGTCCCAGAATACTTCCATTTCATGGCTTCTCCAGTTTCCTTTAATACTTTCTAAATATTCTTTTTCTTTTTGTGTTGCAACAACATGTGCTTCTTTATCTGTGTTAAGTCCATATTTTTTAACCAAGAATCTTTCAATTGCTTCATGAATACATAAAGCTTTGAATGATTTTTTCTTTGCTTTTTCTTTAAAATATTTATCAATAATTATTTTTCTTTCATTTTCTTTTCTACTCCATTCTGCAATATGTGGCTGTTTTTTTATAGTTATTCTGTCTGCAATTTTATGATTAAAAAAATCAAGTGAAATTTTGTTATTATAAAATTTGACATTAGTTACTGGAGATTTTAGAAGAATTTTGATAAGTGCATGATGTAAGTTTTGCTTTTTATCTTTTTCTCTTTTTTCAGCTGCTTTTACACTCTTTTTACTCATGATTTAATATGTAAAATAAAGTTTTTAATTCTTTTCACGAATTAAAATTTAATGGTTAATTATACAAATATTGATCTCGTATCTCTTTCTGGTTTTTTCAATTAAATCTGGAAATAGTTTAAGAAGTATTTTGTCTAGAATTAGTATAAGGTTTCATTCTTTCTTCTGATATTTCATGGTTTATTTTTCCTTCTATCTCTTAATTTTCTAAATTTCAGATTTGTTCTATTAAATAGCTATCATAAACTTTCAGTCTTTCCACAAATTCATCTTTTCCCATTTAAAGTTTAAATATTATAAAAAAACGCCTCGAAGATAAATTGTTTGAATTTATTGTATTTGGAAGTTTTAAACTAAACATTAGCATTTCTGATTATAAGGATTATTGCAAGGCAATTCAGCAAGTTTGTAACCTAAAGAACGATTTGCTTTTTCATCTAATCTTTCTTCAGGGATAACTTTATCTTTTTTATTAAGTGGAATATAATATCCTGATGGAGTTATAACTCCTCTATTCCATCCATTTCTCTCCATATTATCAATAAGTATACTATTATCATTATCTCTATCTTTTTTGATTTTAGCTAAATTAGTAGGTGTACCAAAAATATACCTTCCAGAAAAATTTGTTCTATTGCCAGTTAAAACTTCTTCAGAATCTGATTCACATATTTCAAAGAATCTGTATCCTAGGCAATCATAAGGAAACTCTCTTGGTTCAGATCTATCTTTAACTTCCATTATTAAATTAGGGCTTGAATGAATTCCTAATAAAAATTCAACATATTGTTTTACTTTTGTTTTCATAATTTTTTAATAAATCCTCCCTTTATAAATTTTTATATTTATAATTACTAAGAAGTTATAAAAAACGCCTCGAAGAGGACTCGAACCTCTGACCCTACGGTTAACAGCCGTATGCTCTACCTGCTGAGCTATCGAGGCTTAGCTTACATAAAAGGGTTTTGAGGATTTATAAAGCTAATTATCTAATAGTTTTTTAATATTTATCCCATAAGCTTAAAAAGCGAGAATATTGTTAGTTAATTATGGAAAACAATACACAATCCGGAGTTAGAAAGACTTTTTATTATGAAGGGGTTCCTGAAGAAGGAGATTTAGATTACTCAAGAAGATTTCAGGAAAGAAGACAATTAACTGATTCTAGAAAAAGACATATACAAGAGGTTAGTGGAAGAAATCCAATTTTAGGTAATGTTCTTTATGCTGCTTATGAACTTTCTGGTAAACTTGATGATCTAACTAGATAATTTAATATATTTGTTTAATTAGAAATCTCTTTTATGTCTTGCTCTTGCTTTCTCAAGATATTGATAAACATTTCCTTGTTTGCTTCCTCTAATTAGTGAAATAATTGATTGAACAGCTGCTTTAATATCATCTGCTTCAGCTATTACTGCAACATTATTGTCTTTGATAGTTATTATTGAATTTGATAGTTCTTCAAGTAAGTCAACTGTTTTTCCTTTTGTTCCAATTATTCTTGCTTTTATTGTTGTCATGTCTTTTCTATGTGTGTAGTCTTTTATGTTAATTATCTCAAACATGTAATTTTCATCTTTTAATAATAAAGCATCATCAATTGTAAATGGAAAATCAAGTGCTTGGATAACTCGTTCTGCAAAGAATTCATCTGATTCTGATCCAAATATTGAAAGTTCTTGATTTTTTAGAGAAATTTTTATATTAAGCTTTTTTTCAAGTTCATTTTTATTTTGAATAATTTTCCTTACTGATTTAATTACTAATACTCTTGTCATATTGAATATTATTATAATATATTATTCAGTTCTTTTAATAATCCTTTCTCTTTTAGTGAGTTTACTTCATTAGGGTGATATTTGAACAATATATCTCCTTTTTCATTGTCAAATTCCCAAGGTTCAACTATTACAATGTCTCCTTCTCTAATCCATAAATTCCTTCTTAATCTTCCAGGTATCCTACAATTTCTTATTTTACCATCAACACACTTAACAATCATCCTATTTCCTCCAACTCTTTGATCTATAATACCTATTATTTCTTTATTTCTTGGAAGTCTGACTCTAACTTTTACTTCAGAAGGTTCATTTAATTTTGTTTTGTCCATATAATATTTTATAAAATAAAGGCTAAAAAGCTTTATTATAAAAATAAATTTAGTAAGCTTTTTTAGCACCAGATTTAATTGCTTTTTCTGCAACTTCTGCAGACATCATAGCACACATTGATGTACCACAAGCACATTTTCCTTTTGCCATGAATCCACCTCTAGCAGTTTTTACAATTTCTGGATTTTTCATTTCACCTTTTTTCTTACACTTAACACAGTATGCTTCAACCATTTATTCCTCCTTGTTGTTTATTTATTTTTTATTCGCTATTGCGATAAACTTAATAGAAATGGGTGTTTTTAAACTAATCGGAATTATTTTTTTATTTAAAAATAAATTATTTTTTATATTTTTGCTCTAACAGAATGTTTTGCACCACAAGCTAAACAGTGTATAAACATAAAATTATCTTGTTTTATTAGTTCTGTATCTGGTTTTTTACATTCTTTACATGTTACAAATTCATTACTATAAATTGCAATCTTTTCATTTATTTGATTTGTCTGAATTTTTCTATTAAGTACTAATCTTTCGTTTTCTATTTTTGAGAATGCTGCAAGTTCTTTTGAAAGAAATTTAGCTAAATGCATTGGATCTCTTCTTAAATATGAAGTAATTTGAAGAAAATTGCTAATAACTGTTTTATTTCCAATTACTTGTGAATTTGCTTTAGGTATTTCAAATCTTTCAAATTTTGATTCAGTTTTTACTAGCTTAACCTTTTCATATGCTTCATCTAACATTTTTTCATAGCTTTCCATAAAAAAACCTCCTGCGGGTTCTTTTGACTCCAGCAACCAATGGCTGAAGCCATATAATCATAATATATAAGAGGTTTAAAAATCCTCGCCCACCATCCACAAACCCCAACCTATTCGTAACTTCGCTCATCCATTCTCATCTCATCTTTCGCGAAGTTGCTCACCCACCCTTAAGAATTATTTTTAAAAAGGTTTATAATAGGCAATTGATTATAATAATTATGGGGTGGAAAAATTGGCCTTATTGGTTGAAGGGAGGAATTATTGGCGGGATTGCTTGGTTGTTATTAATAATATTATTTTTCTTGAATCAATCAATTATACACCTAAATGGCGGACATGATCCTAATACTATTACATCAGTCATATCTAATATAATTCTTTATGTAAGTTTTCCAATTATGTTATATATGAAATACTTGGATACCGCTAAGGTAATTCTTTCAATTTTAATTATATCTTTAGGTACTTTAGTTTGTTTTGTTTTGTGGGGTATGTTAATTGGCTGGATTATAAGTAAATTTAAGAAAAACGGGAAAAATAAAAAATGAAGGTGAAAAATCTTATTTTAGGACTCGCAATAACAATACTTGCAAGTTTTGTTGCTATTTATGGGATAAAGGCATTTTATGGAGATACTCCTGTTTGGGATGATTATTGTGAAGTTGATAAAATAAGTGTTCCACAAGTTGAAATAAATACATCTGCTAAGTGTGAAGAGCTCGGAGGAAATTGGAATTCTCTTGCAAATTCGGCAAAATTTGAGGCTATGGCTATTCCAGGTGTTAGCGGTTATTGTGATTTTTATTATGAATGTCAGCAAGAATTTGATGAAGCTCAAAAATCATATTCTAAGAATCTTTTTTTGATTACAATACCTGTAGGGGTCGTTTTAATTGTTATTGGGGCTGTTTTATTTTCACTTGAAGCAATTGGTGCGGGAATAATGCTTGCAGGAATTGTAACATTAATATTTGGAGCAACTTCTTATTGGCCAAATGCAAACAATATTTTTAGATTTTTGATTTCACTTGCAGGACTTGTTATTGTTATTTTTATTGGTTATTGGATTAATAGAGAGATAGCTAAAGAAGGAAAATTGAAAAAGTTAATGAAAAAAATTAAAAAATAGTTTTAAAAACTGTCTTATTTTATTTAATTTATGTTTGAATCATTTTTATATGCTTTTGTTAGTGTACTTGTAATTAGTTTAATTTCTTTAATAGGGATATTTTTTCTTTCAATTAAATCAGAAAAATTGGAAAAATTTTTAATCTACATGATTGCCTTTTCAGCAGGAACATTGTTAGGAGACGTTTTTATTCATTTAATTCCTGAATCAGTTGAAATTAATAATTCTTTTGATATTTTTTTGGCTTTTTGGCTTTTAGCAGGTATTGTTTTTTCATTTGTTGTTGAAAAAATTATAAGATGGAGACATTGTCATCATGTTACCTCAAATAAACATAAACATCATCTTTCTAAAATGAATTTAATTGGAGATTTATTTCATAATTTTATTGATGGAATTATTGTGTGTGCTAGTTATTTTGTTTCAATACCCTTAGGAATTGCAACCACTATTGCCGTTATTTTTCATGAAATTCCTCAAGAAATAGGTGATTTTGGAGTATTGGTTTATAGTGGTTATTCAAAGAAAAAGGCTCTTTTAGCTAACTTTTTTATTTCTTTGTCAGCATTTATTGGTTTGTTTATTGCCTTAATTTTTGTAAATTATCAAGATAATCTTATTTTATACTTTCTTCCTTTTGCTGCAGGAAATTTTATTTATATAGCTTGTAGTGACTTAATTCCTGAATTACATAATCATAAACAGTCGCATAGTTCTGAATGCTGTTATTTATGTGAACATGTTTCTGTTAGCGGTTCTTGGTTTCAACTTATTTTCTTTTTGTTAGGAATTGCAATTATGTTTTTATTAAAAATTTTTGGTTAAAGAAAAGGCTTATAATGTAAGTTATGTTTTAGTTATTATGTATAAAAGAACGTTCAAAGCAAATAGACCTCCTGTTAGAGGAAATACTAATATGATTCCTAGATGGGATAGTATTAAAGAAATTATTGAAAATAGTAATGTTATTTTAGAAGTTCTTGATGCAAGAATGCCTGAACTTTCTAGGGAAAAAGAAATTGAAAAAAGAGTACTTGAAAATAAATTTAATGAAAAAAAATTGATTTTTATATTAAATAAAGTTGATTTAGTTTCTGAATGGCAGTTAAATAAGAATTTTAAAAAATTAAAAAAAGAAGGAGAGTGTTTTATTTTTTCTTCAAAAAATAAAATTGGAACAAAGAGATTAAGAAATTATTTACTTGCTTTAGGAAAAGATCAAGAATATCTTAGAATTGGTATTGTTGGTTATCCTAATACTGGAAAGTCTTCAATTATTAATTCTCTTGTTCTTAAAAAGAAAGTTCAGGTTTCCGCAAGTGCTGGAACAACTCATGGTCCTCAATGGGTTAATGGTCCGGGAAATCTTTCAATAATTGATAGTCCTGGAGTAATTCCTTTAGATGAACATGATGAAGTAAGACTTGCGTTAATTGCTGCAAAAAATGTTGAAAAAATAAAAAATCTTGAAATTGTCGCAATTGAAATAATTAAATTATTTGAAGGAAATCAAAAGTTAAAAGAATTTTATAAAATAGAAAAAGAAGTTGATAATTCTGAAGAATTATTTAATGAAATAGGAATTAAGAAAGGTTTTATGAAAAAAGGAGGTATTGTTGATGAAGGAAGAGTTGCGATACAAATAATAAGAGATTGGCAAAAAGGTGATTTAAAATTGTAATTTTTAATTTAAAAAAGGTTTATAAATTGCAATCAACTATAAAAAATATGAATAAAAGAGTAAATCCAGCAACTAATTTTGAAATTAATTTACCCACATTTATAGACACTAAAAAAGAAGAGAATACAAATTCTAAATCTTATGATAAATCTTTAAGTAAGGATCTAAAAAAAGCTGAACACGAAATTAAGAAATTATCTAAAAAATATTCTAAGGAAGAAATTGATTTAATGCTTATTGAAAATTTTGTGACATTACAGCATACTATGACTAATATGGCTGAAAGATTTGATGTTTTATCAACTAATATTTCAAAACTGCTTGCTTTATTTGAACTTTCGGCAAAGTCTTTTGTTGAAAAAAATACAGGAGTTGTTGTAACTAAGGAAGATAAAGAATTAATTGAAAAATTAGATAGGTTAATGGATCAGAATAAAACAATAGCAAAAGTTTTAATGATTATGGAAAATAGAGTAAAAACAAAGACTGGTGAAACCCCTCAAGTAAATCAACAACAATCTTTACAAAATGGTTCAATACAAAACAGGCCAAATAGACTACCCCAAATATAATGACAAGATTGATTTTTTTCTTAAAGAATTTGTAAAAGAATTAATTTTTAATTCTGGAAATAAAAAGAAAGTAAGACAAAAATTCGAATTTATGTCAATGATAAAAGAAAATGAGGATAATGATCCTAATTATAAACCCATTAATTTACTTCCTCCAATTTCTGTTTTAAAAAGTAAATCAATTATGTTACCCAATGCAAATTTATCACTCAAACCCCAAATTTTACAAAATCAATCTTTAGTTAATGAACAAGATGTTGAAGGTTTTTATCTTAAGAGAATTCAATCACTTGTTAATGATAAAGATGTTGTTAGTATAGAATGTCCAGGTCCTGGAAGATTTATTAATGTTAAAAAAAGAGGTAAAAGAATGATTACTAAACTTACTTTAACTTCTCAAGATATAGATTTTATAATTAATAAGTTTTCTGAACAGACAAATATTCCAAGAATTGGAGGTATTTTCAAAGCAATTGTAGATAATTTAATAATTACTGCAATAGATTCAGATGTAGTTGGACCAAAGTTTATAATAACAAAAATTATACAGAGAGATTCAGTTTATTTTTAGGTTCAATTTTTCTTTTTTCAAATTTATACTTAATTGTAAGAATTAAAAAAGTTATCCAAAGAATTAATTTTAACCAGAATAACCAATCAAAATAATTTCCTTTGTTAATACATGGAGGACAATTTGGACCACCACAGTCAATTTTCTCTTCATCATAATTTTTTATTTTATCTGAGCAATAATCACAATAATTGCTTAAATTTTGAGATGCACTTAATCTTATATCAACTTTTCGATTATCATTAGTTGAATATTCTCTTATTCTACTAACTACAATTTTTTGTTCAGTGTCATATAATTCAATGTACATATCATTACATAACTCAACTGTTTTTATTTTTATTTTAGATTGAAGGCTACAATTACCTGTTTTTATTGATTTATTCTCACAATGATTAACATCAATACATATTCTACTTTGAAAACCAGATAATGTGGGTTTTCCTTTAATAATATCTTGGATGTTGTAATTAACAACACAATTTGACCATTTATCACACTGATAAGCGGGTTCACATTTACATATTCTTTCATTAGGTTTATTCACAATTGTTCCACAATTATTTAAGTCCTCACAATATTCTGCATTTTGATAACCTTTTTCATTGCATGAAGACCATTTACAATACCAATCTTCAATACAACCACATACTCTTAATTCTTCAGGTTTTCCTAATGTTTGATTACAATTGTTAAGATCATTACATTTTCTTTTTTCTTTTCCAAATGAACAGTTTGACCATTCAGTACAGTCCCAAATTGATGAACATATTTTTTCACATTTAAAATCTTTACATTCATAACCAATATTACAATTTCCACAATTTCCACTACAACTATTATCTCCACATTCTTTATTATTGCAGTTAGGTGTGCAACCTCCTCCACCTCCACCTCCGCCACCAGAACCACCACAACTTTGATTCTCTATATCAATACAACCTCCTGTATCTGTTTTTATTCTTGATTGAATGCCACTACTACATTCAGACCAATCACCATAGATTATCCAAATACCTGTGCACGATCTGATTTCAAAACTTCTTGAATTACTAAAATAATCTACACTTATATTCTCTTCATCAATTGTTTCAATCTGATTGCATGAAACAAACCAACTGTAATTTCCATTTATTAGTGTTTTTGAAAAAGTATCTATAACATTTTGTAATGGTGCTGTATTAAACTCACTTAGATTACCATTAATATAAAGACTACAATTACTCATATTAGAAGCAATGTAATAATAAGATAAATCAACTGAAGTTGTATTCATAATAATTGAATTATCTTCTGGATATACTAAATAGATTGTTGGTTCTGGAGGTTCACCAAGTATTTCTATATCTTCAGTTAAAGTTTCATTCATATTTCCAGCATCATCAAATATATAAAATTTATATGAGAAATTTCCAGTATAAACTATTGTTGTATGTGTAATATAATAACTGGTTCCTTCAAGTTCAATTGACGAACTATTTATCCAATCACCTGAATAATTTGTTGAAAAAATGTAATGACTTAAATTAAAATTGTCTTGACAATTAATATAAAAATTTGCTTCACTATTGTTATATAAATAATTTGTTGAATTTAGACTATCATAGGTTGGTACTTGATTATCTATTTGTACTTCCCACAAATCTCCAGTTCTTATATTTGAAGGTGTAGCATTATCGTAAACACTAATATTTGCATATTTTATTCCAGAGTAATTTAGTGAATTAATTGTTAGGTTAATTACTGCCCAAGTACTATTTTCAAGAGGGTGGGTATTACCCTCTATTAAAGTCATATTTGTCCAATCAGTTTGATTTAAACTTTTTATATAGGCTGTTGAAAATTTTATTCCTGATGCAATTTCAGGAGCATCAGTAACTGATGCATTTAAAGTTATGTTTTGATTATCTTTTACACTATTTTGATCTTTAGGGTAGGTTACTTCAAGATAATAAATAATAGGTTTTGATCGATCAATTGTATATTTAACAATATCATATCCTGAATTATTTGCTGCATCATAGGCTATTGCTTTGATGAAGTAATCGCTATTTTGTGTGAAACTATTTGAGTACCAATAACAGTACTTTTTTGTACCGTTACATCCACTAAGGTTTGTCCAGCTGACAGTTGAATTTGAATATTGGAATTGTATGTTTTTTATTATTCTATCATCTTTTGCATTAACCTTTATTGTAACTCTTCCATTAACATAACTTCCGTTTATTGGTGAATAGATTGTAATATTTGGAGCAGTATTGTCTGTAGTTGTTAGAGCTAAAAAGTCATTGTATTTATAAGAATTTGATGTAAGGTTTTTATCGCATATACCATCATTATCTGAATCAGGACAAGTTTGTGAAAAACCAGTATTAATTGAATTTGACCAATAGTTTCCGCCAAGATAGTTACCATTAATTATATTTGTTGTGGGTGTTTTTGTTGTGTTTAACCAGTTGGTTAAATTTGAAATACTATAAATCCTACTTACAGTAGTATTAAAAATATTATTGTAAACTAAGCTTTCATTTGAGTTTGATATAACTAAAGCATAGCTATATGAATTTATGCTGTTATTAATAATTTGATTTTTGTTGGAATTAGAAGTTGTATATATTCCGCGACTTCCAGTGTTTAATGAAGTTATTTTATTATTTGTTATGTTATTATTCTTTGAATTGACTGTTATGTAAACTCCATATGAATTAATTCCATCTATTGTTAAATTGTTTAAATAAATTTTTAAGTATGTTATATTGGAACTTAAATACATACCAAAACTTGATGATCCTTTTGTATTTATATTATTGTTTATAATTTCATTTGATGAAGAATATGCGTTAATGTTTATTCCCTGAGTATTATTGTTAAATGATTTTATTTCATTATCGGTTATTGAATTTAATTCTGATTTTTGTTGAGATATAACTATATTATGACCATATCTACCATTCGATGTTAAATTATTTTGGGTTATGTTTGTATTGCTTGAATTGAAAATATAAATGTTATAACTATATTGTCCAGTTGTAGTGATATTATTTTCTTTTATCAAATTATTTGACATAGAATTAACATATATTCCAAAATTATTTGATGTTGTAATTGTGGATCCATAAGTGTTTATTGTATTGTTTATTGTTGTTAGATTATTTCCTCTTCTAAAATAAATTGAATAACAGCTTGTTCTTGATTTATTTCCTTGTTCAATCAAACAATTTTTTATTAGAGTATTGTTATATTTGTCAGAAGTTATAGCATAGCCAGTTGTTTTGTTTGCATATGTAATCTTATATCCTTGGCAGTTTAATGTTACTCCGTTTGCTTTAACATAAAAACAAGTTGAATTTGACATTACGTCATTGTTTAAATAATACGTTCTTCCAGATATTGTTAAATTCATACAACCAGTTATATTAGTATTATCTTCTTCATCAAGTATGCCAAATCTACCAGAAAATAAGTTAGTTATATATTGTGCGACTGCTTGAATACCTCCAGATATTCTTTGAGTAAAACTTATTGAGTCAGATGTTTTAGCAACTGTATCTGATTTTGTATCTAGAGTATAACTTGAAGAAGTACCCTGAAATGAACTAACAATAATTGTTATTTCTATTAAAGTAAACATTACTATAAACAGAAATAAGACTTGCTTAAATTTTTTCATTCTCTTTTTATTATATATAGAAATATCTCAAAAAGAGTATATAAATATTATTAAAATTATTAGTTAACTTGAGTTAATTAAGGTATTTTCTTCACTAACTTTAGAGTTGTTTTCTTCACTGGTTTGATTATTTTTTTCTAGTATAATCAAAGATTCGTTTTGTTCATTGGTAATACTTTCAATTACTGATTTTGTTACATTGTTATTTAAATCTTCAAATTTTGAGACGTTAATTTCAATTGGATATTTTGTTAATAATTCATTTGCTTCTACAGGATTTTTTAATTGCTTTTTTAATAAATTATTTGCAAGAGTTTTTACAAATTTTGCACTATCAATTTCTATTTGTTTTTTTGTTAGGTTAGTGGGTGATTCAAAGTTATAAGATTTTTCTATCCAGTATTTACCTATTTCAAATCTAATTATTAAACGATCATTAACTCTTTCTGATTTAACAATACTTACTTCAGTTTCCCCGGTTTCTCCTTTAATTAAAAAAATTTCTTCTTCAGTTAGTTTGTATGTTAAAATGTTTTCTTGTTTTATTATAGATTCAGTTAGGTTTGTAGTTATATTAATTTTGTTCTCAGTTTTGTTTATTGTCTCATTCAGTAAATTTGTTTCATTTTGTATGATTGTCTCATTCAGTAAAATTGCTTTGTTATTCTCTTCAGCGCTTAAACTTGTTGAAACTGAAGCTATTTCTGTTTCATTATAAATAATTGATGCAGTTAAACTTCCTTCTTCAGCAAGAATATTCAACGAAGAAAGATCTAAGTTTATTAAATTATAATTATTTATCAAATAACTTTCTCCAAATCCTTCATTAACTATTTCATATTCAGTTGTTATTTCCAATAAATTATTTTCTATTTTAATGCTTACTGGTTGAGAAGAAGATATTATTTCTGCTGTTTGACCTTCGTTAAGTTCATAAGTATAAGGTTTATTTTTTGAGACTATTCCACTTATTTCATTTTCTTTTTTATATTCATTATTAGTACTAATGCTTTGACTAAGACCTCCAATTTCATTGATTGTTATTGGTTCAATGTTTGTTGATTCAATTGTTACTTCTACAGTGTCAGAATTTTTTTCATTACTTTCTTCGGTAGTTTTTGATTCTTCTAATTTTTCTTCTGTAATTTCTAATTCAGACTTTTCTTCAGAATTTATCTTTTCAACTTTTTCTTCATTTGTTTCATTTTGAATTTTTGAAATTTCTTCATTTTCAATATTCGATTCTTTTGGTAGACTTTCAGAATTTGTTGTATCATTTTGTGTTGTTTCAATAGGGGTTATATTAGCATTAGTAATTGATGAATTATCTAAAATTGTTTCAGAATTTGTTGTATCATTTTGTGTTGTTTCAATAGGGGTTATATTAGCATTAGTACTTGATGAATTATCTAAAATTGTTTCAGAATTTGTTGTATCATTTTGTGTTGTTTCAATAGGGGTTATATTAGCATTAGTACTTGATGAATTATCTAAAATTGTTTCAGAATTTGTTTTTTCTTGTTTTTCTTTGTTAACTATTTTTATAATAAATTCTACATTAGGATATTCTATTTTTATTCCTTTTTTTCCATATCCTTCACCTGATCCTGAAATTGATTTTCCTTCAATATAATAATTTCCATTTATTAATGTTTCAGCAGTTAATTGTGAGAGTGTGTAATTATATTGTTTTTCATTTAGAGATATTAAAATATTTGAATCTTTTGGGATTAATTCTCCTTCTTTTAACGAAAGAGATAAGTTACCGACTAGTGTGCTATTTGGAATGTAAGTTGTTCTAATTTCTAAAATTGATTTTCCATTTAAATCAGTGTCTAATGCATTGCTTATACCTAAAAAACTAATTAGTAATATGAAAAAACCTAGTATTCCTATTGAAGTAATTATAACACTTTTTTTTGATTTGTTTACCATTTTATTTTTATATTAGCTTGTTGTTTCGATACTAACAACAGCATTTTTCCAATTAACACTTCCGCTGTTTTCGATATAAATAGAGATAATGTCTCCTGCTTCATAAGAGATTACTTCTTCGGATTGAATATCATAATCTATTTTCTTTGTATCTAATGGAGATATGTCATTATTAAATCCAGTTTCTTTTCCGTTTATATATAATTTAATGCTTAAACTTCCAGTTCCACCCATAGTTTCTATACTTGTTGACATGCCGGTTATACTTCCTGGTCGCATCATTACATAACCTATTGTTTCACTTGATTTAACACCTGCACTAGTGTATAAGAAATCTGATGATGAAGATTCAGAAGGATATCCGAATGTCCAAATATTCATGTTTTTTATTATATATTTTGATGTTTGATCAAGATTGTTTGTTGAGTATGTCACAATAAACAAATTTTTTGTTTCATTATTTTCTGTAAAATTAACTTCATAGATTCCAATATTATTTTTTTCTATTTGATTTATTTCAATTTCTTTAGGAAGACTTTCAGTATTAACTTCGTTTATACCTGTTATTTGATTTTCATAAATTCCTTCTTTTTCTACGAAAGAAGTGACATAGTTTGATATTTCTTCTGAAATTTCAGAAGAAATTGTTTCTGCGAAAGCTCCAGCTGTTATTATAATTATAATTAATAGGCCTAAAATTACCTCTTTTCTCATTTTTTATATATTTGATAGTTATTTGGTATTTTAAATGTTTTCTATTTTAAGAAGTACATTAATTTTTAGAATTTAGTAGAAGTTAAGTAATATAATCAATATTTTAGTTTTGAATTATTTTTGAGTAAAATTAATTGTTAAATTTTTTGTTGAACTTACTATTGAGGTGTTTGTTGAGGGGTTTGTTGAGGAGTTTGTTGTTGAGGAACATATTTTATTAATACTACGGTATTATTGCCATCTTGAAGTGTTAAGTATCCTTGTTGATTTGCAGCAATCATCATGGACTTAATTAGTGTTTGTTGTGCTTGAATCTGTTTTTGAACCATATATCCTTGAATTTTAGGATTAACAATAGTTATATATAATAAAGTACATCCTAACAGAAGAATGATTAATACTGCAAATAAAAACTTTTTATCTAACATCTTTTTCACATTCTATTTAAATTTCTTTGGTTTAAAAATTATTCTGTTGTTGAATAGAACTATTTAATTAACTAGTTTATTCAATTATTTCACCAAATCCCACAAGTCTCCAATGTCCATTAAAATTCCTAGCAATTCCAACGTTATCTTCTTTAAAAATAACTAAAGGTATGTTTAAATCTAAATCAATAATATTTCCTTTTATAAAATGAACTTTTCCTACACTTGTTGAAGTATTTATGCTTAACATTAAGAGTTCGCTGGGTTTAAATGCTTCAACTTGTTGATCATTATCACTCCCAATAACTTTCTCAAATAAACTAGCTTTGATTTTTATTTTATTTTTTATTTCAGGTAGTTTATTATCAAGTCCAACTATGCAACCTGAAAGATTATCTGCTCTTGTTATGTTCATATCTAATTCTGTTTCAATTGCAAGACTTCCTCCAGGTGTTGCAGTTATTAATTCAAAATTACCTCTTTGCATAGAAATAACCTTTGTTTTTACAGTTTCATAATTTTTTTGATTTTTTTCAGTTATTAATAAACCCGGTTTAATCTCAATTTTGTCTCCAACTCTTAAAATTCCTTGTTTTAATGTTCCTCCAATAACTCCGCCATGTAATTCTTTTGCAGGTGTTCCAGGTCTGTTAATATCAAAACTTCTTGCAATTATGAATACAGGATCTGCATTTTCTTTTCTTTCAATTATTTTTATTTCATTAATTGCCTCAAATATTTTTTCAATGTTTATTTTATGTTGAGCTGAAACAGGAATAATTGGACTGTTTTCTGCTATTGTACCTTTGACAAAATCTTTTATTTTTTTGTAATTATCTCTTGCTTCTTCTTTTGTTACTAAGTCTATTTTATTTTGAACAATTATTACTTGTTCTACTTTTTTTGCTTGAAGTGCTATTAAGTGTTCTTTTGTTTGAGGTTTTATTCCTTCATTTGCCGCAACTAATAAAATTGCTGCATCAATTATTGCTGCACCAGAAAGCATTGTTGCCATTAACATTTCATGTCCTGGAACATCTACAAAAGTTAAATATTTTTGAGGATTTCCTGATTTATTGTTATATCCATTAGAATCTTTGTATAATACTGTGTCTGCATATCCTAGTTTTATTGTAATACCTCTCTTTAATTCTTCTGAATGTGTATCTGCAAATTTTCCAGTAAGCGATGCTAATAGTGTTGTTTTACCATGATCAATATGACCTACCATACCAATATTTATTATTGGTAGTTTTGATATGTCTACTTGTTCTTTAATTTCTTGTTTTATCATAAATAACTGTAGAAGAAAGGGTTTTTAAAAACTTTGTATTAGTTAAAATAAGTATAATTAACATTTTTTTAAAATAAAGAGGTATAACTTTCAGTCTAATTTAGAACTTATTATATTAAAAAGAATTTATTCAGCCTTTTTTTTAGACTCTTTTGGTTGACACTGATCTGGAAAAATCTCCTCAAGAGATTTTGAGCCCTTTTTTGTAACTAATAAGTTAATTTGAACAATATGGGAAGATATTTCATTTCCTCTAACTATCTTTTTTCTTCTAAATCCTTTATGAGGTATTTTATGTAGGAAAGGACCTTTAGTTAGAAGAATTTTTTTTAATGTAGGTCCGTGAACATCCTTTTTTCCAGGAAAACCTGCTTTGTCTGATGTTCCTTTTATCTCAAATTCATACCCTGATAAATCTGAATTAATTTCTTTCCCTTGTATTTTTTCTCCTATTTTTTTCCCAATTAACTCTTCTGATTCTGTCTCTAAATGAAACGTTTTTCCGTTTTTTTCAGATAAATTAATTTTAAATACCATGATTAATAAACGTTAAAGGGTGTTTTTAAAGTTTCCTGTTGGTTTTTCTTTTATATTCTATCTGGATAGTCAGATATTATTCCATCAACACCTATTTTTTTGGCTCTTTTTATTATTCTTGGTTGATTAAGAGTATATGTGAAAACTTTTATATTTCTTTCATGTGCTTTTCTTATAAATCTTTTTGATACTCTTGAAAAGTTTATTCCAAATCCAAAAACATTTTCTTTTTTAACAAATTTCATATGACTTATTTTTGTAAATAAAATTAAGAGTACTATAGGTACTTCAGGTACTAATGAATGGAATTTATGAAGTTCTTTTCTATGAAATGAGAAAATTATAAAATCATTATAATTCCATCCTTTGTTTTTAACATAATCTTTAATTATTCTAGATATTGGTTCTGCAATATCTTTTACTTTTAATTCAATTGCAACCTTTGTTTTTTTGTCAATAACATCAAGCGATTCTTGTAATGTTGGTATAAATTGATTATCTTTTGTTCTTAATTTTCTGATTTCACTAAATGTCTTTTCAGTTACTAATCCTCTTCCATTTGTTGTTCTCTCAACTGTTTCATCATGTATAACAATTAATTCACCTGTTTTACATTTTCTAATATCCAGTTCAATTGCATCAATATCCATTGTTAATGCTTTTCTAAATGCATTAATTGTATTTTCTTCCCCATAACCTTTAGCACCTCTATGAGCTATTTTTAGAACCATTATAACTATTTATTTAATAAAAGAGATATTTTAAATATTGTTAGTCTATCTTTTTTTATGTTAAATGAATTATTTTTTGCGTTTGTACAAGCTTTAACAGAGTTTCTTCCTGTTTCAAGTTCAGGACATTTAGCATTATTTTCCTTTTTTTTTGGAGAAATAAATCTTTTTTTTATTACTTTTTTGCATTTAGCTTCTTTATTTGCTGTTTTATTATTTACAAGAAAAGAAATATTTAAAATTTTAAGATTTAAAAAAGAAGATAGGCCTTTACTTTTTTATTTAATTATAGCAACAATACCTGCAGCTATTTTCGGATTATTTTTTGAAGATATTGTTGAAAGATCATTTAATAATTTATTGTTTTTATCATTCGGTTTTTTATTCACTGGAACAATCCTCTTTTTTACTAAATTTGTTCATTTATCAAATAAAAGTTTTACTTTTAATAATTCTATTCTTATTGGTCTTTTTCAAGTTTTAGCTTTGTTTCCTGGAGTTTCAAGAAGTGGTATGACTATATCTGCAGGAATGTTTTCCGGAATTAATAAAGAAAAAATAACCAAATTTTCTTTCTTACTTTTTATTCCATTATCTATTGGTTCTTTTTTACTTAAGGCAAAAGATTATTTGAGTGTTAATAAAGGATTTGATTTTTCATTATACTCTCTTTTATTACCCTTTTTTGTTTGTTTTATTTTAAGTATTATTTTTTTAAATTTATTATATTATGTTATTAAAAAAGAGAAATTTTGGTTGTTTTCAATTTATTGTTGGTTTGTTGGAATTTTATGCCTTGTTTTTTATCTATTTAATTAATATTTTATCTTATTACTAATTAATTTTAAAACAAACTACATAATTTATAAAGAGGTAAACTCAAATTTTTGTATATTAATTTATTTAGCTAATATGTTATTTCGCAATTTAATTTTTTATATAAATTTCAGAATTATTTAGAATAAAAATTAATAAATAATTTTAGTTAAATAATAAATTTGTAATTATTTTAAACCTTTTTTTCTTTAGTAATACAAACTTTACAAGGTTTAAATCCTTTCTTTTTAAAATAATTTTCTGAATTATTTGACAATTTATATTTTTTCTTTACTAATTTCCCAAGTCTACAATTTCTTTTATGATATATCTTGGTTTCAGTTGAACCAATAAAATTATATTTAGGTATTTCTAATTTTGCTTTTTTTATCGGTATGTAAACTTCTTTAGTAACAGGTCTATCAATGAAAATTTTTCTTTCAACAGGCATTTCTTTAGTAACAGGTCTATCAATGAAAATTTTTCTTTCAACAGGCATTTCTTTAGTAACAGGTCTATCAATGAAAATTTTTCTTTCAACAGGCACTTCATTAAATGTTGGTTTCTCTATAGTATGAACTGATGTTTTTTCAATCTGTTTTAAAATTCCAGGATTTAATAAAAAGAATAATACTGCAGCATAAATTGTTGTTACAATCCATGCAATAATTAAAGAAATAATAATATTTAGATTATAGATCCAAATTAGAATTACTATTCCTACGATTAAACCAACACCACTAAAGAAAGCTATAAGAAAATTAGTTCCATGGGTTATCTTTTTTTCAGTAACCTTTTTTTCAGTATCAAGTTCTTTAAAATTTTCCATCTTATAATTATATGTCTTATTTACTTTTAAATTTTTGCTTTTATTGTCTAAATCATTCTTTTTTATTTAAATGATTTGCTTAAACTTTCTTTCCAAAATGATGGAAGAGGGTTTAATATAAAACCTTTAAAATTGTTTGAATATATATAAGTTATATATTTGTTTTTTTTGTATTTTTTAAATTCATCTTCTGTTTCTTCATATATTTTTTGAATTATTTTTCTTTCAAAATTTTTTTGTAATAAAGAAGATTGTTTTAGAGCAATAAAATCAGCTTGTCTAAGCACATTTATTTCTAAATTTGAAGAATTTTGTGAAATAAAAATTATACTTAAATTTTTATGACGAGATATTAAAATTAATTTACTTAATAATTTATTACTATTTGTCATAGCATTTCTGGAATTGAATAATATTCCACTTTCATCAATTAAAATTATTGAATTATTCTCTATTTGAGAAATGTTCGATATTGATTTTATCCAAGAAGGTAATTCATTTTCGTTAAAACCAATTGCAAAACAATTTTTTTTATTTTTTGCATAAATGTTTTCTAAAAGTTTCATTCCAAATGCTGTTTTTCCAGAACCTCTTGAACCAATTATTAATCCTATTTTACTTTCGTTTTTTAAAAGATCATATAATAAATCATTATAATCGCCTTCAATTTTTTTTAATACTTTAAACTCTTCATATTTAGGAGTTTTAGATTTTTTTTCTTTATTTATTCTTTTTTTCTTTATAATTTCAGATATTTTTTTAATTAAATAATATATTCCTTTAATTAATTTTTTTATTATTAAATAAGTTATTTTAATAAAGTAATAAGGAAGTTTTATAATAAACCAGATTATTTTTATTAAATATTTCCAAATTTTTTTATTTCTCTTTTTTGACATATTTCAATAAATATCTTAAAGATTATAAATTTAACCTTTAAGAATTATTACTGAAGAGATTTTTTTCTTATTTTTGAAGTATTTTTAAAATTCAATTTTGTTTGAAGTTTATATTTTGTTATTTAATGCTCCCACCGGGATTCGAACCCGGGTCAAAGCCTCGAAAGGGCTTTATGCTTGGCCTCTACACCATAGGAGCAATTAGACTTTAATTTTATAAAATTAATTTAAAATCTATTTAAAACTAATTAAAAAATAGTTTTTAAAGCTAACTATCAGAAAAAAATAAAAAATTTAAAGATAAATTTATTCAAATCTGCTAAGTTTTTCAGCTTTTGTGAAAGGGAAAGGTTTCATGTTTGATACAAAAGTTAAATACCTTATAAATTTGTACATTTCTGTGTTAAAATATTCACAGAAAATTGCTACTTTCTTATTTCTTTTTCCTTTTATTAACACAACAATCCAATGTATAAATGCTAGAAAAATTATAAGAGCTTTCCATAATCCAAGAATTATTCCTGAGATAATTAAAACAAGAATTCTTATCAAAGCTTCCTTTCTTTCTAGACTTTTTTTATTTTTAGTCATACAATTTTTACCTCCTTTCAATGAATATTTTCAAATATACTATATTTGATTTAGGTAATTATCCTTTTTATACTTTTACAAATTTATAAATTTTGAAATATTTCCGATAAAAGGTATTTTTTTCATTTTTCCAGATAGAGAATAAAAAATTCCATATATAAAAATAATCATTAGGAGAATAATTAATATTCCATGAATAATATCTCCAATTAACGGAATAATTTTAAATAGATTGTCTATTGTTGCAACAATTAAACATAAAATAAATAAAATTAAACTTTGTTTTGCATAAAACATTACATATTTATCATTTCGTTTGTAAACAAACGCAATTAAAAATCCAAATATACTTAATAAAATTGAGATGAATGCAAACAATTTTCTTTCATCTTCTTCTGAAAGTTTTTTTATCTCTTTTTTATCTCTATTTTTTTGCATGATTATACTTTGAATATTTTTGTTAAATATAAATACATGAGCCCGCCAGGATTTGAACTTGGGACCCCTGCCTTTCCGAAATCGGTGATTTCCTAACACCTTAAAATCTTGTGATTTAATGTTATCAGAGCAGTGCTCTACCAGGCTGAGCTACGGGCTCGTATGTATTTAAAATGTGAGTTTTAGATAATTTATAAGGTTTTGGTTTTGAAAAGCTTTAAAAAGCAACTTTATGTAGAAGAATTATTATTAAAATGGCAAAAGGAATGTATCATTATATTGGGCAGGCATGGAAAAAGCCAGATATAAAATTACTTAGGGAAAGAATGATTGAATGGAGGAAAGAGGAAAGTGTTGTTGAAGTTGCTAAACCTTTAAGACTTGATCGAGCAAGATCATTAGGATATAAAGCTAAAAAAGGTTATTTTGTTGCTAGAGTTAAAATTATTCGTGGTGGAAAGCAAAGACCAAGACCTAAAAAAAGAAGAAAGGTTGGAAATTTAAGAGTTAAAAAAACACTTTCTATAAATTATCAAACAATTGCAGAACAAAGAGCACAGAAAAAATACCATAATCTTGAAGTTCTTAATTCTTATAATATAGGTAAAGATGGAATTTATGCATATTATGAAGTTATTATGGTTGATCCTCAAAGACCTGAGATAAAAAACGATCCAACAATAAATTGGATATGTAATCCTAAAAATAAAAAAAGAGTTTATAGGGGATTAACAAGTTCTGCAAAAAAAGGTAGAGGTTTGAAATAAAACAATTTATTAGTTTTTTGTGCTCGAAAAATTTAGATTAATAAATTTTATTATTAATTAGCAAATCTTAAATACAATATTTAATTGTATTATTCATGAAATATTCTGAATTATGTGATTTGTATGAAAACATTTCTAGAACAACTAAGAGGCTTGAAAAAATAGATATTCTTTCAAATTTTATTAAAAAAATATTGATAGAAGATAAGGAAGTTATTTATTTGCTTCTTGGAAAGGTTTTTCCAGATTATACTGAGAATGAATTAGGTATAAGTAATCAAACAATAATAAAAGCAATTGCAAAGGTTTCTGGAGAAAGTGAAGAAAAAATTGTTAGAGAATGGAAAAAATTGGGTGATCTTGGAGAAGTTGCTCAAAAATTAATCTTAAAGAAAAAACAATCAAGTTTGTTTTCTTCTGTTCTAACTGTTAAAAAAGTAATGGATAACATACGAGAAATATCTACTTTTGAAGGAAAAGGGACTGTTGGAAAAAAAATTGATTTAATTTCAGGCCTTTATTCAAATGCTCAACCTATTGAAGCTAAGTATATAACAAGGATTTTGCTTTCTGATTTGAGAATTGGAATTCAACAAAGTACATTAAGAGATGCATTAGCAAATTTATTTGAAAATAAAAAAGAGGTTGCAGAAAAAATACAATCTGCTTATGATCTTCATCCAGATATGGTTTTAATATTTACTCATTTAAAAAAAGGAATTAAAGAATTAGAAAATATTTCTTTAAATGTTGGAACTCCAATAAGAGCTATGCTTGCACAAAAAGTTTCTTCAATATCTGAAGGGTTTGAAACTGTTGGAAGACCTGCTGCCTTTGAATATAAATATGATGGATTTAGGATAATTGCAAGTAAAGGAATAGAAAATGGAAAAGAAAAAATTTCATTATTTACACGAAGTCTTGAAAATGTTACAAAACAGTTTCCAGATGTTGTTGAGAATTTAATGAAAAATGTTTCTGGAAAATCATTTATTCTTGATTGTGAAGTTGTTGGTTATAGTTCTAAATTTAATAAGTATCTTCCATTTCAGTCAATAAGTCAGAGAATAAAAAGAAAGTATGATATTGAAAAGATTGTTAAAGATTTTCCAGTAGAGGTAAATGTTTTTGATGTTTTAATGTATAATGATGAAAATTTGCTTAATAAAACATTTAATGAAAGAACAAAGTTAATTAGAAAAGTTGTTAAGAATGTTCCATATAAAATTATTTGTGCGAAACAATTAATTACTGATTCTGAAGAAGAGGCAAAAGAATTTTTTGATGAAGCTCTTAAAAATAATCAAGAAGGAGTTATGATAAAAAATTTGAATGGAATTTACAAACCAGGATCAAGAGTAGGATATATGGTTAAATTAAAACCCGAACATCGGGATTTAGATTTGGTTATTGTTGGTGCTGAGTATGGAACTGGAAAAAGAGCTGGTTGGATGAGTAGTTTTGTTTTATCTTGTCACGACGATGAAAATGATGAATTGTTGGAAGTTGGAAGAGTAGGAACTGGAATAAAAGAAAAATCTGAAGAAGGTATTTCTTTTGATAAATTAACTCAGTTACTTAAACCTTTAATATTAGAAACAAATGGGAAAGATGTAAAAGTTAAACCAAAAATTGTTGTTTCAGTTATTTATCAAGAAATTCAAAAATCTCCAACTTATTCTTCGGGTTTTGCATTAAGATTTCCAAGAGTTATTGCTTTTCGCGAGGATAAACCTGTTAGTGAGATAAATACATTAAGTGATATAAAAAAAGAATACCAGCAAAAAAAATAATATTTTTTGTTTTAAATTAACAAAACATTTATAAATAATGCTTATTTTAATTTTTAATGAAAAAGAGTGTGAGTAAAAAAAATATTTTATTTTTATTAACTTTTGTTTTATTAATTATTTCTTTAGTTGTTTCTGTTAGTGCTGTTTGTTATACTTGTTCTGATGATTATCCTACAAGATGTGGAGCTTTTTCAAATAATTGTGGTGGATCAGTAAGTTGTACTTGTTCTTCTGGTAATGTTTGTAATCCTTCAACTGGAACTTGTGGTTCTACAATAACTAATTGTGGAAATCTTAATCCTGAGGGATGTGCATCACCACGTACATGTGCTAATTTGGCAAACAATGTTATTTGTGTAAATTCATGTTCAACTAGTGGTTGTACTAATCAAAATGAAATTAGGTGTTATTCAGATACAAAATATGAAAAATGTGAGTTAGTTGATAGTCCTAGTTCATATAATGGTTATTGTTTAAAATGGGTAAGTCGTGATTGTAGTTCTGGAACTAAGTGTTCAAAAGGAGTTTGTTCATCACAATTAGAAATTACTTCATGTCGTGCAGGCGGTTGTGATATTTTAGGATCAAAAGGTTGTTATGGTGGAAAAGTTTCTACTTGTTCATTTGTTTCTGCTGCTAGTTGTTTGCAATGGATGTATGGAAATGATTGCCCTACTGGAACTACTTGTTCAAATGGAGTTTGTGTAAGTTCTAGTGTAACTCCAACACCTACTCCAACACCTACTCCAACACCTACTCCAACACCTACTCCAACACCTGATGGAGGAAGTTCATCTATATCAGTTACAGGTAAATCTGGTGATATAATGGTTCAATTGGTAAACGGAAGTGAATACCCTATTTATTCTGCATATATTGAAAATAATAAACTTCTTTTTGGAGAAAAGGTATATAATTGGACTCAAAGAGTTACTAAAATGATTTATTTTAATAATGGAATATTAACTGCTTTTAGTGGTGGTGGAGTTTATTATAGTCCAGATGGAAAAGATTTAGGAACTAATGAAAGTGGAAGAGTTAATGATAAAGATAAAACTAGAAGGGTTTATTTATCAAGTGAAAATAGAGGACTAAGTGTAGTTTATCTAGCTAATTATAAAGATGGAATTATGGTTCAGTTAAGCAATGGAACTATCTATTATACAAAGAATGTTGATAATCTTGTTGGTTCAGGTACTGATGTTGTTTATGGTTATGTTGGTTTGGTTTCATCTATGGTAGAATATAAGGGGGGAATGTTAACTGCTTTTAGTGGTGGTGGAGTTTATTATAGTCCAGATGGATTAGCTCTTGGAGGTGGAGGAAATGAACTAAGAGCTTCAAAAGAGAATACTCATAAAGTTTATGATTCATCTCAAAATAATAATGTTCAAGTTATTAATTTATTAGTTAAAGGAGATAAATTATTTGTTGCATTTAATGATGGTTCAATTTGGGAATCAGAATTAGCAACTGAAGGAGTTAATTGGGTTACTGAAACTAATAATATTTATCCTACTAGCCTTATTAAAAAAACTAAAGTTTATGGACCTGGACAAACTGTTTCTTTAATGACTAATTATAAATCAGGATCTTTAACTGCTTTTAGTGGTGGAGGAATTTATTATAGTCCTCTTGGTTCAACAGGTAGTGATATCTCTTTTGGTGGTGGTGATGGACCAAATGTTTATCAAAGTGATTCAAATAATCCAAGTATTGTTTATATTTTATCTAAAATTTCTAGTGATAATTCTGGTACAGGAATATCTGGAGATAAATTTCCTTTCTATAGACTGTATAATGGAGCAGATCATTTTTATACAATAGATTCTGCTGAAAAAGATAATGCTGTTGCTAATTTTGGATATACTGATGAAGGTATAGCAGGATATATTTATTCAACACAAGTTGCAGGAACAGTTCCATTGTATAGACTATATGGAAATACAGATCATTTTTATACAATAGATTCTGCTGAAAAAGATAATGCTGTTGCTAATTTTGGATATACTGATGAAGGTATAGCCGGATATATTTATTCAACACAAGTTGCAGGAACAGTTCCATTGTATAGACTATATGGAAATGCAGATCATTTTTATACAATAAATTCTGCTGAAAAAGATAATGCTGTTGCTAATTTTGGATATACTGATGAAGGTATAGCAGGATATATTTTTGAAAGTGATATTTCTATTGTTGAAGAAGGATTAAAACTTTATATACCTTTTAATAGTAATGTTGGACTTGAATTGGATGTTTATGATTCTGATCCAAAATTAGTTCCGGTTAAAATTTTTGCTACTACTTCAAGCGGTGTTTCTTCAGGTAATGGTTTAACTTTTGATAATCAAGGAGCTATTGGTGGTTCTTATAATTTAGAAGGTGAAAATACTTTTTTAAAGAGCGAAGGAACTAATTGGTTAGGAGCTAATCCTCTTGTTGACAGCAATGGAAATTTAATAACTAATGAAAATGAAGAAATGATTGAAAGTGATAGTGTTTTTAATACTGACCTAACTTTGTCTATTTTTGTTAAATTAAATTCTTTTCCAGATACAGAAAAATATGAAATCATTCAAAAATATGGGACATATGGAATTAAAGTTATTAAAACAAATTTAGGTGCAGGTGTTGTTGGATATATTTGGGGTGATAATTCTGGAGAGGGTGCAGTTGAAGAATTACCTGTAGGAAATCTTGAACTAGGAAAATGGTATAATATACTTATGACTTTTGAAGGAAGTACTGGAACTAAAAAAGTTTATGTGGATGGAGTTTTAAAGTCATCTGAGATAATAAATAAAAATAGATTAGAAAATGAAGTAAATATGCCTATTAGAATAGGTGCTGGAAGTTATGCTAATGGTGAATTATCTGGAGAGATATTAGATGGAAGTATAGATGAGATTAGAATTTATGAAAGAGTTTTAAGTCAAGAGGAAATAAATAAATTAATTAATGTTCCTTCTTCACAAGCTGTTAAATCATTAAAAATTAATTATAATCTATTGCCTGAAGGATTTGAACCAAGAGTAGGATTTTATTCTTCATTCGGAAATGAAAATACTGTTTGGTTGTTTGATTCAACAGGAAATATGTTTTATTTTGGTGTTGATTCCTCTGGAAAAATGAATTTTATTAATGGTAAAAATCTTTTGAAAAATGCAGGATTACCTAGTGATTTTAAACCAATTGTCGGTTATGTTTTTCCTTACGGTAATGTTCAAGATAGAATACATTTGTGGGATGCAAATGGTGATTTGTTTGTATTAGATAGTACATCAACAAGTGTAAGTAGTATTGGAACTTTTAATAAAGCTACATCTTTAAAAGATTCTAAATATGGTCTTCCTACTGATTTTAAACCAGTTGTAGGCTATTCAACATTTAATGACGACGGTGTATTGCTATTTAATAGCAGTGGTGCATTATATACTATTGAAGCTAATAGTAAGTTTATTCTTTATGATCAATCTGAAGACAGCTCATTAGATGATTTGGGTTTAAATTCTGCTGCTAAACCATATATTACTGGGTATACTGAAAGAGGTTATTTTCCACCTGAAGGTGTTATATTAGAAAATGAAGAAGATTGGCGTTCAAGTTGTTTGTGGGATGCAAATGGTGAATTATGGGTTGAGTTGGATGATGTTAGCCCAGTTTTTATTAATAAGACTGATATAAAAGAAAAATTAGGAATTCCTCAAGATGCAAAACCAACACTAGGATATTATCATTATTTGGGTAGTGATAATAGTGCACTTGCTACTGACTTGTGGGTTGGAAGTAAACTTTATCAGATGGTTGATGGTGAAAATATTTTTTCAGTGAAACCAGTAGGTGTTGCATATTCTCAAGAAGCTCGAGAAGGTTGTAATCCTATTGAATCATCTGGATGGGTGAATAAAATTCCTGCTGGAACAAGAGTTAAAATTGGTTCAGAAAAAAAATATTGTGATCCTGAAACATTAACATATAAATCTCTATTAAATACTGGTGAAATCTGTTTTAATGATTATCAATGTGATTCTAATATGTGTGTTGAAGGTCATTGCGAGAAATTTTTGAGTGAGGTAAGAGCACAAGGATCATTATTACAAAGAATTTGGTGTTGGTTAATTACTTTTGGAGGATCAGAAGAATCTAAAAATAATTGTTTAACTTGTTATGGTTTAAATGATACAGCTGGAACTTGTCCTTCTTAAAGCTAAGATTAAAAATGAATAAAACTTTTTTAATCATTATTTATTTCTTTATTCTTTTATTTAATATTTCATTTGTTTTTTCTGAGTGTTTGGCTAATGAGTGTTATATTCCCTCTTCAAATGGTTGTATTAATATCGGAAGAGTTGTAAATTTATCAGGAACTATGGCTTATTGTGGAATAGATTCTTTATTATATCCTCAGAAAGCAGGTGGTGAAATTTGTGATAATCATTATGAGTGTTTGAATCATCAATGTATTGAAGGATTATGTCAGGGAAAATATGTTTCTAGAAATCAAACACTTTTTGATAATATAAAAAATTTTTTTGGTAGTTTTAGTTGTAATAATAATGGAGAATGTAATTTTTTTGAAAATAAAGAAAGTTGTCCTAGTGATTGTTTAGATGATTCAAATAATCCTGTTGATAATGGTGGTGATACTTCTGGTGGTGATACTTCTGGAAGACTTATATGTAATAATGATAGCGATTGTCCAAATGGATATACTTGTAATTTAAATAATAATAACTGTTTAAAAGCTTGTTTCTCAAATTGGTCTTGTACTGATTGGTCAAATTCTCAGGATAAATGTGGAACAAGAACATGTACTGATACAATGAAATGTACAATACCAAAATATAAGCCTACTGAGAAAAAGGATTGTGATGAACCTATAGAAGAAGAACTTTCTTATTGTGGAGATGGAAAATGTTCTGATGATGAGACTTGTAGTTCATGTATTGGTGATTGTTATCAAAAATGTAATTCTGATGATCCAAAGAAAAAGGAAAAAGATTTGTCCTGGATTTGGGTATTAATTATTATAATTATAATAATTCTTATTTGCCTTGTTATATTTTTCATTATTTTAAATTTAATTAAAAGATCAAATAAAAATAACAAAAAAATTATTTTTAAAAAAAATGAATCAAGATCTAAATTAGTAGAACCAAATCAATCAAATTTAAGAAATCAAATAAAAAGTTCAGGCACAAATTTTCCAGTTATGCCATTTAATAATCAAAGAGTAGGAGTTAATTCTACTTTATCTAAGAATAAAACAGATAATCGTTTTAATATAAGATAATATTTTTATAATATATCAGTTATAAACTGTAAAACGAAAGCTTTATAAATAAAGTGGCTTTATAAAGGTTATGAAGAAAAATCTTTCAATACAAAATATTGTTGCTACAGCTTCATTAGGAAAACCAGTTTCTTTGACAAAACTTGCTCGAACTCAAACTAATACTGAATATAACCCGGAACAATTCCCGGGACTTGTTTTAAGAATTAAAAAACCTAAATCTGCTGTTTTAGTTTTTTCTTCTGGAAATTTAGTTTGTACTGGAACAAAATCAACTGTTCAAGTTAAAGAAGTTATTAATCAAGTAATTAAACAACTTGCAAAAATAGGTGTAAGAATTACAGATAAACCAAAAATTACTGTACAAAATATTGTTGCATCTGGAAGTATTGATCTAAAGTTAAACCTTAATTATCTTGCTTTAAACTTAGAAAATACTGAATATGAACCTGAACAATTCCCAGGTTTAGTATATAAATTAATTGAACCAAATGCAACATTTTTATTGTTTAGTAATGGAAAACTTGTTTGTACAGGAACTAAAAATAAACAACAGCTTGATGAAAGCATGGTTATTCTTAATGCAAATATAAAGAAAGCACTTGCTGAAAAGTAATTTTTTGTCTTTCTGTAGTTGTACTTGCCTATTTTTATGTATATTTACTGATAGAAATTAATATAAATGAAGTGGGTTTTTGTTTGTTATGGATAAGTTAAAAATAGAGGAGATAATTGTTGAAGCTAAGAACTTCTTTGAATTTTACAATAAAAAAGTAGGTGAAGCTATAAGATCTCCAGAAAGGGTTTTATTTATTAATTTTAATGATTTGTCTGGTTTTTCACCTCAACTTTCTGAGTATTTACTTGATAAACCTGAAGAATCATTATCAACACTTGAACTCGCTTTACAAGAAAAATGGCCTGAAAGTAATTTAAAAATTAGAATTAGTGATCTTCCAAAAGACAGTTATGTAAAAATTAGAAATATAAGGTCTAAAAATTTAAGTAAATTTATTTGGATTGAGGGAATTGTAAGACAGGCAAGTGATGTTAGACCTCAAGTTGTTAGTGCAAGGTTTGAATGTCCTTCATGCGGAACAATTATTTCTGTTTTACAACTTGACAGAAAGTTTAAAGAACCAACAAGATGTTCTTGTGGTAGAAAAGGTTTTTTTAAACTTGTAAGTAAACAGATGGTTGATGCTCAAAGGATTGTACTTGAAGAAAGTCCTGATGCTCTTATTGGAGGTGAACAACCAAGAAGGATGAATGTTTTTCTTAAAGAAGATTTAGTTGAACCAAAAATGGAGGAGAGAACAACACCTGGAAGTAAAGTTAGAGTTTTAGGAATATTAAATGAAGTTCCTGTTCCATTACCAACTGGTGGAGTTACAACAAGATTTGATTTAGCTGTTGAAGCTAATAATGTTATTCCTCTTGAAGAAAATTATGAAGATTTAAAAATTTCTGAAGAAGATGAATTACAAATAAAAGAATTGTCAGTTGATCCAGCTATTTTTACAAAACTTACAGAAAGTATTGCACCAAGCATTTATGGACATAGTGAAGTTAAACAATCTTTGGTTTTACAATTGTTTGGAGGTGTTAAAAAACAAAAAGTTGATGGAACTGTAACAAGAGGTGACATTCATGTTTTGCTTGTTGGAGATCCAGGAGTTGCTAAGTCAGTTATTTTAAAATTTATTTCTAAAGTTGCACCAAAAGGAAGATATGTTGTCGGTAAATCTGCTTCTGGTGCAGGACTTACTGCAACGGTTGTTAGAGATGAATTTTTGAAAGGATGGAGTTTGGAAGCAGGAGCAATGGTCTTGTCACATAAAGGAACTGTGTGTATTGATGAAATTGAAAAGATGGATGAACAAGATAGAAGTTCCATGCATGAAGCGATGGAACAGCAATCAGTAACAATTTCTAAAGCAAATGTTCAAGCTAGCTTAAGGGCAGAAACTACTGTTCTTGCTGCTGGAAATCCAAAATTTGGACGTTTTGATCCTTATCAAGCTATTGCTCAACAAGTAGATATTCAGCCAACATTATTGAATAGGTTTGATGTTATTTTTATGTTAAGAGATCTTCCAGATAAATCTAAAGATGAAGCAATTGCTTCGCATGTTCTTTCTGAATTTCAAGATGCTGGGTCTATGGGACCAATTGAACCAGAGTTATTTAGAAAGTACATTGCTTATGCTAAACAAAGAGTTATTCCTAAACTTTCAGATGCTGCTGCAAATGAAATAAGAAATTTTTATGTATCTTTGAGAAATGCTCCTACTCAATCTGATTCTCCGCTAAAACCAATTCCAATAACAGCAAGACAGTTAGAAGCATTAGTTAGATTAAGTGAAGCATCTGCAAAATCTAGATTATCTCAAGTTGTTGAAAAAGAAGATGCAATTAGAGCAATTAATTTAATGAAGTTTTATCTTATGCAAGCCGGTTATGATTATGAATCAAAAACTTTTGATATTGATAAAATTGTTTCAGGAGTCACTTCCTCAAAAAGGGCTAAGATCAATGAGGTTAGAGAAGCAATATTTAGATTAGAATCAAGAATGGGAAAGATGATTCCTACTGAAGAACTTGAGAAAGAAATGGAAGGAAAAGTAACTCCTTTGGAACTTGAAGAAATTTTGAATAAACTTGCAGCATCAAGTGATATTTTTCATCCACGAAGTGGTTATATCCAGAGATTGGGAAGTTGAGTTCTAAAAACAAAAAATATATAAACTATAGTTTAACTATAGTTATATGGTAACCACAATTCAGTTAAATGAAAATGTAAAAAAAGCTCTTGATAGACTGAAAAAAAACAAAGAAACTTATGAGGAAGTTATTTTAAGTCTAATGAAAGAAGCTCAAAGATCAAAGAGAGAAAAGGAAGAATTAATAATTGAAGGTTGTAAAGTAATGGCTGAAGATATGATTAAGATAAATAAAGAGTGGGAAAATGTTGATTCGGATTTAGACTGGGAATGGAATAATAATCAAAATGAAACTTCCAAAAGTTAATTTGTTTAACAAAAAGAATAATCGAAATTTAGATATAAAGAAGGGTGATATTTTAATAGTTAATTTTGAACCAATCAAAGGAAGTGAACAAGGAAGAGTTAGGCCAGCATTGGTTATACAAAATAATTTATTGAATAAATATAGCCCTTTAACAATTGTGGCACCAATAACTTCAAAAATTTATGAAAAAGAATATCCTACAAATGTTGTTATCTCTAAAGCTGATTCTTTATTGAATAATGATTCAACTGTTTTAGTAAATCAAATGAGAACAATTGATAAACAGAGAATTTTAAAGAAGATTAGCAGTTTGAATAATTTTATTATGGATGAAGTTAATTCAGCTATCAAAGTTTGTTTGAGTTTAGATTAGTCTTACAATAATCTTTATAAGAGGAGTTTTTAGTGTATTTATATGGAAAGAAGATATGCTCTTGTTGTGAATCCAAAAGCAGGGACACGGAATATTGAAGAGAAAAAAGAAAAATTGAGACCTGCAATGGAAATTTTTAATGTTAATGAACTTTATGGTTTAGATACAAAATCACCAGAAGAATTTAGAAGTTGTGTTAGTGATTTAGCAAAAAGTGGAAAGGTTGATGTTCTTGGATTATGTGGTGGAGATGGGACTTCTAATGAGGGTATTAATTCTGATATTGGTGATAGTAATGTAGCATTTGCATTTTTACCTTTAGGAGCTGGAAATGCAATGCCACATAGTGTTGGATATAGTGCATTGAGTATTAAAAGATCTGCTGAAAGAATTGCAAAAGGGAGTGTTCACGAACTTGATTTAGTTTTATGCGATAACAATCTTAAGGCAATGTTTGCAAGTGTTGGTATTGATTCTTATATTTTAAGTAAAAGAGATGAATTGCAGAGAGAAGGGCATAATGGTTTTGTTGCATATGCAAAAGCTACATGGGATATTTACAGAAATGGATATGAAAGATTAGATACAATTGTTCGTGTTGATAATGAAAAATTTGTAGTTCCAGATAATTTATTGATTATTGTAACAAAATTTCCGTGTTATGGTTATGGTTTGAATGTTGTTCCAAAAGCAGACATGACTGATGGAAACTTGCATCTTAATTGTGTTAGCGACAGAGGAATTGTAAATACTGCTTATGGTATTGCAACTGGTTTTAGGTATAGAATAAATCCTAAATTTGGAGGATGCAGGGTTGGAGAGTATAAATCTGGAAAAAGAGTTACGATAACTACACCTAAAGAAGTTCTTCTTGAAACAGATGGCACTGTTATAAGAGAAGGATGCGAGTTTGAATTTGAAGTTATTCCTCGAGGATTAAGACTAGTATATTAATATTATTTGTATATTATTAATTAAATAAACACTTAAAAAGCTTAAAATTTATTGAATATTATAAACAAAGAGGAAAATGGCTGATTTTAAAAGACAAACTGCTTACAAAATAAGAATTGGAGATGTACTAAAAGGAAAACCAATTGTTGATAATGGAAGATTTATGTTTCTTGAACTTGGAGATAGAAAAATTTCAAGAGTTAATATTGTAGCAAATATTATTGATAAATATAATTCTGCTGAAAAGCAATATATTAGTTTTACAATTGATGATGCTTCTGGACAATTAAGAATAAAAGTTTTTGGAGATGATGTTTTAAAGTTTTCTGAAATTTCTCAAGGAGATACAGTTATGGTAATTGGTTTGTTAAGAGTTTTTAATGAAGAGCTTTATATTACTCCTGAGATAATAAAACCAAAAGATACAAGATACTTGTTAGTGAGAAAGTTGGAACTTGAAAAAGAAGCACCTAAAGTTATTGACAAGGAACAAATACTTGTGTTGGCTGATCAAATTCTTGAAAAAATAAAACAAGCTGAGCCAGAAGGAATTTCTTATGAGAAGATAATCATGGAAATAAACTCCTCTTCTCCAGATTTGATAAATCAGGAAATAAAGAAAGCTCTTGAGCAAGGTATAGTTTATGAGCCTCGGCCAGGAATGTTAAGGTATTTGGGGAATTAAAGTTAGTATTCTATTGTACTTTGTGTTATTAGTTAGTAGTAACAAAACCGAAAGATTTAAAAAAAAGATTTTTGAAAATGATCTTGGTTCGGGAAATGGGGCTATTTTTTTAATAGAAGAAAACAAAGAAGCAATTGGATATATTTTTGTCCTTTTATTTATTCCTGGAATGGAAAAGTACAAAAAAGATTCTCCAGCATATATTAGTGATCTATATGTCAAGAAAAGTTTTAGAAAAAAAGGATTTGCAATAAAACTAATAAAAGAATCAGAAAAGTGGGCAAAGAGTAAAAATAAAAAAGAGATTATATTAGATGTTGAAACTTTTAATAATAAGGCACTTAATTTATATAAGAAAATAAAGTTTAAACCTATTTCATTCAAATTGAAAAAAGAGTTGAAATGAAAATAAGAGAAGCAACTGAGATATAGGAAGATTTAAATATATCACTATTCTGATAATAGTTAACATTATTATGATAATATTATAACATGGCAGGCCTAATTTCAATTATAAAAGATGAGAAGATGAGAGTATTATTTGGTAAACGAGAGTTGGAGATAATTGAAAAACAACTTCTTGGAATTAATTTAACACAATCTGAGAAAACAAGACTTTCTAGAGATATAAGAAAAAAATTTGAGATTATACAAGAATTAACTAAATTTTCAAGAGAGTTTAAACTTAAGAAAGGTTCTGAAATTAAATGGATAGTTAATGATACTAAAGATTTTATACTTAATAGCAATTATTTGCCTAAGATTAAAAAAATTTATTTATTTGGATCTACTGCAACAAATGAAAGAATTTTTCGTTCAGATATTGATATTGCAGTTGAATTTAATGAGATTGATGTGAAAGAGGCAACAAAATTTAGAATTTATGTTGCTGGAAGGGTTAGTGATAAGGTTGACATTCAGGTTTATAATACTCTTCCAGACAAAATTAAAAAAGAGATTGATAAAAATGGAAAGGTGATTTATGAAAGAAAGAATTAATGATAAAATCGAAGAGATAAACTCAACTAATCATGTGTATCTAAATTAAAGACAGCTCCGCTGTCTTTTAATGCGTCTGAGATTTTGTCGCCTAAGGCAAATATCTGCTCTTTTGTTGGCTGTTGTTTCCAGGTGTAAATGAAGTCAACTGGACCCATTTTTCCTTCAAAACCAAGCTTTTCCATTGCCCTTCCAACTTCAGAAGGCTTTTTGTTTTTAGCACCAAAGTATATTATTAAGTATGTTTTCCATGCCATGAATTATACAGTATTTGGGGCTTTTTAAGAGTTGTGATTTGAGATGTTATATTGAGATTAGTATATTATCTCTGATTTGGAAAGATTTAAATATAACCTTAATTTAGGTTATTATAACCATTATAATGGTTATTTATAAAAATGAACCTATTGCAGTTTATTAAGAAAAATGAAAATACTCGGAAGATTTTTGGTGTTAGGGAACTAAAGATAATTGAAAAACAACTTCTTGGTATTAATTTAACTCAATCTGAAAAAAACCGACTTTCAAGAGATATAAGAAAAAAATTTGATTTTATTAAAGAAATCTCAAAATACAGTTATGCTCTTGATTTAAAAAAAGGAAGTGTTATTAAAGAAAGGATTGAGAAAGCTAAAGAATTGATACTAAGTGATAAACTTGAGAAGAAAATAAAAAAAATCTATCTATTTGGTTCATCTGTTAAAAATGAGAGAACATTTAGGTCCGATATAGATATTGCAGTTGAATTTGATGAAATTGATAATCTTGAAGCTGGAAAATTTAGATTGCGTATTTTAGGGGAATTTGATAAAACAATCGATATTCAAGTTTTTAATGTTCTTCCAGATAAAATTAAAAATTCAATTATAAAAAATCATAAAGTGCTATATAAAAAATGAATAAAGAAAATAAAAAAGAGAGTAAGATTTTAGAAATAGAATCTTATTTAGATAACTTGTCTTCATATATTCCTACTAGTTTGGATGAGTATATTTATGATAGTAAAACAAAAGATGCATGTGAACGTTGTTTTGAAAAGATTGTTGAAGCTATTATTGATTTAGCTTTTATTATAATTAAAGAAAGAAATCTGAGTATTCCTGAAGAAGAGGATCAAGTATTTGAGATTTTATTGAATAATAGTATTATTTCTAATGATTTATATAAAAAATTGAAAGAGGCCAAAGGAATGAGGAACTTTATTGTTCACCAGTATACCAAGATAAATGATGAACTTGTTTTTAATTCAATTAGTGAAGAATTAATTCCAGATGTTAGACTGTTTTTAGAATGCATCAATAAAATTGCTTAAGAAAACTTTAAATCCGTATCATTTTATTCTAATTTATGAAAGAAATTAAAATTCGGGGTAGAAAAATGCAGTTGCCTGCATTTTTGCCAGATGCAACTTTTGGAAAAATAAAAGGAATTGATGATTCAGAAGATTTAGTTAAGTGCAAACTTGATGGTTTGGTTGTTAACACTTATCATTTGTTTAAGGAAAATTTAATTCATGGAAATAAAGGAATAAAGCAGAGTGGTGGAATTCATAATTTTATGAACTTAAATGATAAAATAATTATTTCTGATTCTGGTGGTTTTCAAGTTATGTCTATTATACATACTAACTCAAAAAATGGGAAGATTAATGATGATGGAGCTGTTTTTTTACTTGATGGAAAAAAAGTTGAGTTAACACCTGAAAAATGCATTCAATTTCAACTAGATATTGGGAGTGATATTGTTATGTGCTTAGATGATTGTACTTATCCAGATATGTCAAATGAAGAACAAGAAATAAGTGTTAAGAGAACAATTGATTGGGCGAAACGATGCAGAAAGGAATTTGATAAACTGACTAAAAATATAGAAGAGGGGGATAAACCATTTATTTTTGGGATTATTCAGGGAGGAAATAATTTAGAATTAAGAAAAAAGTGTGCTGATAAGTTGATTGATATCGGATTTGATGGATATGCTTTTGGTGGATGGCCTGCTGAAGATGGAAAGTTTTTGCATAGTATCTTGAAATATACTTGTGAGTTAATGCCAGAAAATAAACTAAAGTATGCAATGGGTGTTGGTAAGCCAGAGGATATTTTTTATTGTGTAAGCATAGGCTATAATATGTTTGACTGTGTAATTCCTACACGAGAAGCAAGAAATAATAGACTTTATGCATTTAAGAAAAATATTTTTGGAAAAATGAAGAAGATAAAAGAGAGAAATAACTTTTACGAATATGTTAGGATAAGGAATTCAAATTATATTGGAGATAAAAAACTAATTTCTAAGTTTTGTGATTGTGAATGCTGCACTAAATATTCTAGATCAGATATTTACAAATTGTTTAAAGAAAAGAATAGAGAAAGTGTTAGATTAGCAACAATGCATAATTTAAGGTTTTATAGCATGCTTATGGAAAGGCTGAGAAATATTTATTAACTTACTCTAACTTAATATTTTATGTATAAACAGAAGAGGAGAATTTCGTTTGCAATTGCAATACTTTTTGGTTTTGCAGGTATGGTTATCTTTTTGAATTCAAACTTAGAAATTAATGGAAATGTAATTGCTGAAGGTTATAATTCGGATGTTTCTGGAAGTTTGTTTGGATTAGCTTTTGTTTTTATATCTTTATTAATAACTTTTTATGCAGTTCATTTAAAGAAAAAAGAAGTTAATTACCTTTTAAACAGAAAAAGATAAATAATAGTTTATCCTTATTATTTTATGGTTAAAAAGACCATAAAGAAGAAATTTGTTAAAAATATTAAAAAAGATTTTAGTATTAAGTTAGTTAAAATTGATTTTTTTGATAGTGATTTAAAAGAAAAATTTAAAATTGTAAAAAAAGAAAGACCTAATGAAAATCTTGAACAAGAAGTTAAAAATGATTTTCTTTTTAATGAAAAAGGTAAAGACAATTTTATAATTAATACATCTAAAAAAGATTTTAATAATGAAATAATCAAATTAGAAGAAATAGATTTTAATGTAATGAATGATTTAATGAGTAATAAAAAATATTCTTTTATTAACAATTCAGATTATGTTTCAGATAAGAATATTGATAATCATAATGAATCCGTTTATATAAATCTTCAAAATGAATTTAGGATTGATAGAATAAATTTTAATACAAATGTAGGTTTAAAAGATAAAATAATCAATTTTAATCAATTTTTTTGGATGCAAGATAAAATTGAAACTATGAATTTTGGAGAGAGAAATGTTAAAAAAGATTATATTATAATAATACAACCAGAAAATTATTTTAGATTAGATGAAGTTAAGGAGGATAGAAGGGAAAGAATTACAAGATGGGTAATATTATTTTTTGTGAATGTGATTTTAATAATCTTAAAAGATAATGTTTAAATACATTTTAAACTTACTAAAAATATTAAATTGAGAGGATGTATTATGGGATATAGTGATCATTTTTATATGGGAAGTTCTTATGGACTAAATAGTTCTGAACCGAAGTATGGTTATAGGCTTAGAACAGGTAATATAAGTATATCTACTGATGCTAGAACTGCTAATCAGTTAGGAGAAATATCTCAAAAACTTAATCAAGGAGTTAAGAATATTGAGATGTCTGCTTTAGCTATGCAGGGGATGGGAGGAGACTTTAATAAAATTCCACAACAACATTTAGAGGAATTAAGAAGAGTTAGTAAACTTGTTGGTGCAAATATAAGTGTTCATGGTCCTCTTATTGAGCCTTCAGGTGTTAATCTCAGATCTCAACAATGGAATGAAAGTGAGAGACAATATGCTGAGAGAGAAATTAAAGAAGTTTTAATGAGAACTCATGAGATAAATCCAGAAGGAAATATTGTTGTTACTTTTCATTCAAGCGCAGCTCTTCCAGAGATGCTTCAAAAAGAAAAAGAAGGTAAGGAAGAAAGAACAAAATCATTAGTTGTTATTAATGAAAATAGAGGTGTAACGGAAATTAAAGATCAAGAGAGGTTTTTTCCAAGAGAAACTGAACAAGGAGTTTATAAATTTGATCCAAAAAAAGAATTAGAAGAGTTAAATAATAAAAATTGGGTTGAATCTATTGATGCATTTGCTTATCATGCAGATATTGCAAAAGATCGTATTATTAGGAGCAGAGAGTTATCAGAAATTTCTGAAGAAACAAGACAGGCAATTTCAGAAGGAACTCTTGATCCTGAAAAACTTAAAAGAGAAAATCCGTATGATTATCAAGTTCTTATTGGTGGAGGAAAATCAAATGAAGGTCTTCTTATGTTAAAAAGATCATATGAAGATCTTAAAGGATTATATGAAATGGCCTATAAAAGTGCAAAAGATCAAAATAACCAAGAACAATTAAAGAAATTAAATGATTTTGGAAATTTTGTTAAAGAAAATCTTTATAAATTAAAAGAAAGCGATCCAATTGTTTTAAATTCTATTATAAGTAAGGGTGTTAATGTTTTGAGTGAAATTAAAGATGTTCAAATATTTAAACCATTAAATGAATTTGCGATTGATAAATCATCTGAAACGTTTTCAAATGCTGCATTTGATGTTTATAATAAATTTAAAGATAATTCACCAATTATAAGTATTGAAAATCCACCAGCTAACCAAGGTATTAGTAGAGCTGAAGATTTAAAGAAATTGATTGAAGAATCGAGAAACAAACTTGCTAAAAAATTAATTTCTGAAAAAGGAATTTCTGATGATGAAGCAAGTAAAATTGCTGAGAAAATGATTGGAGCTACTTGGGATGTTGGACATATAAATATGATAAGAAAATTTGGTTATGGAGAACAGGATGTTGTTAAAGAATCTAAAAAAATTGCTCCTTTTGTAAAACATGTTCATCTTTCGGATAATTTTGGAATGGAACATAGTGAATTGCCTATGGGCATGGGTAATGTTCCAATGAAAAAAATTATGGAAGAATTGGGAGAGAAAGGAGAAAAGGCTGCAAAAGTTATTGAGGCATTTGATTGGTGGTCAAATTTTAAAACATCTCCGTTAGTTGAATCTTTGCAAGCTTTTAGTTCACCGGTTTATGCTATGAAAATGGAGCCTTATTGGAATAGTTCTATGAATTATGGAAATTACTTTTCAGGTTATGGTGAAATGCTTCCAGATAGATATTTTTCCGATATGGGTTCAGGTTTTTCGAATCTTCCTTCAGAATTAGGTGGTCGAATGCAAACAAGTGGAAAATCTAGAATGAGCGGAACTCCGATGGCTTAAGACAACATTTATAAATAAAATTTAACTTGTTAATTTGTAAAAAAGATGGTGAAAAAGAAAACTAAATTAAAGTTTGTTAAAGAAAAAGTTGTTTCAATTGATTTAAAAACAGATAGAGATATTGGAATGGATTTTGCAGTTAAAGTTTATAGAAAATTTGATAAGATTGTTAAAGCAATTGTTTTATTTGGTTCTTCTGCAAAAAAATCAGCAGTTTCAACTTCAGATATTGATATTGTAATTATAGTTGATGATGCATCAATTCAATGGGATCAAGAATTAATTGCTTGGTATAGAGAGGAACTTGGTAAAATTGTAGAAAAAAATCCTTATAAAAAAGAATTACATATTAATACTATTAAATTAACAACTTGGTGGGATGATTTAATAAAAGGAGATGCCGTTCTTCTTAATATTTTAAGGTATGGAGAAGCATTAATTGATATTGGTGGATTTTTTAATCCACTCAAAGCTTTATTAATACAAGGAAGAATAAAATTAACTCCTGAGGCAGTTTATATTGCATTGCAGAGATCACCAGAGCATATAAGAAGAAGTAAACTTGCTGAGATAAGTGCTGTTGAAGGACTTTATTGGTCAATGGTTGATTCTGCTCAAGCTGCACTTATGTCTATTAAGCTTCAACCACCTTCACCAGAACATATTCCTTTATTGTTAAAAGAAAATTTTGTAGATAATAATCAACTTGATATAAAATATGTATCTTATTTTAGAGATCTTTATATTTTTTATAAAAAGATTATTCATGGTGATATAAATGATCTTGATGGTGCTGATTTAGAAATGTGGCAAAAAAGAACTGAAGAATTTCTTTCAGTAATGGTTAATCTTGTAAGAGATAGTATTGAATAAGTTAATTATCTTGTAGAATTTTGAACATATTTTGCAAATTCATAACCTATTGTTGCATAAGCTTTATCTTTATCTTTTTTTTCAAGTGAATTTATATCTGCCTTTAAATATTCTTTTACTTTGTTTTCGTCAATTTGCCCTTCTTTATCTATAAAATAAGATAAGTACTTATTTATTTCATAATTTGCCCTTCCTTTTATAAGTGTTTTAATTTCTCTTTCATTCTTTACTCTAGTTAAAACTTTTGCAAATGCTTCGTTTCCTTCTTTTATGAAATTAATATAACCTTTTACATCCTCTTCTTCAGCTATTTTATTTACTTTGTCTGATCTTTTTTTAGAATTTATAATATCTTTATAATTTTTATTAGATAAATTTCCAGCAGGTGTTTCGATAAGTATTTTAATCAAATATTCTCCACTAAGATTATCAATCATTGAATTGTATTCAGGTTCAACTATTTTTGCAAGATTTTGAGTATAACTTTCATATGCTGGTTTTATTGCCTTTGAAAGTGTTGGATCAAGTTCTCTTGTAGGTAAGTTTCTTAATAGTTTAAATTCATCTTCACTTAGATCACCATAAGCTATAGGTAAAAGCATTTCAACTTCATTAACATTCCAGTCTAAGACATTAACTCCTTCTTTTTTTGATTTTTCATATCTTTTTTTTAGATTATCAACTAAACCGTATCTCATTGCTTCTTGCATTAATTCTTCAGTTATATTTTCAAGTGTCATTTTTCCTTTTTTTAGTATGTTTATTAATTTTATAATATATTAAGAGTATTTAAATCTTTCGGTTTGTGTTACCTATATAGTAGTAACAAAAATTATTGTTTATTTAGAAAATATCTATAATCTCATTTAACTCTTCTTCAGAGAGGTCTTTTACTTGAGAATCCAAGATTTCTTTGTTATCTTCATTTGATGATTTTTCAATAGATAAGATTTCATCAGCAACATATTCTGGAATCTTTTTATTATTGGAGTATTTTGAGTTGTTTGTTTTGTCTGAATTTTCAAAGATTAATTCTTTGAGTGATTGTTCATTAGATTTTAAATTTGTAATTGCTATTGCCTCTTCAATATTTTCGCGATTCATTTCTCTTTCTATTTCTTTTTTATTTTCATATATTTTTTTATTATTGTCTTCTGAATATTCTCTTTTAATAGTTTCATTTTCTTCAATTTCAGAAATTAGCTTTGAGATATCGTAAGCTGCATCTGCGTTTACAGAAATACTTGATATGTTATTTTGAATAAGAAATTTTACCATTTCTTTATTTGAACCTGCTTGGCCACATATACTTGATTCCACTCCCATTTCTTCACATGATCTTAAAACTCTTTTAATTAAATTTAATACAGCAGGGTTTGTTTCATTATATAAATATTGAACATCTTCATTTCCACGATCAATTGCAAGTGTATATTGAGTAAGGTCATTTGTTCCTAAACTAATAAAGTCTAATTTTTGTTTTAGTAAGTCTTTGATTACAACACATGCTGCAGGAGTTTCAACCATTATTCCTACTTTTATATTTTTCATATTCATTTTCATATTTTCAATCACTTTTTTAGCAGATATAACTTCTTCTACAGAAATTATTTGAGGGAACATTATTCCAAATATTTTTTCTTTATTTTTTTCAGCACAGTTTTTTATTGCTTGTAGTTCTGCTTTAAATATTGAAGGATTTTTTAAAGAAAATCTTATTCCATGCATTCCTAACATTGGATTAAGCTCAAAATTTTTTGGTGCACCTTCTAGATTTCTGAATTCATCTGTTCTTATGTCCGATGCTCTTATCCATACTTCTTTAAAATATTCAGAAATTTTTTCAACACCTTCTTCTATTATTTTTGTGTAGTCTTGAAGTTTATTTTCTTTTAAGAATTTTATTGGGTGTTTTCCAGATTCAGCAATTATTCCTTCTAATCTCAAAAGACCAACTGCTTCACATTTTGTTTGTGCTGCTCTTTCAGCAAAACTTGGTAAGTCAACAATTACTTTTATTTTTGTTTTAGTTTCTACAATAGGTTTTATTTCAACTTTTTGTGTTTTTGCTTCTCCTTCAAATACTTTGCCTTGAAATCCATCAACTGTGATAATTTGACCCTCTTTTAGTCGTTTTGTTGCAAAATCTGTTCCTACAACAGCTGGAATTCCCATTTCACGGCTTACAATTGCTGCATGACTTGTAATTCCACCTTCATCTGTGACAATTCCTGCAGATTTTTGCATGGTTACAACCATATCCGGATTTGTCATTTCAGTAACTAAGACATCTCCTTTTTGAACTTTGGTAAGATCTGAAAGAGTGTGAACAATTTTTACAGGTCCAGATGCAACACCTGGAGATGCTCCAAGACCTGATAGAAGTATTTCTCCTTGTATCTCTTTTTCTTTTGATTCTATTGAAACAGTTGTTATTGGTCTTGTTTGTAAAATATAAAGTTCTCCAGATTCAACTGCAAATTCAATATCTTGTGGTTTTCCATAATGTTTTTCAAGTTTAATTCCATAATCGGCAAATCTTTTAATTTCATGGTCTTCAAGAACTTGCATCTTGCTTCTTGTTGCAGTAAGCTTAACTTCAGTATTATTACCTTGAGAGTCTCTTACTAATGCAATTTTCTTTTCAGCTATTTTTTTATTAATAATTTCAAGATCTTGAGAAACTTCATAATTATCTGGTTTTATTTTTCCAGAAACAATTCCCTCACCTAATCCATAAACAGCTTCAATCATAACATTATTATTGTTTTTTACAGGATTTCTTGAAAACATAACTCCTGATTTGTCTGCATTAATCATTTTTTGAACAATTACTGAAAGAGAGAATTTTTCATTTGCAAATCCTCTTTTTTTTCTATAGTAGATTGCTCGTGCTGTAAAAAGACTTGCAAAATCTCGTTTAACTGCTTCGATTAGTTGTTTATTTCCCTTTATATTTAAGAAAGTTTCTTGTTGTCCAGCAAAGCTTGATCCTTCTAAATCTTCAGTTGTTGCACTCGAACGAACAGCAACAAATGCAGGTTCACTGCTGTTTTTTAGTATACTCAAAGCATATTTGCTTGCAGCTTCAAGAGTCTTTTTATCAACACTTAAATTTTCATAAGCTTCAAGTATTTCTTTTTGAAGGTCTTGAGGCATTTCAGAGCTTATTATTATCTTTCTAATACTTTCTGATTCTTTTTCAAGTTCTCCAGTATTATCAACATCGATTGAATCAAGAATTTCATTTATCTGGTTTTTTATACCTGCTTTTTCAATAAAATGATAGTATGCTTTTGTTGTAATTGCAAAACCTGGAGGAACTGGGAATTTGGAATTATACATTTCTCCAAGATTAGCACCTTTACCTCCTGCAATTGGTCCAGAATTTTTATTAAGTTCTGAAAACCATCTAATAAATTCGCTTGTCATTTTCCTCTTTATTTTGTTTTATATTTAGGGTAAACAAGTAAGCATTAATAAAGTTTGTTATGGCTTGAAATTTATTTTATTATTTATTATAAAAGTTTAAAAAATAGTTAATAAGGACAATAGAATAAATAATTAAAAAATTAATTAGGTGAACAAAATGTTTTTAGATCTTATAATAAATAATAGTATGACAAACTTATTTTGCAAGAGAAAAATTAAAAAACTATGATTTGAGTATTAATTAAATTGACAAATGAAAAACAATATAAATAAAATGTCATGTAAAAATTGTTCATATTCTTATTATAGTTCCGATGACTATTTTGAATATGAAAAATGTAGTATTTCTGGTAAGTATAATGATTATCCAATTAATCTTGCTGCATTACATAAGATTTTATCTTTAAATCAAGAAGATTCTTTAGATTTTTGTGAGTATTATAAACCAAGAAATAAAAAAGAAATGTTCAATTAAAATTTAATTAATACTCAAAAATCAGTATTATTTAGAGTGTAGTGTATTTAATGTTTTTTATATAATAAATTACTTTTTATTCTTTTTTCAATTATAAAAAGAGCAAATCCTAAAAATAAAAAAGTTAATCCAAAAATAAGGCTTATTGAAGGTGAAACGTTTCTTATTCCAATAATTGCACCAAGTGTTTTAACCTCTGCATTAATTAAAAGGAATGCTCCCAAAATTATTGAGAACAAACTTAAAACAATATAGAATGTTTTAATATTCATTTTATTAAATGTTATTTTATTTTAAATTTTCAGTTTTTTATTTTTTCTTGGGTAATCTTTGTTTTGCAAGGGAGTTTTGATTTTACAGAATTTATAATATCTTTAATTATTTTTATTTGTTTATCTCCACTTGTTGAAATTAAGTATATTTCTTGGTTTTGTTTTAATAATGCTGCTCTTCCCATTGCTTTTCCAAATGATGCAGACATACCTGTCTGCATTCTATCTGCTCCAGCTCCTGTCAACATTTTATTTTCTCTAAGAATATGGTGCGGGTAAACTCTTACTTCAAAATAATACTGGCCAGGAATTTTATTTTCAAGATTCCTTGAAATATATTGTCTTGCTGCTTCAAGTGCATTATCTCTTATTTGAACTTTTTCTGTTGTTGCTACTTTTATTACTGTGTCAAATTTTCTTTCTTCATAAAGCTTCATTTTTCCCATATTAAATTTATTTATTTTTTGTACAGGAACAGCTTTTATAAAATTCTTTGATTTTCTTTTAGATTTTCTAGTATAAGGTCTTGCATATCTTTTTGAATAAGCTCCAGCTTTTCTTAAACTTGCCATTTTATTTCATCTCCACCTCAGTTGTTAATGCTTGACCTGGAAGACCTTTTTCAAATATAGCTCTTACAAGTCCTTTGTTTCCATGAGCACCAGATATTTTACCGGTTATAACTTTCTTTTTAACACCTGGAGAAGTCCATGTAACTTCTTTACCTATTGATTTTTCTGCTTCAGCTCTAGTTTTGAATCCAAAGTCAAGGATAAAATGCTTTTCAGTAACTGTATGTCTTCCTTGTCTAAATTGTATAACTTTTCCTTTGTTTGTCATTATTCTACCACAAAAAATATGTTTAAAAATCTAACTATTTATGTTTTTTAAATCTTTTTCACTATGTTTATATAACTATTTCAAAATCTCCGAGCTCTTTTTTCAGAATTTCAAAGAGTTTTCCACTGAATTTAAGCTGAACTTTTCCTTTTTGTTCAGATATTGCTTTGTTTAAAGATTCAATATCTGAATTTTCAAGCTTATTTGTTATCTTTTTTATTGTTGTCCCAATAACTAAGAAAGACTCTTTTTCAGTAAAAATTATTTCAGCTTGTTGTTTATTGTTTGAAGAACCATAAAGTATTTGCATTCTTGATTTGTCTATTGTGACTAAATCACATCTTTGTCCATAATCAATTAATTGATTAATTAATAATGTTGCATTTTTTCTTGCATTTTCAATATCATTCTTTTTTATTTTTCCTGACTTAAATTCAGTTATGGCTTTTTCAATGTTTTTTAACATTTCAAGCATTTTTACTGGCATTTTTCCTTTTTTAACAAGTTCTTTGTTGAACAGTTCAATTAATTCTTTCTTAGACTTTTTACCAAATAAATTTTCAAGAATTTGGAAAACATCTTTTTCAATTTGTTCAATTGTCTTTTTCTGACTTACTTTTTCAATTTGTTCTCTTAGTTTTTTCATTCTTTTAATAAAATCTTCTATTTCAATTATTAATTCATCTATTTCTGAACCTTTTATTTCTGTTACTTTCCCATGTTCGTACCCTTTGTATATTTTTATTATTTTATCGAGAATATCTGCATACTTTTTTTCAAGTATTTTTTCTTTGTTTACAAATGTTTCTTGAAAGATTTGTGCAGTATCTTTTGGAACTGGTGGAGGAAGACCATAAAGCATTAATAAAGCTTGTGCAGGTGTTATTGCTCCCCAATATATATCATTTATAACAATATCTAATAATCTTCTTTTTGCTGTTTTCTCAACTTTATCTCCCATTGACATAAAAATATCAATTGCTTCAGGAGATGGCTTGATTTTACCCATCTTTAGAAGAAGTTTCCAAGGGATGAATGTTCCTCTATCATATAGTGGAACTCCATCTCTAATAAATGTAAACATAACAGGATGTGCATCTTTAACAGCTTCCCAGAAATCTGTTAAAAGATAAATTTGTGGTTCTAATTTATTTTTTGCACCAGATATTGCAGCTGCATCTGCAAGATATTTATAGATAATACTCCTTAACTTTTCTCTTAATTCTAATCGAGGCATTCTTTTTACATCAGTATCATCAATAATTATAAAAACATCAACGTCAGAGGTTTTTGTTGCTGTACCTCTTACTAAAGAACCTGCAATTACATAACTTGAAACATATTTTTCAAATTTCCTTATTACTAAATTTTTGTGTACTTCTGCAACTCTTAATGCTCCAAGTAATCCTTTATCATACAAAGGATAAGAAAGAGCAATTGCTGATACTAGTTCATATCTCGAATCCATTCCGAAATTCCATATATCAACAGGAGTTATTATATGTAACCATAATTTTGGTTTTATGTCTTTTGTTTTTTCAATTAATTCTTTTTTTATCTTTTCTATATTCTTGAATTGTTCTTCTGGAATTAGAACTAAAACATGTTCTCTTTTTTCATTTTTTTCAGATTCAGGAATATCCTCTTCTTCTTCGATTTTAGGGATTGATTGAGGAGGAAGTAAACTTACTGATATTGTAAAAGGGTATTTTTTGATAATCATATCTTTTACTTTATTTAGTTCATTTTTTCTTTTTTCAATCTCTTTTTTAACACTTTCAGATATTTCAGGCATTAAATCTTTCGAAACATATTTTTTATTGTCTACAATTTCTGAATGTAAATCTTTTACTTGTTTTTCTTCAGCCATTTTTATTTATTTTAATCTTACTTTTATTCAATAGTTTATAGTTTATAAAACTAAGGATATATAAAGTTAATCAATTATAATTTGATTAATTATTTTTTTCTTTTTTTATTAATTGGTTTTTTGCTAAATTTTTTTTCTTTTATTATTTTTACTGTGCTAACTGTTTCTTTACTTTTTCTTTTTAATAATTCAAATAAGGCAAAAAGTGTTATTATTGCACCTGCAATTGCTGAGAAAGTGACTAAATAATCTTTCAATCTTTTAACTTTACTTGCTTCCTCTGCCTTTTCTAATTTGTTTTTTTGATATAATAGTTCGTCATTTGCAAGAATAATGTTTACTTTTGCATTTTCAATATCTTCAGAAATAATTGCTGCTTCCGCCTTCCTTATATATCCTTTTAATTCATTAGTATTTATACCCGAGGTATCATAATCATCTTTTTTATTATTTATCTCCTCTTCAAGGTAAGTATAGTTTTCTTTTAAAATGTATAATTTTGAAGAAAGTTCTTTTAATATCTCTTTGTTTTCTTCATTTTCATTTATTTCACTTTGAGCGGAGTTTACAGTTACATTCTGATAGAAGGTGTATTGTCTTATTTTTATTGCTAATGTAACATTACCTGGTGTATTAAAATTTCCAAATATTAGAATATATCCTTTTTCATTAGGAGCTAAACTTTCTATAGAAATAATATCATATGTTGAAAATCCATTACCCGTTATAACTGCAAAAATATCGTTTATTGTTTCATTTTTTTTATTTTGAATTTGGAGACTAAATTGAGATTCTCCTATTTCAAAGTTAGTTGGAGTAAATTTTGTTAGAAAAATTTCAGGAGTAATAATTTCTGTTTCATTGTTTAATGATTCATTAAGAATTTGAGACTCGTTTTGTTCTGGAGTGATATTTTGTTCTGGAGATATATTTTGATCAATTATTATTAATTCAGAATCATTTATAACTTGGCCAGTAAAATTTTTAATTCCAACAATAATGCTTAGGCTAATTATGCTTAATCCAACTAAAAATATAATTAACCAAAATTTATCACCTTTCATATTTAAATATACTTTTTTGATTTAATAAATCTTATTATTTGTTATTTAACATATTATATCCAGTCAGTAATTTTATTAGATATAATTCCAGAATCATTACAGTGGTATACTTTATGAAAAATTTGGGTAAAAATTGTGTGAACTTTAAAATTAAATTCATTTTTTAGTATATTTTTATTTTTCTTTGAGAGTTCTAGTTGAGGTGCTTTAAATTCTGTGGCATCAAATCCAAAACATTTTTTGAATTCTTCTTTACCTACTTGAATATACTCTATCTCTCTTTTTGTATTAAATTCATTATATGTATGATAAACTCCATGCATAACTAAGCTTTTATTGAATTGATTAATGTAACTACACCATTCAGGATAATTTTTAATACTTTCATTTTCAAATAATGGTATTACTGCAAGATAATCTGATTTTTTAATTAAATCTTTACTACAAGGAATATTTGGATGCAAATCATCTAAATGTTTTGGAGAAAAAAGTCTAATAATGAATAATATTATAGCTAAAGACAAAATGATTAAAACAATTAATAATACTATTTTTTTAATTTTCATTCTCTTTTGACTATTGTACAATCACTTTTTATTGGAACTTAAGATACTTCATTATATTTTAAGTCTATAAATAACTAATTAATAAGTTATTTTTAAGTTTATGCTTATTAAATAAAATATTTCCTAAAAATCAATATCTGGATTTCTATCAAGATAATCCAAGAGTTGAAGAGATATTAAAACAGATGTTGCATATCGCCTTCCATTATCTATTTGTTCTTGAGTTGGACGTCCTTTACCTCCCCAAATACCACATTTTTCAGTTTCTCCAGAATATCTTGGTAATCCTTCAATTATACAAACATCACCATATGTTATTTCTTTTACGGGAATAAAAATGTTTACTGAAAGATTTTTTGAATCTAACCAGAATAATCGTTTTAGTTGATCTTTTGTAATTGGAAGTTCTCCACTTTTATACTTTCTAACATCTTCAACAGTTGTTCCTAATTTTTTTGCTAAAAATTCATCAGGGTATTTTTCTTCAGATAAAATTTGAAATAATTTATTTCTAATATATGTTCTTATTGTTGGTCCTTCTGCCTTTACTTTATCAAAATTGATATATTCACGAAAGTAGTTTTGATCTTTATCCGTCATTTTTAAGAATTTTATGATGTTTATTTAATATTAATTTGCACAAGTTGTTCCAGCACACATTGGTTCTAAAGTTCCTTCATTTGCTATAATAACAGTAATACAGTCATGAGGGTTTTCTATTTTTTCTTCATTGTTTTTCCAGTCTGCACTTTCACAACCCATTCCGCAGTCATCTTGAAGCGAACAAAATTGAGGGTTTGAACATCCATTTTCATCAACAGGTTCGTTTGGTTCAGTGTCTGGACATTCATCTTCATTGTCACAAACACCATCATTATCTTCATCATCACATTCATCTGGTGTACATTCTCCATCTTCACAATCATTTAAACAGTATTCGATTATTTGAGTGATATTTTCTGAAAAACAACTACCACTAATACAGCTAGGAATTGTTGTTATATTTATAACCTTATTTCCTTGACAAGTTATTTCTGAATTTGGACTTCCACAATTTTTTAAAAACAGGCTATTATTATTACTAAAACACTGAGCATTATCACAGCCCATTTCAGTTGACTGATTATATACGTCTAGTCCAATACATACTAGTTGTGAAAAACTATTTCCACAGTCTATTGTTAAATCAGGAGATCCAGTTATGTTATAACATTCTCCATTTGAGCAACCTTGAGTTGTTGTAACTCTAATTATATCATTGTTCGAACAAGAGTAAACTGATGAAGATAAGTTACATGTTTTTATTGTTGTATTTGAGCTTGTAAAAATACATCTCCCTATTGGTGGCAGACATTTTTCTGAGATGCATCTTTCACGTTCGAAAATACAATCAGGAGTTATTGTCATGTTTATTACATTAATTCCAGAACACATTAATTCAGAACTTTCAATTCCACAATCACTATCACTTGAGCATCCAGAGGGAATGACTCGATAATTATCTCCTTTTACATCAAATTTAACTTGATATTCTCCACAATCGTCTGAAGAGATATTATAAGCTGCTATACAAAATGATTCAGAAGAATTAATAATTCTTGTTCCAGAAGCAACAATTTCATTTGGATCACATGAAGCACCACCAGGTTTTCCAACTATTGTCCAGTTATATGTTCCTGATGAAAATCCATCTCCATTGATGTAAACTATTTCATTAATAGAATATTTATTTACATCTTGATTTTGAGAATCACAATTATTTTTTGTTGTCCAAATTGCAGCATCTGTGAATAAAATTGTTGCTGTGTTTCTTCCATCTGTTGAAATAACATTATAATTTCCTTTTATTCCATTTAAATTGTAAATTGCAAAAAATTTTCTATTTGAATCTGAAACTGAAAAAATAGTATCAATTGTTAGATCAGGTCGAGTTATCTTTGTGATTATTAATGAATTTGGTAAAAATTCACTTCCACTAATATAAACAAATTCATTTGGAGAATAATCTGTTTTGGGATTTCCAAACAAGTCAGTTGTTATAATTGTTGCAGCTTGTGCAAAGCTAATAACAGTCACTATTAAAAATAGTAAAAATGTTACTTTGTTTCCTATAACCCTCTTTTTCATTAATTTCATAGGTTATTGCTCTTTAAAAATAAAATTAACTTTTGATACTATTTTTTGATTGTATGATACTATAAGATATATATCAGGAATTAGATATTTGTAATTAACTAAACAAAACTCTTTGAACACCAATTATACTTCTTAATCTTCTTAATGTTTCTTCATTAACTTGTTGATGAACAAGACAGTTTGTTATTACTTTTCCATTTTCTGCAATTTGTTCAGACTTCATATCTCGAATGTTTATTCCATTATTCCCTAGTATTTGAGTCATTTGTCCAAACATTCCAGGAATATCTTTATGATAAATACATATAGTGTATATTGAACTTAATTCTTCTGAAGGTTTTATTGTATTAACACTGTTTGAATAACTTCCATTTAATAAATAATCAGCTGTAACTCTTGCAAGTTCAATTGATGTTTTTCTTTGACCTTCGTTTGTAGAAGCACCTAAATGTGAAGTCATAACAACATTTTCAAGTGTCGCTAATTTTTTCATTGATTCTGTTGTTTCTTGATCTTCGTTTTTTGGTTCATTTTTGTATGAGTCTATTGCAGCACCATAAAGTTTTTTGCTTGAAAGTGCTTTATACAATGCCTCTTCATTAACATTATTTCCTCTTGAAGCATTTATTAAAATAGCATTTTCTTTCATTTTAGAAAGTTCATTTTCACCAATTATCTGCTGTTTTCCGCCAGTATGAAGAGAAATTACATTTGATTCAGTTAAAAGATTGTCTAAATCAGTATATTCTATTACTGAATCTGGGAAGTTTTCTTTTAGGTAACTAATATTTGAGTCATAACCAATAACATTCATTCCAAGAGCTCTTGCTTTTTCAGCAACTCTTTGACCAATTCTCCCACATCCAATTAATCCTAAAGTTTTTCCTTCAAGTTCTATTCCAGATAATGATTTCTTTTTCCAAAATCCTGATTTTAATGAAAAATCTGATTGAGGTATTTTTCTTGCAATAGAAAATAATAAACCAATTGTATGTTCTGCTGTTGCATTTGTAACTCTATTTGGTGCAAATTTTACAACAATTCCATGTTCACTTGCAGATTTAACATCAATATTGTCTACACCAACTCCTCCTCTGCCAATAATTCTTAATTTTCCATTTGTACCAGCTTCAATTATCTCTTTTGTAACTTTTGTTTTACTTCTTACAAGAAAGGCATCAAACTCACCAATTGTTTCAAGAAGATTATTACCTTCTCTATATTCGTTTATATACTGAATGTTTTCTTTTTCAAATATGTTTAATCCTTCTTTATCCATTCCATCATTAATCAAAACTTTGTATGACATATTTTCTCATAATAAAAGTTGTTTAAATTCTTTTTGGTATTATTATATAATTAATGTATATATTGGATTAATTGTATTATAAAAATAACTAATAAACAAAATAAACCTTTAAAATAAGTTTAATTTTAAGGTTTTAATGGATCGAAGAAGATTCTTAAAAAAGTCATTGATGGGTGTTTCAGCATTTGCACTCTCATCTGCAGGTTTTGGAGAGGAAAATGTACAAGAAAAAAGCGAGAGCATTAAAAAAATAATTCTTACAATTGATGACGGACCTTTAAATTCTATGGGAGATATTTTAGAAACTCTTGGAACAGAAAATCCAGTAATATTTTATGAAATTGGAGAGTGTATGAATTCATCTCGTGGAATGGACTTAACTAAAAAAGCTATATTCAATGGGCATGCAATTGGAAATCATTCTTATTCTCATCCTGATTTTACAAAAATCTCATTTAGTTCAGCTGTTAGACAGATTGAGAGAACAGAAGAACTGATTAACCAAGCATATGAAGAAGTTGGAGTTAAACAAAAACAAAAGTTTTTTAGATTTCCTGGTGGAGCAGAGAGCAGCAGAGTTAAAGATGAACTTGTTGATAGAGGATATATTATTCAAGGTTGGGACACAGATACAAACGATTGGCGATATTATTCAAGGAAAAAACCACTAAGTGGAGATAGGATAATGAGTTATTGTGCAAGTGCTAAAGACGGTGATATCGTTCTTACACATGACAGACCATTTTCTTTGAGAAAAGTAATTCCTTATTTTTTGGATAAAGATAGATTTAAGTTAGTTCTTCCGTGAGATATTTATTGTTAACTAATTATTAGCTCTTTTTAATAAAGAATCAGCTTTTTTGATTTTTAGAATCTTTCAGTTATTGGTTTAAATGGAGGCTCTTTTGGATTATTTGCTGGATTCAAAGAACTTGGTGTTGCCTGTCTTTCTGGGTAATATCTTAATCCTCTTTCAAGTTCGTATATTTTTAATGCAGGCAAAGTTTCTCCTGTTCTTAGAGGAGTGTTAATTATTTTCATTCCTTCTCTTTCTTTGCTTGTTTCAGGTGCTCCCCATCTTAGTTCAGGAGCATGATTTGGATCAAATGACATATCAAATAATCTTTTTTCAACATCATTTAAAGTTAGTGCGAATTCAATACCGCTTGAATTTGTATAGATAATTTTTTGCTCTGAAAATAATTTTTCTTTTGTTTGTTTTATTGCATCAATAAGTTGTTCTTTTGATGTAAATCCTTCATAATCAAAAGCAGGTGATGAAGGATATCCAGAAACCATTGCTTCAAGTCTTTTTCCGATGCTGTTGTATTTATTTTTTCTATCAACATCTGAAGAAGGAGAACTCCAAGTTTCCCATCTTCCATCTGCTTGATATATATTTGCTTCTGTAGAATCATTTGGAAAAACTATAGAACCATTTGTTAAAACATCTCTCCAACCTTCATTGACAAATTTTGCTCTTTCTTTCATCATTTCTCCGAGTTCTGTTATACTACTATTTAGATATTCAATTGGTTTTTCTGTTCCGATTCTTAATCTGTTTCTTACAAAGGATTCATAGTCTGATATTTTTGATTCATATTGGTCAAGTGAAAAACCATATTCACTCATTTCACTGTTTGTAAAATGAATTGCTTGACCCTTTCTTACTCTTGCTAATCTAATAATCTTTAAGCCATCATTCCATTTTTTGTGATCTGAAGATGAGTTAACTGATTGTATTGCTGAAAGTGTTTGATTGAAAGTTATTGAGTGATCTGGATGAGAGTCAAGGAAATGAACTTCGCCAGAGTCATCAACCTTTCCAACAACTAAGCAATGGCCATTTGCATTGTAAGCCATTGTTCCAGGTTTTACAAATTCTCTTGATATTTTTATTGGAAGTGAATCTGTTCCTTCAAGTTCAGGAGAAGTTCTGAAATTACCTGAAACAAAATTGTATCCTCCACCAACACCTTCCATTGATGATAAAATAAAATCTCCAAAACTTCCACTAAATGGCATGCTTTTTACATGTCCGATTGGATGATTTCCATAGGAGTATCTTATATCTCCTCCTCTTTCCATTTTTATTTTTGAAACAATTGCAGGTAATCCTCTTCTTGCTGAGTAGTATAAAAATAATAACATTGGAAAACTTCCACAATGAGAACATGTAGTCATTAAATTCATTTCACTGCTTGATATTTGTGGATTTCCATCCCTAAGAAAATCAGGATTATTTAATAAATTCATTTCGTTATCATCAATAATTCTTCCCAACTTTGCTCCTTTTTGAGAGCTAGTTCCGTTTCTTTTAAAGTTGTAAATATTTTCAACCCACTGAGAGTATTTATTAAATTCTTCTTTATTCCAGTCTCTAATATGATTCCATGCAAAAATTTGAGAATTTTGTGAATATGAGCTTGAGCAAATAATCCCAAAAGAGTTAATTGCTGAACTTAAAAGGAATTGTCTTCGATTCATTATTTTTAGATAAATAATTTCTTTTTAAATTATTGTTTACTTAGAAATATGTTTTCTTAAATGACTTTTAACTATTATTTATTTAAAATTATCTTTTTAAACCTAAAAATTAATATTATGTTAGTTGTGTGTATTTTTTATGAAGCAAAAAACAAATCGTTTAGAATTTAGTATATGTAAAATTTTTTGATTTTTCTTTAGCATTTTCTTTAATTATAAATGTTTAGCTATTTGTTTTTTTCGATATTTAATTGAGAAGAATCCAACAAAAATAATTATTATGAGAATTATTATACTAATTACCTGTATATATACTGGTAGTGTTCCAATATATGCAATAAAAAAAGCTAATGGCATAAATCCTATGATTGTTGCAAAAAAATAAGGCCAAAATTTTATATTAGTAAATAATCCTATTGCATAACTAACTAAATCAATGGGAATGGCTAATCTTAAAAAGATTATTCCTATAAACAAATGTTCTTTTGGCATAAACTTTTCATATTTATGCATTTTTGAAATAGGAATGAATTTTTTGATAATTGGAACTCCGAACTTTCTTGATAAAAAAAATACTGCTGCTGATCCAATTGTCCATCCAGTTAAAGTAAGTATCCCTGCTATAAACCAACCCCAACTTGCAGTTGCTATTGGCATTAAAACAATTTCATTTATTGGTGCAATAATACTAAAAACAATTAAAATAAAAATATAGATAATCATTCCTATGAAACTGTCTTTAATATAACTTTTTAATAGCTCAGATTCGGACTGTGCAATATAAGAGGTTATTATAAATATTGCAATAATAACAAATATTTTAATTGCAGAATTAATCTTCTCTTTTTTCATAATAAGTAATAAAATGATAAGGAGTATATAAACTTGAGTAAAAGTCTGAATTATATTTAGATAATTTTTTATTTTTAATTATTAAATTAAGAATACTTTAAATTTAATATTCAAAAGGTTTGTAATAAATAAGTTATTAATCATTAAAAATTTTATACTCTTTGTGATGTAATGAAATAAACTTTTTTGATTTAACTATTGTATAATTAAACTTATAAATAAGTATTTTATTACAAATTAATGAGCATTTCATTTAAGCAGTTATCAAGAAGAGACTTTTTAAAGTTAGGAGTTGCAACTACTAGTCTTGTAGAAATTGTTGGAAATTTTAATGCTTTTTCAGATGGAAAAAAAAGTGTTGCAGATATACCTAATTATAACATGAAACAATTTGAATGGAATCCTGAAAATGTTACTGATAAAGTTTGTAGTGTTTTTGATAAAGAAGGTCTTTTTGATTCTTTAGATTTAATAGATTTCATAAATGTTTCAAGAAATGGTAATTGGAGAATTGATGAATCTTTTGATAAAGGGGGTGAAACAATTTATTTAAAGGAAGCATTGCCAGAAGTTGGAAGTGCTTTGTTTATAGATAATAAAAATAGACAAGTTTATACTTTGACAAAAGAAGATAAAAAATTGATTGGTAATTTTCCGGAATTAAGATTAGCTGGAATTGGAGATAATGGTCTTTGTGCTTATCTTTCTGCAGTTCAATCTGAAGATGACTGGGAATGGAATGTTAGAGCACTTGTTTTTGCAGATTTTAACAAAAAAAGAAAAACAATAATTTGCCCTAATGAAGGAAAAAAATGGGAAACTGCCTTTTTTACAGGTGATGATTTTATGTCAGGATTTAACATGTCAAGCAACGGAAATGTTGCTGTTGTTTACTCAGGTTCCCTTGAAAATTCACATATGTATTTAATTGACACAGATAAATTCGAAGTTGTTCATGAACAAAACAATGCTCTTTTTTCAGGTATGAATTCTGATGGTAGAGTTATTGTTATTGAAAAAGAAAATGGATACTATAGAAATGATCTCAAGAGTGGTGAAAAAACTTTTTTGTATCGTGGAAACGATTATTTTAATTTAAGTCCTGATGGAAATTTTTTAGTTGGAACTCAAAATCCACTTATAGGAATTTCTGACTCTGAAGGAAATTATCTAGACACAAGTGGAATCAGAATATATTCTCATTCTGACAAGAAATTTTTTAATATTTTAAATTTCAGTGATGAATATTTTAAAATTGATGTTAATGACAGGGGAACAGTTAGTCTTGGAGGAGAAAAAAAATCACTTGAATTAAGATATGAAAATGGAATGTATAAATTTTATTCTTGTTCTGGAAATAATTTAGCTGATTTTGAAAATGCAGTTATAAAACAAGTTCCCGAAATAACTTTTAAGCCTTATCCTAAAGATTAATTCTATTTTTAATATAAATGTTTAATAATTAACATAAGTCTTTTGATTTATGAATTTTCTTAAAGATTGGGAGAATTATTACAGAAAAAGTATATTAGAAGAGCTGAAAGAGGCTGGAGTAGATTTTAGTTCTGAAAATATTTCAAAAATTTTGGAAGAAATATCTTTTAGAGTTAGAAGCAAGAAATATTCCGACAAGTGCCCTTATTATTCACAAGGAGTTTCATGTCATCCAGAAGTTGATGATCTTAATTGTTTTTTATGTGCATGCCCAAATTATGAATCGTCAAATTTAGTTGGTGGGTGTAAAATAAATAGTATTCAAGGAAAATTTACTTTTCATCCTAATTTGCCTGAAGGAAAAGTTTGGGATTGTTCAGATTGTAGTGTAAATCACTCATCTGATGAAGTGAGAAGATATCTTGAAAGAATCCTGAATAAAACTTAATCTTTTTTAGTTTCTTTAATTTTCTGAGTGATCAAGAACCATAAAAATAATAAAATTTTTTGACAGTTCGATTTTAGAATATTTAAATGGCCCTAACCAGTACTCAAAAATCAGATTTTTGGTAACCATTCGCACAAGAGGTGTGCTCAGGTAATCGAATTGGTGTATCCTCGGTGTAAAAAATAAGACCCTTTTTGTTCTATTTTGAGTGATAAGTCTTTACACTTTAATGGCCCTAACCAGAATCGAACTGGTGCATGCTCGGCTTTTAGAAAGGATTTGTCATGTTTTTTAAGACTAATCTTTCTTGTAAACGAGCCAGTCTAACCACTAGCTTATAGGGCCATATAGATTATTTAATAACCTATGAAATATTAATAAACTTATCACTTTTAAAGCTTATCTAAATTAACTTGCTATAACATCCTGTAACTCTTTATAAAACTGCTCTTTGTCTTTATCATATTTTTCCCTTAATTTTCTTAGATATTTCCAAAAAGAAATATGATGATGCCAATCAATATATTCCCCTTCTTTTAAATCACTTGATTTATAAAATGTAAGTTTATTAGAATCCTCTAATTTCTTTAAATGTGCAATCTCATGTAATATAATTTCCCATATTTCTTCTTTGTAATTTTCAAAATAAAAGACGCATAAAGGAATAAGAACTCTATTGAAGTTTATTTTATTCTTTTCTACATTGCAATTTCCACGAACCGATTTTTTACTAGAGATATAAAGACTACAAAATTTTATTTTTATATTGGCATAACTTTCTTTTTCAGCTATTTCTTTAGCCCATTTTTTAATTATTTCTTCTGTCTTTTCTAGTTTATCATCTCCCATAATAAACTAATAAAACTAACATATTTAGAATTTACTCTCTTTTTACTTTTTTATCTTTACTCCATGACAAGTAATAAGCTCAATTTTCCCCTCTTTTTCAAAGTCGCTTAATAGCTTCCAACAATCAGATTTTTTAATGCCAAAATGAGTGCATAGCTTAACCCAAACATTAGGAAAAGAGATTATATTATTTCTTTTTCTGCACTCTTTTAGTTTCTGAAATGCCAGTTCGTTTAAGTCGAATTTTTTCTTTGAGTTCTTCATCATCACCAATAGCCCGGTCTTCCCAATATTGTACTACTTCCTTATACCATTCATATAAACTTACATCTGCTCTTTTTACTAAATCCTCAAATTCTTCTAAAGACTTTTTATCATTTCTATTTATTCCATGCATATAACCTAAAATATACCAAGATTTTGCACACATTTTCATAGTATCGTCAAACCCTGTGTGTATGGGTTTTTCTTTAATTTCAGAACCACAATTATTACAAAACTTAGAACCCTCAGAAACTTCTTTTTCACATTTTAAACAATTCATTTAGAAATGCTGGATTCAAGTTTGTTAAATACTTATATAATAAAAAATCCAATAAAAAAGATTAACAATCGTATTAAGGTTAATTGTCTTAATATCTATTTTTACTCTTCTATCAATGGAAACTTCTCAATTACCATGTACTTCTTATTCCCAACCTTTACTGCACTTACCTGTACTTTGCTCCCACTTTTCAATCCAATGGCTTTTCCTTCTCTAGTTACTAAAACTCCGATCCCGTTTCCATAGGTATTAAGCTGTTTTACAGATCTTTCTATTATCTCCTTGTTAGTTACCATAATATACTTTATATTACAGAAAGATTAATAAATAGAGTAATATACAGTATATTACAATGAAAAAGAGTTTGAAAGTTGTAATAGGAATAATCATGATTTTGTTTATTATTAGTTTTAATTTTGTACATATTAGACTCAAAACGGCTCCCTGAAAAACTTCATTTTAAAATTTCAGCACTGGGTCCAGAGTCTATAGATTCAACTGAAATTTGTAATAATATGTTCTCAAATGAGTTTAATTGTAAATCATATAATGGATTATCTAGTAGGAAGAATTACATTTGCCAAATTAATTCTGAAAGTGAAAATTATGGGGATGCTCAATGTGGCAGTAATAATGGTAATCAGAAACTAAAATGGGTTGATTGTGATTGCGAAACAATTTATGACTTAGTGTTTTATAGTGCTCAAAATCAAAATACATATGATTGGACACCAACAAAGAAGGCATAATCTTTATAAAAAAGATGTTAACAAACTAACAAAAATGAAACAAATAAAAAAGAGGTTACTTATGGCATATTTATTCATTGGACTATTCTTAATAATTTTTATGATTGAAAATGCAAGTGCTTTTTTTAGTAGAGATAAAGAAATCGGATTTATTAACACTAACGATAATTTTTACTCTTTTTCTTCAGACCTGAGTTCATTTAGTATAGAAGTTAATAATAGTCTTAATACTGAAGGAGCTAGTATTTATTTGGACACCAGCACTACCACTGATGGAGGATATTATGGTTCTCTTTACTATTTCAATAATAATGAAAAGTACGATTGTGAATTCACAGGATATTATAATGAAGGCATATCTGCAATGTTTGGAAACAAAAAACTTAGGTTTAATGGATTTATTACATGTAAAGAGAAAAATAATGGCATAATTTTACTAGGTCAAATTTCATCTAATCTTAAACTAGACTCTAATTGTAGAAGAAATTCAAATATAAATTATTGTAAAGTAATAAGCGACGATCTCCCAGATTTTAGTTCAATAAACCTATTTTTATTTGAGGTTAATAATTCTCTACAAGACTTTCAACAAAATATTAAACTTAAAAATATTGAAACAACTCAATCTAGTCAAACCGAACAAATTACTAATCTAACTTTATGGAGAAATAATGTTAGTTTTGTTTTAGCAACAAATTCTTCTCCAATAGGTAATGGGAGTTATTCTTATAATATCACAATTTATAATTTGACAAATATAAATCAAAGAATTTCATCCTTAGAAGCAAATCAAACAAATATCACTGCAAGAGTATCGCTTCTTGAGTCATGGAAAGAATTCATTAATCGTGCTTTAGTTTCTTTAGATGAAATTGGTTTTGGTTTGAATAAATTAACTGAAAGAGTTGTTGTATTAGAAAATAAATCAATAGTAATCCAAAATGGTTCTTTACCAAATTATTTCAAATATCTAAGTACTAGTGATAGAAAGACAATGATTTGTGGTTATGCACAAGATAATCATCTAACACAAATAAATGACTTGGGATTAAATTGCAATATTACTTATAGACAAACCTCAACAAGAGAATATGCTACTTGTAAATGTAAATAAATATCCTACTCTTTCAAAGCATTATCTTTCTTAATCTTCTTTCTAACTATAAAAATGGAAGAAACGCTTTATGATAAACTTTGTGATATTAATAATTTATTTCTCGCTTTTGATAAAGCCAGAAAAGGAAAAACTAAAAGAAGATATGTAAAAAGATTTCAAAAGAATCTTAAAGAGAACTTAGAGAAGCTAAATAAAGAACTTGTAAATCAGACTTATGAACCTTGCCCGTTAAAGAATTTTATTTTAGGAGACCCAAAAACAAGAAAAATAAGCAAGTCTGCTTATAGAGATAGAGTTGTTAATCATGCCTTATGCAGTATAATTGTACCAATACTTGAAAAGAGTTTTATTTATGATTCTCATGCAAATCAAATAGGCAAAGGAACTTTAAAGGCAATAGAACGATTTGACAAGTTCAAAAGAAAAGTATCAAGAAATAATACTAGAGAATGTTATGTACTGAAAGCTGACATCAAACACTATTTTGAAGAAATAGACCATGATATATTAATAGGAATAATAAGAAGAAAAATTAAGGATGAAAAAGTTATTTGGCTTATAAAAAAGATACTTGCTGTAAGCCACAAAGAAAAAGGTATGCCATTAGGAAATTTAACATCGCAATTTTTCGCTAATCTGTATCTTAATGAATTAGACCAATTTGTAAAACATAAGTTAAGAGTCAAATATTATATTCGTTATGTTGATGACTTTGTAATTATGCATAATTCTAAACAACAGCTTGAAGAATGGAAAATTGAGATTAATAATTTTTTGAAAGAAAGACTAAAAATTGAATTGCATCCAAGTAAATCCCATATTTTAAGATTAAGCAGTGGAATAAACTTTTTAGGATTTAGAATATTCTTTTATCATAAACTTATAAGATCAAGCAATTTGAAGAATCTTGAGAGAAGATTAAATAAGCTTAGAATATTGTTTGATGCTGAGTTGTTAAGCAGAGAAAAAGTTCTCGAATCTTTAGAGGGCTGGTTAGCTTATTGTTCTCATGCAAATACCTATAAGTATAGAAAGTATTTAATCAGAATATTTAACAAATGTTTTTCTTATGGAAATAAATTATTTGTTCATAACAAAAAGAATTATATTAATTACATTAAGAAAGTTAGTGAAAGTGAATTACAATTTGCGGTTCAAAGAACATTATTCAATTATAAAAAAGGATTATCTATAAAAGAAATTGCAATTAAGCAGAGAATAAAAGAATCAACTGTCTGGGGTCATTTAGCTAATTTAATTGAACATAAGCAATTATCTATATGGCAAGTTATTGATAATGAAAAAGCACGTAAGATTTTCAATAAAATTTATAGTCCAAAAGAGAGATTAAGGGATATTAAAAAGAGAATAAAAGATAATTCAATAACTTATGATGAAATAGCTTGTGTAATGGCAAGTATTAAGTCTAAAAGAAAGTATTTACACATATTGTAATTACTAAGTAGTAACTAACCGAAAGGTTTATAAATAGCTTATTTATTGATTTAGTATGGCATTAAAATTAAATCCAGAAAGAGAAGTATATAGAGAATTTTATGGTCAGAATGTGGCTCAAATGCCTCTATTAGTAGCTGACAGAAGAGTTCCTATGAATGTTGCTCAATTATTGCAAAGAAGATTAGATGTTAGAAATTCTGATGCTGATGTTAGAACTGCTTATCATGATAATTATTTTGACACTGGTGATGCTATTGCATATCATCCAGATGGCAGAGTTAAAGTTGTTCTTGATTCTCAAACATTAAGAGAAATTAATCCTAAAAGTCAGTTAACTAATGGAGCATTAGTCTTAACAGAAGATGCTTATAGAGCTTTAGATGGTGTTGAGTTTAAGAAAGGAAAACTTGAGAAAGTTAATGAGGGTCTTTCAATAAAAGAAGTTAAAGCTCATCCAGTTTGGAAAGTTTTAACAAGAGAAGATAAGGCATTACTTGACGATTATGCTGATTGGGCTTTTACAGAATATAGAGATAGATTTGCTCAAGGTTCTGATGTTGATGACATAAGAATAATGGGAATTTATCCAGATTCAGCTGGAGAAGCTCCAAAATTAAGGGCTTGGTGTGTCAACAGGCTCGAGGACGGGTCTAATGCTAATGGCAGGTACCTCCTTGGCGATGACAATGGTCGCTTCCTCGGTATAGCGCCGGAGGCGCTTAGTGCGCCGGGTAAGGGTGCTTTAAGTGTAAGATTATATACAGTTGCAGATGTTCAAAAAGCACAAAAACAATTAGAACAAATTGATTCAGTAGTAAGACCAGAATCTATTAGTGATGTTAAGTCTTTAATATCAAGACTTTAATTATTTTATTTTTACAATTCTATACAAATATTTTTACTTGAAATTTCGCAAGAAATGAAAGTTAAAGATTGTACAACAATCTTTTTATAATCGATTTAATATAGTTCTAAGTCCTGGCAACCGTGGAAACATGAGAAGCTGGGTTATACGCACTTCCACGACGGCAACATAGTTGTCATAAAATACAACCATAACACCTAATGTTGTGAAATGGTGGTGAGAAAGTTAAGTGGAAGAGCTATGCTCTGGGGCTTGGTATGTCAACAGGCTCGAGAACAGGTCTAATGCTAATGGCAGGAACAACCTTGACAATGACAATGGTCGCTTCCTCGGAATAACTCAGTTGTTGTTTACAGGACACTTATTATTATATTTTATATCTATATTTATTAAACAATTATTTCTTCCAATAAACAACCTTAGTTCCATCACTAAGAGCAATACCTTTAGACTTATATCCCTTAAGATTTTTGTGAAGTAATTCATCTAATATCATAATTAAATCAACAGTTTTGTTAAACTCTTTTGCTGTTGATTTCTTTTTATCAGTTTTGACTGTTAGAATTATTTTCATCTAGGACAAAGATCGTCACTTGTATTTGAATCTTCTTCATTACTTAGAAATTACTCTTGCCCTTGATTAGTTGATTGTTCTGCTTCAGGTTGATTTGCTTCTGCTTCCTGTTCTTGTTTAAGTCTTTCCAATCTTTTTACTAGATAATTATGAATAAGCAATCTAATTGCTAAACTAAAACGTCCTTGGTCTTCATGTTTTACTTTATCTGTAAATCTTGAATCTTTTTTGATTGACTTATTAAAAAGCTCCATTTCTTTCTCAAAGTCCTTACCATAATATACTTGTTTTGAATATCTAGGATTATTTGTCATGAAAAAGAAGAGATCCTTGTGTTTTTATATCCCGCTCTTTTATGTATGATACATATGAGTATTGTATATACATTCCCCTATAAGTTTACCCCCATTGATTTTCTCTATATGTATTAAACACTATTTTTGGGACACCATTTCAAAACAAAATTAATAATGATGAAAACCAAATAAACACATGTTAATTTGTTTAGTTTTTTTGGTCCTCTTTCCTTTGTAAAAATATCTTAAAATGTAGGGGGTATATTATTTGCAAAAGGTTATTAATAACCAATATCTTAGGATAGATATGTCAATAAACAATAAAGGTGACTTAGGGTTTGAACAGAAGCTTTGGGTTGCTGCTGATAAGATGAGAAGCAATAGGGATGCTTCCGAATATAAACATGTAGTCTTAGGTTTAATATTTCTAAAATATATTTCAGATGCTTTCAAAGAAGTTTATGAAGAAATAGCAAAAGACCCCTAAGGTGATCCTGAAGATGTAGATGAATATAAAGCAAGAAATGTCTTTTGGGTTCCTAAAGAATCTAGATGGGATCGTTTACAAAAGAATGCTAAACAACCAGTAATCGGAAAATTTATTGATGATGCAATGGATGCTATTGAAAAGGATAATCCTTCATTAAAAGGAGTTCTTCCAAAAGACTATGCTCGTCCTGCTTTAGATAAACAGAGATTAGGTGAACTAATTGATCTCATAGGATCAATAGCTTTGGGAGACAATGAAAGTAGAAGTAAAGATATACTTGGAAGAGTGTATGAATATTTTTTAGGACAATTTGCAGATGCTGAAGGAAAAAAAGGTGGACAGTTTTATACTCCTAGATGTATTGTTAAACTTCTTGTTCAAATGATTGAACCTTATAAAGGAAGAGTTTTTGATCCGTGTTGCGGATCAGGTGGAATGTTTGTTCAAAGTGAAAAATTTGTTCAAAGTCACTCTGGAAGGTTAAATGATATTTCTATTTTTGGACAAGAAAGTAATCCAACTACTTGGAAATTATGCAAGATGAATTTAGCAATTAGGGGTATTGATTCTTCTTTTATAAAATGGAATAATGAAGGAAGTTTTTTGAATGATGAACATAGAGATCTTAAAGCAGATTTTATTATTGCTAATCCTCCATTTAATGATTCAGACTGGAAAGGTGAACAATTAAAAGAAGACATAAGATGGAAATATAGAGTGCCTCCAACTGGAAATGCTAACTTCGCATGGGTTCAACATTTTATACACCATTTAGCACCACATGGAATGGCAGGTTTTGTTCTAGCTAACGGTTCTTTATCTTCAAATAATGGTGGAGAGGGAGAAATAAGAAAAAACATTATTGAAGCTGATTTAGTTGATTGTATTATTGCGATGCCTTCACAGTTGTTTTATAATACTCAAATTCCTGCTTGTTTATGGTTTATTTCAAAAGACAAGAAAAATCATAAATTTAGAAATAGGGAAGGAGAAGTTTTGTTTATTGATGCAAGAAAATTAGGAAGTATGATTGATAGAAGACATAGAGATCTTACTGATGAAGATGTAAAAAAGATTTCTTCAATTTATCATGCTTGGAGAGGAGAAGGTGGAAAGTATGAAGATGTTATTGGATTATGCAAGTCTGTTAAGTTAGATGAAATAAGAAAGCATGGACATGTTCTTACTGCTGGAAGATATGTTGGATCTGAAGAAGTGGAAGAAGATCCAGAAGTCTTTAATGAAAAAATGAAAAGGCTTACAATAGAACTCGCAGAGCAATTCAAAGAGTCTGATAAATTAGAAAAAGAGATCAAAGAAAACTTAGCTGGAATTGGCTGGAGGATATAGGGAATGACTACTTTAAAGGCTAGTAAATATTTATATGTGCCTCTTTTTGTTGCATCATTTGCAAGATCATGTGATGAACCTTTTTTAGATAGAGAAGAAAAACTAAAATACCATTTCTTACCTATGAGTCTTGGTCTTGTGGCATCATTTGGTTGTGGTTTGGGTTGTGGTTTATGTTTTTATGATAATATAGTCAATACTGAAAATTTGTTTGGAGCTGCTTTTTGTGGTATAGGATTGATTACAAACATTTCTTCAGTGTTATATGAATTTTATAGATCTGCAAAACTTAAGATTGAAGAATCAGAAAATAATAAAAAAATAAGCAAATAAAAATTTATTGAGTCATATTTGACTTGAAATTCAATTAGGAGAATTTTTAAATAATGTACTTTTATGGTTTCTATATCATGCGCTGCTAGTTTACCGGTAGAATATCTCGTTGCCAAGTAAAAAGAACCTACGGTTCTTCTTACGACATCTCCCTTGAGGTGTTAAAATGTAAGAAACGCAAAGACGAGGTGAACTGGGTTCAATTCCCAGGCGGCGCATATTTATTCTTGCTTTTTAAGAATCTCTCTGATTTTTGGAAGAGCTCTTTTAGCAGATCTTCTTCCTTCTGCAATTAAATGTTTTGCTTCATAAAAATCAAAAGTACTTACTTTTACGTGAGGTCTTATTACTACATCTGCACCCTCTTCTTGAAATTTTGAAAGAAGACTGTTTTGAAAATAATTTGAATAATTTGCAACATTAAAAAAACTAAAATTTTTTAATTCTTTTGTGTGATTAGCTTCAACATTTACAGCAATTATTTTTCCTTTTTTGTCATATTTTCTTGCAATACTCACTGGAAGTATATCTGAAACTCCCCCATCAACAATTAATGATTCTCCTAGTTTAAATGGTTCAAAAAAACCAGGTATTGAAATGCTAGATCTTATTGCATTAAATAAACTGCCTTTGTTAAATATGATCTTTTTTTGTTCTGATAAATTAAATCCAACTGCAATAAAATCTGTTTTAAGATCTTCTATATTTAGATCTTTAGTAAAATCTTTTAGTTTTTCATCAACTCTTCTTGAATTAAACATATAATGATAGCTTGGAAGAGAAAAAAGCATTTTAAAAACATCTTTTTTCTTTAGATTTAAAAACATCTCTTTTGCTTCATTTAATTTACCTGCACAATACATTCCACCAATAAGTGCACCTGCACTTGTTCCAACAATTTTTTTAATAGGTATTTTATTTTCATCAAGAATTTCTAGAACACCAATATGTGCAAGACCCTTTGCACCACCTCCACTTAAAACTACAGTTATACCCCTTCTTTTATTTTTTTTCATATTAACTAATATTTATTTTTGCTTAAATATCTTTTGTTATCTTTAGTTTACAGGAGATTACATTTCATCTTTACAAGATTCACATAAATTTCTACCATCTACTAATTCAAGAATATCAAAATTACCACATTCTTCGCATGGAGATTCAATAAAAATTCCTTTCTTTGCAAAGTCACTTCTTTGAATTTTTTCGTATTCTTCTCTTATTTTTTCATATTCCCTATTAGAATCAAATATTTCTGGAATAAATTTTACAATATCTTTCAGTGTGATATATCCTATTATATATTTGTTTGAAATAACCGGCATTCTTCTGATTTTGTGCTTGTTCATTTTTTGGAGAGCTTCTTTTAAAGAAGATTCTGGTTTTATTGTATATACTTTTTTTGTTGCTACTTCTTTTGCAGTTATTTTTTCAAAATCACAATTTTTTGGTTTTTTTGTAAGTGCCCAAATAATATCTTTTTCAGTTATAATACCTTTTAGTTCCTCTCCTTTTTTTAAAACAAGGCTTCCTACTCTATTTTTTATCATTTTTTTGGCACAATCTAAAATATTTGAATCAGGATCTGTAGATGCAAATTTACGGGTCATTACATCACCTACTCTTATACGATTTTCCATTATTTAGTTAAGTTTCTTAAGTTTATATAAGTTATGAAATTGTTTTTTGGTTATTTATTTTACTACATAAATGCTTAAAAATTGACTTTTATTCAAATTTTTAGAGGTTATTTTTAATAAAGATGGCTGATAATAAACAAGTATATGTTTTACCTGAAAATGTTCAAAGAATGTTAGGTCAGGATGCTCAAAGAAATAATATTCTAGCTGCGAGAATAGTTGCAGATACTGTTAAAACAACTCTTGGACCGAAAGGTATGGATAAGATGCTTGTCGATTCTACAGGTAATGTTATTGTTACAAATGATGGAGTTACTATTCTTGAGGAAATGGATGTTGAACATCCTGCTGCAAAAATGATGGTTGAAATTGCAAAGACTCAGGAAAAAGAAGTTGGTGATGGAACTACTACTGCAGTTATGCTTGCCGGAAAATTGTTGGAAAATGCTGAAAAACTTTTAGATAAAAAAATACATCCAACAATAATAACAAAAGGTTATCAAATTGCCTCTGAAAAATCAATTCAAATACTTAATGATATTGCATCAAGAGTTACAACAGAAGATGATATTGCACTTAAACAATTAGCAATAACCTCTATGACTGGAAAAAGTATTGAAGGTGTAAAAGAAAAATTTTCAGATATTGTTGTTAATGCAGTTAAACTAGTAGAAGATTACGGGAAAATTGATTTAAATAATATTAAAATTGAAAAAATTCAGGGAGATAGTATTAAAGATAGTGAGCTGGTTTCTGGAATTGTTTTAGATATAGAAAAAATTAACATTGATATGCCGAAGATTGTTGAAAATGCACGTATCTCTTTAGTTGATTTTCCAATTGAATTAAAAAATCCAGAAATTGAAACTAAATTAAGCATTTCAAGTCCTGAAGAATTACAGAGTTTTGTTGAATCTGAAGAGATTATGTTAAGAGAGATAGTTAATAAAATTAAAAAGACTGGAGCAAATGTTATTTTTTGTCAAAAAGGTATTGATGATGTTGCACAATATTTTTTGACAAAGGCAAATATATATGCTTGTAGAAGAGTTTCAAAGAGTGATATGGAAAAACTGTCTAAGGCAACTGGTGCAAAAATAGTTAGTAATTTAAATGAATTGAGCAGTGATGATTTAGGAAGTGCAAAAAGCGTTGAAGAAGTAAATGAAGGAAGTAATTTAATGACTTATGTTCGAGGATGTTTAAATCCAAAAGCAGTTACTATTTTGATTCGCGGTGGTTCTGAACATGTTCTTGATGAAACTGAAAGAGCTGTAAAAGATGGATTGGGAGATGTTAGTGCTGTACTTAGAGATGGGATGATTGTTGCTGGTGGTGGTGCTATTGAGATTGAACTTGCAAAGAAGTTAAGGGAGTTTTCTCAATCTCTTTCTGGAAGAGAACAATTAGCTGTTGAAGAGTTTGCTTCTTCCCTTGAATTTATACCAATAACTCTTTCTGAAAATGCAGGAATGGATCCAATTGATGTTATTACTGAAATGAAATCTTGTCATGATAATGGCAAAAAAAATTTTGGTTTAAATCTTTTTAATGGAAAAATAGAGGACACTTTTTTAGCAGGAATAATTGAACCTTTGAAAGTTAAAACTCAAGCAATAAACTCAGCATCTGAAGTAGCTATTATGATCTTAAGAATTGATGATGTTATTGCTGCAAATAGTAAAAAACAATCTAATTCTGGAAGAAATTATTTGCAGGATTATGATTAGAATATGAAATTGTAATTAACTTTATAAAATAGTAGCACAAAATGTCAATTATATTAAACTTTAATAATCCTTTACCATTACACTTTTAACAAATTGAGGAATACAAGTCATTCGTATTCCCACATTATCCAACCAGATTTTTAATGATATTATATTTAAGATTGATTTTATTATTAAGATAAAGTTTAAATATCTCTTTTTTATTAGTTTTATTATTAATTAAGAGGTATTTTATGGCAGAAAAAGATAAGATTACTGAAACAAAAGTAAAATATAATGGTCTTTTTGATTTTAAAGAAACTTATTCATTTATTTATAGATGGTTAGTTGATGAAGATTATTGGGTTGAAGAAAAAAAATATGTTGAAGAAGTCGGTGGAGATTCTAAGAAAGTTGAAATTGAATGGCAGGCATCTAAAAAAATTTCAGATTATTTTAAAAATACTTTAAAACTTAACTGGAGAATTGTTGGTATGAAAACAGTTGAAGTTGAGAAAGATGGTAGGAAAGTGAAAATGAATAATGGAAGTTTTGAAGTTAAGATAACTGCTGTACTTGTAAAAGATTGGGGTAGTCAGTGGGATTCTTCACCTGCTATGAAATTCTTAAGAGGTACATATGATAAATTTGTAATTGAAGGTAGGATAAAACAATATGAAATTAAGCTTGATAAGGACTTAAATGAGCTTGCAGAGCAACTTAAGGCTTTTTTAGTTTTAGAAGCTAAAAAATAGCTTTTCTTTTTATCATAATAGAAGGGTAAATTTTTAACATAATATTTATATATCTCTCTTGTTACTTCAATTAATGAAATATCAAAAAAGAGTTATTTTTATGTTTTTTTTGTTACTTTTAATTGTAAGTTTTGTTTCTGCTTTAAATATTGAAGCAAATTTTAAACCTGATTCTGTTTCTATAATAAATAATTATGATGAACCAGCTGTTTTTGATTTTTATGTTAAAAATAACGATTCTGATGTAACACTTCAGTTTTTTACATATGAGAGATTTAGGATAGAACCAGATAATTTTACTTTAAGTAAAGGTGCATCAAAAAATATTAATGTTAAATTTTATGCATTTGATTTTATGAGAAATAATGTAGGATATATTTCTATGCCAGTTTATATAAGAAATATTCAAAATCCTGAAGATTTTTATAAAATTGATAAATTAATAATTAAGCTTGTCAATTTAAATAATGCTTTTGAAATTGAATCTGAAAATATAAATCCTCAATCTAATTTTGGAAAGATATATATTCAAAGTTTGGAAAATATTAATTATTCTAATATAAATTTAATGATTAATTCTGTTTTTTCTGATTCTAAAAAAGAAATCTTAAATTTGAAACCTTATGAAAAAAAAGAAATAATTTTTCCATTAGATCAAGAAAAGATGAAAGAGTTATTAGCAGGTGAATATAATGTTGAGCTGTTTTTTACAGTTAATGGACAGACAAATAGTTTTAAAGTACCTGTTAAATTGCTTGAAAAATCAGGACTTTCAGTTAAAGAATTTTCAAAGGGTTTTATTATTCAGGAATTAAGCATTGAAAAATTAAATGAAGGAAATATAATGTCTGTTGCAGATATTAGCATTAAAAAAAATATAATTTCTAGATTTTTTACAACCTTTTCTTCTGAACCAGATAGAGTTGAAAGAAAAGGATTATTTGTTTATTATTCATGGCAGAAAGAACTTAGACCAAATCAATCTTTGAAGGTTAATATAAAAACAAATTTTATTTTTCCTTTTATAATTTTAATTCTTATGATAATTATTAGTATTCTTGTTAAACTTTTGTTTAGACAAGATGTAATTGTTAAAAAAAGAGTAGGATTTGTTAAAACAAAATCAAATGATTTTGCATTAAAAGTAACTATTTCAGTTAAAACAAGAAAATTTATTGAACATATTAAGATATTTGATAGGATACCAGCTATTGCTAAATTATATGAAAATTTCGGAGATCCAAAACCAATTATAAGGGAGAATGGAAGGCTTGAATGGACTTTAGACCGTCTTTCTGAAGGTGAAGAAAGAGTTTTTAGTTATATTTTTTATTCAAAAATTAATGTTGTTGGAAAGTTTGAACTTCCACCAGTTACTGTTTTATTTGAAAAAGAAGGAAAACCTAAAGAGATTAATTCAAACAGAGTTTTTTTTATTAATGAACCAAAAAAAGACTATTAACCTAATTCGTGATAAATTATTTAAACTATTGTTTATTTTATACTAAATGAAAAAAGATAGGAGAATAAGCATTATTTTTATAATTCTTTTTAGTTTAATTACTTTGTTAATACTAATTATTGCTAATTTTGGTATTTTAGGTAATGTTATTAATTTAAGTTTTAATAAATGTGGAAGAATTGATAATTTTAAGTGTGTAAATGATACTTCGGTTAATTTATGTTTATCTATGTTTGCTTATGGAAATGTTAATGAAGCTTCAACTGAAGGTTGTGTTACTTTTTGGAAAGAATCAAATCCTGGAAAAGAAAAAAATATTGATAAATTAAAAAAATGTGCAATGGATTACAGGGAAAGAAGTATTAGCATTTATGAATTTCAATCTTGTTTGAATTATTGGAATGTTTATTTGGAAAATATTGCTTCAAGTTATGTTGCAAAACCAATTATTATGAAAGAGATAGGTATTTTTACAGATACTGGAAGATATTTTGTTTATCAGTGGAATTATGATAAATGGGTAGAAATTACTGATGAGACTATGAAAGGAGATTATCTTGATGAAAAAACATCAAGGTGGTTTAATGAATATACTAATGAGTCTGGTCTTTTACCAAGAAGTATTACTCCTATAGTAAGTTATTATTATCCTTCAACTGATGGTGGAAGAATTCATTTGTGGGCAAAAGTTAATGATAAAATGAAGTTTTTTATTTATAATCCAAGTTCTTTATTGAGTGTTAAGGGATGGTATGATAGAACTAATTTATTGTCTGGAACAGATTATAATTCTATCTTAAAACAATGGTGTGATACTTCAAAATGTGGAGTATTGCCTAAAAATTTTGAGATTTTAACGGGATATCATTTTTATGATACTAATAATGTTGGTAGAGTTAATTTATTTGGTTTAATAGATAATCAAGTTCATTTATTAGTTTATAATCCTAATGTTAATTTGTGGTATGATAGAACTGAGGATATTTTTTCAGAAGGTTCTGAGAAATTTAGTGCAGATTTTATACCAAAAGTCGGATTTTATAGTGAACTAACTGGTAAGGAAGTTTATTTGTTTGGAAAGACAAATCCTGATAAGTATGGAATTACAACTAAACTTTATGTTTATAATATCTCAAATGGTTCTTGGTCTGAAAGATCAATTTTTAATTTGATGCTTCCAGATAAATATCCTCAAGCAGGATATTATGACTTTGCCTTGAATAAAAATGTTTTATGGTATAATGGGAATTTGGTTTATACAAGCGCTGATGGAAAATATTCTGTTTCTAAAGATTACTTAGAAGGAAGCGGAAGATTGCCACCAAATGAGTTTTATTTAACTTGCAAAAATTCTCAATTAACTACTGAACAACAAGAATATTTGAATTTGTTTAATAGTGAATTTGAGTTGTCTGATGAAATTAAATTATTTATTGTAGAAAAATATCCTTGGATGAATGTGAAAAGCTTAACAAATTGTGACAAAGTATTTATGATTAAGGATTTTTCTGATGCAATATCTGTATTAGGAGCTTCGTTTTCTTAAAATGAAAAATTCATTAAAGATATTGGTTTTTGTTTTTTTCTTAGTTTTAACTTTATTTTTTGTTAGTTCATATAAAGTTGGAGATGTAGTTGAAAAAAAGATATATTCTACTTTTTGTGGTACCACTTCTCCTATTATTGATTATATAAATGATCATGGAGGAACTTATTTTGGTGAGGAATTGGTTGTTGGACTTCCTTATTCCCCCTCTACTTCAGGTCATTTTTATATTAATCTTTCAGTGCTTAATCCTCCTGGTTGCTTCCATGGTTATGAATTAGCTGTTTGGGAAAAAATAGCTAAAGAAAATTCTCATTGTTTATTAAGTAATTATTGTGATATTTCAGAAGGATTAGTATGTGCTAGGTTATATTATGAGGTTGATTTTAGGAATAGTTTTCAACTCGATCGTGTTGCAAGAGCTTACTATATGACTACTGTAGAAACATGTCAAAAATGTAATCAAGAGATTGTTAGAAATGAAAAACAAATTGATTATGATGGAGTTAATGGAGTGATTAGAGTAGATATGTTAGTAAGTAGAAATAAGTGTGCTTTTAAAGATAAGATTTGTGCAAATGGTGAAAAGTTTGGTGATCCTTGTTTAGGTTTAGCTTGTCCAGAAATGCATTGTGAAATAAATGATAAAAATAGAGATGGAGATTTTGATGATGAATCTGATTATATTTGTGTTGCAGATGAAAAAGAAAAGAGTTTGAGTGAAGCTGTTTCAAAATATACTCTTGATGCAAAAGCTTTGGAGAAATTGTATGAAAAGGGCTGTTGTGATGATAAAGTCAACTATCAATCATGTTCTTCTGGAATACTTGGTAAAAAGAAGTGTTGTAGAATCGGGACAGAATGTTGTGATAACCGTTGCTGTTATGATTATCAAAATTGTATCTCTTATGGTCCTTTAGGATCATATAATTTCTGTACAGACAATATAACTATTTGTCCTCCAGAAAAACCAGTTCGATGTGATCCTGATCCAAGTCTTGCTAATACTCCCGATAGTAATTCGAGAAAACCAGTCTGTTGTAGAAGTGATCAGACTTGTTCTTATGCTATTTTAGAAACACCTCTTGGAGATAGAAAGATAGGAACCTGTGCACCCTTAACTGAATGTGAAAATCCTTGCGGAGTTGTAGCTGATGGCCAACCAAAAGTCTGTTGTAAACCTGATCAAGAATGCAATTCTATTTCGGGCGTTCCTTTTTGTCAGGCTAAAGATGATAAGTCATGTCCTTCTGACATACCTTTTGCTTGTACAAGTATTAATCCTAAAGGTCCTAAAGATATTAGAATCTGTTGTCTTCCAGGTAGTACTTGTGAGTATAATCCTGAAGATGATACTCCTTATTGCGGAAAACCAAAAAGTTAAAAGAATTATTTAGAAAAAAACGATTGAGTCAAAAATTTCATAAGCTCTTTCCATTAAGAAAACTTTGTCTTTTATCTCTAGATTATCTAATTTAATAAAAGGATAGTTTTCACTTGCCCATTTTATGTCATGTTCACTTAAACCTTCTGTTCTTGCATAATCGTTGAAGGCTTTAAGACATTTTATTTGTTCAGCTGTTAAATTGGATTCATCAAGTCTTCCGTATTTTTGTCTGTATTCTTTGTAAGCTTTTCTTTGCTTTTCAGTCATTTCTTGAGCATTATTCACTTTATTATTCAAAGTAGCACAGCTGTTAAGAACAAGTGCAGATAAACCAGCACCAGCACCAATTCCAAACTCTTTCAAAAATCCCCTTCTTGATATTTCTTTTTCCATGATTATCTTAAGTAGATTATGTATTTAAATCTTTCTATTTGTTGTTACTTAATAATAGTTATTTTTATTGGTGATTAAGCTTGGTTAAGCTGTTAAGGTGTAAATGAATCTTTGTACGATAATGCACTTTCCTCTTTTATTTTTTTACCATATTTAACTCTATAAATCTCTTGCATTATGAAAATTTTGTCATTTACTGGCCATTTTTTTGGATCAGAATCTTGACTTATAAAACTATAATTTTTATGAATCCATTTCATTTCTTTTTTTGAAAGTCCATTATTCTCTTTTAAATATTTGTTAAAATCATTAAAATATTCTATTTCTTCTTTTATTAAACTACTTTTATTTATTCTAGTATATCTTTTTAATACGCTTATTTTATCTTTTTCTGACAACTTAAAGTTATAACTATTTACTCTACTTCTAAAAAAATTTGTTTCTTTATTATTTGTTAAATTGTATTCATCTTTAATCCATGCTTCTTCAGGATATGATCCTAGAGGTATTGTTCTGCATCCACTAAAACAAGAAGATGAGAAAATTATTCCTGCTAAGGTTATTGATTCTAAAGTATTTCTTAATATTTTTTTTGGTTTGTTTTCAATCATAAACTTTTCTTGAATCGGTAACTATTTAAACTTTGCTTAAAAGCAAAGCTTATATACTAAGGTATAAGATTACTTTTTATGATAAATAAAAAAAATGCAAGTTTGATTAATATTATTGAAATTGAAAAAGCACCTTGTTGCTCACCAACAAATTCATTTAGTGTTTGGGTTCTTGATGAAAATGGGAAACCTTTACAGGAAGGTTTTGTATTTACTTCTTCATATAATATTTATGAATTAAATTCTAAGAAAAATTATATTTGTGAACTTTTTGAGGAATCAAGTCTAAACGGTAATTGTGATAAAAATAATAAGCATATTTTTGCTGTTGCTGATAATAAGGAAGAAGGTGAAAAAAAATTATATCAGAGAGCATATTATAGGGCTAATGAATTAGCCAATAAATACCGTGTTTCTGTTTTTGATTTTACAAGAAGGAACAAAAAGTAACTAAATAATTGATTCTAAAAGAATCAAAATCATTTCTTGTGCGATACATTCTAGGTTTTTTGATTTTTCTTTTATGAATATATTTAAAAACAATTAAGTTCTTTAATTTTTAACCCCGCATAGCTCAGTGGTTAGAGCGCCTGGCTGTAGACAATTGTCTAGGGTGGATTTTCCGTTTTGGAAATAAAATGAAACCTGATTAGAATAAATCCGTTAGGATTTAGCAGATCCCGGGAGATCCCCAGTTCAACTCTGGGTGCGGGGATATATACTTTCTAGATAAATATTAAAATTTTGTAGTTTAACTATAATTATGAAAACTATTTTTTCTTATTTTCTAATCTTTAATTTTTTTAGAACTCGAGGAATTAATCTTTTACTTTTTGCTTTTTCTTCTCTTGCTTTTTTCAGTTTTGCAATTTTTTTCAGTTTTGCAATTTTAGAATCTTTTGATTTTTTACTCGGATTTCTTCCATTAATAACCTTTCTTTTTTTATTCTTGAATTTAATCTGCTCTCTTTTTTTACTTTTCATTATTGACCTCTTTTTTAATTTAAGGATTAAATATTGCTGACATCTGGACTCGGTGAAGAAGTTCCTCAAGCAGGGGTTGACATCAATCTTAACCTACCAACAGCTTTAAAGGTTATCTCTTCGCTACATATGGAAGCTTAACAGGTATAGGTTTCGTAAGACGAGTTATAGTCCAGTCGTCATTATTAATAGCTGAATACCTGACAGAGGCTTGTATGCCAGCATCCTTTTCAGGACAACCGAAATGTCCTAGTCAGCTTATTTATATTATTATGTTTTCTACTTTATAAGTGTTTATTACTACTTTATAATTAAAATATTATTTTTTATTTAATCATAAAATTAGTATTGATTAGAATGTAGTACACTTAATTATTTTTTATATTTTGTTTTTAAAATGAACATCTAATTGTGGGAAAGGTATCTGAATGTTATTTTGTATTAATGCATTATAAATTTTTGTATTTGCTTCATCTATTGCATCACTTTTATTTTTTAGATGACTAAAATTAATATAAAAATAACCTTTAAACTTTAGATATGATTCATCCATTTCCATAAATCTAACAAAAGGTTGATGTGTTTTTAATGATCCTTTTATTGATATAAGTTCTTTTATTACTATCTTTTTAACTTTTTCAATTTCTGAACCATATCCAACATTAAAGGGGATAACTATTCTGATTATTGGTTCAGGTAGTGATGCATTTGTGATTTGATTATTAGCTATTTTATTATTTGGAATTATTATTGTTTCTTCATTTGATGTTCTTATCTTTGTACTTCTTAAACCAATTTTGATAATTCTTGCTTCTTTATTGTCTATGTATACTAAATCTCCTTCTTTGATTGTTTTGTCCATTACTATAGATATACCTGAAAATATGTTATCTAAAGTTGGTTGAAGTGCAAGTGCAACAGCTAAACCAGCAATTCCTAAACCTGCAAGGATTGGACCAACTTCTATTCCCCAAATATGTAAAATAAAAATAATGCTTATTCCAATTAAAGAAATTTGAATAATTCCATGAAGTATAGACATTAGATTATCATCGATACTTGTATTTGTTTTTTCAGTTATTCTTTTCCACCAATTTAATACAAATAGATCTAGTGTAATGAATAATAAATAATTTATCGTGATAAATGAAATTGAATAAATTAATTTATTAACTGTACTGCTAAATTCTGTTAAAACTGTTGATAATTCATTTATTGAAACCTGTATTATAAACATAAATATCAAAATCATAATTGGAAGAATAAAACGTCTTAATTTAGATTTTTGATAATATTCTTTCTTCTTATTTTTTATTCTAATTATTCTACTTAAAATTTTAGTTATTAAAATAATTAATAATAAAAGACCTCCCCCAATTATTAAAGCTCGTATATAAGGATTTGTTATATATTGATTAAATAGCATTTTGTTTTCTCTTTTTTTATGTAAATATACCCTTTGTTTGTTTTTAAATTATTTGTTTTATTAATCTTAAAGTAACTCAATATATTTAGGATTATGAACTTTAATTTTTTCATGATTATTTTTCATGATATCTTTTTTATAATAAGAACATTTAAAAAGATGATATATTTAAAAGAATTAACTTTGAATAAAGAGGTTGTAAGTCAGAAAATAAATGGCAAATAAAAACATTGACTATGAGGAAGATTTTGATGAAGATTCAGATCTTGATATGAAAGATCTGGATGTTGAAGAGGATGTTGATTTTCCTGTAGATCTAAGTGACATTGATTAACAATTAGTCTTTCTTTTTCTTTTTTTCTTTTTTATAAAATATAGCAGTATACTAAATTATTTAAATGAATTATATTTTAAGTTTTTATGTTAATTGGTTTAGTTGGAAAGCCTAATGTTGGTAAATCGACATTTTTTAAAGCAGCAACTCTTGCAAATGTTCTTATTGCAAATTACCCCTTTGCAACAATAAAACCTAATCATGGTATGGCTTATGTTAAAATTGATTGCATTGATAAAGAATTAAATACTCAATGTATGCCTCGTGCAGGATATTGTGTTAATCATCAAAGATTTGTTCCAGTTGATTTAATGGATGTTGCAGGTCTTGTTAAAGGTGCTAGTGAGGGAAAAGGACTTGGAAATCAGTTTTTAGATGATTTGAGGCAGGCAGATGTTTTTATACAAATTGTTGATGTTTCTGGAGAGACTGATGAAGAAGGAAAAACAACTTCAAATTATAATCCTGTACAAGATGTTGAAATGCTTGAAAATGAACTTGATTTGTGGTATACTGGAATATTAAAAAAAGTTTGGAAAACATTTTCAAGAACAGTTCAAAGCACTAATGAAAATTTTGCTTTAGCTATTGCAAAGCAATTTTCCGGATTGAATGTTCATGAAGAAGATGTTAAGAAAGTTATTTTGAAGCTGGGTTATGATGTTTCAAAACCAGCAAATTGGACAGATGAACAACTAATGGAATTTTCACATGAGTTAAGACATCATACAAAACCAATGATAATTGCTGCAAATAAAATTGATAGGCCTCATTCTAAAGAAAACTTAGAAAAATTAAAAGAAGAATATATTGATTTAATAATAACTCCTTGTAGTTCTGATTCTGAACTTGCATTAAGAGAAGCAAGTAAGGCTGGAATGATTGATTATATTCCTGGAGATAAAGAGTTTAAAATAATTAAAGAATTGAATGAGAAACAAAAAGAAGCTTTGGATACAATTAAGAAAAACGTTTTAGAGGTTTATGGTTCTACAGGTGTTCAGGATATTTTGAACAAAGCTGTTTTTGATTTACTTGGATATTTTGCTGTTTTTCCAGCAGGAGTTCACAAACTTGCAGATAGTAAAGGAAATATTCTTCCAGATTGTTTTTTAGTTCCACCAGGAACAACTGCTTTGGATTTTGCATTTAAACTTCATACAGATATTGGAAATAATTTTGTTAAAGCAGTTGATGTTAGGACAAAACAAGCTGTTGGTAAAGATCATAAGTTAAAGCATCGGGATGGTATAGAAATTCTAACGAGATAGAATTTCTAATTTTCGATTTAAGAGATTAAATTTAAAATATAGATATTTTAATAAGGTAAAATCTTTTAATCTTTTATTTGAGATAAATCTTATGTTTAAAATAATTATTAGAGAATATTATAAAAATTAAAATGTTAATAAAAGTAAAAGCAAAGCCAAATTCAAAAAAGCAAAGTGTTGAAACTGATGGAGAATATGTTGTTGTTTCTGTAAAAGAAGCTCCTGAAGATAACAAAGCAAATATTGCAGTTATAAAAACACTTGCAAAATACTATAATGTAGAACAAAAAAGTATAAAAATCAAATCTGGTTTGAGAAACAAGATTAAACTGATTGAAATTGCAGTTAATTAAAATTAATAAAAAAGAGACAAGATGGTTAGGATAATAAATATTAGAGTAAGAAGAGGAGATATGAAAAGAAGTATTGAAAATTTTGGATCTGGAAGATTTCTTGTAAGAGTTGGTGGAAAAACAAATGAAGAAATAAATAAAGAAGTTGTTGAGATGCTTTCAAGATATTTAGGGCATCCAATGAATAGAATTGAGTTAATTGGTGGTTCTGAAGCTGAAGATAAAGTTTTTCAACTTGTTTAGTGTTCTTGTAGATTAATTAATTTAATTGTTTATATTGATGTTTAATTAAAAGAGGTAAAAATGGCAATAAAATATCAATTTGATTCAGAATTACAAATAAGAGCAGAAGAAATTTCAAAAGTTTTGTTTCCACATGTAAAACTTGATAGAGTGAAATGTTTTAGAAGTAAAGGAAGTGGTGCAAGAAGAACGATTGCAAGATGCCATACAATTGGAAAGCTAATGCAAAAGACAATTGGATGTGAAGCTCATTATGCTCTTGAATTTATTTCAGAAAGATTTGATAAAATGTCTTATGAAGAACAAACTAAAGTTATAATCCATGAACTTATGCATATTCCCTTTTCGTTTGGGGGTGGATTTAAACATCATGATTGGGTTTGTGACAAAAATATAAATGTAATGTACAAACAGTTTCTGAATTCAAAGTCTAATTTAAATAATTCGAATTTTACTAATACTTTTAACAATGAAAATAGAAATAAGTCTTGGTGGTAAGAGAATAATTCTTAATAGTATTAAAAAAACAAATTTTTTTAGTAAATTTTCTGGTTTAATGTTTAGAAGAAAAGAGAAATCTAATGTTTTATTGTTTGAAACTGGAAAAAGAATTTCAATTCATTCTTTTTTTGTTTTTTTTGAGTTTGTTTGTTTATGGTTAGATAATGAAAATAACGTCCTGGAATGGAAGATTATAAAACCTTTTTCTGTCAGAGAAATTTCAAATTATAAATTCACAAAAATTATTGAAATTCCTATTAACAGAAAATGCAATGAATTAGTTAATCTTATCGTCGGAGAAAGGTTTAAAAAGGAAAACCATCTATAATATATATAATCTTAATAAAAAAAGGAGGTATCATGGGAACTGTATTAGTAAAAAACGCTGTTAAAAGAAAGCCAGGATATCTTTACTATGTTGATGGTAAAGGAAATGTATGTGAAGCAAAAATGGCTAGAGGCGGAAGAAAAAAGAAAAAGAGATAAATTCTCTTTAAACTTTATTTTTTAAATATTTTTTATTTACTATTTCTATTTATTTTTTATTTAATCATTTATTTCAAATAGATGTAAATTTTTTACAGAAACCTTTTTTTCTAACATTTCTCCTTTTTCTACGTCAATTCTCTCATTAGCTTTTGTTAAACATCCAGAATTTGAATGAGTATAAACTTTGTTTGAGATTGGTTTTAATCCTGCACTTAAAGTATAAATAATTTCATGATGTAGTGTATTGTTAAGGGAGTTACCACAACCATAACATGTTGCTTCTTTTTTTACTTGATTATATTTTAAATTAATTGCCATAATTTTTTAGGATTAGAGTAGTTTATAAACTTTTCGGTTGTTATTATTAATGAGTAGTTACTAAAATTTGTTAAATGATAATTTTTTGAAATAGTTTTAAAAAATATATTTCTATTGATTATTTATGTCAGTAATATTAGGTATTGAATCAACAGCACATACATTTGGAATTGGAATTGTAAAAGATGGTAAAATTTTAGCTAATGTTAAAGAAACTTATACAACCGAAAAAGGAGGAATAATTCCTGTTGAGTCTGCAAAGCATCATGAAAAATTTTGTAAATTACTTTTGAAAAAAGCTTTTGATGAATGTGGAATGAGTTTTGAAAATGTTAATGCAATTGCATTTTCTCAGGCACCAGGTCTTGCTCCATGTTTGCTTGTTGGTTTAAGATTTGCAAAGAAAATTTCTAAAGAAAATAATATTCCTCTTGTTCCAGTAAATCATTGCGTTGCTCATCTTGAAATTGGAAGAATTACTGGTGCAAAAGATCCAGTAATGTTATATGCTTCTGGAGCAAACACACAAATAATTGCTTATGCATCTGAAAAATATAGAGTATTTGGAGAAACATTAGATATTGGTATTGGAAATTTTATTGATACATTTGCAAGATATACTGGATTAGGTTTTCCAGGAGGACCAAAAGTTGCTGAACTTGCTTTGAAATCAAATTCTGAAAAATACATTGAGCTTCCGTATTCGATTAAAGGAATGGATGTTGCTTTTTCTGGAATGTTAACTAAATTAAGACAACTATTTGAAAGAAAACAAGCTACAATTGAGGATCTTTCTTATTCACTTCAAGAAACTGCATTTGCAATGCTTGTTGAAGCAAGTGAGAGAGCACTTGCACATACTGGGAAAAAAGAGTTGTTGCTTGGAGGAGGGGTTGCATGCAATAAAAGACTTCAAGAGATGTGTAGAATAATGTGTGAGGAAAGAGGATGCAAGTTTTTTGTTCCTCCAAATTCTTTGCTTGTTGATAATGGTGCAATGATTGCTTATCTTGGAGAAATACAATTTAAGTCTGGAATAAAATTTTCTGGAAAAGAAGCTGACAAACTTGACATAAATCCAAGGCAAAGAACTGATCACATCAAAGTTACTTGGAGGTAACTTCGTGGCCTAAAAATCTTAGAGAATTAAAAAGATTTTAAAGATTGGATGTTAAATGGAATTAAAAATATAATTATCTTTAAATATAACTTATTTTAATGAATTTGATGGCTTATCAAGTTTCTATTGAATATGATGGATCTTTAGAAAATTTTAGTATGCTTTCTCGTGTTACAATGACCATTTTAGAATTAATAACTTTAAATGAACGTGAGTTATTAACTGATATGACTGAAAAAGGTTACGGAACAGATAAATATTTACTTTATCGAATTACGAAAAAAGAAAAAGCTGAAAAGTTTAGAAGAAAAATTATAGAAAAAGGATTAGCTGAAGTTGTTTATGTTGATGAGATTTGACTAACGTAACGGAATATCTTTCACTTTTAACCAAGCTTCTAAATCTTTTCTTCTTTGATTATTAATTAATTGGTTTATTGCAAAATTATTTGCATCAGTAGTTAACTCACCCAATTGTTTGCATTTTTTATATAGAAATTTAACAAAATGGTCTTCAGTTGAATTAATTGTTTCTTCTATACCACTTAAGTTATTTATAATTGTGCTTCTGTAAACAAATATGTCTATAAAACTTAAATTTGGATAGTTATTTTTATTTGCATTTCTATGATTTATTACCTCTAAAATGTTTTCATGCACGGTTATTTTTCCTTGAGCTAATAACTTTTTTATCCTTTTTTCAAGAAGTTTATCAAATCTATGATACTTATTTTTTGTTGATTCTGCATATTCAAATGCTTCGCTTATTCTTTGTTCTGGAATATATTCCATATTTTTTTATATTGTTTTTATTATATAAATATTTAGATAGAAATTAATTTAAACTAATTATTTCTTAAGTATATATGGTATTTTGTAAAAAAAAGAATAAAAATGTAGAGAGTAATTGTGGTCATGGATGCAAAGCAGCAGGTTGCGGTGGAGCACTTTATGGACTTGGTTTTGTTGGAGCATTGATTTACTATGTTTCAAATGCAACAAGTTTTTGGGTTGGTGTTCTTGGAATTTTGAAAGCAATTGTCTGGCCAGCATTTTTAGTTTTTCATCTTTTGAAATTTATAGGTGCTTAGTTTATAAGAAAGATTTATAAAGCTACTTTTGTAATAAATTTTACCGATGAGGTATTAAATAAATATACGGAGGCCAAATGGACTTCTATACAATTGTTGAAAAAGCAAGAAAAACCGGAAAAATCGAAAAAGGAACTAATGAAGTTACAAAAGCAATCGAAAGAGGAACAGCTAAACTTGTAGTTGTTGCATCTGATGTTTCACCTAAGGAGATTATTCATCATTTGTCTATTCTTTGTAAGGAAAAAGGAATAAAATATGGTGAAGTTGATAATAAACAAAAATTAGGGATTTCTGCAGGACTTCCAGTAGCTTGTTCATCTGTAGCAATTATTACATCAGGGGATGCTGAAAAAGATATTGCTGCTTTGAAATAAATCATTAAACTTTATTTGATTTAATTAAAATGCCACCAAAACAAGAACAACAACAGCAAAAGAAAAAAGTATTTACAATTACATCTGGAGAAGCAGTTCCAGGAGTAGTTGAAGAAATAATTGGAAGAACAGGATTTAGAGGAGAAATTACTCAAGTTAAAGTTAAAGTTATGGAAGGAAGAAATAAAGGAAGATCAATGAGAAGAAATGTAAAAGGACCTATTCGATTAAGAGATGTTTTAATGTTAAGAGAAACTGAAGTTGAAGCAAGAAAAATAAAGAGCAAAGTTACAAGAGGAGCATATACATAAAATGGTAAAATCAATGCCAAGACCAAAAAAAGGTTATAAACCTATTTTAGAATTATGTGAAGATGTTTTAAATTCGGGGAGTTTTTATTGTGAATGTAATCATGAGATTTCAGGTATGATAACTAATTATCTTAGAAATTCAGGATTTGATGTTTATTCAGATTTAATTAAAGGAAAAGGTTATCAAGTAAACTTTGTAAGAGATTATAATATTTCGCCAGGTAAAAAATATCAAAGAGTAGTTGAAAAATTTGAAGATGCTATTTTAACTGGTACTTTGAGGGTTAATACACTTATATTGGAGGATAATTCTTTAGATATTAAGAGTGTTAGAAATGCATTAGGAAATTTAGGTTATACTCCTTGTATTAATCCTGCTGGACAAAATTCTCATGAAATTCATTTTTATAAAAGTTTTATAGATTTAGGAGGGAACAAATAATGCCTGCATGTTCATATTGTAAAAGGCATTATGATATTCCAAGAGGATTGACTTTTGTATTGTCAAATGGAGATATTTTATACTTTTGTTCTGGAAAGTGTAAGAAAAACTTTGATATGGGAAGAAAATCAGAGAAAAGAAATTGGATAATTAAAGAAGACAAAAAACACAAACCTGAAAAAGTTGAAGAACAATAAATTTTAATTCTCGACGTTATTCTTTAGCATTTTATCGACGGAAAATGCTGTTTTTGACATAGAAAGCTTTTTAAAGCAAGTTTGCCTTTTTGTAAGTAGTAAGAGGGTGAAAATTAAGTAAAAACTAAATTATTCCTCTTTCTGCATAATTTTAACATGGCACAAGAAAAAGATAATTATGATGCATCAAGTATCAAAGTTCTTGAAGGTCTTGAAGGTGTAAGAAAAAGACCTGCAATGTATATTGGAAGTACTGGAAAAGAAGGTTTACATCATTTGGTTTATGAGATTGTTGATAATTCTGTTGATGAGTGTTTAGCAGGAATTTGTTCAACTATAAGAGTTAGTTTAAATAAAGATGGTAGTGTGACTGTTGAAGATAATGGAAGAGGTATGCCTGTAGATATTCATCCAATTTATAAAAAACCTGCTATGGAAATTATTGTTACTAAGCTTCATGCTGGAGGAAAGTTTGATAGAAAGGCTTATGCTGTTTCTGGAGGCCTTCATGGTGTTGGTATTTCAGTTGTGGCTGCACTTTCTAAGAAAATGACTGTAGAGGTTAAGAAAGATGGAAAAATTCATGCTCAGAGCTACCAAATCGGAAATCCGCTCGATTCTGTAAAGGTTATTGGAAGTTGTGAGAAAGCCTTGACTGGAACAAAAGTAACTTTTTTACCTGATGAAACAATTTTTTCTGTTACTAAGTTTGATTTTAATACTCTTATGACTAGATTTAGAGAAATATGTTTTTTGAATGCAGGTCTTAAAATAATTTTTACTGATGAAAATTCTGATAAAAAAGAAGAATTTCATTATGCTGGTGGTTTAATAGAATTTGTTAAATGGTTAGATCGAGCAAGAAATTCTTTACATAAACCAGTATATTTTAAAAAATCTGCCGAAGATACTGTTGTTGAAGTTTCTTTTGAATATAATGAAGGTTATACTGAAAATATTTTTGGTTTTGTAAATACTATTAATACTATTGAAGGTGGAACTCATGTTTCAGGTTTTAAAACAGCGTTAACAAGAGCAATAAATGATTATGCAACCAAAAAAGGAATTTTAAAAAATGGAGAAAAATTAGAAGGAGATGATGTTAGAGAAGGATTAACTGCAATTATTTCTTTAAGATTAAAAGAACCTCAGTTTGAAGGACAGACAAAAACAAAACTTGGAAATTCAGAAATTAAAGGTTTAGTTGATTCAGTTGTTTCAACTGCTCTTACAGAATTTTTTGAAGAAAATCCTTCAATTGCTAGCAAGATTGGTCAAAAAGCAAGTGCTGCACTTAAAGCGAGACAGGCTGCACAGAAAGCAAAAGAGCTTGTTAGAAGAAAAAATGCATTAGGTATGGGTGGACTTCCTGGAAAATTAGCTGATTGTTCTAGCAAAAAAAGAGAAGAAACAGAGTTGTATCTCGTAGAGGGAGAAAGTGCAGGTGGAACTGCTAAAGGTGCAAGAGATAAAGAGTTTCAAGCAATTCTTCCATTAAGAGGAAAAATTTTGAATGTTGAAAAATCGAATTCAGTTAAGGCACTTTCGTCTGAACAAATTGCAAATTTAGTAACTGCAATTGGAACAGGAGTTGGAGAAGCTTTTGATATTGATAAATTGAGATACCATAAGATAATTGTTATGGCTGATGCAGATGTTGATGGACAACATATTAAGACTTTATTATTAACTTTCTTTTATAGATATATGCCTCAGTTAATTGAATCAGGACATATTTTTGTTGCTGTTGCTCCTTTATTTAAAATAAGAAAAGGACAACAAGATTATTATGTTTATTCAGATGAAGAATTGAAGAAGACTTTAGATAAACTTAGTGGAAAGAATGAAGTTAATAGATTTAAAGGTCTTGGTGAAATGAATGATGAACAATTATGGGATACAACAATGAATCCTAAAACAAGAATATTAAAACAAGTTTTTGTTGAAGATGCAATTGAAGCTGATGAAACATTTAGTATCTTAATGGGTGATTCAGTTGAACCAAGAAGAAGATTCATTGAAGAAAATAGTAAGGAGGCTGAGTTAGATCTTTAGTGAATGACACCTGCGGTTTCTTACCGCACTACTTTCTCTTATTAACTTAAACAAAAATGACACCAGAAGAAAAATCAGAAGCTGAACAACGAAGAGAAAAACTTAAGAAAAATATTGAAGCAAAAGAGTTAGTTGAAGCTGAAATATCTGGTGAAATGAGAAAGGCTTATATTAATTATGCAATGAGTGTTATTGTTGCAAGAGCTTTGCCTGCTGCTGAAGATGGTTTGAAACCAGTTCATAGAAGAATTTTGTGGGCAATGAATGAGATTGGACTTCAAGCTAATAAACCAACAAAAAAATCTGCAAGAATTGTTGGAGATGTTCTTGGTAAATATCATCCTCATGGAGATGTTGCTGTTTATGATTCTTTAGTTAGAATGGCTCAACCATTTTCTTTAAGATATCCTTTAGTTAAAGGTCAAGGAAATTTTGGTTGTTTTACAGCAGATACAAAAGTTAAACTTGTTAGTGGAAGAGATTTATCTTTTTCAGAATTAATTGAAGAACATCAACAAGGAAAGAGAAATTTTACATTTACTGTTGATGATGGGAAAATAAAGATAGCTGAAATAAAAAATCCAAGATTAACAAGAGAAAATGCAGAGATTATGAAAGTTATTTTAGATAATGGTGAAGAGATAAAATGTACACTTAATCATAAGTTTATGTTAAAAGATGGAAGTTATAAAGAAGCTAATGAATTAGAATCTGGAGATTCTTTAATGCCGGCTTATTTTAGACTTTCTACAAAACAAGATGATTCAAAAGCTATTGGTTATACAATGGTTTTACAGCCAAATTCTGATTCATGGAATTTTGTTCATATTTTGTCTGATGAGTGGAATATAAACAATGGAGTTTATACAAATTCTGCAGGAAGAGTAAGACATCATGTGAATTTTAATAAGTTAAATAATAATCCTGATAATATCCGAAGAATGAACTGGAAGGATCATTGGCAAACACATTATGATTTTATTTCTACTAAGCATAAAATTGATCCAGAATATAGATTTAAACTAGATGAAGGAAGAAAAAAGTTTTGGGATAATCCAGAAAATAGAGAAATTTATTCTAAAAGAATGAGTCAGAGAAATTTTGCAAACTGGAAAAATGAAGAATATAGAAATGAAATGACTTTAACTTTAAGTGAAGTAAATAAAACATACTTGAAAGAACATCCTGAAAGAGTTGAAGAAATAAGTAAAACTGCTTCAATAACTATGAAAAGATTATGGCAAATTCCTGAATATAAGCAGTTGTTTCATGATAAAATTGTTACAAATAATAAGAAAAGAGAAACAAATTTAACTGGAAAGAAAAAGTTTGTTAAAATTTGTGATTATTTATTAAAAAATAATTTAGAATTAAATCAAGAAAATTTTGAAAAAGTTAGAAAAGAAGTTTTTGGTACAAAAAGCTTTACCTCTTGGGATTTAGGAGTTAAGAAGTATTTTGAGAATGATAAAAATTTAATTTTATGTGAAATTAACGGTAATCATAAAGTTGTTTCAACTGAACTATTACATGAGTTTGTTGATGTTTATGATATAACAATAGATAAGACACATAATTTTGCTCTTGCCTCTGGAGTTTTTGTTCATAATTCAATGGATGGTGATCCTCCAGCAGCTATGAGGTATACTGAAGCTAAAATGGAAAAAATTTCTGAAGAATTATTAGAAGATATTGAAAAGAAAACTGTAAAAATGCTTTCTAATTTTGATAATACTCTTGATGAACCTGAATTACTTCCAGGTAAAGTTCCTAATTTGTTAATTAATGGAGCATCAGGAATTGCTGTTGGTATGGCTACAAATATGCCTCCACATAATTTAACAGATGTTTGTGATGCTATTATAAGATATATTGAAGATCCTGAAGTTAAAATTGAAGAATTGATTAAAATTGTTAAAGCTCCTGATTTTCCAACAGGCGGTTATGTTTCTGGTGAAATGAAAAATATGTATCTAACTGGAAGAGGAAAGATGGTTGTTAGAGGAAGAACAAAGATTGATGACTCGGGGAATAAACCAAAAATAATCATTTCTGAGATTCCTTATATGGTTAATAAAGCAACACTTATTGAAGATATTGCTAATCTTGTAAAAGATAAAAAACTTCCAGATATTTCAGATATAAGAGATGAATCTGCAAAGGGAAAAGTAAGAGTTGTTATTGAATTACGAAAAGAATCTGATCCTAAATTTACATTAAATAGACTATTTAAGTTTACAAGATTACAAGACCGGTTTGATGCAATTATGCTTGCTTTAGTTAATGGTCAGCCTAAATTATTGAATTTGAAACAACTTATAGAATGTTATGTTAATCATAGAAGAAAAGTTATAAGGAAAAGATCTGAATTTGATTTGAATAAAGCAGAGGATAGACTTCATATTGTTTTAGGGTTATTAATTGCACAGAAGAATATTGATGAAATAATTCATTTAATTAAAAAATCAAAAGCAACTGCAGAAGCTTCACAAGCTTTACAAACTAAATACGGTCTTTCACAAAAACAAGCTCAAGCTATTCTTGAGATAAGATTACAACAGTTAACTTCTCTTGAACTTGAAAAATTGAAAAAAGAAGAGACTGATTTGAATGAACTAATTTTTGAATTGAAAAAAATACTTGGCGATGAAAAAGAAATTTTGAAAATAATTAAGAAAGAGTTAAATGAGATAAAGAAAAATTATGGTGATGAAAGAAAAACTACAATACTTGAAACAGTAAAGGAATTTGAAGAAAAAGACCTTGTAAGTAAAGAAGATGCTGTTATTACAGTAACTGATAAAGGTTATATAAAAAGAATGCCTTTCAAAGCTTATCATGAGCAAAAAAGAGGCGGAAAAGGAATTATTGGAACTGAACTTTCAACTGATGATTTTGTAAAACAAATAATTAGTTGTTCAACACATGATTATTTATTATTATTTACTAAACGAGGAAGAATGTTTTGGCTTAAAGCTTATAAAGTTCCTGAAACGCAAAGATATGGAAAAGGACAAGCAGTCATTAATCTATTGAATATTAAAGATGATTTTGTTACAAATATTATCTCAGTTAAAGATTTTAAAGGATATTTGTTTATGGTTACAAAGAATGGACAAGTTAAAAAAATTGATTTGAAATTATTTGCAAAGCCAAGATCTGGAGGTATAAGAATAATTAATCTTCCTTTGGACAATTCAGATAGTGTTGTTGATGTAAGAGTTATTTCAGAAAAACAAGAAGTAATGCTTATGACTGCAGAAGGACAGGCAATTAGATTTAATTCAGATGAAGTAAGATCAATGGGAAGAGCAAGTTATGGTGTTGCTGGAATTAAACTTGAAAAAGATTATGTTGTGAGTATGGAGGTTGTTCCTATTGAAAAAACAAAAGAAACAATTATGACTGTTACTGAAAAAGGATATGGAAAAAGAAGTGAAATTGAAGATTATAGATTAACTGGAAGAGCAGGAAAAGGTGTAATCAATGTTAAAGTTACAGATAAAACTGGAAAGGTTATTAGAACAATTGCAGTTGAAGAAAGAGATACGATTGTTGTAACAACAAAGAAAGGAATTGTAATAAGAACTCCTATAAAATCAATAAGGGTTATGGGTAGAGCAACTCAAGGCGTTAGAGTGATAAATTTGAAAGAAGGAGATAAAGTTGGAGATGTTACAAAGCTTGTTGAAGGTGAGAATGAAGACGGAACTATTCAGGAAAAGTTATGATAAATTAATCTGTTTTAAATTGTTTAAATGCTTATAAATCATCTTTTCTTTTTTATAACATGATAAGTATAGTTATTATAACAAAAAATGAGGAAAAATACCTTCCTAAGCTTTTGAATTCTATTAAAAAGCAGAATTTTAAAGATTATGAAATAATTGTTTCAGATGCGAGTTCAACAGATAACACTCGTGAAATTGCAAGATTTTATGGTTGTAAAGTTATTGATGGTGGTTTACCAAGTGTTGGGAGAAATAGTGGTGCAAGAGTAGCAAGTGGAGATGTTTTAATGTTTTTGGATGCAGATGGAATTATTCCAAAAGATTTTTTGAAAAAATCTTTTGAGGAGTTTAAAAGAAGAAGACTGTCTTGTGCAAGTTGTTTTTATATTCCAATTGAAAATAGAGTTGTTGATAGAATGCTTTATTTGATTTATAGTATATTAACTTTGGTACTTCAATATATTTCACCTCATGCTGGAGGATATTGTATAATTGTTAGAAAAAATGTTTTTGAACGTGTAAAAGGATTTGATGAAAATTTACCTATTTCTGAAGATCATCATTTTGCTAAGAAATGTTCAAAGGTTGGAAAGTTTAGAGTTTTATTATCAAGTTATGTTATGGGAGATATGAGAAAATTCAAAACAGAGGGCAGGTTAAGTATATTTGTTAAATATCTTTATTATGGAATTTATAGAATATATTTTGGTGATAGTAAAAAGCCGGTTATTAGCTATAATTTACATGGAGGGGTAAAAATAAAAAGGGGAAATTCTTCATATTTATATGAAAAAACTGAATATACTTCTCGTTTGTGATGCAATAATTCAACAAACTGGAGGTTCCTTTATTTCAACTTTAAGATTTGCTGAACTTTTACATAAGAAAGGACATAAAGTAATCATTCTTGCTGCAAAATATCCTAAAACAAAAAAGATTGAATATTATAATGGAATAAAAGTTTATAGAGCATCTCCTGCTTTTTGCGTTCCAAAATTTGAAAAGAGAATTGCTTTTGCTATTCCTTCTTCAAGAACGATTAAAAAAATTATTAAAAAAGAAGATATAAATGTTGTTCATGTAACTTTGCCAACTCCTTTAACTCTTGCTGCAATCAAGGCTGCAAAATCTTTAAGTATTAAGGTAGTAACTCATTCTCATGCTCAACCAGAAAACGTATTTTTACATGCACCAAAATTTTTGCAAATTAAGTTTATAAATGATTTGTTTTATAAATATTTAATTTGGATTTATAAAAAAGGAGATATTATTCTTTGTCCATCTAAATTTGCTGAAAGTCTTATAAAAAGATATGATTCTAATTTAAAAACAAAAGTAATTAGTAATGGTGTTGATTTAACTAAATTTAAGAAAATTAATTTTTTAAAATTTATAGAAAAATATAAGTTATCTAAGAAAGATAAAAGAATAATTTTTGTTGGAAGACTTCATCCTGAAAAGAGTGTTGAAACACTTATAAAATCAGTACCTTATATTATTGAAAAATATAATAATTTTCATGTAGATATTGTTGGTGGTGGTTATATGTATGATGAATTAAAAAATTTAATAAAAGAACTTAAAGTTGAAAAATATGTTACTCTTTTTGGAAGAGTTTCTGATGAAGATTTAATTATGGCATTAAATGCAAGTGATATTTTTGTGCTGCCTTCTATGGCTGAACTTGAAGGAATGGTTGTTTTAGAAGCAATGGCTTGTGGAAAACCAATAGTAATTGCTAATTCTCCTGAAAGCGCTTCTAGATTTTTTGTTGAAGATAATGGATTCTTGTTCAAACCAAAAGATTATAAAGATCTTGCAGATAAACTTTTGAAATTATTGTTGGATGAAAAGTTATTAAAAAAAATGAGTGATGCAAGTTTGAGAATTATAAAAAAATATGATATAAATAAAAGCGTGTGTGATCTAGAAAAAATTTATTCTAGTTAATATGGAAGAGTATTATTTCAGAAAGAAGAGAAAAATTTTCTATAAGACTAATAAAATTGATATAAAAAGAAGAACTATTGTTTTTATTCATGGTCTTAGTGGTAGTTCTTCCGCTTGGATAAACTATGAAAAACATTTTGAAAAAAAATTTAATGTGATCTCTTTTGATTTAAGAGGTCATGGCAAATCATTTAGGCCTAAAGTTAAAGAAGAATATAAACTTAATAAATTTGCTGAAGACTTATTTTATCTTTTGAAATATCTTAAAATTAATCAAGCTATTTTAGTAAGTCATTCAATGGGTGTTTTGGTTGCAATTGATTTTATAGAAAAGTATCCTAAATTTGTTGAATCAGCTGTTTTTATAAGCCCAAGTTATAATCCTTCAAAAAGAAAAATAACTAAATTTGTTATTTCTATGTTGAAACCAGTTAATTGGATAGTTCCGTATAATGAAAAGATAGGTAGACATTTAGACTATTCAAAATATAAAAATACTGGCGATTGGAATCTAAGAAGAATGAAAGCAGATATTAAAAATACAGGTCTTAAAAGTGTTATTATTTCTACAATTGAATCATATAAGTTTAATGGTAAGAAAACCTTGAAAAAAATTAATTTTCCTGTTTTAATTGTTCATGGAAAAAAAGATACAATTTTTCCATTAAAAGATTCATTAGATATGTCTCAGATGATTAAAGGATCTAAACTTGTGATGTTTGATAAAGCAAATCATATAATTGTTCTTAATTGTTTTAATGATCTTACTAAATCTATTGAAGAATTTTTAGATAAAAATTAAATTATTTTTTATTTTTTGAAAATAATAAAAATATTATTAAATAGATTGCTATCATTGTAATACTTGCAATAATAAAAATTAAATTACTTGATTTAATTAAGGGTATAAATAAATCTATATCAAGAATATTAAAGAAGTTAATTGTTTGATAATCTCCAGAAATTAAAGTGTAAATCAGAATTAAAATTACGTGAATTATTGCTGATAAAAGAAATAACTTAAGCAAAGAGTCCAAATATCTATTTTTTACAATATTTATCATTTTTTATATAGTTTTATCTAATTTATATAATTTGTCCTTAAAATCAAGTTTCAGATATTTTCTTATTTTTTTAGATATTAGCGGAATAATTATTATAAGACTAAGAGCTATGGATGCAATTATTGATTCAAACGAACCAATAGAATTAAGACTTTTTATAAAATAAATTGATATTAATATTCCAGGTAATAATCCTATTGAAGTTGCTAAAACATAATCTTTTAGTTTTATTTTAGATAAACCCGAAGCAAAATTTACAAGTTCAAAAGGTATTAATATTATTAGTCTTATTAAAAGAATTGATGTAAAACCATTACTTTCAATTCTTGACTTATATCTATTTATAGAATTCATTTTAATCATTTTTGAGTCTACAAATTCTTTTCCTAAAAATCTTATAAAAATAAAGCATATAACTGAACCAGTAACTAGTCCAATATAAGTTACAATAACTGCTGAAAGATAATCTAATAACAAAGCTGAGATTATTAAAGGGATTAATGATGGAAAACCTATTGATGCACTGATTATTGTAAACAAAAAAAGAATTATTCCAAGTGAACTTTCTAATGTTTTAAAATAATTTAAAAATGAACTAATGTTAAAATCTGATCTTATAAATATAATAAAAAACGTTATAGGAACTAATATGAATAAAAATAAAGTTATATTTTTTATTATTGATTTTATTTTTTTCCTTTCCATTAAAATTAGTTACACCTTTTTTTAATTAACTCTTCTTTTTTATTTTATTGTTTTTTTCGTTATTATCTTTAATAATTTTTTGTTTTATTTCTTTAAATCCAGTATATTTCCATAATGCTTTTGGAATTTTTATTGAACCATCTTTTTGTTGATTGTTTTCTAGAATAGTTACTAGTATTCTTGAAGTTGCTAATGCAGTATCATTTAGTGTATGAACAACTTGTTTTTCTCCATTTTTTCTTATCACTTTAATGTTTAATTTTCTTGCTTGATAGTCTGTGCAGTTTGATAGAGACATTACTTCTCCATATTCTTTTATTGTTGGTCTCCAAACTTCTAAATCTGCACTTCTATGTTTCCAGGTAGCTAAGTCTCCTGTGCAAATTTCTATAATTCTATATGGAAGTTCTAATGCTTTTAGTATTTCTTCTGAATTTTTTGAAAGTTCATCATAGAATTTTTCAGATTCTTCTGGAAGACAGAAAATAAATTGCTCAACTTTATTGAATTGGTGTGTTCTCCATAGTCCTTTTTCATTTATTCCATGACTTCCTATTTCTTGTCTGAAACACATGGAATAAGAGAAATATTTTTTCGGAAGTTCGTTTTCTTGAAATGTTTTTCCAGTGTGAATCGCTAACAAAGAATGCTCTGCTGTTCCGATCATTGCTAAATCTGTGTCTTTAACTTCATAAATTGAGCTTGCAAAACTTTGTGAATCTCCTGAAGCAGCTAATAATTCTTTTTTTATCATTAAAGGGGTTTCAATGTATTCATAACCTTTGCTTTTCATGAAATCAATTGTAAATCTTATTAATGCTTGATTTAGATAGGCAAGTTCATTTTTTATATAATAAAATCCGTTTCCAGAGGTTCTTGCTGAAGAATCAAAGTCTGCTATTTTAAGTGATTCTGCTAGTTCAACATGATTTTTTATAGGAAAATTAAATTTAGGTATTTTTCCTCCCTTTTTTATTTCAACATTTTCTGATGAGTCTTTTCCAATTGGGGTTTTTGATGAGATAATATTCGGCATTGAAGAAAGCATTTTGTCCATTTCTGATTTTAGTCTTTCTTCTTTTGCTTCTATGTCAAGTATTTTTTGAGGAATTTCTTTTGCTTCTTTTAATAGTTTTTCTAGAAGATGTTTGTCATTTGCTTTTTTTGCAAGGTTTACTTCTTGAGAAACTTTGTTTCTTTTTGCTCTTAAATTATCTGCCTCTTTTTTACAAATTCTCCATTCTTTATCGAGTTCAAGAGCAATATCTACTTGTTTGGGATCTTTTCCTGCTTTTGTTTGATTTTTTTTTACAACTTCTGGATTTTCTCTTAAAAGATTTATGTCTAGCATGTTAAATTATAGCTGACTTATTATTTAAAGGTTTTTAAGAAGTTTTTGATAAATTTTTGTTTATTTTTAGTCCTAAAAAATTTGTTACCTTTAATTTGAGAAAAATTGAAAACTCTTTTTTGAGGTATTCAAAAAGCTATCTTTGTGTGTTTCTCAAAAAATTAAGTAAATAATTATATCATAAATATTTTGGTTTTTAGGATTAAAAAACTTTATAAACATTTAGTTTATACAAATTTTATGGAATCTGATAGATTTGAAAGAATAAATGTTGAAAAACCTCAATTAAAAGTTGAAGATGGATATACAATTACTGAAGCAATTGTAGGTCTTAATTTAGGTTTGTGTGCAAGACCTTGTTGTTTAATAAGTAAAGAATCTTTGAATTATGCGAGAGATATTTTTTTAGAATACGAAGGTAATAAAGTAAATGCTAAGAGTATAATGTCTCTTTTAACTCTTGGAGCTGCTGTTGGAACTAAAATTCAGATATTTGTTGAGGGTGATGATAATTTAGCTGAAGAAATGACTCTTAAATTATATTCTGGTCTTACAACTAAAGCTGATATTTATCCTTGTTTTTATAGATTTAAAAAATAAACTTAAAAAATAGCTAAAAACATACTTTTATATTGTGTTTATTTTTATGATTTTCATCACCTCACATGGCTGAGGTGATTGGGCAGCTGACACGCGGCGTTGGCTGCCCGCTTTTTTATATTGTGTTTTTCGTAAAACTTGGTAAAAAACAATAAAAAGGTTTTTAAAGCAAGTTTTACCATAAGTATTATACTTAGTGAGAGTATACTATCTATAATTGAATGGTAGTATAGGAGAACCCTAAGTGTTTAAGCGTTTAATCGTTTGTTAGATAAAATGGCAATTGTGAGAATAAAACTAAGCAGTGTTGACATAACTCAACTGAATGAAATATCTAATCTAATCAGAGATATTGCATCAAAAGCAGGAGTTAATGCTAAAGGTCCGATACCTTTACCAACAAAAAGATTAAAAGTTACTACGAGAAAATCTCCGTGTGGTAGTGGTTCTGCAACATTTGATAGATTTGAAATGAGAATTCATAAAAGAATAATTGATTTACCTTCTAATGATAAAGTTTTACATTCTATTATGAGACTTAATATTCCTAGAAGTGTTAATATTAAAATTGAGATGAAAAGTTAGTTATTATTCTATACATATATTTTTTTAAACATTTTTATTTAATATTTTTTATGCAAACTAAAAAACCTCTTTTTATAACATTTGAAGGATGTAGTGGTGTTGGAAAAACAACACAATCAAAACTTTTTTATGATTGGTTTATACAGAATTGTGGTGAAGCTATTTTAACAAGAGAACCGGGAGGAGTTGATGTTTCTGAAAAAATTAGAGAGATTGTTCTCAATCCAAATCTTAAAATAAGTAATAGAACTGAACTTCTTCTTTTTGAAGCAGCGAGAGCACAATTTGTCGAATTTTTATTAAAACCTTCATTAAAAGAAAATAAAAGTGTTATTTGTGACAGATTTTTTGATTCTACAATTGCTTATCAAGGTTATGGTAAGGCAATTAATTTAAAGATAGTTGATCAGCTTAATAATTTTTCATCATTAAACATACATCCTGATTTAACATTTATCATTAATGTTAACGAAGAATATCTAAAAAATTTTTGTAATAATAACTATGAAAAAAATAGGTTTAATCTTGAAAATTTTGGTTTTCATAGGCTTGTTGCTGAGGGATTTAGAAGAGTTGCAAAAAATAATTTAGACAGGTGTGTTTTAATAAACTATGAATCTGGAATAGACAAGGTTCAAAGTAGAATAAGATATGAATTTTCTAAAAGGTATTTATAATTTAAATGTATTATAATTTTATATTTGTATCTGGAAGTTTTTTAGAATGGTTGTCTAAACGACCAGATATTAAACAATCCCAACAAGTATGTGTACCCGATTGATCTTTAATCATACCTGTATCTTTACATTTTTCACATCTATAAATATTACTATTATTCATAAAATTCTATATTTTTTGACTTTTTAATTATTATTGTTATTTTTAATAACATTAATTTAGTGAAATAAGTTTTAATACTAGTTATTATTTTTACTTTTATGAGAATATTTGACTTTTTTAAAAAAGTATTTAATAGTAATAAAAATTATAATAAAATAGAAGAAAACAGTGAAAGTATAGTAAATAAAAGAGAGTTTACTATTTCTGATTTAAAACAAGAAATTAAAAATGAAAGAAGTAAAGTTAAAGATAGAAACAATAATCTTAAATTAATATTATTAAATTATTTAGAAATTTTAATAAAAGAACTTGAAAATAATAAAAAAGAATTACAAAATGTTGATTTAACTGAAAAAAATGAAGATGAAAAACTAAAACTTGTTGTTAAAGAGAATCTTAGTTTTTATATTAATAATACTGAAAGATTTATTGACGAACTAAAAAATATAGACACTACTTTAGATATAAAATTTATTATAATAAGAATTCAGAATTTAGTGGATATTTTTGAAAAAAATTCAAAAAAACAATATGAAAAAGCGACGATATTGATTGGAAATGAGTTAGTTAAGACAAAGGATTCAATAAAAGAATTCTTTAAAAAAATTAATGAACTTATAACCGAAAATAATGATCTTTTTGATAAAGAAAAAAAATTAGATTTTTTAGAAAAGAATATTAAAGAACTTGATAGTTTTTCAACAACATTAGAAATATTAAAAGAAAATTTTAAAGAGATTAATTCTAAAAATGAAGAACTAATTGAAGAAAAAGAAACTCTTGAGAATAATTTTAACTCTTTTAAAAGTTCAAAGGAGTTTGAAGAATATAAAAGAGAAAGAGAAATGTTAAAATCTGAGATTAATAATTTTAATAAAGATATTCTAAGATTAAAAGATAAAGTTAATTTAAGATTTTTAATTAAATATTTCCATAAAGATCCTAAAAAAAGTATGTTGTTAAGAGATTATCAGGAAAATTTTATTAAAGCTTTGGATTCTGATGAAAATCAAGAAATTGTAAAAATAGTTAATGATGTTTTATATATAGACATCAGTGAAGATTTTACAAAGTTTGTAAAATTAAATAGGGCTATAAAAGAGAAAAATAAAGAGCATAAGATTGAAAAACAAATAAAACTTTTTGAAGAAGGTATTAGAAATATTGATGTACAATTAAATTCAAATAAAAATCAAATTGAATCTGAAAGATTAAAGATTGAAAAATTTGAAAAAAGAGAAGAAGAAATTGTAAATAATCTGTTAAATTCTGCTAAAACTATTTTTGGTCAGATTGTTATTGTGTGATAATTAATTATATAATCCAATAAAATAATTTATTTAAATTAACTTTTATGTTTAAATATATGGTGATGTTTTATGGTGCTTAAACTTGGAATTATTGGTGGAAGCGGGCTTGATAATCCAGGATTGTTGCAAAATTATGAAGAAAGAGACGTAAATACTCCTTATGGCAAGCCTTCTTCAAAGATAACATGCGGCAAAATTTTTGATATAGATGTTTTTATTATATCAAGACATGGAAAAAAACACGAGATTCCTCCATCACAGGTTAATTATCGAGCTAATCTTTATGCCTTGAAATATTTAGGATGCACTCATGTTATTGCAACTTCTGCTGTTGGCTCATTAAAAGAAGAAATTAAAAGAGGAGATTTTGTTGTTTTGGACCAGTTTATTAATTTTACAAACCAAAGAAGAACAACTTATTTTGAAAGTTTTGAAGATGGTGCAAGACATACTTCAATGGCAGATCCTTTTTCTGATTTTTTGAGAAAGAAAATAATTTCTTCTTGTGAGGATCTTAATATTCCTTTTCATAAAACAGGTACAGTTATTACAATTGAAGGACCAAGATTTTCTACAAGAGCTGAGTCTAAAATGTATAGAATTTTTGGAGCAGATGTAGTTAATATGTCTATTGCTCCTGAAGCTATCTTGGCAAATGAACTTAAGATGAATTATGCAGCAATTGCAATGTCCACTGATTATGATTCTTGGAAGCATGATGAAGAGGCAGTTACATGGGATGCTATACTAAAAATATTTGGAGAAAATTCTGAAAAAATGAAGAAATTAATTATTAATATTTTAGAAAAAGTTTCAAATGATGATGAAGATTTCATAAAACGCAAGATAAGGACAGTTCCAAATTGGCCTAAGCAAGGAATTATGTTTAGAGATATTACAACTTTATTAAAGGATGCTGAAGGTTTTGAGAGAACAATTAAGGTTCTTGAAAATAGATATAAAAATAAAAAAATTGATTTAATTGCGGGAATAGAAAGTAGGGGATTTGTAATTGCTTCAGCACTTGCTATTCGTTTGAAAAAAGGAGTTGTTTTAGTTAGGAAAAAAGGAAAACTCCCTGCTGAAACTGTTCGTGAGGAATATGATTTGGAATATGGAAAAGATTCTATTGAAATTCATAAAGATGCTGTTAAACCTGGGCAAAATATATTATTGGTTGATGACTTGATTGCAACTGGTGGAACTTGTGCAGCTGCTGGAAAATTGATTGAGAAGATTGGCGGAAATATTTTAGAATGTGCATTCGTAGTTGAACTTCCGGAATTGAAGGGCCGTGAAAAATTAAAATGGCCAATTTTCTGTATTGTTGATTTTGGAGGAGCCTAATTTTTAGTTCTGGAATTAAAAATCACAAGCTTTTTAAGAGTATTTTGAATAATTATAAAGGAGATAATTAAGAATAATGGATATTTTTGCACATACTTTGTGGACAGGAATTTTAGCTATTTTTGTTAATCAAAAAAATAATATAAAGAAAAGGTTAAACATAAGTATGGCTATTTTTTGGGGACTTTTTCCAGATTTATTTGCTTTCACCATTCAGTTTTTATTTGTTATAATTAACCTTTTTTCTGGGAGGATTAGTATGACCGGTTATTATCTTTTTGATTCAATCTTTCGTTCAGATGAGCCAGTTTCAAAAAGTTTACCTCTCTTTGATGTTTCACATCTTCTTTATGGTTTTAGTCATAGTTTAATTGTATTTTTATTAGTATTCTTTATTATATCTTTATTTTATCGTAAATTTGTTTGGGTAATGTTGGGATGGTTATTACATATTTTTATTGATATACCAACTCATAACAATGTGTTATATCAAACACCTATTTTTTGGCCAATTTCTAATTGGACCTTTCAAGGTATAGCTTGGTCATCAACTTATTTTTTAGTTGTTAACTATTTATTACTTGCATTAATTTACTCTTTGTTTTTTTTATATACAAGAAGAAAGAAAAAAGAAGGTTTTATAGAAAAATAATAGTTTCTATTCAGCAGTTGTAAATAGAAAACTTTATAAGTGAACATATAAAACTTAAAAATATGAATAAAAATATATATCCTGTAACTGCTGAAGGTTTATTTAGTATAATCTCTAGTTCAAAATTTAGAGATAACCTTAAGGAATTAGGTAATCCCGAGTATGTAAATGAGAAAGCATTTGCAATTCTTAAAGAGATTTATAGTGATCAATTTATTATTGGAGATACTGGAGAAGGTCAGGAAAATAACGTTATGGGTTCAGGATTATGGGATTTTGGATCAGAGCATAATGATGGCAAATTATCTTATTTTTTGTTCTCTTTGCATTCTCATCCTGACGGTTTTGTAGTTCCTTCAATTGCAAATAGGGGCCGAGGAGATTTATTAGGATTATCAAATATGAGAAGAGATTATTTGAATGATTATGGATTAGATTTTCGGCCAATTGAGGGAATTGTTAGTAGTTTTGATGAAAAATTAATAGATGTTCTTTTGATTCAGGAAAAAACAAAATTTCTCACATCACACATTATTTTAGAAGATTATAATGATATATTTGATGATTTAAGATATCCAAAACCAGAAGAGATAGTTAGAATATTGGAGGAAACAGGATTATATAATGTAGCTCATTTATTAATTAATAACCATAAAATCCCTAAAAAATATTTAAGGCTACTTAGAAAATTTGAATTTACACCTAAAGTTATAGAATAATTCTTTTTTGTTTTTCTTGTAGCAGTTTCATAATAATTTCAAGTAATTTTTAACCTATATTTTAGGCAATATGAATATTTAAAAGTAAGCCTTTTTTAGGAATTTTATGAAACATTTGAAATCTACAAGTCTTGAAAGAAGACTTCCTCAAGAAGCTAAAGGTTGTTGTAGTGGTGGAACTACTATTTATCTTAGTGGAGGAGTTATTGGACTTATTGCTTTCGGAGCTTATGCCTTAGTTGATACCTTAAAAGAATCTAGTACTTGTTCAGGGAATACTGGAGATTGTCTAGTAAATCAGTTATATCCTTCAAAAGAAGATTACTAAAACTAGTCTTTGATTAATCCTAAACAAATCACATCCTTTAGAATGTTCTATACTCCAGATTTTTTGATTTTAATTTTTTCTAAATAGAATTGTATAAAACAAATAGTTTATAAATAATCTTTTATCTTTATAAATAGTTGATTTTAGTATATTTTAATAACAAAAATGATTAAAAAAATACATTTAATTTTTGTAATATTTTTTTTAGTTATAACTAGTTCTTATGCTTTAGATTCAGTATCAAATGTAAATATAGAAGATACTTGTAGTACAAGTAGTGTTGAGGTTCCATCATGTTTTTCAAATAAATCAGTTGAGAATGTTTTAAGTTATGGTTCAGGTAGTGATGAAGGAGTCTGTATTTATTTTTTTTATGGAAATGGATGTCCACATTGTGCTAAAATTGAGCCATTTATTGAATCGATGCAACAGAAATACTCAAATGTAAGTATTAAATCTTTTGAAATTTATTTTAATTCTACAAATCAAATAATGTTTGGTGATTTTGTTGAAAGATATAAAATAAAAAATGAAGGAATACCTGCAGTTTTTATTGGAGATAGAGCATATATTGGTGATAATTCAATAAAGAATAATTTAGAAGAAAGCATACAGTTCTTTTTAATTAATAAGCCAATTTGTCCTCAAGAATATGTAAAAGTTGAACCTAGTAATCCTCATGAAATTTCTCCAAGAAGTAATGATAATTTAAGAATTTCAGTTGTTATTGGAGCAGCTTTAATTGATAGTATAAATCCTTGTGCTTTTTCGGTTTTGATATTTCTTTTAGTTTATTTGATGACTCTTGGTTCTAAAAGAAGAATTTTAAAAATAGGCTTGATTTATATTTCAGTTGTATTTTTAGTTTATTTTATCTCAGGTTTTGGTCTTTTTGCAATTGTACAAAAAGCAGGGGTTACTCGAATAGTTTTTAATATTGCAGCAATTATTGCAATATTTGCAGGAGTTATTAATATTAAAGATTTTTTTTGGTATGGTAAGGGTTTTAGTTTAGCTATTCCTGAATCAAAGAAACCTTTGATTGAAAAATATATTCATAAATCAACTATTCCTGCAACAATAATTCTTGGATTTTTAGTCAGTCTTTTTGAGTTACCTTGTACCGGTGGCCCATATCTTGCAATACTCGGTTTGTTAAGTGATAAAATGACTGTTTTGCAGGGAATTCCATACCTGATATTATACAACTTCATATTTGTTTTACCATTATTTGTAATTCTTTTTATAGTTTATAAGGGACTTCCACCTGAAACAATAGAACAATGGAGAAGTGACAAGAGAAAATGGTTGAGACTTGTTATGGGAGTAGCAATGATTGTTCTTGGAGCTTTAATGTTGTTAGGAGTTATTTAAAATGGCTCAATTAAGTAGATTATTTAAAAGAATTAAAGTAACTAAAGGAAATACATTATATTATCCTGGATGTCTTGCAAAATTTGCATCAAAAGAAATTGTTGAAAACTATAAGAAAATATTCAATTATATAGGTATTGATTTTATTATGTTGAAAGATTTTGAATTTTGTTGTGGAAAGCCTATTTCAAATTCTGGACATAAAAAAGAGGCAAAAGAACTCGCTGAGAAGAATTTTAAAATATTCAAAGATCATGGAATAACTAAAATTATTACTTCTTGTCCTTCTTGTTATGAAATGTTCTTAAAAGAGTATAAAGATCTTGTTCCAAAGTGGGATATTGATGTTGAAAATGCTACAGTAACTATTTTTAATGCAATTGAAAAAGGTAAATTGAAACTTAAGAAGAATAAATTAGTTGTTACTTATCACGATCCTTGTCATTTAGGAAGATACTGCGAAATTTATGATGAACCAAGAAATGTTATAAAATTAATATGTTCTGAATTAAGGGAAATGAAGCTTTCAAGAAATTATTCTTATTGTTGTGGTGCTGGTGCTGGAGTTAAAACAAATTATCCTAGCTTAAGTAGTTCTATTGCAAAAGAAAGAATTAAAATGGCTGAGGAAACAGGAGCAAGTGTTTTAGTAACGCCTTGTAGTATGTGTTATTTACATTTAAAAGAAAAGGATAATAAAATAGATGTAAAGGAATTCGGACAGTTTATTGTTGAAAATATGGAGTTTTAAAAATGGAAAATAAAGAAATTTTAAATGAAATAAATAAGAATAAAAATATAACTAATAAAATCTTGCCAATTATGTATTCTTATAAGGAAAGAAGAGATGCTTTATTTAATGAGGATAATGAGAGAATTCAAAAAGAAAAATTAAGAAAAATTAAGGAAGATTCAATAAATAATATAACTAAATTAAAAGTACAAGCAATTGAAAATTTAACTAAAAATGGAGTTAAAGTTTTTGAGGCTAAAAATACTGAAAGTGTTAAAAAGATAATTAAAGAGATAATAGGTGATGCTCAGATTATTGTTAAATCAAAGTCTAATACTTTTAATGAGGTTAATTTAAAAGAATTTTTAAAGAATAAAGAAGTTATTGAAACTGATCTTGGTGATTTTATATGTGATCTTTGTGGAGAAGATGAAATTCATCCAGTTTTACCATCATTTCATTTAAGTCCTGAAAAAATTTCTGAATGTATTAATAAAAAATTGAAGTTAAATCTTAAACCTAATCCTGAAGAGATACTTAAATATGTACGAAAATATGTTAGAAATAAGATTATGGATGCTAAAGTTGGAATAACTGGAGCTAATGTAATAAGTGCAGATGGAAGTGTAATTATTCTTGAAAATGAGGGCAATATTTCTTTGGTTTCTAGATTTCCTGAAAAGCATATAATTATTGCTGGATTTGAAAAGATAGTTCCTAATCGTGAAGATGCTTTACATGTTGTTAAATGTGCTGCAAATTATGGAACAGGACAACCTTATCCTATGTATGTTAATATAATTTCTGGACCAAGCAAGACTGCAGACATTCAAAATAAAATTTTAACAGGCGCTCAAGGTGCTAAAGAACTTTATTTAATTTTGATTGATAATGGTAGGAGTGAGATACTTAATTCTGAATTTAAAGAATTGCTTTATTGTATTAATTGTGGTGCATGCCTTGATTTTTGTCCTGTTTTTCATCAGTTACTTAAAAAATATGGATCAAATTATTTTAGTGGAGCAAAAGGAGTTATTTCCTCTTATTTTTCTGAAGGAAAAAAATCTTCTTTTGAAAACGGAGCTTTTTATTGTACAGGTTGCAAGATGTGCAAGGAAAATTGTCCAGCAATGATTGATCTTTCTGATTTGATTAAAAAACTAAGAGAAAAATTAATCAAAGAGGGTATTGAACCCGAAGAAGTTAAATTAATGATAAATAAAGTTAAGGAGTATGGGAATCCTTTTGGTAAGATTGATGAAGGAAAACAGTTGGATAAGTTTTATTGCTGCTAATAATAAATAATTAAAAAAGAGAAAAATGGAAATTTGTGCACTTGCGTCAGGATCATCAGGAAATTGTTTTTATGTTGCTAATGATAAGTGTTCAATTTTAATTGATGCTGGAATAAGTGCAAAACAGATTGTTGAAAGACTTAATTTAATAAAAAAAGATCCTGAAGATATTGAAGGTATTTTTATAACACATGAACATTCAGATCATGTAAAAGGAAGTGATGTTTTTGCAAGGAAATTTAATGTTCCAATATTTGCAACAAAAGGCACTGTTTTTAATGGCTTTTTATGTTCAAATCCAGAGTTGATTAATATTATAAGGAATAATGAAACTCTTAAAATAAAAGGAATGGAAGTTACAGCATTTTCAAAATCTCATGGAGCAGCTGATCCAGTTTCTTATTCAGTTGTTAATAATAAAAAGATATCTATTATAACTGATGCAGGATATGGTTGTGATAACATAATCTCAAATGTTTCTGATTCCGATTTTTTGTGTTTAGAATCTAATCATGATAGAAATATGCTTGATAATGGTCCATATCCCTGGCCACTTAAAAAATTAGTTGGAAGTGATAGAGGACATCTTTCAAATATGCAAGCAGCATTATGTGTTTTAGAACATGGAAGTCAGCATTTAAAACATGTAATGCTTTCACACTTGAGTAAAATAAATAATACACCTGAAATTGCTTTAAATACTTTTAAGATATTAAAAGAAAGAAAGGATCTTAATTGCAAAGTTACCGTTTCTACAAGGGAAATGATAACACCTATTTTTAAGATTTAAACTTATTAATTATAAAAATTTAAAAATAAATTAAATTGTTTTATTGTTTAACCTTTACAACCACAAGTTTTGCCTTGAGTTGCTCCACAAGCTGCTTGCCCACAACCACTTTCTGCAGTGCATTTTCCATTACATTTTTCACAACCTGTTGTTGGTGCTGTTGAGCTATTGTTTGTTGTTTGGTTTTGAATAGCCATTACAGTTATACCTGCAACAATTACCAAGCTAACAATAATTCCTGCAATTATCCACATGTTCATTTTGTCCTCCTGTTTTGATTTAGGTTTGTTTTTCATAGAATTTTGTGTTTGAAACAGCTTTTAAGCGCTTGTTTGAAACTAGTTTCAATATGATTACATATGTTTTATTGGAATTAGAGAAGAAACTTTGGATTTGTAATTAATATAATTTTTACCAAATCTTTTAATTAAATCTTTTTCTTCAGTTTTTATTATGATTAAAAATAAAGCATTTGTTATAATTGCATAAGATAAAATATAATATGAAAATGAAATAAAAAAACAACTGTATGCTGCTAAAATTATTCCAAGATACATAGGATTTCTTATGTATTTGTATATTCCTTTAATTATTAGCTTATTTTTTGGGACAATTGTCTGACTTTTTAATTTTGTTGACGATTCATACAAAAGTATTATTGAAAAGAAAATGATTAATACAAAAAATATTGAAAACAAGTTTATATTGAAATTATATATTAATAAAGGTATAAATGAAATTAAAGCTATAATTGAAGCAAAAATATGTAACCAAGCAATTCTTTTGGTTATCTTAATATGTCTTGTAAATTTAATAGTCATAAATGTAAAATAAACTAAAAAACCTAAAATTGCTATAAATAGTAAAATTAAATTTATCATCTTATCTGTTTTTTAGAATAACAATATTTGTCATTCCTCTTCTTTTTCTTTCAATTATTTGTTTTCCCTCAAGACGATCAAGTATTCTTGTAACTTTAACTTTATTAAGTTTAGACTTTTCAACAATTTCGCTTTGAAATATTGTTCCTTCAGACTCGTTTATTATTTTAAGTATATTTTTTTCATCAGAGTTTAAATCCAAAATATCTATTGATTGTTTTTTTGTTTCAGGTTCTTTTGTTTTTAATGTTTTTATTTTAGTAATTATTTCTTTTTCTTCTTTTGTGAACATTATTACCAAACCTATAATTATTATTATAATAACAAGAAATATTGAAACATATGTTTGTATTTTTATAGTGTCATACATACCACAAGATGAACCATGACTGCATGAAGAAATTACTACATTTGTTAAACCAGAATTAAACAAATAGATTATAATTCCAATTATAACTGAAATTCCAATAATTAACAAACCTACGTTTTTATTTTTCATTTTTACTTACTTTTTTACTTTTTTCTTATTACATCCACAGCCACATATTGGGCAACATTTACATTTCATTATTTTTTCCTCCGGTTTATTTTAGTTTAGATTCATATTGTTCAATTGCCTTTTTAAGAGCATCTTGAGCTAAAACGGAACAGTGAATTTTTATAATGGGAACATCACCCATTTTTTTTATTACATCTTTGCTTGTAATTTTTTTTGCTTGCTCAAGAGTTTTGTTCTTTGCAATTTCACATAAGTAATCTGAAGATGCAATTGCTGCAACACAACCATAAGTCATAAAACTAATATCTGAGATCTTTTTGTTTTTTACTTTGATATAAACCCTCATTATATCTCCACATTTTACATTTCCAACTTCTCCAATTGCATCAGCATCTTTCATTTCTTTTGCAAATTTTGGTTTTGTGAACCTTTGCATTACTTTTTTTGAGTACATTTTTTTTTGTTTTTGTTTTTGTTTAGATTAATATATTTTTAATTCAATTTATGAGTTAATGGCGAAAATTTTCTTAAACGATTTACTGCTGAATTTAACTCTTTAATAGTATAATCTATGTCTGATTTTTTTGTATATTTTGATATTGTGAATCTTATTGATCCATGAGCTCTTTCAGAATTATTTTCAAGAGCCATTATTACATGACTTGGATCAAGATTTTTTGATGAACATGCACTTCCTGTTGAAACACAAATTCCTTTTTCACTAAGCATAATGACTATGGATTCACCTTCAATTCCTGAAAAGGAAACATTTACATTATTACAAATTCTTTTAGTTCCTAAAGGTCCATTTAATTGAGTTCCTTTTATTTCTAATATTTTATTTATTAAATAATCACGCATTTTTGTTATTTCTTTGATACTTTTTTTGTTTTTTTGAGCAATTACAACTGATTTTGCAAAACCAACTATTCCTGGAATGTTTTCTGTTCCACTTCTTTTATTTTTTTCTTGACCTCCACCATGTTGGATTGGAGTTAGTTTAATTCCTTTTTTAATAAAAAGTGCCCCAACACCTTTTGGACCGTGAATTTTATGGGCATTTAAACTCATTAGACTGATATTTTGTTTTTTAACATCAATTTCAGTTTTTGTATAACTTTGGCAGGCATCTGTGTGAAAATAAACATTTTTTTCTTGACATATCTTTCCGATTGATTCTATATCTTGTATTGTTCCAATTTCATTGTTTCCATGAATAACTGAAACTAATAATGTATTGGTTGTTATTGAATTTTTTAACTGATTTAAATCAGCAAAACCTTTTTCATCAACATCTAAGTATGTTATTTTATAACCTTGCTGTTCTAGTAATTTACATGTATTTAATATACAATCATGCTCAATTTTTGTTGTGATTATATGTTTTTTATTCAAATCCTGCAATGCTAGACCTTTTATTGCAAGATTGTTTGATTCTGTTCCTCCAGAGGTGAATAGTATTTCTTCAGGAAGAGCATTTATTGAATCAGCTATTATTTTTCTTGATTTTTCAAGAGTTTCTTTTGCTTCAATTCCTTTTTTATGAATTGATGAAGCATTTCCATATCTTTCTGAAAAAAAAGGTAGCATTTCTTTTATAACTTTATCATCAACTTTAGTTGTTGCTGCATTGTCAAGGTAGATTATCTTAGAACTCATAAATACTTAACTATTGTTAAGTATTTAAAGTTTTCGATTTGAATTTTAATGTAATATTAATCTTAAAAATTATATTTTTAAAATGATAAAATAACTATTTTTGAGTGTTAAAAAAATATGTAATAAAATTCAATTATTTAATTTTTATCAGATTATAATTAGAATACTCTGACTAATGAACCGTTTTGAGATAATTCAATAAAATTAGTAACTCTTTTTTCAATATAGTCTTCACACTGATTTTCTTTAAGATCATCTTCATAAGTCCTTGGTACATTTACAATGTCTACTGCGTAAATTCCTGTTGTTCCAAGACATTGGCTCGTGAATATTACTCCATTACTTTTTTCTTGATTATACATTTCTTGAGCTTTTATAATTGCTTCTTGCTGTTTTTTTACATTATCTGGTTTTTCATAAGGATTACCATGAGTTATCCAAACACCCTTTTCATCTCTTATCCAAGTATCCTCATTACTTCTTATTATAAATACAATTGTTCCAATGATTAAAAGAAAAATAATAATCATTATAAGATAGATACTTTTATTTTGCATAATATTCTATGTTTTTTTGACTTAAAAAGCTTACTTTTATTACTTTTTAATTTTTAAGAAATTTACATAATAGCAGTTGCTTTTTAGGTATAAAAATTAATTTAAGAATTTTAGGTATCAAAAATAAACCATTTTTTTAGTTTTTTGTAAAATTAATTTTTTAGTTTTTTAAAAATTAAATAATATACAATAATTTAAAAATAGATTTTTTCTTTTATTAACATAAAATATGGTACATAATTATATTTTTGTTGGACCTCAGGGAAGTGGAAAAGGAACTCAGGCAAAAATTGTTGCAGAAAAATTTAATCTTTGTCATATATCTACTGGAGATTTATTGAGAAACTTATCAGGTAGTATGAAAGAGAAGGTTGATGAATATATGAATTCCGGACAATTAGTTCCTGATTGTATTGTTTTAAATATTTTAAAACAAAAATTAGATAGTAATAATTGTGAGAATGGTTTTATTTTAGATGGATTTCCAAGAAACATAGGACAAGCAAATGAACTTGATAAAATAGTGAAAATTGATGCTATGTTTAGTATTGAAGTTTCAAATGAAGAAGTTGTAAGAAGAATAAATGGAAGAAGATTTTGTTCTAAATGCACAACAAATTATAATATTTATGTTCAAGAGATTAAGCCTAAAAAAGAAGGTGTTTGTGATAAATGTGGTGGAAAACTATTGAAAAGAGATGATGATAATGAAGAAGCAATAAAAAAAAGGCTTGAAATTTATTTTAAAGATACTCAACCACTTCTTAGACATTATAATACAATAAGAATAAATGGTGAGCAAACCATTGAAAAAGTAAATGAAGACATTATGAAAGCAATTAAGATGCTTGGTTTTTTTAGATAGTTTTTATTTATCTTTTTAGAGCTAAAACAAGAAGTATTAATATGAGGACAAGCAATATCAAACATACTGCGATTATTAACATTAGTGTCCAAAAGTTGTTATCTAATATGTTTGAAATAATTCTATTTTCTCTTAAAGGTTTATTTATCTCTGGTTCTGGTTGAGAATTTATTATTATAATTTTAGGAGATTGTTTTGCATTTGCTTGTTGAATTTGTTGATATTGAAGTTCTTCGATTGCATCAACATATTTGTCTTCGAAATATCCATAATGATCATTAGAATCATCACAGTCATTAGAATCATCACAGTTACATTCATCACAATAATATCTATGATAACAATCACAATCTTTAATTTCAGATGGTTTGAATAAAGTTGTTCCACAATGATTTAAATCAGCACATTCTCTAAATCTTTCTCCGGAGATACAACTGCTCCAGCTACCACAACTCCATTCTTCAGTACAATAAGAAGAAATAAACTGAATTGAAACTGCTAATAAGACTATTATTGTTATTAATTTTAAAGCTCTTTTTACCATAAATTATTCAAATTCTTTTTCTTTTTAAGTATTATTGTGTTGAGAAAGAGTGAATTATTCATTCTTTTTATTATCTAATTTGAAATAAATTTTGTAGGATTAAATGCTTCTTTTATGTTTATTATTTTTTTATTTGTCAAGTTATCTATTGCAATTCTTGGGCAAGCACTATTAACCCAAGATTCAATGAAACTGAAGTTTTCTAAATCATTTAAATCAATTGTATCTGATACAAAAATAAATACCTTTTTACCTTTTTTTTCAAGATCTTCTTTCAGTTTTAAAGAAAGATTCATAAAATTTTGTCCAGGTTTAGTTGAAACAATTATTCCGATTTTATTTGAATTAATAAATTTTCTTAAATTTGCCTGTATTCTTTTTTCTTCTGTTTCTATAAATTCTTCATTGATTATTCTGAATTGTTTTGAAACTGGATTAAATTGGATTATTTTCTTTTTGTTTTGAGTATTGATTTGACTTATTAGTATAGCTTTTGGATGAAAAAGGCCATCTCCAATGTAAAGTATTGCATCTGAATTTTTTATTATATTCGTTTTGAATGAATCTTCATAAACATTACACCCCAATACTTGAATCTCTTTATTAGTTCTTTTTGCCTTTGTTGTTTTTATTGAAATTTTTTCTGATTTAAGCTGTTTTTTTATAGTTTCTAAATTTAGAAATTGAACACTTGCAAATAAACTAACCGATTTGATATTATTTGATTTTAAGTAATTTAAAACTTCATTTGTTAATCCTATTTCTTCAGAATATTTTGCATCAATAAATATTGTTTTTGTCATTTTTTTGATTTTAGTTTTTTTACCAAGATTCTTTGTCGAATTTATTATGGCCAAATTGTACAATAAGGTCAATATTTATTATATTTAGATTAGAAGGAATATCACATCCACCAAAACATGTTCCAAGCCAGACAAATACTTGGACTTTTGAATTTGTACTCTTTTGAATATAATCAACAATTTGTTCAGCATTTGGTTTTAAACCATCTGGAAGCTGAATTAGAACTCTTTTTGCTTTTAATTTTTTTATTTCTTTAACGATTTTGTCAAGTTCTAAGTTATACATTTTAACTTTTTTATTTATAATTTGTATTTATTATTTCTTTTGAATTAATAACTTTTAAATCTTTCTAAGCTGGTTTAGGAGATTATTAATCTCTTCAATGTTTTTTGTTCTAGATAGTTGATTTCTCAGTTGAGAACTATTTTTTAGGCCTTTTGTGAAGTATATTGATTGCTGTTTTACATTATTGAAAGGTATTTTGTATTTTTTTGATAAAATGATATAATCTTGAAGATCATTAATTTTATTATGGTTTTGATTATACCTACCGGTTTTTAGATAGTCATTTATTTGCTTGAAAATATAAGGATTACCTATTGCTGCTCTACCAATCATTATGTAATCAACTTTTGATTCTTTAAGTCTTTTTTTGAAAATTTCAGGATTTGTTATGTCACCATTACCTATAACTGGTATTTTTATTTGTTTTTTTATTTGTTTTATTAATTTCCAGTCAGCATTTCCGGAGTATCCTTGTTTTTGTGTTCTTCCATGAATTGTTATTGCGACTGCACCGTTTTTTTCAGCTAATTTTGCTATTTTTTCTATATTAATATTTTTTTTATTTATCCCTAGTCTTACTTTGAGAGTTATTGGTCTTTTTATTTGTGATGATAATTGTTTTATTATTCTTGCAATTTTGTTTGGATCTTTGAGTAATTCACTTCCAGCACCACATTTTAATATCTTGTTAGCAGGACAACCACAGTTTAAATCAATTATATTAAATTCAGTATTTTTTTCGAGAAATTTTGCAGCATTTATTATTTCAGTTTCATTACTACCAAATATTTGTACAGCAGAAGGTTTTTCTTTTTTACTTATTTTTAACATTTCAGTTGTTTTTTTATTTTTTTGGTTTATTGCATTACTACTAACAAATTCAGTGTATGTTAAGCCAGCTCCATACTTTTTGCATAAATCTCTGAATGCTATATCTGTTACTCCAGACATTGGTGCTAGAACTGCTTTTGATTTTAGTTTAGGAAATTTTTTCATAAATAATCTAGGAAAAATGAATATATTAATCTTTTATTGCTTTATTTAATTTTGAAACAATATTATCTATCTCTTTTTCACTCATTCCATGTGCTTGACAACCCTGTTCTATTGTTTCAAATGCTGCTGCACTACAACCGACACAGCCTAAGCCTGCAGTCATTAGAATTAAATAAACTTTTTCAAGTTTTTTTGGTGGAACATTCATTAGCTCTGAAATAAGTGTTTTCTTTGTTATTTTCTTTTGTTCTTTTGTTTTATTTTTCATTGATCTAGTTGTTTTTAGCTTGTGGCATTTTCATATATTTCTTCAACTTTGGTCCAGTTTATTATATTCCAAAAAGCTGAAATAAAATCAACTCTTTTGTTTTTATATTTTAAGTAGTATGCATGCTCCCAAATATCTATTGTTAATATAGGAATCATATTTTCACTTATTGGAGATATTTGGTTGGAAGTTGTTATTATTCTTAGTTTGTTTTTTTCTTTTAAATCAATAATTAACCAAGCCCAGCCACTTCCGAAATGATTTAATGCTGCTTCTGAAAATTTTTCTTTAAATTCTTCAAAACTACCAAATGTTTTTTTAATATCCGATTTTAACTTTCCTTCAGGTTCTAACTTATTTTTATTGTTTTTTCCTAAAATTTTCCAGAAGAAATTATGATTTATATAACCCCCACCATTATTTATTACAGTAGTTCTTATATTTTCAGGAATGAGATTTGTATTTGAAAGTAGAGTTGTAATTTCAAAATCTGAAACTTCTAAATTTTTTAATGCAGTATTTAATTTGTCAGTGTAAGTTTGATGATGTTTTGTATAATGAGTTATAACTGTTTCTTTGTCCATATATGGTTCTAGATTATTATATTCAAAATCAAGCTTTGGTAGGGTGTAAATCATTTTAATTAATTTTTATTTAATTTACTTAACTATTGTTAAGTAAAATACTATATAAATATTTTGGTTTTGTTTTATTTTTCAATTTTAAATATATATCTTTAAATACCTGTTTTATTAGGATTTTTTATGGAGATAAAAATAAAACAGTCGAAAGGAAGTAGTGTTGAAAGGATTGAAGGAAAAGCCCATATAAAAGAACTTTTTGTTGATGAAGACATTATGAACATTGGTAATGAAAAAATTTCTGTTTGTTTTAAAGGTGAAGGAGTATCTGGAATAATTTATTTTTCAAAAGAGGAACTTGATAGACTTGATAATACTATTAAAAAAAAATTGAATTTTATAAAAGAAATTAAGCTTTTGGTTGGAGATAAACCTAACGAAGAATATATAATGCCTGAAAAAATGAATGATTATTTGAAAGAAGATTCTAATCAAGTTAAAAAATCTTTTAAGTCAAAAAAGTCTGGAAGAAAATAAATCTAAAAATAATAATCAAATTAACTTTATTCGTAAGTTGCTGAGTGATTCTTTGTTATGAATTCATAAGCTGATTGAGCAGCTATTGAACCTTCTGACGCAGCTATTACTACTTGTTTAAATGGAATGTCTGTAACATCTCCTGCTGCAAAAAAACCAGGAATATTTGTTTGACAAACTTTATCAGTTATAATCTCTTTATTTTTATTCATTTTTACACCTATTGATTCAACTATTTCTGTTATTGGTGATCTCCCAATATCGATAAATAAACCATCTAATTCAAGTTCATTTGAACCATTAAATTTTCTGTCAAGAATTATTTTTTTAAGCTTTTTATCACCAATTATTTCTTTTATATTTGTATTGTTTATAGTTTCAATTTTTTTGTTTTCTTTTACTCTTTTAAGATTTATCGGTTCGGGATGAATTTCATCTCTTCTGGTTATTATGTATACTTTTTTTGCAGTATTTGCTAATACTAAAGCATCTTTAGCAGTGCTGTTTCCACTACCAACAACTGCTACTATTTTTTCTTTATAGAAGAAAGCATCACATGTTGCACAGTAGTGAACTCCTTTATTCATTAGTTCATTTTCACCCGGAATTCCTAGTTTTTTCCATTTTGTTCCGGTAGCAAGTATTATTGTTTTTGATTCAAACTTTTCTTTTTCAGTGGATATTACAAAAAATTTGTCTTTTTTTTCAATTTTTGAGACATATGAATGAATAAAATTTGGTTTGTAACTTAAAGCTTGCTCTTTCATTTTTTCAGAAAGTTCTTGACCAAGAATTGATTTAAATCCTGGGTAGTTTTCAATAAAATCTGTTTTTGTTATTGTTCCGCCGTCAAATGGGTCAAATATAGTAACATCTAATCCAAATCTTCTCCCATAAATTGCTGCAGAGAATCCTGCAACTCCTGCTCCAATTATTGCTAAATCTGTTTTCTTCATTTTACTTACTCTTTTTATTATGTTTGTTAACTTATATTATATCTAATGTAAATAAAAGTATTTAAATTTAGTCTTTAGAAATGTTTTTAAATAGCTTTTTTGATAAGTTTAAATGCAACCAATAACATTAGTAAAAATAAGTGGATTTTATGGAGATTTAGAAGGTACAGTAAAGAAATTTAATCAAGGGTTTGAACCAATGCCTCCATCAGGCAATATTAATACATTTGCTGGACTTATATCTCTGTGAACATATCCTCTTGAATGTAATACTGAAATTGCTTCAAATAACTGTGTTGCAAATTTCTTTGCTCTTTCACCTTGTAATGGTCCGACAGAATTTACAATTGTTTCTAGATCTGTTTCTTCATGATATTCTTCTGTATTAATTCTTTTACCATCTGGAAGTCTAAATGTATCAACAGTTCTTGCGATATAAGGGCTTTGAACTTCATGCGCAATATCTGCTTCATGTCTATTTAGATAACCCTTAGCAACATTGATTTCAGCATTAACTGATCCATTTATATTTCTTTTTTCGGGTTTTAGAACAACAAGTGTTTGTATTTCTCCAGCTTCTCCACTTGTTTTTTTAGCTAAAACTGCACTTCTTGTTCTTCCTTCTCCAAGTCTTTTTATTGGTTCATATCCTTTTGTTTTAATAAAATCTATCTCTTCTTGAGATAAATTTTCATCTTCTATTTCATTGGGATAATAATCTGTTTTTTTTACAACAGCCATTTTAGTTCACCTTATTGTTTATATTTAGATTAGAATCATTGAGTATTTGATGTAGAGAATATTCAAAAGCATGAGAACGATTTCTGAACTGACCTTTTTCTATAATTTCATCTATTCTTTCAAGTGTTTGTTCATTTACAGATATGCTGATTTTTAGCTTCTTTTTCATACCTGGTAGCATAAAATGCTACTTTATAAACCTTTCTATTTGCTGTAACTTTAAAGTAATTACAATAATCGGCTAGTTTTATAGATCTGAGAAGTTTTTTATTAGCTCTTTTTGACGAACCTCTGGATGAAATAAAACACCATAAATTTCTTTAGTTTTATGTTTGAATGCTTGGGGACACTTATTAAAGGCAAATATCTCGAAATTATTATTTAATTTTGAATAAAGCCCGTGAAGATTATATACTTCTTGATTTCCTGATAAGCCTAAAAATTCTTTTTTAAAATTCACATCAATTAGACCTATTTGCTTTTGTTTTTTTAAGGTTCCACCAAATTTTAAACCAACTATATGTGCGCCGGCACATATTCCTAACATTGGTTTGTCATAATTTTTTACAAAATCAAATTTTTTTATGTTTTCTTTTTCTAAGAAAGCATTATCTGCTAAACTTGTACCAGAGATTATTATTTTATCAGTATTACTTAGATATTTATCTGAAATATTTTTATAACTTATTGTCAAAAATTGAATATTGTTAACTTTTAGAATATCTTCAATTGGTTTTACAAATTCTAGTTCATGAAGACTATCTTTGCATGTTGATATTATTAGGATCATAAATAGATAAAGAAAAACATAATTAAATAGTTTACCAGTCCACAATTTGATAAGGTTCTGTTAAGTTTCCAGATTCATAGGAATCATTTCTTTCCTTATGGTTAGGTATATCTGAATCTGTTCTATATTTTGTAACTGTTCTTCTTGCAATTCCACGGACGTTATTAGTTAATTCTTGGTCTGACAGTGCTTTTCCTCTTCTGAGTTCTTCTTCTAATAAGCTATTTATTTGCTTAACCCATTGAAATCTTTTGAAATGGTCTTTTGAAACTAAAAGATCTTTCGCATATACTGTTTTTTTATCTCCTTCAATGCTTCTTGCTTCTACCCAAAGATTATTTAGTATTCTTGATACTGTTGATTCATGATATCCCATTCTTGAAGCTAAATTGTTTTGATTATAGACTGTTAATTTTGTTTTATCTAATTGCTCAAAGAATACTCTTTGTTCTTCAGCAATTGCTACATAAACTCCTCTTAAAGCACCTCTTTTCCAAGAATCAAATTTTCTTATTGCTTTTATCAGTTTTGTTGTTTCTGGGAATTCTGACTCTTCAAGTTGTATCTGAACTAATTGTGTTGTTCCGACTATGTGATCTGAAAAAACAATTTCAGGTAGCTTTAATTCTCTTCCAATGTAAGTTACATCTGGAGTCAAAGCAACAATTCTGCCTTCAACATTTCTATAAAAACAGTCTAAATTTGGTGATCCAATTAATCCACCAGTTTTTTTAGAAGGATTATCTCCTTTTGATGATGGACTTAGTTCAGAATATACTGCTTGAACATTATTTGCACTATCTGGGTTGTTTCCACCATTACCTTTTGGCATTTTTCTTTGTTTTAATATTTCCTCAACAGAATTTGGATTATAAGTTATTGCTCCAATAACTAAGTTTATTACTTCGTCTGGAACTTCCATCATTTTTGCTAAGTCTATTCTTTGAACAAGACTCATACTTTGTCTTTGTTCAAGCATCATCATTTGATTCATTCTTAGTGATATCATGAAATGAAGGTTATATCTTACTTTATAAAGTTATTCATTTATTTTTTATTTGTTATAGAATTAATTTACTCGACTTCAATTTCACGAGTCCAGCTGTTTTTCTCACCAAAGTCTTTGAAAGAGATTATTTTTATTTTTCTTTTAAATAGCGGGCAGTTTAGAACAAATGTTTCAAATTCACCACCTTCTCCTGCAGGATTTATTTTGTATTTATCCTGAAGTTTTTTTACATCTTCAATAAATTTACTGTCAATTTTTCTTCCAAGCCAGGATCTATCAAGGGGATAAGCAGCAACACCAGTTATAATTACTTCAAATTTATTTTTTATTAGTTCCTCAAGATAACTTATCTGATTCTTTTGCCAAAGAGGATTAAAACACTCTAAATTAAGTTCATCACATATTTTTTGAATTCGTGAGGCTTGGTATATTGAGTATAAAGCACCAGTAATAATGCAATTTATCTTATATTTTTCTTTTGCTTTTTTTATTGCTATTTTAAGGTCTTTTAGTTCTTGTTCTTTTTTTCCTTTTGTTTTTTGTACTATTAAGGGTAGATTCATTATTTGTGATTGAAATTTTGTTTTTGAAATTGATGGAGTATGGAACATGTAACTTTCTTTATTCTCAGATAAAATTGAAACAAGACAAGTTAATTCTTTTCCAGATTTTTTAGCAAGATATGCTGCATAACAAGAATCTTTTCCACCACTAAATAAAATAGCACATTTTGTTTTCATATAATCATATATATGAAGAAGTTTATAAAATTGAGCATAAAAATTAATTTATTAAACTACGCATTTTTTTTGAAACAATAATTTCACATCTTCTTATTCTTTTATCAAAATCATCATAATGATAAACTCCCATATTAATGTTATATGTTTGATTATCTTCACAAAGATAACCTGAAATTAAAAGAGGTTTTTCTTTTAGTTTTTTTCTTGTTTTAACATGTTTAAGTGCAAGAAGAATTTCTATTCCTGGCGAGTTTTCTTTTAATCCATTTATATCTGTTTTAGACAATGCCATTCTTCCAGGGTTATTCTTTTGTGAGGGATGTAAATGGAAATCACCTATTTTTTCAGTTATTAAACTACATAAACCTCTTTCTGAACCAATTAATGGTTCAGTTTTTTTGTTGTATCTTTTTACAAGTTGTATTGGATGTGCTGATTCAACGATCCAAACTAAATTATCTTTATTTTCTTTTTGAATTCCAAATAATACTCCCTGACATTCTACATGTAATGTTTCATATGCAGATCTGATTATTTCTTCAAATGCAAGTGCTTGGATATATGTTTTATATTTCATAAATATTTTGAAAATATTTTTTACTTACATTCTTTCTAGAACAGCAATTCTTTTTGAAATTGGTGGATGAGTAGAGAACATATTTTCAACATTTTCTTTGCTGAATGGGTTACTTATGAATAATGGAGCAACAGCTTTGTTAATATTCTTTTCTTTTTTAGGTTCATTTTCTTCTTTGATCTTTCTTAGAGCATTTGCAAGACCTGTTGGTGTACGCATGAATTTGACTGCTGTTGCATCTGCAGTATATTCTCTTTTACGAGAGATTGCAAGTTGAACAAGTTGAACAAGAATTGGAGCTAAAATTGCAAGAACAATTCCAATTATAAGAAGTATAACATTTCCTTTACTGTTACTATCATTATCTCTTCCACCAAGCCACAAACTTCTTAAGAACATTTGAGAGACAATTGCAATCATTCCAACTAAAACTGCTGTAAGAGTCATAAATCTAATATCAAAATTAGCAATATGGCTCATTTCATGAGCAATGACTCCTTCTAATTCTTGTTTATTTAGTTTTTCAATTGCACCAGTTGTTACACAAATAACTGCATTTTTGGGATTTCTTCCTGTTGCAAATGCATTAATTTGACTGTCTTTCATTACATAAACTTTAGGTATTGGAAGACCGGATGCAAGAGACATTGATTCAACTGAATTAATTAAACCTCTATGTTCTTGGGAATTTGCAGGATGAGCATTTACAGAGGCGAGTGCAATACGGTCTGAATAATAATATCCTACCCAAATATAAGTTATTGAGATTATTATTGAAATTATCATTATCAAAAAGAAATAGCTTGGATCCATTATGATACTTATAATATAACCAATTAATATAAGTACAATAAATATGGAAATAATTAGAATTACAGAGTTTCGTTTGTTTCTGTTAATTTGATCATGAAATATTATTCTTTCTACCATGTTTTAGATACTTTTTAGAAGTTTATAAAAGTTTAGAAAGATGAATTTTTGATTAAGCTGCAGCACTAAATTTTATTGAATTCTTTGAAGTAGCATTTTCAGCTTCTTGAATAAATTCAATCTTTTTTCTTGTTTCTTCGGTAATTTCCATTGCTTTAACATTCCATAGATATTTATCAAACTCTTCTTTTACAACTTCCTGTAGGGAATTATACATTGTTCTGAATTCTTTCCAGTTCATGTTAACTAATTTAGATTCCCATAAATAATGATTATTGTTTGGATTAAACTCATAATCTGGGTCCCAAATATTCACCATTTTTTTAATCCTACAAGAATTAATCAAATTTAACTTTAACAGGTTTTCTTTCTTCAGCAGTTATTTCTATGAATGGTCTTTCTTTTACACCGAATAATGATGCAAACATTTTTCCTGGGAAAACTTTTATTGAATTGTTAAAGTCAAGGATTGTATCATTATAATATTGCCTTGAATATGCGACTTTATCTTCAGTTGATGAAAGTTCTCTTTGTAATTCTATAAAATTTTCATTTGCTTTTAATTGTGGATAATTTTCAGCTAAAGCAAATACTGTTTTAAGAGCATTTTCTAATTGAGTATCAGCTTTAACTTTTGCTGGAAGATCTTTTGCAGACATTAAAGCTTTTCTTGCATTTGTAACTTCTTCCATTATTGCTTTTTCATGTTTTGCATATCCTTTAACTGTTTCAATTAAGTTAGGTATTAAGTCAGATCTCCTTTTTAATTGAACATCAATTTGTGCTAAAGAATTATCTATTCTATTCCCCTTTAAAACAAATTTATTATAATAATAAATAAGTATAATTACAATAAATACTGCAATGATTAAAGGTATTCCCCAATATAACCAATTCATAATTCAATAAATTATTACTTATTTATAAATTTAACTGTTTTAATCTTTTTGTGCTCTCTAAGGACATATGTCTCTGGGTTACACATAATCTTTTTTTCTATCTCAGAAATTTACTTTATCAACTTATAAATAACTTTAAAATTTAATCAAAATAAAAAAATAAAAAAATAAAAACTATCTTTTCTTTTTTTTCTTTGTTGGCTTTGCCATTAAAAAATTCATTGTTCTTTTTCTTGATATCCATTGAACTAAGTGTCCAATAATAACAAGAATTACAGCTGCAATAACCAATCCCATATTATACATACTTGCACCATATAAGATTAAGATTAATGCAATTAAGTGCAATAATGTATTAATTGGATTTTTATGCCAACAACATACTTTATCTAACATTTAAACCTCCTTATAATATATTTTACAATCTATATATTCTAGTATTTAAAAATGTTTAGTTTTATTGGTTCTGTTCAGAGTTCCAATAATAAAACCAAAAAATAATTAATCTTTAATTATTTATTATTTGACTCCAGACAGAGCCTTTTTTGATTTAAAATTATGAAAAAGAATTATAAATACTGTTTCTATGCTTTTATATGATACGTGATTATTTTGCATTGTCTTTTAGAAATCTCAGAAAAAGAGGTATAAGAAGTTGGCTTACTTTATTAGGTATATTTATTGGAATTTTTTCAGTTGTTGTTTTAATATCTTTAAGTTCAGGAATTAAAGCAGCAGTTATATCTCAGTTTGGAGTTAGTTCAACACAATTAATCAGTGTTCAAGCAGGAGGAATTAGCGGTTTTGGACCTCCAGGTTCAGGAGTTGTTAAACCATTAACAAAAGATGATGCAGAAGCAATTGGAAAGATTAGTATGGTCGAAGTTTCTTTGTCTTCATTGATTAGACCGGTGAAGATTGAATATAATAAAAAATTAGTTGTAGGGTATAGTTCTTCTATTGATTCAGGTACTAATAGAGATTATGCTTATGAACTTAGGAATATAGAAGTTTATCAAGGTAAGCTTTTAGATGATACTGAAACTGGAAAAGTTCTTTTGGGTTATGATTTCTCAGATCAAACTAAAAGTGGATTTGATAAAGCTATTCTTGTTGGAGATACATTAGTTATAAATGGAAAGAATTTCAAGGTTGCTGGAATTATTAAAAAACAAGGAAGTTTTATTCTTGATAGAGTGGTTTTTATTGATGAATCAGACTTAAGGAATTTGATTAATGTTGATGAATCAGTGGATATTGTTTCTGTTAAAGTAAAAGAAGGTTATTCTGTTGAAGATGTAAAATTGAGTATTGAAAAATTATTAAGAGAGAGAAGGGATGTTAAAGCAGGTGAAGAGGATTTTGAAATATCAACTCCAGAATCTACACTTAAAACAGTTAATCAAATTTTATCAGGAATTCAAATTTTTATTATTATAATTGCATCTATTTCAATAGTTGTTGGTGTTATTGGTATTGTTAATACAATGACTGTTTCAGTTTTAGAGAGAAGAAAAGAAATAGGTATTATGAAAGCAGTTGGTGCTAAAAATTCCCATATCTTTTATTTATTTTTTATTGAATCAGGATTATTAGGTTTGATTGGTGGTTTAGCAGGAGTTATTATGGGTAAAATTATAGGTTATATTGGAATATTTGTAATTAATAATTATCTTGGAGCTAGTATCAAACCTACACTTGATTTATTACTTATTATTTCTGCATTGTTTGGAAGTTTTTTAATTGGTTCTATTGCAGGTATTCTTCCTGCTTTGAATGCAGCTAAACAAAATCCTGTGGAGGTATTAAGAGGATGATTAATTTAGATTTAATAAAATATTCATTAAGAAATTTAAATTCTAGAAAATCAAGAAGTTTTCTAACAATAATTTCTATTTTTGTTGGAATAACAACTATTTTTTTATTTGTAAGTTTTGGTTGGGGCCTTTATGATTATATTGATTCTATAACATCAAGTTCAGCAGTTGATAAAATTGTTATACAAACAAAAGGTTCAGGAGTTGCAGGTTTAGATGATACTATTAGTTTTTCTCAAAAAGATTTAAATGCAGTTGAAAGAACAGCAGGAGTTTATGTTGCTTCACCAATTTATATGAAATCTGCTGAAATAAAACAAGATAGGATTAAGAGATATGTTTGGATGATGGGTATTGATTCAAAAAAGAATTTAATTGAAGAAATGAGTAATCTTAAAATTGTATCTGGAAGAAAATTGAGTAGTGGAGATAAAAATAAAGTTGTTTTAGGTTATAATTACATGGTTGAAGATATTATTTTTCCTAAAAAATATGAATTAAATGATAAAATAAACGTTCAAGGCGTTGATTTAAGAGTTATTGGTTTTTATGAATCTCTTGGAAATCCTCAAGATGATTCTTCGATTTATGTTATTGATGATACTTTCAAAGAAATGTATCCAAATAGTACGAATAAATTTTCTTGGATAATTGCTAAAGTAGATAAAACTCAGATGGATACTGTAATAAGTCGGGTTGAGAAAAAAATTAGAGATTCAAGAGAATTGGAAGAAGGAAAGGAAGATTTTTTTGTTGCTTCATTTGAAGAATTATTAGATACTTATACTTCAGTTTTGGATATAATTATATGGTTTATTATTTTTATTGCTTTAATTTCGGTTTTTGTTTCTACAATTAATACAGCAAATACTATGATAACTTCGGTTATTGAAAGATATAAAGAGATTGGTATTATGAAAGCAGTTGGTGCAAGAAATCAGGATATACTTGGGATATTTTTGTTTGAATCTGGATTTTTAGGTTTTATTGCAGGCTGTATTGGTGTTTTTGTTGGCGTAATATTATCTGAAACAGCAAAATCAGTTCTTTTGTTTTATGGTTATGGATTTTTAAAACCTCATTATTCTTTTGTTTTATTCGCAGGAGCAATAGTATTTGCAACATTTACTGGAATAATCTCAGGTATTTTGCCTGCAATTAAAGCAAGCAAATTAAAAGCAGTTGATAGTTTAAGATTTGAATAATTTTCTTTTTATTTTTATTTTTCTTTTTAAATATAAACCAATTACAATAATTAATAAAATTAGAATAGCAAAATACATTGTCCATGGTGTTGATTTTTTATCATTCTTTCTGCTTTCAAATAATTCTTTTTCATATGTAACTTCATATGTTTGTTCTCTTCTTATTTGAATAGCATCATTATATTTTATTTTAATGTTAAACTTATTAGAATTAGGTATTACCTCAAAATCACCTGTAGAATATTCATTAATATCTAAATCACCAATTATATTTGATCTTGATCCTTTAACAGAAATTGAATCTTGTTGAGGTATCTCAATTGTAACTGCTTCTACATTATTTTTTCCTATGTTTAAGACTTCAAAAGTTATTATACTTGTTTCAGAGTTATAATTTTTTATATAAACTTCAAAATTTGTTTTAACGTCTTTTATTTCTAGATTGAATTTATTTAGTATAGATATCTGATTATTATTTGAAGTAAGGATTGTTGTTATAGGATTATTTCCGTTTATAGCTTCTTTGTCAATTCTTACTTTATAGGGAACCATAAGATAACTATTATAATCATAAGTGTATGTAGATGAATTAATCTCAAATTTATTTTGTATATTTGGATCAAAAATAAGGGGATATTCTTCTAATAACTCAAATTTTGCACCCTTACATAAACTATTTTCTACACCTGATATCTGAAATAATAGCTTAACATATTCTCCAGGTATTGCAGGATATGGATCTTGATTTATTAATGTTGCATTAATATCACATATAGCATTAGCAAAATTAATTATAAATAATAAGTTTATAACTACTATCACCAATTTTTTTTTCATTAAATCTTAAATAAACCGTATTTTTTAAATATATCTTTTTTAAAATCTATATTATTTCTAAAAACTTATAAATGTTAATTATCTAACTGAATTATGGTTTTAGATTTAGAACAGGATAGAATAAAAGGGTTGACTGAAAAAGAGGTAGTTAGGAGAATAAAAAGCGATGGCTATAATGAAATTGAAAGTTCTAAAAGAGATGGATTTTTTTTATTATTAATTAAAGTATTGAAAGAACCTATGTTTTTTCTTTTGATTGCTTCAGGAATTATTTATCTTTTTTTAGGTGATAATAAAGAGGCGATAATTTTACTATCTTGTGTGGTCATTATAGTTACAATAACAGTTTACCAAGAAAATAAAACTGAAAAGACTCTTGAAGCATTGAGAGATTTGTCAAGTCCGAGAGCAGTTGTAATAAGAAATGGAGAAAAAAAGAGAATTGCTGGAAGAGAAGTTGTGAGGGGAGATATTTTGATTTTATCTGAAGGTGAAAGAGTTCCTGCTGATGCTATAATACTTTCTTGTAGTAATATGAAAGTTGATGAATCTTTGTTAACTGGTGAATCAGTTCCAGTAAGAAAAACAGAATCAAGAGATACCTCAAAAATAAGCTCACCTGGTGGAGAAGATTTACCTTTTATTTATTCCGGAACACTTGTTGTAAGTGGTACATGTATTGCTGAAGTTATAAGAACTGGAATGAATACAGAAATGGGTAAAATAGGAAAGTCTTTGAAAGTTTTAACTGTAGAAAAAACACCTTTACAAAAAGAAGTAGCTAGTATTGTAAAATATTTTGCTATATGGGGGTTATTTTTATGTGGTTTAGTTGTTGTTATTTATGCTTTAACGAGAGATGGGTGGTTACATGGGTTATTAACTGGGTTGACTCTTGCAATGTCTGTTTTACCTGAAGAATTTCCTGTTGTATTAACTGTATTTTTAGCTTTAGGTGCTTGGAGAATGTCAAAGAAAAAAGTATTAGCAAGAAGACAACATGCGATACAATCACTTGGTTCTGCTACTGTTCTTTGCGTAGATAAAACTGGAACTTTGACTTTAAATAGAATGACTATTAAAAAAATTTATTCAAATTCTAAAACTCTTGATTTATCAAAGAGTAAATTAGATGATTCTTTTCATGAACTGATTGAAACGAGTATTCTAGCTAGTCAAAAAGATCCTTTTGACCCTATGGAAAAAGCAATTAAAAATTTAAGTAAAGAAGTAAAGTTTGAACATAATTTTTCTTCTTTGAAATTAATAAAAGAATTTCCACTAACAAAAGAAATACTTGCAACTTCTAGTGTATGGGAGTCTGATAAAAAAGAAATTTTTGTTGCAACTAAAGGGGCTCCAGAATCAATTTTTAGTTTATGTCATTTAAATTCTTCAGAGAAAACAAAACTATTAAAAGAAGTAGAAAAAATGGCTTCTGAAGGTTTGAGAGTAATAGGTGTTGCAAAATCAAGTATAAAAAATTTAGATCATGAAGATAAAGTTGATATGTTTAATTATAGATTTATCGGACTTATTGGTTTTGAAGATCCAATTAGACCAGGTGTTGCTTCTGCAATAAAAGAATGTTATAATGCTGGAATAAAAGTAATGATGATAACTGGAGATTATCCAGTAACTGCAAAAAATATTGGCTTACAAATTGGATTGGTAAAATGTGATGTAATAACTGGTGAAGAACTTGATAAAATGAAAGATAGTGAATTGAAAAAAAGAATTTCAAATGTATGCATATTTGCAAGAGTTGTTCCAGAACAAAAACTAAGAATTGTTGCTGCATTGAAAGCAAAAGGAGAAATTGTTGTAATGACTGGAGATGGTGTTAATGATGCACCAGCTTTGAAATCAGCACATGTTGGAATTGCTATGGGGATGAGAGGTACAGATGTAGCAAGAGAAGCTTCAGGAATGGTTATTTTAGATGATGACTTTTCTTCAATTGTTGAAGGTGTAAAAACCGGAAGAAGGATATTTGATAACATTAGGAAGGCGATGGGATATTTGTTTGCAGTTCATTTTCCAATTGCAGGAATAACTTTGTTAGCCTTGATTTTTGGTTGGCCTCTTATTTTACTCCCAGCACATATTGTTTTTCTTGAATTAATAATTGATCCAACATGTTCAATAGTTTTTGAAGCTGTAAATGAGGAAAAAAATATCATGAATAGAAAACCTAGGAATCCTAAAGAAAGAATATTCAATAAAAAAACAATAATTTTAAGTGCTTTACAGGGAATTATTATCCTTATTTTAACTGCAATATTGTTTAAGTTATCTGTTTTTATGGGTAAAACTGAATTTACTTCAAGAGCAATTGCCTTTTCAACATTAATAATTGGTAATCTTGGACTTATACTTTCTAATTTATCTTGGAAAGAATCTGTATTTTCTGTTATTAAATTAAAGAATAAAGCTTTAATTTATGTGTTTACAGGAGCTTTAGCATTTTTATTGTTAACTATTTATGTTCCATATCTGAATGATATTTTTAAATTTGATCCTCTTGGTTTAAAAGATTGGGGTATGATTCTTTTGTCAGGTATTATTGTTGTCTTATTATTTGAGACCACTGAGAAAATAGTTGGTATGAAATAAATTAGCATATAAAATCTTTTAAATATATTTAAAATACTGCATCTATGGTTAAAAATAGGATTAAAAAAGCAAAAAAATTAGTGAGTAAGGAAAATTATCTTGAATTTTTTAATGATAAAAAGCTATTATTTGCCCCTTGGGCTGCTGAAGATAAATTCTTCGGAGCATATCAATATTTTTATTCTCCTTTGAAGAATATATTTGGAGAAGTAGTTATTTTTGATCCTAAAAAAGAAATAGCAATTTTTGGAAGAGATCAAATGAATTTAAATTTTTTAGAAGTTATTAGAAAAGAACAGCCAGATTTTGTTTTTATTTGGTTGATATATGATGAATTTAGTTTAAACACTTTATTTAAGATAAAAGAGATTTGCCCAAAAACGAAGTTAATAAACTTTTTTGGTGATGATGATTCTTTATTTGATAGATTTTCAAGATATTATTATCCTATTATTGATTATTGTTTGGTTTTTCCTCAGCTTACTCAAGAAACTTACTTAGATAATGGAATAAAAAATGTTTTTTTTACATGTGGAATTAATAGGAAAACTTTTGATAACCTTAATTTAAAAAAAGAGTATGATGTAACTTTTATAGGAACACCAAAAAGTGACAGAATGGAAAAATTAGAATACTTGATAGATCATGGTATTAATGTTAGGATATTTGGTTCTGGTTGGTCAAATTATCCAAAATTTAAGAATTTTTATGGTGGTTCTTTGAGTAATGAAGATTTAGTTAAGGTTATAAATAAAACAAAAATTAATATTTCTTTTTCTCTGAATTACCAAAGAAAAAATCATATGAAGGGTAGAGTATTTGAAATTTCTGGATGTAAATCTTTTTTGCTATCTCAAGAATTTCCTAATGCTGATAGATTCTTTGATATAGGAAAAGAGTTAGTTTTGTTTAAAGATAATGAAGATTTATTAAAAAAAGTTAAGTATTACTTAAAAAATGAGAAAGAAAGAGAACAAATTGCTGAAAGAGGTTATAAAAGAGTTATTAAAGATTATGATTTTTCAAAAGAATTGAATGAATTTTTTAATAAAATTATAAACAATGAGTTTAAGAATGATGGATTTAATATTAACAAAAAAGTGATTAATCTTAATATAAATAAACTTAATTATAATTCAAATAAGTTAATTTCACTTGTTAAAGATTTTGATTATGTTTCGTTTTATAGTGATAATGTTAAATTTTCAAAGTACAAAAACAAAATTCAAGCATATTCTTTATGTAAAACTAATAAACCAATTAGTTATTGTAAGTTTAATTTTTATTCTTCAAATATAGGTGTTTATGCAAGTGTTAACTCTTATGATTTGTTTAAATATTTAGGTAAGAAAAAATTTTCTAAGTTTTTAAATCTTAATCTTATGATGGTTAGAACTGATTTTTTTATACATAATATTAATTTATTCATTAATTTATCAAAAGGAAAGGAAGTATTATTAATTAATGAAGAAAATACTGCTTTTGTTAATCTTTCACTTGTTCAATTTAAAAATTTTGATAAAAAATATTCCAATTTGATAACAAATCCTATTGAGCTAAAGTTCTTACAAGACTTGTCAAGCTTAATATTTCAAAGAAAGATTTTATTTAGCTTATATCTTTATAAACTGATATTTGAATCATTACAGGGAAAGATGTTTATATTAAAAGCAATTTATAATAATTATTTTATAAATCAAAAATATCAGAAAAGATTATTTAATGTAATATTTAAAAATGAGAAATATTATGAGGATAAATAATCCAAGTTTGCTTACAATCCTTCAGTTTATAAAGAGTTAATTGTTTTTATTACCGAATTTTTATCGATACCACAAACTTTTTGAATATTCTCTCTTCCTCCATAACAATAAATATAATCAGTTAAACCAATTCTTTTTAGATTAACTTTTATTTCATTGTCAGTGATTGTTTCAGAGATTATACTTCCTAAGCCACCATTTAATACATGTTCTTCTAGTGAAACAATATTTTTATAATTTTTTAATACTTCTTTAAACTCATTATTAATGGGGCTTAATCTGTATAAATCAATTACTCCAATATTTTTTCCTTTAGATAACAATTCTTTTCTTACATTTAATGCAGTATGAACCATATTTCCTGTTGATACTATTGCTGTATTTTCTCCAGGAGATATTTCACAAAATCCTTTTTTATAGTAATCAGCTTTATTATTAATGTTATAAATATTTGGTTGGATTTGTCTGTCTAATCTTAAATAAATTGGTTCTTTTGAACAGTAACTTATTTCTGCGAATTTCTCAGCTATTATACTATCTGATGGACTTAAAACTACTAAGTTAGGTATTGCCCTCATTATTGAAATATCTTCTGTTGTGTGATGAGTTGGACCCGAGTCATCATAACTAAATCCAGCACCGACACCCACAATTTTAATAGGTAATTTCATAAGACCGCCGTTTAATTTTGCAAATTCATGTGCTCTTGATGTAATAAATGGGGCTATAGCATAAGTATAAACATTTTTACCCTCTTTTGCTAGTCCAGATGCAATTCCTAACATATTATGTTCTGCAATTCCTACATTAAAATATTGGTTTGTTAAATCTTTTCGCCATTTGTCTAATGCTGGAGCTCCCATATCTGCACAAACTAATATTACTTTTTTATCATCTTTTGCAAATTCATATAATCTATCCCAAAAGGCATCTCTCATTGTTTTATTACTTATCATTTATTTACTCCTTGAATATTCATCTAGATCTTTTCTAGCAATATCTATAAGATTTCCTGTAGGTGCTAATCCATGATATTTTGCTTCTTGCATACATTTTATTCCTTCTCCTTTAGTAGTATTTGCAATTATTGCTAAAGGTTTACTTCTTTTTTTTTGTTTGAAATCATTAAGTATTTCATAAACTTCTTTTATAGAGTGACCATTTATTGTTTTAGTGTCCCATCCAAATGCTTTGAATTTTTCATCAATAGGATCTAATTTAACTGCGTTTTCAGTTTTACACAAAACACCGTAACCGTTTCTATCAATAATTGAAACTAAATTGTTTAGATTGTGATGTCCTATAAACATTGCTGATTCCCAAATTGATCCTTCATAGCATTCAGCATCTCCAAGTAAAACAAATGTTTTATACTTTTTATTATCAATTTTTGCATTTAATGCTACACCTGCGCTTAATGCAAGTCCATGACCTAAAGAACCCGTTGTGAATTCGACTCCTGGAACATCACATTGTAAATGAACTCCGAATTTTCCATCACTACAACAGAATTTGTCTAACCAGTATTTTGGAAAAAATCCAACATTTGAGAGGGTAGCATAAAGAATTGGACTTGCCTGTCCTTTACTTAGTATAAATCTATCTCTTTCATCCCAATTAGGATTTTTAGAATCATAGTTTAATATTTTTCCAGGATATAATACTGTTAGTATTTCTGCACAAGACATTGAAGATGTTACATGACCTGTTTTTGCTTTAATACACATTTCTAGTGTATCTTTTCTTATTTCATTAGCTTTTTCTTTTAAATCTCTTTCGTCTTCTTTTTTCATTATATTAATTTAACTTAACTGTTTTTAAAGTTTTATATTGTTAAAAGATTGTTAATATTAATTAATCTCTAAATATCTCTCTTTTTAGTTTAAATTGACTCATTTTTTCTATATGTCTTTTAGCTTCTATTCCAAATTTTTTTTCAATCATATTTAAGTAATTATTATTTGTGAAATATTTTTGGAATGCATCATCTCTGAATTTTAATACTTTCTCTGAAGAGATATTTTTTGTAGGTAGTGGAATAAAACCATATGAATGTTGGGCAAAGTCTGACCAGGATTTTGGAGTTCTTATTCCCTTATTTAATGTTTCTTCATACAATTTTGAACCTGGCCATGCAATTGCACAGTAAAGATTAACAAATTCACAATTTTGATCTATTGCTAAATCTAGAGTTTCTTGCATTGTTTCAAGATTATCATTTGGAAATCCAAACATATAATTTCCGAGAATATTTATATCGAAACTTTTTACTTTATCACTTAGTCTTTTCATATCTTCTTTAGTGAATTGTCCTTTATTGACTTCTTTAATTATTTCATTATTTCCAGATTCAAATCCAAAACATAACCATTTGAATCCAGCTTTTCTAATTAATTCAAGATCATTTTCTTTTGTTGTATCAACTCTTGCATATGCCCAGATATTTATTTTGTCTCCTAATCCTCTTTCAATAAGTTTGTTTGATATTTCTTTATAATGGCTTGGTTTTAATAAAAACATTTCGTCGATTATCTTAAATGTTTTAACATTTTTTTCTTCAAAGAGGTATTCTATTTGATCTACAACCCATTTAGGATTCCAGTATCTAACTCCTCGTTCTCCATAAGTTTTCCATATTGAACAAAAATCACATTGAAAAGGACAGCCAAGAGATGTTGAAAGTGATGCATAATTTTTTCTTTCATTAAAATTATCTAAACATTGCCAGTTATGTGCTTTATATATTCCTTTGTCTAAATCCAATAAATCCCAAGCAACATTACCCAATTCTTCAGTTAAATTTTTTATATTTTGAGCTCGAGAATTTGATTTTATTTCTCCACTTTCTTTATACCATAATCCTGGTATTTTATTTAGTCTGTTATTTTCAAGAAGTCCAATTAATGTGTGAAAACCCTCTCCTTCAGCGACATAATCACATGACTCTTCAGTTATTGTTCTTTTAGGTAATGCAGAGGGATGTAAACCAGTTAAAATTATTTTTCTTTCAGAATTTATTTCTTTGATAGTTTTACATAAATCTCCAACACTACTCATTAGTTGAGTTGATGCAGAGGGATGTTGTCCATAAACAACAATATTAACTAATTTAGGATTAATATTCTCAATTTCTTTAGCAGTTTCATTAAAACTAAGATTTTTTGCATTAGCATCTAAAATATTTACATCATAACCCCTATTCTGAATAAATCCAGCAGTTAATGCACTCCAAAATGGTGGTTCAATTGCAGAATAGTCTTCACTTAACTCTTGATAAACTCTTTTTTTAGATCCTCCAGAATTAACAAGTAATAAATCTAAATTTTTTGACATAATTTTAATTTTAGAATGTTATTATTAAATATTTATATTCTTAACTTTTGTTGTTATATTAGGGAAAGTCTAAACACATTGGGTCTGGTTCATCATTTTCTATAGCTAATTTTTCACATTGAATTGCATAAACTCCATATGTGCAACGACCACATTCTTTATTTACATTAATTGATTTTAATATATCTCTGTGTTTTTCACTACCCCATAATTCACTTATTTTATCAATGTGAGGATAATGATCACATAACTTGAATCTTTCTTCAAGTCTATGATCTGCACAAACATATACTCCCCCATTAGAGCATACTTGAATCATTAAAGGTGATGAACAACATCTACTAAATCCGTGTTTGACTTTAAATTCTGGATCAAATTTATGCATTATAGTAAATACTCTGAATTTATCATTCTTTTCTAGATCATGACATTTTCTAAAAAGATCGTGAATTTCATCAAGGTCATAATTTAATTTTATTACAGATTTGTAATCTTTTCTTTCTAGATCGGCAGGTCTTGCATGAAAATCTCTTACACCTATTTCTTTAGCAAGTTTACAAGCAGTATAAATATCTTGCCAATTATCCGGTCTTATTAGGAACTTATAAGCAATATCTATTTTTGATTTAGTTTCTTCTTTTTTTCTTATTATTAATTCTAAATTTTTTATTACTTTATCAAACATGTCGATATTGTGTACTTTTTTAAAAACTTCTTTTGTTCCAGAGTCTAATGATACTCCAACCCATCTACAATTCATCATCTCTTCAGCAATTTTTTCATTTATTAAACTTCCATTTGTTGCATATGATGACTTCATTCCTTTTTTAGCAATATAAGAAGGTAATTCCCATACATTCTTATTCATTAAAGGTTCACCACCACCGCCAAGACATACTCCCCTTACTCCCCAGTCACTCATAAAATCTATCAAATTTCTAAGATGTTCTTTAGTCATTATTTTTCTATCTGTTGGAACTTCATCAGGATTTATAACAAGATATCTTTGAGCATTGCAGTGCCCACATTGGTAATTACAAACATGAGCTGGATCAAGAGAGAGTTCAATTGGTGCAGGTAAATTATTATTGCCTTCCCACCATTCTGCAATTGGTTTGTAATGGCTTTCGAAATAGGTTAATCCTTTATCAGAATTAAAAGAGTTGTATTTATCTTTCCACTCTTTTCTAGGTTCTTCAGGTCTTTCTCTCATTTTTAATAGTTTAATTTATTTTTAATGCTTTTTAAATATTTATTGCTTACATAATATCTGTATTAATGTTGATTTATTTTATAAGTAAATAATTATTTTGATATTTGTGAAAAATTTAATTGTTAATCTAGGTCCATTGGGTGATGTTGTGAGAACTACTGTACTATTAAGACAATTAAATGGAGAAAATTATTGGTTAACAAAAAAAAAGTGTAAAGATGTTCTAAACTCAAAGAAAATTAAAAAAACCTTTTTTTTTGATAATGAATCTGATTTGGAAGAATTATTAAAACATAAATTTGATTTGTTGATAAGTTTAAATGAAGAATCAGAAGCTTTGAATATTGTTAAAAATCTGAAATATGAAAAATTGATTGGTATTTATTATAATTCAAATGGAGAAATTGATTATACTCCTGAAAGTAGATATTGGTTTGATATGTCCCTTTCTAGTAAATTTGGAAAAGAAAATGCTGATAAACTTAAGATGATGAACTGTAAATCTTATCCTCAAATTTTAATTGAAATGGTTGGCGGTTTATGGGATGAACAAGAATATGATTTAGGTATACCTTCTAAAAAAATAAAAGGAAAAATTGGACTAATAAAAGAAGTTACTGGAATTTGGAAAAATAAAGGTTGGGCATTTTATGATGATTTAAAAGATAAGTTAGAACTTGAAGGATATGCTGTTGATTTTTTAGGATTAAAACAGACTGTTAGGGAGCATATTGATGATATTAATAATTGTGAGATAGTTATTTGTGGTGATACTTTAGGTATGCATTTAGCTTTAGCTTTGAATAAAAAAATAGTAACTATATTTAATTGTACATCTGCAAATGAAATTCATGATTATGGAAGACTTACAAAAGTTGTTAGTCCTTTTTGTGAAAAATATTTTTATAAAACTGGATTGAATAATGAAGCGATAAGAGCTGTTTCATTAGAAGAAGTTTATAAAACTTTTAAAAAATTAGTGTAATGGTCTCTTTTTTATTATTCCACCCTTAACATCTTTTATTCCTTCTTCAATTATAACTGCATTTGGATCAATACTTATTATCTCTTGTTTTATTTTTGTAGTTTCTAATCTTGTTAAAAAAGTAAATAATATGTCTATTTCTTTGTTGGATGAGTCTAGAAAACCTTTTTTTCCTCGATATATTGTTACTCCTTTTTTAAGATCATTTATTAATTTTTTTCTTATTTCCTCACTTTTGTTTGATATTATTGTCATACCAATGTATTCTTCAACTCCTTGTATGAAAAAATCAACTGTTTTAGATGCTGCTAAGTATGTAAGTACTGAATAAAGTGCAGATTCAATTCCAAGTAATAATGCTGCAAATGAAAAGATTATTATGTTTATTCCAAATATAATTTCTCCAATACTTAATCCTATTTTTTTATTTAAATAAACTGAAAGAACTTCAGTTCCATCTAAAACACCTCCGCCCCTCATTACTAATCCAACTCCTCCTCCAACTAAAAATCCCCCAAATACTGCAACAAGCAATTTATCAGAAGTTACTACAGGATATTCAATAAAAATTAAACATAATGCAAGAATTAAAATAGCCAAACAAGTTTTAATGGCAAATATATTACCTACTTGTTTTCTTGCTAATATCATGAAGGGGATATTTAGTATGAAAATTAATAATGAGATAGATAGAGGGGTTATGAATGAAATAATAAGAGAAATACCTGTTACTCCTCCATCAATAAAACCATTAGGGATTAAAAAACTTTTAAGGCCGAATCCTGCAATAAATATTCCTAATAGGATAATAATACTCTCTTTAATTAAATTTGGAATTAAAATTTGCTTTTTCATTAAATTTATAAAAAAAATGAATTTATAAACTTTAATAAATACTTTTATTGTATAAATAGAGGTAATATGATAATTATTAATTTAATTTTATTTGGGGTATTTCTTATAGTCTTAATTAAGTCAGCAGAATATGCAATTAAATTTTCTTCAAGACTTGCAAAAATTTTTAAATTTCCTGAATTTGTTGTAAGCTTTTTTATTATTGCATTAATATCTGTTCTTCCAGAAGCAATTATTTCAGTTATATCTGCATTTAAAGGAGAACCAGAACTAGGACTTGGAACATTACTTGGGTCAAATGTAGCTGATTTAACATTAGTTTTTGGAATTGTAGCTTTATTTGCATCGAGAAATGGTGTAAAAGTTAAAAGTAAAATTTTGAGAGACAGTTTTTTTTATTTAACACTTCTTATATTTCCACTTATACTTGGGTTTGATGGAATTCTTTCAAGAAAAGATGGTATTATCTTAATTTTACTAGGTTCTTTATTCTTTTTTAGAATTTACTCTGCAAGTAATAAATTTCATAAAAAATTTAATCATACTAAAAAATATCCTTTTATTAAAACTTTATTGTTTTTGTTTTTTAGTTTAGGAGCTATATTATTAAGTGCATTTTTTACTGTTAAGTTTGCAGTAAACTTTGCAAATGACGCAAAACTTCCATCTGTTCTTATTGGTTTAACAATTATTGCAATTGGAACTTGTCTTCCAGAATTAATATTTTCAATTAAAGCAGTGAGAAGAAATCATGATGATCTTGCATTAGGTGATATTCTTGGAACAGTTGTTACAGATGCAACAATTATTTTAGGAACAGTTGCATTAATATCTCCGTTTAGTTATAATCCCATAAATATATATACAACTGGAACTGCAATGTTTTTGGCAGGAGTATTTGCTATTGTTTTTATGAAATCTGATAAGTCGATTAATAAATTCGAAGGATTATTGCTTATTTTTATTTATATTGCATTTATATTCATTGAATTTCTAATTAATAGTGTAGGAATTAATTAATTTTGAGAATTAAAATAAATCTGATTGAATTAGTTTCAATATATCCTATATAAAGTATTGTGAAAATATTAATAAAATAACTCTTTTTTTATTCTTTATGAAAAATAAAAAAATTGATATTTATCTTGTTGGTGATGTTTCAGCAACAAATGTTTTAATTGAAATTTTTGGTAATGGCTTAGTTAAACAGTTTAGTTATAATGGACAAGAAATTTATGATTTTAAGAGAGAAGTTTTGGAGGATTCAATTAGAAAGTCAGGAATTAAATTTCAAGACATTACTCGAATGGTATTTGCTGCAGCTTGTCCAACAGATGGAAAATTCGGTAAGATGACAAATGCTCCTTTTTCTTTAAATATAAATGATTATTGGGGTATTGATGCTCTTATAATGAATGATTTTGAAGGTGTTTCAGAAGGAATTTCAGGTTATTTATCTGGAGTACATGAGTTGAAACTATTACCACTGCTACATTTAAATGGATTTTATGGAAATGAAGTTGATAAAGAAAACATTGGTGTTATTGGTGCTGGAACAGGTTTAGGTGAAGGCAGATTATTTTTTAGTGGTGGAAGATATAAACCTAAATCTTCAGAAGGAGGGCATAAAGATTTGCCAATTAATCCGAGAAATAAAAAAGAGATAGAAATTGCAACATATTTGAGTCTACAGTATTATGGTGGAAGAATCCCTCATTCTGAATCTGTTCTTTCAGGAAGGGGAACAAAGCAAGTATTTGATTATCTTCTTGCAAGAAATATTGTTACTGGAGATTGTTTTATTCCTGATGAAGCTATCAGAGAATTTGAAGACATAAAAGATAAATCAGAAGCTATTTCAAGACTTGCAAAAAAATATCCGGATAGTGTTTTTAGTGAAACAGACGAATTTTTTAACAGAATTTATGGAAGAGCTTGCCGTAATGTTGCTGTTCATGAAAAAGCAATTGGTGGGTTGTATATTGCTGGAGGAATTATGAGAAAAAATATTGAAACAAAACAAGGATCTGAAGTAATTGACTCAAGAATATGGCAATCATTTATGGAAGAATTTGATAACGGAGCAACACATAGAGAATGGGTAAACCAAACTCCAGTTAATGTTATTCTCGATAAAGAAGTTGGATTAAAAGGTGCAAAATATGTTGCACAAAATATTAAGATATTTAATGAGAAGTTAAATTGAATTATTGTAAGCTATTAAAAAAATAAAGTGTATAAGAGTTATAATAAATAATCTTACAAGACTATATCCTAATAATAAAACTGCTTCTTTCTATTCTTTTAAAAAATATATAAATTATT